>Ga0209640_10001699_pt1 | contig 18925 bp, 8 predicted proteins | sample RifCSP10_1_FD_184018 | JGI IMG/M metagenome (GOLD analysis project Ga0209640, IMG submission 184018) | Soil microbial communities from Rifle, Colorado - Rifle CSP2_sed 10_1 (SPAdes) (version 2) | ecosystem: Environmental > Terrestrial > Deep subsurface > Rock core/Sediment | place: Rifle... | reverse complement strand
GTGTGCTGAATGTCTGCTCGGTGATTAGAATTATTTGCTTCATACAGGCGGCGGCACACAATTCGGGACCGGAAAAACTCCTCGCCGTGCGCGAAATAACAAATTAGCCATTTGTCATCCCCACAGAATTTCGTTCCGCTACGAAGCTGGCAATGAAGAATCGCTTGATCAAAAGACATCATTCCCGCTAACCGGCAAAATGGACTTTGCTCAAATGGCGGCATCGATCAAGACCAATCTCCACGGCGGGAATTCCCCAAGGAAAATTCTTCTCGCACAACAACAAAATGTGCACCGCGCCATGATCCAATTGTCAGGAAAATTCGCGTAGATTGTAGGTTAATTCCCTTCAAGTCGAATTCCTCGCAACCCCCCGCAACTTTGAAATTGACGGAATAGCAGTACTTTCACCGCTAATGCATTTGGTACAGTTTCTGCTCCAGTGAACGGTTAGACCAAGTCTGTGGACGACCGAACTGCCGTGCGGATCTCAGTCTGAGAGAATAACGGCCGGTATGTTGCCGGTATGTTGATAGTCTCAGCGGGCTGGCACTGCAGCGGAGAAATTCGTCTATTTTGGCCCAGAGAGTTGAACGAGGGCGCTTCAGCGGTGTGAGCATTTGGTCTTGGCCAGGCGAAGGCGGCAAAGATATAATAGCCAGATGCTGAAGCGAAAAAGTCCTTGACTCATGTCAGGAAAATCGCGCAAACTTTCGGAACGCAACAAAGAGGGTGCTGGATTCCGAGATCGCCCAAGTGGAGTGAGCCTGCGCGGCAAAAAGGCCGCCCCGGCGCCGAACGCAAGACTCGTGAAGTATGGACCAACGTAACGCCAACAATCGAATGGCAACTCTAGCGGCCGAGCCGGGTGGACGCATTGCGGACGGGCCGGCTCGCCGCTCAATCCTGGTTGTAGACGACGAGGAAAACTTTCTAACGCTGCTTCAGTGGTTTCTCACCCAACGCGGGTATCAAGTCGCGACGGCGTCGAGCACGGAACAAGCTTTGAGCCTTCTCGACGGGCGCGCGTTTGATGTCGCTTTGCTCGACATTCGGCTCGGGGCGGGGGATGGTATGGCGTTGCTGGAAGAATTGATCCAACGCTTGCCGGGGCTGAAGGTCTTCATGATGACGGCTTATCCGACAGTAAGTTCCATTAAACAAGCGTTTGACAAGGGCGCGCTTCGGTACTTGACCAAACCCGTAGATCTGCAAGAATTAGCAGAAGCGTTAAGATCGCTATTCTAAAGATACGATCGTGTTGCGCCGCTTTAATGTACTATGGGGAAATGGCCCTTTCACTACTCAAACTTGCCGACTCGTTTTCCTATCCCGTATCGCTCAATTCCTATCTGATTCGCTTGATCATCGGCGCGCTTGGCCCGCTGCTGATTTTCGCTGTCTTCATGATGATCCTGTTCGCGCGCCAGGAGCAGGACAACCGCCGGCGCGGGCTTGAAAGCACAGCTCGCGCTCTGGCCCTCGCCATCGATCAGGAGATTAAATCTTCCATCACCAATCTAGAGGCCCTCGCCACCTCGGAACCTTTGGATGTCGGCGCCGTCAATGTCTTTCGCGCCGCTGCCGCGAGGACTCTGCGCACGCAGAATAGCTGGAACAGTCTCACGCTGTTCAATCCACAAGGCAAGCCGCTCATGAACATTGCCAAACCGGCGGTCGAGGAATCGAGCACCATCGGCCGCGTGAGCCTGGAAAATGTGCTCAGAACCCGTCTGCCGGCGGTCAGCGGTTTTCCTGGTCCGGATTCAGGCGAAAGCGGCATCCATGTTCACGTGCCGGTGACGCGTGAGAAGATTATTATTTACATTCTCACCGCCGCGCTCGAGCCCCGGGTATTCACGGATATCCTGACCCGACAAAAGCTGCCCCGCGAGTGGATCGGTACGGTGTTTGACTCGGAATACACTATCATTGGCCGCACGCGTGACGCCAAACAGTTTATCGGCACGCCGGTCGGACCTCTGCTACGCACGACGAACCTGTTGGCAAACGAACAATTCCTGCACGGTACCAGCCGAGACGGCATTGACGCTTACGCGGCGATCAGCCGCTTACAGCTCTCGGGCTGGTTCGTCGCGCTAATCGTGCCGAGCTCCGAGGTCAATGCCATACTGTATAGCTCGCTTGCCACGGTAGGTGGCGGCGGCTTGATGATGCTGCTGATCGGCCTCGGCGTCGCTTTGATTTTTGCGCGGCGGGCCTCGAGGTCAATCGGCGAGTTGTCCGGGGCGGCGCACGATCTCGGACGCGGCCAATCGGTCTCTTTTCCGGCAACTTCGCCGATCGCCGAGCTCGCCGATGTGGCGCGCGAGATGGAGCGCGCCGGGCACTTGCTGCACGAGCGTGAAAATGAACGAGATCGAGTTGAGGATGCTTTGCGCCAACAAGAAGAATACTTGCAGCGCCAGGCCGATCTGCTGAATTTAGCCAACGAGGCGATCTTCGCGAGGCGGCTCGACAGCCGGATTATTTACTGGAACCGCGGCGCTGAACAACTCTACGGTTATACGCACGACGAGGCGGTCGGTTCGCTAAGTCATGAATTGCTCGCTACGGAATTTCCCAGCGCTTGGCCGGATTTCGAAGCCTTGTTGCTCGAAGCGGGCGAGTGGGGCGGCGAGCTCAGACAGAGAACCAAAGACGGCCGGCACATCGACGTGGAAAGCCGCTTCAAGCTGATCGATGATCGCGCCGGCGGGCACGTGATTTTAGAATGCAACCGCGATGTGAGTCAGCGCAAGCAATCGGAACGCAGGCTCTCGACCGAACATGCGGTGACGCTCGTGCTGGCCGAGTCGGAAACCCCGGAAGCGGCATGGCCGCGGATTCTCGAAGTCATCGGCGAAGGGTTGGATTGGGAAGCGGGAACTCTTTGGATGGTCAACAAGCAAACCCAAATGATGGAGTGCTTGCAGACCTGGCATACCCCGGCGAAACAATTCACCGCTTGCGCAGAGCGGCCCGAGCTGGCCCGCGGGATCGGGCTTCCCGGCCGGGTTTGGCAGAATGAACAATCCGTCTGGATCGCCGATGTGGTGGAAGAGACCGCGAGCTTACAGCTTTCATTCTCCAGCGTTGACAATATCCACGCGGCTTTTGCTTTTCCGATCATGATGCGCAACGAGGTTTTGGGCGTCATCGAATTTTTTAACGCCGCGGTGCGTGCTGCCGACGGCGATGTGCTGAAGATGGCGCAAGCCATTGGCGGACAGATCGGCCAGTTCGTGGAGCGAATGCACGCGGAAACGGCGCTGCGCGAAAGCGAAGAGCACCTGCGCAATCAGGCGCAGCAACTCGAACAACAGCTGTTGGCGTCGGGACGCCTGGTCGCCGTCGGTGAGCTCACGGCATCGATGGCTCATGAGTTTAACAATCCACTCGGTATCATTCTCGGCTTCGCGCAAGGCTTGTTGGAGAGCATGGGCCCGGCCGATCCGAATTACCAGCACGTGCGGATCATCGCCGAAGAGGCGAAGCGCTGTGAGCAGCTGGTCCATGAGCTGCTCGAGTTCGGCCGGCCCAAGAGCGCCGACTTCATCGTCATGGACGTCGAGCAGATCATCCAGAAAACGATGAGCCTGGTTCAACCGCACGCCGCGAAAAATAGGGTGGAGACGGCCATACGGATCGCCGACCCATTGCCGCAAATGTATGCCGATCCGCAGCAGCTGCAGCAGATCTTGCTCAACTTGAGCTTGAATGCGGTGGACGCCATGCCGAATGGCGGCACGCTGACGATTGGCGCGGCAGCCGCTGCGGCCCAGGCGATGAGGATTACGGTAGCGGACACCGGCATCGGCATCGATGCCGACGTGTTGCCGCGCATCTTCCAGCCGTTTTTTACCTCGAAGAAAAGACGCGGCTTGGGCTTGGGTCTGCCGATTTGCGACCGCATCGTCAAATCCCACGGCGGCAAGATTGAAGTCGAAAGCCGCCCTGGTCAGGGAACGACTTTCATAATCCATCTGCCGCTAATACCGCCCGCCGCGGGCGAAACTCCGGCGCCCAACGCAATCGGTCAAGCCATCGCTGCGGAGCCGGAATCCTAACCGAACCGCGATACGGAAAAATCGTTATACGGCTATTTTCTTAGAGTGAAATTCCATTAGTATAGTCGATAGGTAGAAAACCCGCGAGCGCGGACGGGAGATGCAACTGTGCACGGTAGAGGTTGATTCAAGTATGGCTCGATCTTCACAGCGGGAAGGGTTCCTCGCTTTCGCGTCGGAATGACAACGAAACACGTAATTTGTCATTTCGACGCCTTCGATTGAGATACTCAGGATAAACTCCGTGAGCCTACGTGAACCGACGACCGATGCACCGGAAAGGTGACTGCGAATGAGCAATGAAAAGCCTGAGGCCGCTGCCGGCGTCAAGTCATCACGCCGCGAAAGTCAATCGCAGTTATCGCCGGCGCAAAGTTTCATCACTGACGACGATCTTTTTTTATTCAATGAAGGCACGCACGCGCGACTGTATGACAAAATGGGCGCTCATCACGCCAAGATCGACGGGCGCGACGGGACTTATTTTGCCGTTTGGGCGCCAAACGCCGAGGCGGTCTCGGTCGCCGGCAATTTCAATGACTGGAATAAAGAAAGCCATCCACTCGGTCGCCGCGCCAATTCCGGGATTTGGGAAGGTTTCTTACCTGAAATCGGCAAGGGCACGCTCTATAAGTACTTCGTGCGCTCGCGCTTCATGGCTTACCACGCCGAAAAGGCGGATCCATTTTCCATCTTCAACGAAATTCCGCCGAAGACGGCCTCCATCGTCTGGGACCTCGACTATTCATGGCGCGATCAGAACTGGATGGCGCAGCGGCGCGAACGCAACAGTTTAGGCAAGCCGATCTCGATCTACGAAATGCACGTGGGATCATGGCGGCGCGTGCCTGATGCGGGCAATCGCTCGCTGTCGTATCGCGAGCTGGCGGTGCAGCTGGTCGACCATCTCAAACAGACGGGCTTCACCCATGTCGAGTTTCTGCCGCTGATGGACCATCCGTTCTTCGGCTCGTGGGGATATCAGATCACGGGATATTTCGCCCCGTCCGGCAACTACGGCACGCCGCAGGATCTCATGTTTCTGATCGACACGCTGCATCAAAACGACATCGGCGTGATTCTCGACTGGGTGCCCTCGCATTTTCCTGCTGACGAGCATGGTTTAGCGTACTTTGACGGGACGCATCTTTTCGAGCATGCTGATCCGCGCCAGGGATATCATCCGGATTGGAACAGCTATATTTTCAATTACGGCCGGCATGAGGTGCGCAGCTTTCTGATCAGTAACGCACTGTTCTGGCTCGATAAGTACCATATTGACGGGCTGCGCGTGGATGCTGTGGCATCGATGCTCTACCTCGATTACGCGCGCCGCGAAGGCGAATGGATACCGAACCGGTTTGGCGGCAGGGAAAATCTTGAAGCGATCGATTTTCTCAAGCGCTTCAACACGGCGGTTTACGAGAATTACCCCGATGTGCAAACGTTCGCGGAAGAATCAACCTCCTGGCCGATGGTTTCCCGGCCGGTCTATGCCGGCGGCCTGGGTTTCGGTTTCAAATGGGACATGGGTTGGATGCACGATACGCTGCAGTACTTTTCCAACGATCCGGTTTTTCGCAAATATCACCACCAGGACGTGACGTTTCGAATGCTCTACGCGTTTCATGAGAATTTCGTTCTGCCGCTGTCGCATGACGAGGTGGTCTACGGCAAGGGATCGCTGCTCGGCAAGATGCCCGGAGACGATTGGGAGCGATTTGCCAACCTGAGATTGCTGCTCGGTTACATGTATGCCCAACCCGGAAAAAAACTTTTATTCATGGGCGGCGAGATTGGCCAATGGCGCGAGTGGCAGCATGACGGCAGCCTTGACTGGCACTTGCTGGAGAACCCGCAGCATGTCGGTGCGCGCCGTTGGGTGGAGGATTTAAATAGCTTTTACCGTAGCGCGCCCGGGCTGCATGAGCTCGATTGCGATCCGTCGGGTTTCGAATGGATTGATTGCTGTGACGCGGACGCGAGCGTCGTGAGCCTGCTGCGCAAGGGACGAATGAACGATTCCGAAATCCTCGTTGTCTGCAATTTTACGCCGGTGCCGCGGTTGAATTACCGGGTCGGCGTGCCCCGCGGCGGCGTGTGGCGAGAGCGGCTCAATAGCGACGCTCGCGATTATGGCGGCAGCGGCGTCGGCAATATGGGCGCGGTCGAGGCCGCGCCTCTGAGTTGCCACGGACGGCGCTTTTCGCTCTCTCTCGCTCTGCCGCCGCTGTCGATTCTGTTCTTCAGCAACGGATAGGCGCCATCGCAGCCCTAGTTGCATTCGCCGGGCCATTGCGCCACGGGCATGAGCTCGAGCGCACGAACGTCGAGCTCGGCGAAATAGTCGCAGGTGAGTATTTCAACGGAAGAACATTGCATGAACGACGAGACAAACACTGAAGTCGTGAGCCCGATCAAAATTTGGCCGGGCAAACCGTACCCGCTCGGCGCGAACTGGGACGGCGCCGGCGTAAATTTTTCACTTTTTTCCGAAAACGCGACCAAAGTCGAGCTCTGCTTGTTTGACGGGCCGGATGCAAAACGTGAAACGCGCATCCCGCTCCGCCATCAGACCCATCAAATCTGGCATGGCTATCTGCCCGAGGCGCGGCCGGGACAATTTTACGGCTACCGCGTCTATGGGCCGTACGAGCCCAACGAAGGTCATCGCTTCAATCCGGCAAAGCTGGTTTTGGATCCCTATGCCAAAGCGATTCACGGCACGGTGCAATGGAGCGACGCCTTGTTCGGATATTGCATCGGCCATGAGGATCAGGATCTCTCGCGCAGCGACAGCGACAGCGCGGCGGGGATGCCCAAGTGCGTGGTTGTCGAGCCGGCGTTCAGCTGGGGCAACGACATGCCGCCCGCGACCCCGTGGTACAAGACCATCATTTACGAGTTGCATGTGAAAGGCTTTACCGTGCGCCATCCCGAAGTGCCGCCGGAATTGCGCGGTACTTACGCCGCGCTCGCGCATCCGCCGGTGGTCGAGTATCTCAAATCCCTAGGCATCACCGCGGTCGAATTATTGCCGGTGCATCAGTTCATCGCCGACAAGCACCTGAAAGATCGCGGCCTGACCAACTACTGGGGCTATAACTCCATCGGTTACTTCGCGCCTGACGCGCGCTATGCGAGCAGCGGCGGCTTTGGCCAGCAAGTGGCGGAATTCAAAAACATGGTCCGGGCACTGCATCGCGAAGGCATCGAAGTGATCCTCGACGTGGTCTATAACCACACCGGTGAAGGCAATCAGATGGGCCCGACGTTGTGTTTTCGCGGCATCGACAACGCCTCCTACTATCGCTTGGTCGAAAACGACCGGCGCTATTACATGGACTATACGGGTTGCGGCAACACGCTCGATATGACTCACCCGCGCGTGCTCCAGCTGATCACGGACAGCCTGCGTTACTGGGTGCTCGAGATGCATGTCGACGGCTTCCGCTTCGATCTGGCGTCCACTTTGGCGCGCGAGCTCCATGACGTCGACCGTCTCGGAGCGTTTTTCGATATCATTCAACAGGACCCGGTGATCTCCCAGGTCAAACTGATCGCTGAGCCTTGGGACCTCGGTCCGGGCGGCTACCAGGTCGGCAACTTTCCTGTGCTCTGGGCGGAATGGAACGGGGCTTATCGCGACACTGTGCGGCGTTTTTGGAAGGGCGACGGCGGGCAGGTCGGTGCGCTCGGCTTTCGGCTGACCGGATCGAGCGATTTATACGGTCACAACGGGCGGCTGCCCTATGCCAGTATTAACTTCAACACCGCGCACGATGGCTTCACCTTGCACGACCTGGTCAGTTACAACGAGAAGCACAACGAGGCCAATGGCGAAGAAAATCGCGACGGCCATAATGAAAATCTCAGCTGGAATTGCGGCGCGGAGGGCGAGACCGACGATGCTGAGATTACCGCTTTGCGCGAACGGCAGAAAAGAAATTTTTTGGCTAGCTTGTTTCTGTCCCAAGGCGTGCCGATGCTGCTCGCGGGAGACGAATGCGGCCGCAGCCAGGGAGGCAACAACAACGCTTATTGTCAGGACAACGAGATCTCCTGGCTCCATTGGCAGCTCGGCCGCAGCCAGCGCGAGTTGCTCGAGTTCGCGCGCTTTCTGATCGATTTCCGCCACGAGCATGCGGTGCTCCGGCGCCGCGATTTTTTTCAAGGAAGGCGGATTCGCGGCTCAGAGGTCAAGGATCTCGCCTGGTTCCGGCCCGAAGGCAAGGAAATGACGGACGAGGACTGGAATAATCCGGAGATGCGCTGCTTCGGCCTGCGTCTGGCCGGTGACGCCATCGAAGAACTGGACGATCGCGGCAATCGCATCGTCGACGACACGCTGCTGATTCTTCTCAACGCGCACCATGAAGCGATTCGTTTTACGCTGCCGGCGCATCGGCGCAAGGTCCGCTGGCAAGTGGTTTTAGATACTTACGACCCGCGCATCGACCGCAAAAAGCACCGGCTCATGCGCGGCGGCGAGGTCTACGATCTCCGCGACCGCTCGTTGGCGGTGCTGCGCCTGCCGAGGAGCGCCGAGGCGGAAGAAGCGGGCGGCACCGCCCTTGCCATTTCGCGGCGCGCGCGCGGCGACGTGGCGAGCCGAGCGCCAGCATGAGAATACCCGCGGCCACTTACCGACTGCAGTTCACGCCGCAATTCGGTTTTAGCCATGCCAGCGCGGTGTTGGATTATCTTCAGGAGTTGGGGATCAGCGATATCTATGCGTCGCCGATCTTTCATGCTCGATCCGGCAGCGAGCACGGCTACGACGTGGTCGATCCGAATCGGCTCAACCCCGAGCTTGGCAGCGCCGAACAATTCGATCGGCTGATCGACGATGCGCAGCGCCGCGGTTTAGGTTGGCTCCAGGACATTGTGCCCAACCACATGGCTTACGATTCGCAAAACCGCCTGCTCATGGATGTGCTCGAGAACGGCACGGCGTCGCCCTATTCCGATTTTTTCGACATCGACTGGAACCATCCTTACGGGAGCATGAAGGGCAAAGTCTTGGCGCCGTTCCTGGGCCGGTTCTACGGCGAATGTTTGGAAGACGGCGAGATCACCCTGCACTACGGCGCGAGCGGACTCACGATCCGCTACTACGCGTTGACCCTGCCGGTCAACATCGAATCCTACAGCGATGTTTTGACCGATAATCTGGGTGTGCTGCGCCGGCGGCTCGGCGCCGGCCATCTGGATTTCATCAAGCTCCTGGGAATTCTCTACACGCTGAAGAACATCGCGCCCAAGGAAGAGAGCGCCGAACGGGCGGACCAGATCGTTTTTGTGAAAAGAATTTTGTGGGAGCTGTACAACGCCAACGAGGAGATCAAACGCCACCTCGATGCCAACTTGGCCAAGTACAACGGCACCCGCGGCCGGCCGGAAACTTTCAATTCGCTTGACCGGCTCCTTGCGCAACAGTGGTACCGTCTGTCGTTTTGGAAAGTCGCGGCGGAAGAACTTGACTACCGGAGGTTTTTCAACATCAATGAGTTGATTTCCCTGCGCACGGAAGACGAAAAAGTGTATCGCCATACGCACGCGCTGATTCTCAAGCTCGCGCGCGAAGGCAAATTCACCGGCCTGCGAGTCGATCATGTCGATGGTCTTTACGATCCGCTCAGTTATCTCCGCTGGCTGCGCCGTGACGCTCCAAGGACTTACTTGACGGTTGAGAAGATTCTCGGTTTCAAGGAAGATCTGCCGGCGCCCTGGCCGGTCCAAGGCACGACCGGTTATGAATTTCTCAATTACCTGAACGGGGTTTTCTGCGCCCGTGAACAGCGCGGACAGTTCAGCCAAATCTATAAGCGCTTTACCGGAATTGACACTTCCTCTGCCGCGCTCACGATCGAGAAAAAGCGATTGATCATCGGCAAATATATGGCAGGCGACATAGAAGGCCTCGCGTTTCTGCTGAAGAACGTTTCCAGCCGCGACCGTCACGCGGCCGACGTCACCCTTTATGGACTCAAAAGAGCCTTGGTCGAAGTGTTGGCGTTTTTCCCGGTCTATCGCAGTTATATCAGCCGCGAGCAATGCAGCGCCGAGGACCGTGGTTGGCTCAGCGTCGCGGTCGAGCACGCCAAAGCGGCCAACCCCGGCTTGTTGTTCGAATTAAACTTTATCGAACGATTTCTCCTGCTGCAATTCGAGGATCATCACTCCGAGGAAGAAAAAAATGACTGGACCCACTTCGTGATGCGGTTCCAGCAAGTGACCGGACCGCTTATGGCCAAGGGATTCGAGGATACGGCTCTGTACGTCTACAATCGCTTGCTGTCGCTGAACGACGTCGGCGGCGATCCCGATCATTTCGGTGTTTCGGTCGCTGAATTTCATGACTTCAACCGGCATCGCCACGAACGTTGGCCGCACGCGATAAACGCGACAGCGACGCACGATACCAAACGGGGCGAGGATGCGCGGGCGAGAATCAACGTGCTTTCGGAGCTGCCTGATAAGTGGGAGCAACAGCTCAGATCATGGAGCAAAATCAACCGCCGGAAAAAATCGATGATCAAAGGCGACGAAGCGCCGGATCGCAATGATGAGTATTTTCTCTATCAAACATTGATCGGCGCTTACCCGGTCGATGGCCCGCAGGATGGAAACTTTTTAGAACGCTTGAAGTCGTACTTGATCAAAGCGGTGCGCGAAGCCAAGGTTCACACCGAATGGCTCAAGCCGGACTTGGCTTACGAACAGGCTTTCATTAATTTTGCCGAAGCAATCCTGGCCCGGTCGGATGACAACCGTTTCGTCGCCGAGTTTATGCCGTTCCTCGACCGCATTGCCTATGGCGGCATGTTCAACTCGCTGGCGCAAACTCTGGTGAAGATGACAGTGCCGGGGGTTCCAGACATTTATCAAGGCAGCGAGCTTTGGGACTTGAGTTTCGTTGACCCGGATAACCGCCGAGCGGTGGATTACGCCGCGCGAGCGCGTTGCCTGAAAGAGTTCAAGGCCGCTGAGTTGAAAGACCGTCTGGGCCTGCTGCATGACCTGCTTTCGCACTGGCAAGACGGCCGCATCAAGCTGTATTTAATGGCAAAGCTGCTGCAGTTTCGCCGTGCTTATGCCGATCTCTTCGCCTTCGGCGAATACGTCCCGCTCGAAGCCGCAGGCGAGATGGGCAAGCGGGTTTGCGCCTTTGCCAGACGCCGAGGTCGAGTGTGGGCGCTGGCGATCGTGCCGCGGCTGGTCGGGCAAGCCGCTTATCACGGCTATGCGCCGTTGGGCGAGGCTCGATGGGGTGTAACTGCGCTCACGCTGCCGGCGGAGGCGCCGCGCGGCTGGCGCGACGTGGTAAGCGGGGAGACTCTCGAGGGGGCGCCGCCGACAGTCCCCAATCGTTTGTCACTCGGGAACGTATTCAAGCATTTTCCAGTGGCATTGCTCTATCGCGATGAAACCAAGGGCCCGTCCCAGTCTGTTGAGGAAAACGAGCATGCAACAATTATCGAGCATACTGCATGAGGGCGTCGATCGCGTCGTTATCGAAGGGGTCGCGCCGGAAATCGACGGCGGGCGGTTTCCGGTCAAGCGCATCCGCGGCGAACCGCTAGCCGTCGAAGCGGATATCTTCGTCGACGGCCATGACGAGATTTCTGCAGTGCTGCTGTTTCGCCGAGAACAGGACAAAGACTGGCGCGAGGCGCCGATGGCGCCGCTGGTGAACGACCGCTGGCGCGGCGTGTTCGTTGCCGCCGAGCTCGGGCGCTACGTTTACACCTTGAGCGCGTGGGTCGATCGTTTCAAGTCGTGGCGCCGGGATCTGCGCAAGAAAGCCGAAGCCGGCGCGCACACGGATCTGGATATGCTGACGGGCGCTCTGCTGGTCGAGGAAGCGAGCAAGCGCGCGAGCGGCGCCGACGCAAAAAGACTTGCCGAGTGGGCGAAAAATTTGAGTGCGAAGAATCAAACGTTGGCGGCCAAGCTGGCCCAAGCGCTGAGCGACGAGCTTGCCGCCGTGGTCGACGACTACCCCGATAGAAATGTCGCGACCCGATACGACAAAGAATTGGTCGTCGTGATTGACCGCGAAAAGGCTCGTTTTAGCTCGTGGTACGAGCTGTTCCCGCGCTCGTCCGCGGCCAAGCCCGGTGCGCATGGGACCTTCAAAGACTGCGAAGCGCTGCTTTCCTACGTGGCCTCGATGGGTTTCGATGTTCTCTATCTGCCACCCATTCATCCGATCGGGCGGACGCATCGCAAGGGAAAGAATAATGTTGTCATCGCCGGCGCCAACGACCCGGGCAGCCCATGGGCGATCGGCGCCGAGGAGGGCGGTCATAAAGCCATTCATCCAGAGCTCGGCACGCTCGAGGATTTTAAACGTTTCGTGAAAAAGGCCGAGTCCCTGGGTCTCGAGGTCGCGCTGGACTTGGCATACCAGTGCAGCCCCGATCATCCTTACGTCAAGGACCATCCGCAGTGGTTTCGCTGGCGCCCGGACGGCACCGTTCAGTACGCCGAAAACCCGCCCAAAAAATATCAGGATATCTACCCGCTCGATTTTAGCTCGGAGCAGTGGCGCGAGCTCTGGCAGGAATTAAGGAGCGTGGTGCAATATTGGATCGAGCAGGGCGTGCATCTCTTTCGCGTCGACAATCCGCATACCAAGCCGCTGCCGTTCTGGGAGTGGCTGATCAACGACGTGAAGAAGGATCATCCGGAGGTCATTTTTCTCTCCGAGGCATTCACGCGCCCGAAACTGATGTACAATCTGGCCAAGCTTGGTTTCAGCCAATCGTATACGTATTTTACCTGGCGCAATACCAAGTCCGAGCTGACCCAATACTTCAAAGAGCTGACCGAGACCGATGTGCGCGAGTACTTTCGTCCCAACTTGTGGCCGAATACGCCGGATATTTTGAGCGAGCACCTTCAGTTCGGCGGCCGGCCCGGGTTCATGACGCGGCTTGTGCTCGCCGCCACGCTCGGCGCCAGCTATGGCATCTACGGTCCGGCGTTCGAGCTGCTCGAAGCGCGCCCGCGCGAGCCCGGCAGCGAAGAATATTTAGACTCGGAGAAATATGAGATCAAGCAGTGGGATCGAGACAGAGCGGACAGCCTGAAGGAATTCATCGCTCGGGTCAACCGCATTCGCCGCGAGAACCCGGCGCTGCAGAGCGATCGGAGCCTGCGCTTCCATGAAACCGATAACGAGCAGATCATTTGTTACACCAAACAGTCGGAGGATCTTGACGACGTGATCGCCGCAGTGGTGAATCTGGATCCGCACCACGTGCAGTCCGGTTGGGTGAAAATTCCCGTCGAGAGGCTCGAGCTCGATGCCCAGGACTCCTATCAGGCGCATGACCTTTTGACCGGCGCACGCTTTCTCTGGCAAGGGGCGAGAAATTACGTGGAGCTCAACCCGCAGGCGGTTCCCGCTCATATTTTGCGTCTGCGGCGACGCGTACGGCGGGAACAAGACTTTGATTATTTCATGTGACGACTATGAAACCGGCAAAAACAAGTTCGGGCGATCTTGCTCTCGACGACGACCCGCTCTGGTACAAGGACGCGGTCATTTACGAACTCCATGTCCGCGCGTTTGCCGACGGCAACGCGGACGGCATCGGCGATTTTAAGGGACTGACTCAAAAACTCGACTATCTGCACGATCTCGGGGTCACCGCGCTTTGGCTGTTGCCTTTCTATCCATCGCCCTTAAAGGACGACGGTTACGATATCGCCAGCTATAGCGAGATCCACCCTGATTACGGCACGCTCAAGGACTTCAAAAGTTTTTTAAAGGAGGCGCACCGCCGGGGCCTGCGGGTGATCACCGAGCTGGTCGTCAATCATACTTCGGATCAGCATCCGTGGTTTCAACGCGCGCGGCGCGCCGCGCCAGGCAGCAAGGAGCGCGATTTTTACGTCTGGAGCGATAATCAGGAGCCGTACAAGGAAGCGCGCATCATCTTCAAAGATTTCGAAACTTCCAACTGGGCGTGGGATCCGATCGCCAAGGCTTACTACTGGCATCGCTTTTATTCGCACCAGCCCGATTTGAATTTTGCCAATCCGGCGGTCAAGCGGGCGATTTTCGACGTGGTCGATTTCTGGCTGGACATGGGCGTCGACGGCCTGCGTCTGGATGCGGTGCCGTACCTGTTCGAACGCGACGCCAGCAGCTGCGAGAATCTGCCGGAAACCCATCTGTTTTTAAAGGAGCTGCGCAGTCACGTCGACAAAAACCATCACAATCGCATGCTGCTCGCCGAGGCCAACCAGTGGCCCGAAGAGGCGGTGACTTATTTCGGCACCGGTGACGAATGCCACATGGCGTTTCACTTCCCCTTGATGCCGCGCATTTTTATGTCCGTGCACATGGAAGATCGTTTCCCTATCGTCGACATCCTCAGCCAGACGCCGGAGATACCGGCGAACAGTCAATGGACGTTGTTTCTGCGTAACCACGACGAGCTGACCCTCGAAATGGTAACCGATGAGGACCGCGATTACATGTACAAGGTCTACGCCAGCGACCCCAAGGCGCGGATCAATCTCGGCATCCGCCGCCGCTTAGCGCCGCTGCTCGGAAACAACCGCAGAAAGCTCGAATTGCTTAATTGCCTGCTCTTTTCGCTGCCCGGGACGCCGGTCGTTTACTACGGCGACGAGATCGGCATGGGCGACAATTTTTACCTGGGCGACCGCAACGGCGTGCGCACGCCGATGCAGTGGAGCGCGGACCGCAACGCCGGCTTTTCCCAAGCCAACCCGCAGCGACTGTTTCTGCCGATCATCATCGACCCGGAGCATCATTATGAGGCGACCAACGTCGAAGCGCAGCAGCAGAATTTAAGCTCGACGCTGTGGTGGATGAAGCGGTTGATCATGTTGCGCAAGCGCTATCATGCCTTCGGCCGCGGCACGACCGAGTTTCTTTATCCGGAAAATCGCCGCGTGCTGGTTTTTATCCGCCGCCTGGAAGATGAAATCATCCTGACCGTGGCCAATCTGTCGCGCTTCGTGCAGTGCGCCGAGCTGGATCTGTCGGAATTCAAAGGCCGGGTGCCGGTCGAGCTTTTCGGTCAGACCGAGTTTCCGCCGATCGGCGATCTGCCCTATTTCATCACCTTGGGACCGCATGGCTTTTATTGGTTCAAGCTCGAGAGCGTGCAGGCGACGGCGCTGCGCGCGCCCGAGGAAGCGCCGCTTGCCGCGCTTGAAGTGCCCGGCGCCTGGGAGCAGATCTTCTCACGCGCGGGCAAATCCGGGCTGGAAAAAATTCTCCCGCGGTATCTGAAAAATTGCCGCTGGTTCGGCGGCAAGGCGCGCAAGATGCGATCGGTCAGCGTAACTGAAGCGATTGCAGTGCCGGCCGATGGACAGGAGGCCTGCTTCACGGCGATGGACGTGGCCTATGGGGAAGGCCAGCCTGAGACCTACCTTTTGCCGCTGGCCTTTGTCACCGGCGAACGAGCCGCCGAGCTGCAGCAATCTTCGCCGCAGGCCGTGGTGATGCGGCTCAAGAGCAGGCAGGCCGGGGAGGTCACCGAGGGGATCGTCGTCGACGCGCTTTACGATCGAGAGTTCCTCAAGACCTTGCTCGGCGCGATTGCGCACCGGCGCAGCCTGCGCGGAAAGTCCCTCGAAGTTTTTGGCTCCCCGTCGAAACACTTTCGCGCTTTGCGGGGACCGTCGCAGACGCCTTTGGAGCCGGCGCTCATAAAAAAGGAGCAGAGCAACACGTCGGTCGTCTATGGCGACCGCTTCATCCTCAAAATTTTTCGGCGGCTGCAGGACGGAGTGAATCCCGATTTGGAGATCGGTCGCTTCATCACTGAAAGGACTTCTTTCGAGCACGTGCCCAAATTGGCGGGGAGCTTTCAGTTGCGCTACCGCAACAACAGCGTCGCGACCGTGGGCATCCTGCAAAGCTATGTCAGAAACCAGGGCGATGCGTGGCGCTACACGCTGGATCACCTCGCCGACTTTTTTGAGGCTTGCTCGGCGCTCACCGAGCTGCCGGCAGAAATGCGCCGTCCGCTAAGCCACATGGTGGATTTCGCCGACCGTGAAGTGCCTGAGGCGGCGCGCGAGCTGATCGGAACCTATCTCGCATCGGTGGCGCTGCTGGGGCGGCGCACCGGCGAGCTACACGTCGCGCTCGCTTCCGATAGCCAGGATCCTGACTTCACCGCCGAGGCCTTCACGCCATTCTACCGCCGCGCCGCTTACCAGAGCATGCGCACGCTTGCTGATCGCGCCCTGGGGTCGTTGCGCGAGCGCCTGAAGACTTTGCCTGAGGAAACCCATAGCGAAGCCGAGCGGGTGCTTGGTCTCAAGAATGAGATTTTTAGCCGCTTCCGCTTTATCGTCGACCAAAAAATCACCGCCTTGCGGATTCGCTGTCACGGCGATTATCACCTCGGCCAGGTGCTGTTTACCGGCAAGGACTTCGTGATCACCGACTTCGAGGGCGAACCAGCGCAGCCGATCGCCGAGCGCCGCAGCAAGCGCTCACCGCTGGTTGATGTCGCGGGCATGCTGCGGTCATTCGACTATGCGGCGCTTTCGGCGCTCAAAAGCAGCGATTTCCGGCCGGAAGCTTTGTCCCATTTGACCGCCGCGTCAAATAGCTGGGTTTTCTGGGTGTCGGTGGTGTTTCTGCAGACTTATCTCGAGGCCAGTCGCAGCGGTGGATTTTTACCGGCCGCAAAACCGGAACTTAAAGCCCTGCTCGATTTGTACCTGCTCCACAAAGGCGTTTACGAGCTCAATTATGAGCTGAACAATCGGCCCGAATGGGTCGGTGTGCCGATTCGCGGCGTTCTCGATATTTTGCAACCCGCCCACTAGCCGGGACCATTCGCAACGTAAGCGCGGGGAGCAAAGCTCGTTCCGGCGCCGTCAGCCTTACTCGACGGGAGGTGCCTGTTGCAGCTTACGCACGGTTACTCTGATCGTTGCCGGATTGAGCTGCTGCAACGTAATATTAGGCGGGTGACGCACGTTTTGCTCCGAAATCCGCACGGTCCTGCGCCCGCTAGCATCGACCGACGAAAGATCGATGTCGATCCTGAGCCTGGACCTGTTCGGATCGAAAAAATAAAACGATCGTTTGGGCCCAGTGAACGTGGCACTCACTGCGGGCGGTTGGATTTCGTCGACGCGATACTCCGGTGGCAGGTTTTGCACTTGCACCGGCAGCTTGTAGGTGACCTCGACGGTACTCGACCCAGGGACCAAAACGTACCAAAGTCCGATAGCTAAGGCGAAGGTCAGCAACTTCGCGAGCCAGTTTTGCCGCACCAGCGAGATCGAAATCGCGCGCCGCTCGGCAGGCGGGTACTTTTCTTGAAGAAATCCCTGTAATACCAAACTCAACTCTGGAATATTGCCGATCGGCCGCAGCCGGCCGGCTCTGGCGATCGAGATTGTACCGCGCTCTTCCGAAACAACGATACAGAGCGCGTCGCTCAGCTCGGCCAGCCCAAGAGCGGCGCTGTGGCGTGTCCCGACTCCAGCCAACTGCTGAAAATCCTTGGAGAGCGGCAAATGAGCGGCAAAAAGAGAGACGCGGTCGTTTTCGACGATGACCGCGCCGTCGTGGCCAGGCGAATGCGGATCGAAGATGCTTTTGAGCAGCGGCTCGCTGATCTTAGCTTCCAACTCGATACCCCCCATGATGTGCCGGGCGATGGGATCTTTGCCTTCGATGACGATGAGTGCGCCGATTTTGGCCTTGGCCAGATCGTCGACGGTTTTCACCAGCACGTCCGCTATGTCCGAACGCAACGGCCGGCCCCACTTTGGCGCTAAGCTCCAGACCGCGATCCGTTCAAAGATCTGTCTTAGTTCCTCCTGGAAAATCACCACGATGATGATCAAAAAGATCGCGAAAAAGCCCTGAAATATCCATGCGGTCAATTGCAGGTCCAGGTATCTTGCGAGAATATAAATCGCGGCCAGGATAAAAATGCCGCGGATGACAAATGCCGCGCGGGTCTCTTTAAGAAACGCTGTAGCAGTATAGAGCAAGACCGCCACAACCAGGATATCGATGACGTCGGCAATGCCGATATTAAAAAACGGCGTGAACATAATCTGAGCCTTGGCGGATGCCTTCTTATAGAGAGCAAGCGCACTGCCGCAGGGTAGCCGGCACAATCGATTAAACTCTGGACAGCGTCGAGGTTAAAGCAATCTTTTTATTTGTCGCACCGGGCGCACTTAGATGCAAGCCGACATTACATTTGACGCCGCAGGTCTAATTTCGCCCGAGGGCAAAGGTCTCCCTACCCCTTCAGGTGTGTCTAGGAAAATCCCTTCACGTCAGAAAAAATCCTTCACATAAACTTTCGTTGAGATCAGCGAGTCAAACACCGATCTTGTAAAAACAATAGATTACCTTCGTTCGCTATCTTGGCACGCGGCTTGTTATTAGCTTCAAAACAGAAGGGCATCATGGAGCTGATGTTCGCTTTGCCTCCATGTGTGTCCGGCTGACGAGACTGATGGCAAGCCGCGTAACTTCCTGCTGAGCATGCGATGCATTTCGCATTTTTCAGTTGTTACGATGACGATCCTTCGGGCTCATCCTGACTAGTAGTGCCCCAAGGGCTCAGAGATGACATAGGCTCTTATTGCTGGAACGACCTTGAAAGCTAGCTCGCCGCAGTGCTGGCGCCGTTTAAAAGAAATCGGTGCCTTTTTGACGCAACGAGACAGGGAACTTCATTGAGCAGTAAATCGGCAAAACAGGGGAGGTCGCAAGGTGGATTGGATTCAAGTTACCGGGCGATGGCAGTTGAGTGGTAAGGCCGCGGAGCGTGGGAAAAACATCGCCAGCGGTAAATACAGGAGCGTGGAGGAGC
>Ga0209640_10001698_pt1 | contig 18926 bp, 12 predicted proteins | sample RifCSP10_1_FD_184018 | JGI IMG/M metagenome (GOLD analysis project Ga0209640, IMG submission 184018) | Soil microbial communities from Rifle, Colorado - Rifle CSP2_sed 10_1 (SPAdes) (version 2) | ecosystem: Environmental > Terrestrial > Deep subsurface > Rock core/Sediment | place: Rifle... | reverse complement strand
GCCCCGAGACGAGGTGGCGTTCACGATTCCTCCTCGTGGCACGATCGCAATCGCCCCGCCGGCCCAGGGCGTCGCCAGCGCGTCGGCACAGGTATTCGCGACGATGCCTCTCGCGGGCATCGCCGGCACGACGCTGCCCGCCCTTGGTCCGGTCGCGGGCCTGGCCGAGGCGAGGCTCGTCGACAGCGCGATCGTTCCCGTGCTGGAACAGAGCGCCACGGCCACGTCCACCGGCATCGTCGTCGTCAATGGTCCGGTCCGGAGCAACGTGAAGCTGACGCTGCACGCAGCGGGAGGCCAAGAGCTCACGACCGGCTCCGCCGAGATCGACCTGCCGCCCTATGGGCGACGAACAGTATTGGTCCGCGACTTCTTCCCGACCCTGGGCGACTTCCAGGGCACGATGACGGTGGAAGGTGGGATCGACCGGCCGCAGGAAGGCGGCCCGATCGCCGTCACGGTTGTGCATCGCGTGGATTCGAGCGGACTGACGACGCATCCGGCGATTCAGGTCAGCCCGTCTCAGGCCTCGCGCGCGCTCCGCTTTCCGGCGTTTCCGAGCGGGGGGGACGCGGTGTCGTCGATCACGCTCGTCAACCCATCGCGTTCCGATCGAGCCAGGGGCACGTTGTCGTTCTTCGATGAAAGCGGGTCGCCCAGGCCCATTGCCCTCGGCGCTCGGGCAGCCGCTGTCAGCGTGCCGTACGACCTTGCCCCTTACGGCAGCGTCGTGTTCACGACATCGGCTGGCGGGCCAGCTCGCAGCGGCTCGGCACGAGCCGAGGCGGCCGAAGGGATCGTGGGCGGCATCCTGCGAGTCACGACCCCCACGACCGGGACACTCGACAGCGGGCCGTCCGAGGAGGCCACGGGCGTGATTGCCCCAGTCCGCCGCGATGGCGCTGCGGGTGTGACCACGCAGGTCACCGTCGGCTCCACGGGCACTGCGGCGACGCTGCAGCTCACGCTGCGCGATGCAGGCGGCGCGACCGTCGCGGGTGCAACGGCCACGGTTCGCGTGCCCGCCAACGGTCAGGTGACGAGAACGCTCGACGAGTTGTTTCCCTCGACCGGCACGGCTCCGCTGCAGGGCACGATCGCAGTGACTGCCGATGCCGCAGTGGTCGCCAGGGTCATACTGCTGAGCGGCAGCGCACCCCGCGCGACGCTCATGCCGGGCGTGCCACTGCGGTGATGTCACCACAGGCCCACGACATCGGGGCCGGGATGCTGCCACGGATCCCGCGCCCGGGCCGCGTGTGGCGGTCGCTGCGCTTCTGGGTTGGCCTCGCATACCTGTGGGCGCTCGTCGCAGCCGTCCCCGACCTCATCGTCCGCTACTGGTTCCTCGACAGCGTCGGGCAGGCTGACGTCTTCCGTACGAACTTCACGGCACAGCTCGCGCTGTTCACACTCGGCTCGCTGCTCTTCGCCGTGGCGACCTACTGGCCGATCCGGCGCTACGCCGCCACGCCGGCGCTTCGGGCCGCGAGCCTCCACGCCGCGCTGTGGATCGGGCTCTTCGCCGGCTGGCTGTGGAGCGGGCGCTACGAGCAGTACCTCCTGCTGCTTGGCGGCGGCTCGTTCGGGGAAGTGGATCCCCTGTTCGGTCACGACGTCGGGTTCTACGTGTTCACACTGCCCGCCGTCCAGACCACGCGGCTCGTGCTCGCCGCGTTGGCCCTGGTTGGGGCCGCCTCATCGATCGTCGGCCGCATCGATCGGTTGTCTTCGACCGGGGCGCTTCGAGCGGACGGGCTGAGCATCGGGCGGCGTTTCAGCCTGCTCGTGACCCCGGGGCTGAACGTGGCGGTGTCGGTCCTGGGGCTGTCGCTCGTGGCGCAGACGTTCCTCGCGCGCTACGGACTGCTGTTCAAGGACAACGCCGACGCCGGAGTGCGGGCGGGAGCCGCGTTCCTCGACGTGGAAGGCGTGTTCTCGACGCTGAACATGATCTACGTCTCGACGTTCGTGGAACTGGCCATCATGGTCGTTGTCAGCTACGGCCTCCACGTGGCTGGGGGCACGAAGGACACAAGGCCGGGTAGCCACAAAGAACACGAAGGCCACGAAGGCAGGCTGCTTCGTGTGCCGGCGACGATAGCCGCTGCCGCGATTGGGCTCGATCTGTTCTTCTTCGCCGGCGTCGTCCTCAAGAACCATCTCGTCGTCGCGCCGAACGAGCCCACCATCCAGCTGCCGTACATCGAACGCCACATCGCCGCCACGACGCGAGGGTACCGGCTGACCGAGATCGAGACGGTCGACTGGCGGCCCCCGCAGACACCGCTCCAGGCCGAGCGCCTGCTCGCGAGCCGGACCGTACGGAACGCCCCGCTCCTTCCCGGCTGGGTCAGCTCGCTCGAGGAGCCGCCCGACGTGCAGCACTTCGAGCGCGTCCGCGTCAGCGAGTCGACCATGGTCTACGGGCCGATGCTGCAGGTGTTCGAGCAGGAGCAGCAGTTGAGGCCCTATTACCACTTCATCTCGGTCGACAACGTGCGGTACCGCGTCGACGGAGAGAAGCGCATGTTCGTGAGCGCGGTCCGAGAGCTGCCGACGATCGGGTTCGCCGGGCCGCGCGAATGGCTGCGGCACTGGGGCAGCGCCGCGTTGATGCTCACGCACGGCCTGGGCCTCGTGATGAGCCCGGTCAACGAGCTGAAGCCGGAGGGCGGGCCGGAGTACGTGGTCTCGAACATTCCGCCGAAGGCGACACACGCGGCCTTCGAGGCCGAGCCGCGGATCTATTTCGGCGAGGGAGCCAAAGACGACTACATCCTCACGGACATCCGCCACCTCAAGGAGCTCGACCAGCCGACGCGGCAGTTCCGAAGCGAGTCCGTGTACGCGCCGCCAGTACCGAGTGGTATCGCAGTCGATTCCATCTTCAAGCGCATCGTCCTGGCGCTCTACACGGCGGACATCAACCAGTTCCTCTTCTCCGAGTTCGTCGACTCCGACCGGACGCGCGTGCACTTCTTTCGCACGCCGCTCCAGCGCGTCGCCACTGTGGCCCCGTTTCTCTTCCTGGACAGCAACGTGTTCGCCTTCGTCGCCGACAGGAAGGTCCTGTGGATGATCAACGGCCTGACGACGACCGACGCCTACCCCTACTCGTTCCGCGAGCGGCTTGGCGACAAGGCGGACGAACGAGGCGTCGAGAAGGTTCAGGAGCGAACGATCAACTACGGCGAGGACTCGGTCAAGATCACGCTCGACGCCTACACGGGCCAGCTTCGCTTCTACAAGGTCGCCGACGATCCGATCGTCGACGCCTGGGCGCGGATCTATCCGCGGCTCTTCGAGCCGGCCTCGTCGATGCCCGAGCCGGTCGCCGCGCAGCTCAACTACCCGCTGCAGTGGTTCCACATCCAGTTCGACGACATCTACAAGCGCTATCACCAGCAGCATCCGCTGGAGTTCTACAACGCCGAGGATCTCTGGGACGACGCCGACGAGGTGGTGGGGTCGCTCGGTCGCGGACTCACCGAGTTCGGCACCACGGACCAGGGGACGTTCTCCTACGAGGGCTACGACGTGCTGCTCGACCCGGCCGACCTGCCGGGACAGGCGCTCGGCACGGACGGCGATCTGCAGTTCGCCAAGCTGATGCCGTTCACGCCCGAGGGCGCCCGCAACCTCCGCTCGCTGGTCGTGGCACTCCAGGATCCCGGCGAGTACGGCCGGCTGCTCAACCTTCGCGTGCCCCAGGGCGTGTTCGTCCATGGCCCCGAGCAGGCAGACACCTTGATCGACGACGACTCGCAGGTGAACCAGCAGATCACCTTGTGGGTGCGGCACGGGTCCGAGGTCGTGCGCGGACACACGCTGCTGCTCCCGGTGGCCGGAGATCTCGTGTACGTCGAGCCGCTGTGGATCGTGTCGCTCCAGAATCAGCTCCCGCAGGTGAAGCTCGTTTCGGTCGTCTATCGCGGCCGGACGACGATGGCCACGACCCTGGCCGAGGCGTTGCGACTGCTTGCCGTGTCCGAAGCCGACGAGCAGCGCGCCAACGAGCTGCCGTGGCTGAGTGAAGCTCAGGCGACAGGAAGGTAGACGTGTCCGAGAATCCACGCGGCAATCGGCAGCAACTTGGCATCTCGGTGGCGTGGTCGTACGTGTTCGCCCTGCTGCTGATGCTCTTCATCTTCACGATTCTCGTGCCCGATGCGGACGGACCATCGCCGTGGGACGGGCGGGCGTTCCGCTCGGGCATCCTCGAGATGGCCGCAAACTTCAAGGTGCTCGACGATCTCGCCGACCTCGGGATCGTCCGGGTTGCCGACGTCGGCGAGGGGTGGCTCAACGCGGAGCTCGACCTCATCGTCGTCTCGGATCGCCGGTTCGGGTGGGCGCCGTTCTACCTCGCGCTGCTCTTCGTGTCGGCGTCGCTTCTGCTGCGCGGAATCCGGCATCGCCTCCTGACACGCCATTTCGCCGGCAGCGCCGGGCGTGGACTGGTGTCGAGCTATTTCTTCGGCCGCGGGATGAACCTCTTCTTCCCGTTCGGCCCTGGCGAGCTCGGCACGACCGAGGCGCTCGTGGATGCCGGCGTCGACCGCGATCAGGCGGCTACCATCGTCTTCCACAACCGACTGTTCGAGCTCCTGGCGCTCCTGGTCCTCTTGCTCGTGAGCGTCGTCTATCTGGGATGGGAAGGCGCCGTGCTGCCGATGTTCTGGGCGCTGGCGATGGTCATCGCAGTGGTGACGCTGACCCGGCCACTCGGTGGAGACGAGGCGATCGCCCCCTGGTGGAATCCCTTCGGCCACCTGTGGGGCGCGTTCAACGGACGAGCGTTGACGGCCGCGGTACGCCGGCTGTCCCACGTGCCAGGGCTGCTCGTCAGCCTGGGCCTCGTGTCGCTCGTGACGCTTGCTCTGGAAATCCTGGGGTACTGGTGCATCAAGCAGGCGTTTTCCTCGCCCATGGATGACTACGTACTGATGAAGGACTTGCCGTTCGTCGATTTCGCCATCGTCATCCTTGTGGCGAACCTCACCCGCGTACTGCCGTACACGTTCGCCAGCGTTGGGATCTACGAGATCGTCTCCGTCGTCATGTTCCGGGCCTTCGACCAGGGCTTTCTGGGCGGGACGACCGTCAGCCTGCTCGACGCACTCCTGGTGAATGGTCTGAGCGCGGCCGCCTTCGGCCTCGTGCTGTGGCTCGGGCGCTGTCCAAGCGTTTTCGATGTCTGGCGGCGTTTTGTCGACGAGTCCTCATCGCGAATCGAGGCCCCCGGAGAACCTGTCGAAGGCGCGCTGGGATCTCACGTATGACCCGCACGTCTCCGTACATTCCGCCGCCGTCCACACTGTGGAGGTCGTTTGCCTTCTGGGCGTGGGCGCTCGTCGCTGTCCTGGTGCTCGACGCCATTCCACACCTGCTGGTGCAGTTCTGGTTCAACCAGAGCCTGGGATACCAGTCGATCTTCTGGACCAACTTCCGGATGCAGGCCGCTCTGTTCGTCGCGGCTGGCCTGCTGGCCCTGCTCGGCCTGCCTGCGCCGAGCTACACCTCGAGCCCCGCTCTGCGGAAGGCGCTCATTCATGGCGGCATCTGGGTGAGCCTCGTATGCGGGTGGATCCTGGCGCGTCAGTACGAGCAGTTCCTGCTGGCGTTCAGCGGCGTCCCGTTCGGCACGACCGACCCGGTGTTCCATCACGACATCGGCTTCTACGTCTACGTGCTGCCGGCGGTCCGGACGGCGCTCTCGGCGCTCACGACCGCCGCCGTGTTCGGCATCGTCTGGGTATCGGTGGCCCGTTATGACGGGTTGACGGCCTCTGGCGACGTGCGCCCGGGTTCTCGTGACGTGCGAGGAATCATCGGAGCCTTGGCAGTACCGTACGTGAACGGCCTGGTTGGCCTGCTCGGCGTCGTGGTCGCGGCTCGGACCTCCCTGGGCCGGTACGACCTGCTCCTGAAGGACAACGGGGACGCCGGCGTACGGGCCGGAGCCGCGTACGTCGACGTCGTCGGCGCCGTGTCCTCCCTGAACCGGATTCATGTGCTGACAGCCGCCGTGTTGGGTCTGACCGTTGTGGCCTGCATTGCGCTGGGGCGGCTGCATCGACATCGGGAGGGCATCGATCCCGGAGCCTCCACAGCGTCCGTTCCCGCGCGGCGAGGTCTGGGCTGGAGCGCGGTGTCGCTCGTGGCACTGCCGCTCTGTTTCTCGCTCGCCGTGATCGTTCGGAACTTCGTGTTCGTGACGCCGAACGAGCCGTTCGTTCAGCGAGGGTTCATCGAACACCACATCGAGGCGACGAACAAGGCCTACCGGCTCGACCGCGTCGAGGTGCACGAGTGGACGCCAAGGGACCGGCCGTTGCCGCCCGAGTCGCTGCTTGCGAGCAAGACAGTACGGAACGCTCCTGTGCTTCCGAGCTTCGTGTCCTCGCTCGAGCAGCCACCTGACGTCCAGCACTACGAGCGCATCACGACCAGCGAGTCGAGGATGGTGTTCGGACCGATGCTGCAGATCTATCGGCAGCACCAGCAGCTTCGGCCCTACTATGACTTTCTCTCGGTGGACGGCGTCCGGTACACCGTCGGCGGCGAGAAGCGCATGTTCGCGAGCGCCGTGCGCGAGCTGCCGTCTCTTGCGCTGGTGGGCCCGAAGGAGTGGCTGAAGTACTGGGGCTCGGCGGCGCTGCAGTTCACGCACGGCATGGGGCTGGTGATGAGCCCCGTGAACGCGGTGACCGATGCCGGGGATCCGTCCTACGCCGTCCAGGACGTGCCTCCGAAGGTTGCCTACGACGAGCTCGCGCACGAGCCGCGCATCTATTTCGGCGAAGGGGCCAAGGACGACTACGTCCTCACGAATCTGGCCCGGCTCCAGGAGTTCGACTACGCGAGCGATCAATCACGCGAGGAGTTCACGTTTCCCGCAGAGCTTCGAGACGGCATCCCCGTGAGCTCCCTGTTCAGGCGCGTCGTCTTCGCCATCTACACGCGCGACGTGACGGCGTTTCTCTTCTCGCGCTACATCGATCCGGCGCGCACCCGCGTGCACCTCCGGCGCACGCCGCTCGCGCGGGTGCGGAGCCTGGCGCCGTTCCTGTTCCTCGACAGCAACGCCTACGCGTTCATCGCCGGCCGACGGGTGCTGTGGATGGTCAATGGCCTCACGACGAGCGATCGCTATCCGTACTCCTACCCGGAGGTGCTCGGCGACAAGGCCGACGAACGCGCGGTCGAGGAGTTCCCGCAGCGGCTCATCAACTACGCGGAAGACTCCGTCAAGGCGACCGTCGACGCCTACAGCGGGGAGGTCCACCTCTACAAGGTCGCCGACGATCCCATCGTCAGCACCTGGGAGCGGATCTATCCGGACCTGTTCGAGTCGCGGTCACGGATGGCTGAAGAGGTCGCCGCCCAGCTCACCTATCCCCTGCAGTGGTTCCACGTGCAGTTCGACGATATCTACAAGCGCTACCACCAGCGCCATCCCATCCAGTTCTACAACGTCGAGGACCTGTGGGACGACGCCGACGAGACCGTTGGATCGCTTGGGCGCGGCCTGAGCGGGTACGGCACCGGCGACCAGATGACGTTCTCCTACGAGGGGTACAACGCGCTGCTCGATCCGGTCGACCTTCCACCTGGCGTCGACATCGGCGCGCCTGGAGACATGCAGTACGCGATGCTGATGCCCTTCACGCCGGAGTCGGCAAGGAACCTGCGGGCGCTCGTCATCGCGCTCCAGGATCCGCGGCAGTACGGGCGGCTGATCAGCTTGCAGATTCCGCAGGGCACTTTCGTGCCAGGGCCCGAGCAGATCGACGCATACATCGACAACGATCGCCCGGTGCATCAGCAGGTGACGATGTGGATTCGCCACGCCTCCGAAGTCATTCGCGGGAGCACGCTGCTGCTGCCCGTCGGGGGAGATCCGATGTACATCGAGACGATCTGGGTCAACTCGCTGCAGAACGACCTGCCGCAGCTCAAGCTGTTCGCGGTGCGCTATCACGACCGCATCACATCGGGCAGCAGTCTTGCGCAGGCCATCGGCAATCGCGAGCTGATCAGGGCGCCGGAGACGGAACGCTGGGCGCTCCGCTCAGGGCCAGGCGAGCGGCGTCCGCGAGGCGACGAGCGTGGAGATCGTCAGCGTAACGCCGACCGTGACGAACCGGCCAACCGGGATCTCCACGCCCTGGCAACGGCACCGTAGTGTCCGGGCCCCTTCGAACCTCGCCCCTGCCCCTTCAACGCCAGATAGCGCCGAGGTCGATAGTCAGGCCCGGCCAGTCCAGGTGGGAGACGTGTGAGGGACTTTCCGCGGTGAGCACTGTCGTGTATCGCGCGGATTCCAGTCGGTAGCACTCCAGCGTCCTCGCGACCGGATCGACGATCCAGTAGTGCGGCACCCCAAGGGCGGCGTATCGCTCGGCTTTCAGCTTTCGGTCGCGCATGCGTGTGGTCGGCGACAGGATCTCGACGATGATGGCCGGCGGGCCTTCGATGGCGCGCTCGGTAACCTGCGGTGGCGTCGTGACGACGACGAGGTCCGGTACGACCACGTCATGAAGCGTGAGGATGACGTCGACCGGGGCGTTGAACACCTCGCCGAGGCCGGTCTCTTCGAAGTGCACCTCGAGCTGGCGCTGCAGGCGCTTCGAGACCCGCTGGTGCAGCGGGCGCGGCGAGGGTGTCACAAGCAGCGCTCCGTCGAGCAACTCGTACCGGCGGTTGTCGTCCGGAGTGTGCGCGAGGTCGTCGTACTCGAGCTTCTGTGTGAGGCCCTGTACCATGGCCGTATCCTTCCTGCCTGCTTCATCGTAGCACCCGCTGTCCCTGGTTGCCGGCACGTTGTCCTGTTGCTCGACGACGACGATGCCATCGTCGGGAGCACGCTGGCAAGAGCTTGTCCTGGGAGCTGTCCTGGGGGTTCTCGGGAGCTCGTCCTGGGAGCGCGCCCTGGGCGCTGGAGGCGCTCGGCTCAGAGCCAGGCGAGCAGGGTGAGCGAGGCGATGAGCGTCGGGATCGTCAGCGTGGCGCCGACCGTGACGAACTGGCCGAGCGGGATCTCCACGCCTCGCCGGCGGCACGACTCCAGCCAGATCAGCCCTGCGAGCGACCCGATCGGCAGAAGACGGGGGCCGAGGTCGCCGCCAATGAGCGCCGCCAGGAACACGCGGGCATCGACGTCCGGCCTGGCGCCGAGCGCCAGCGTGTTGACGAGTGCCATGGGGTGGTTGTTGAGCGCGGCGGACCCGAGCGCCGCGGTGGCCCCAATCACGCCGACGCCGGCTTCCGCGTACCAGGCCGCGAGGTAGTCGACCAAGCCGACGTTCCGCAGACCGATTGCCAATACGAACATTGCCGGCAGGAAGATCAGAATCTCCCAGGCGACGTCCCGCCTCAACACGTCCCATGGACTCGCCTGGCCGCGATACCGGGTCAACAACAGTGCGAGCACGGCGCCAGTGGCCGATACGATCCAGATCGCCGACCCGTCGATCGATGCCACGACGGGATAGCTCCCAATCACGCCGACGAGGAGCGCCACCATCCACTTCTGCGCCACCGAGAGCCCGTCTGGGCTGGATTGGGCAGCCACGTCGCGCGGTTGCTGCGTCAGGTCACGCGCGAACAGCCGTCGCAACAACAGGAAGGAGATGAGCGAGCCGAGGATCGAGATCGGCAACATCCGGGTTGTGTAGGCGTTGAAGTCCAGCCCGGCGTACGAAGCGACGATCACGTTCATCGGGTTCGAGACGACAAACGGTGCGACGCCCGCCGCCATGAAGACGGCGAAGGCAAACGGCACCACGAGTCGCGGTTGCCCGGGGTATCGCGTCGTGATGAACGCAATCACGAGCGGTGTGAGAAGGAGAACGGCGGCGTCGTTGTTCAGTATCGAGGCGGTGGCCAGGCTCAGCACGAAGACGGCCGCGAACAGCTTCTGGGGGGACATGCCACACCGGCAGAAGACCAGGTGCGCCAGGCGGTCGATCACACCGACGCGCGAGGCCGCCGCAGTCGTGAGCATGATGGACAGGATGGTGACCAGTGGTCGCCACAGCGTGTTCGCCGTGGTGAACAGATCGCTCGGCCCCACAGTGCCCGCCGACAGCAGGAGCAGCGCGCCACCGAGCGCCGACGTGGCTGGCCCCACCCGGAAACTCGCACCAACGCGTGGTCGTCCGACGGCCAGACTCACCGTCAGCGCGAAGGTGGAACAGGCCAGCAGCGTGTGCACGAGGGATCCGGGTTACGGCGTGGTGCAGACGAAGTTCGCGGCCTCGTCGGTACTGCCGCTGCCCTTGTACTGGGCCACCTGCGGGTACGGGCACAGCGGACGCGTGCGGTCGACGGCGCCGTTTCTGGAGTGCGATGCGACGATCTCGTTCGGTGCCTGCTTCTGCTCGACCCAGCGTTCGAGGACCGCGAGCCAGTCGGCGGTATTCGGGCCGGGGCCTCCGCCGCAGTGGTTCATGCCGGGCGCCATGAAGAGCCGGACGGCGGAGTCCGCTTGTTGCGCGCCCAGTGTCGTCCTGACACTCTCGTAGTAGTTGATGGTGTTGTGCGCAGTGATGAGCGTGATCGTCGTATTCGGCAACGCGAGCATTGCCAGGCTTTCGCACGAGGCAGCCGACGCCCGTGAAGGCGCGAGCAGGACAACACTGGCGGCGAGCACTGCCGCACACTCGAGGTGCCGGATTGTCAAGATGCCTCCGTTGGTCCGCCTAAAGGCGGCACTACGTACGGACGGCCCGGCTAAAGCCGGACACTACGTACTACTTCGCCGGTTCCGGCTCGGGCGGGCTCAGCGAGATGAGCCGCACGCCCCAGTCGGCGCCCTTGCACTCGCCCCCGTAGCTGCCGTCGGTCTGACGCTTCAAATCGCACGTCACGGTGCCGTCCTGCTCGGGCGGTGTGAACGAATACGAGAGTCGGCCCTCCGCGAACAGCACGTTCGAGGCCTCTGCCGTCGCCTGTTGCCACCTGAACGTGACACCGAGCAGCTCCTTGGCCCCGCCCCGCCATCGCCAGTGCGGATCGAGGCCCTTCTTGACGATGAGCCCGGCGGGACGAGGCTGCGGGTTTCGCGGCGGGGCATTCCTCATCGTCCCCGTCCACGTGCCGACAGCGAGATCCTGCGCCGCGGCGGGCGGGCAGAAGCACCACAAGATCGCCGCCGCGATGACCGTGCCTCGAAGCAAGCTGCGCATCGGAGTTCCTGCCTTCGTGACCTTTGTGCCTGACCCTCAGATGATTCCCGTGAACCGCCCCGGGTCGATCTTGTAGCCTGGAAACACGACCTCCGGTTTCTCGCATCCGAGGTGACGCACGAGCACTTCCGCCAGCACATCGCGGAAGTCCGTGGTGAGCGCGAGGTCGCGATCCTCGTTGAGCTGGTCCTTGCCGAGGCCCGGCCACTTGCCGTAGGTCTTGCCGCCCTTGACCGGCCCGCCCATCAGGAACATCAGGTTGGCGTGACCGTGGTCGGTCCCGCCGTTGCCGTTCTCCCGCGCCGTGCGTCCGAACTCCGACATCGTCAGGACCACGACGTCCTGCATTCGATCGCCGAGGTCCTGCTTGAAGGCCGCCAGTCCCTGACCGAGGCCTCGAAGAAGCGGGGGCAGACGACCGGCTTCGTCGGCGTGCGTGTCCCAGCCGTTGCTCGTGTCGACGAACGCGATCTGCAGGCCCATGTCCGCCTTGATGAGCATGGCGATCTGCATCAGCGCTCTGCCGACCGAGGGGCCATTGTTTTGAGCGCCGTAGTTGACGCCTCGGGCCGGCTGATACTTCTCCGGCTGAATGGCTTTGAGCTGCTTGATGGTCTCGAACATCTCCTTGGCCGTGCCCGTCAGCAGCGAATTCGCCTCGCGGCTGTAGGCGGTCTCGAAGAGCGCGGCCGCCTCGAGCCCGAAGTTGTCGACCTGTCCCACGGCGAGTGCAGCCGCCGGGCCTCGCAGCGCCTTGGGCAGCATCTCGCCGATCGCCGTCGCGCGCAGCGACGTGCGCGCGGAGTCTGGCGCAACCTGCAGGTAGCGATTGAGCCAGCCCGTCGTCACCGTCTTGTTTCCAGGCGCGCCCGACTCCATGAAGTCCTGCGCCTGGAAGTGGGACCGGCCCCCGGTATCGGGCGTCCCGACGGCGTTGACGATGCCTAATCGGCTTTCCTTGTATGGAGCAAGCAACGGACGCAGCGCGGGATTGAGCCCGAAGAACCCGTCCAGATCGATTGCCGCGCCGTCTCCCTTGCCCGGAGCGGGAATGCCGAGGTTGGGGCGGAGGTCGTAATAGGCGGCATCACCGAACGGCACGACGGTGTTCAACCCGTCGGCGCCGCCGCGCTGGAAGATGACGATGAGCTTCTTGCGCCGGTCGGTGGGAGCGGCCGCCATGAGCGTGCGGCAAAGGAAGCCCGGTACGGCAGACAGGCCGACCGCGGCCACGCCATTTCTGAGGAACACGCGTCGGGGAATCATGTCAGCCCCTTTCTATCGTTTCTGAAACTGTGGCGAGCCGAGCATCGCCGCAACGGTCAGCGCGGCGGGATCGATGGGGGCAGCCGCTGCCCCCGCCGCGGAGCCTGCCGCCATCATCGTCGAGCTCTGCATACCCGGCGAGGCGCCGGACGCGCTCGCAGATTTCTGCAGCATCGCCCGCGTCTGCTCGATTTGGGCCGGCGTCGGTCGCGGCAGCCCGAGTCGTTCGAGCAGGGTCTGTGTCGAGCGAAGGTTGATCTTGATGCCCTCGAGTCGCCCCGTCGCAAGCGCGTTGGCGAAATCGAGCCTGGCGAGCAGCGCGTTGGAGTTCATCCACGCCGAGCCGACGTCGGGATTGCCGTCCGGCGCCTGGTAGGTGTAGAGCCTCTCGCCCATCCGTCCGATGAGGCCTGGGTTGTTGTTGTTCGCCCTCATGAGAAGGCCATACGTGTCGAAGCCGGCGAACTCGGCGCCGCCTGCTCGGAGGGAACTCACCACCAGCTCGAGCGGTTTCTTGATCTTGGCCTGATAGGCCTCGACGGATCGAAATTGCGGCGAGGTCAGAATCGTCTCGAGGACTTGCCGAATGTCTCCGCCTGTTTGTTGAAACGTGCGGGCCGCGGCGTCGACGACGGCTGGCGGCGGATCGTCGGCAATGAAGCGGCGGGCAAGCTTGGTGGAGATGAACCGCGCGGTCGACGGGTGCGCCGCGAGCATCTTCAGGAGCTGGTCACCCTCGTCCATGCCTCCGGCCTTGATGGTACGACCGAGGACCGTCTTGTCACCGTCCACGTGCATGAGCGGATCGAAGGCGAACACGCCATCGTCCTCCCGGCCGTTGACGAGGCCCTTGCCCGAGATCGTCCAGCCGGTGAGGACCTTGGCGACTTCTCCGACATCCTGCTGCGTGTAGCCGCCATCGACGCCGAGCGTGTGGAGCTCCATCAGCTCGCGGGCGAAGTTCTCGTTGAGGCCTTTGTTCGCTTCGAGGAACGCCTGCCGCTCGAGCAGCCCTACGAGCTGGTCGCCGTCAGCAGTCGCCTTGAGCGCCGCCACGCGCTTCTGCACGACATCAGCCGGGGCGGAGCTACGCCAGTTGTCCAGGTAGAAGAGCATCCTCGGGTGCCTGGCGGCCGCCATCAGCATGTCCTCGAAGCGCCCGAGCGTGTGACGTCGGATCGCCTGCTCCTCGAAGTGTGGCGTCAACTGGTGGTCGCCCAGGTTGACGTTGAAGTGGTTCATCCAGAAGTCCACCATCACTTCGAACAACTGGCGCTCTGAGTACACGGCGCGGAGCATCCTTGCCGTGTGGATCTCGTAGTCCCTGGGACGGTCGCGCATCATCGTGCGCCGCGCCTCGGTGCTGTCGGCCGCCGTCGCGCCGAGCAGTGGCGGGACCACACCTGCACGCTTTGCCAGTTCGGCCCGCTCGAAAATCGTGGCGCGGCGCCGCGCGGCCTCCGGCAGGACCGGACCGGTCTTCTCGAGCAGCTCAGGGATACCCATACGAAGCGTCGAGAACGACGCGAGCTTGGCATCGACCACCGGATCGGCGATCCGCTCGGGGTGGAGCTGCTCCTCGATATAGGCCTCGATCCCCATGGACTTCACGCGTTCGAGATCCCCCGGCCTGGGGCCAAATCCCAGGCGGTTGAGCGCGTGGATGGCGAGCTCGTCCTCCGACGGCGCGCGCGCGGCCCGCTGCGCGCCGAGTGCCAGTGAATAACGGCGCTCGACCGACGGTCCGCCTCCGTTGTCGACCGGCAGGATGAAGAAGTCGAGCTGGCGGGAATTGCGCGGCGTGGCCACCTCGTAGGCGATGAAGCTGCCGTCTGGCGAGAACCCCATGCCCTGAGGCGAGAGCCACGGCAGGGACGTGAGGGCGCGCATCGAGCCGTCGGCCACACCGACGAGCGCAATTTCCCGCGTCTGATTTCGGCGTTCGACAACCGTCAGGATCTGCTTGCCGTCGGGTGACCAGGCGAACGGACGCAGCCACGGCACCCTGGTGCCCTGGAGGAGCGCGCGGTCACCAGTGCCGTTCAGCCGAACCATGCGAAGCTCCGCCCCCTCGCGCGGCAACCCGAGTCCGTTGTTTTGATTGCTCAGTCGCTCTTTCAGGTCGCCGCTCCAGCTCAGATACGCCACGTACCGCCCGTCCGGCGACACAACTGGATAGGCGGTCGAGCGGGCGCCCGAGGTGAGGCGCCGGCTCTCTCCGGTCTGGCGATCGAACACGGCGAGGTCGCTGAAAATCACGGCCTGCTGCCCCGTGGGCGTGAAGGGCGCAGGCTGCGTCCAGACCTCACGCACCTGCACCTCGGCCGGCGCACCTTCGCTGTCGTCGTCAAGCAGCGATTCGAGTCTCACCCGGGCGCGGACTGCCAGTGGGTCGTCGGCGTACTCGCGCAGCAGCCGGTCGTACATCTGCCGCGCGCGCGGATCGCCAAGCTGTTCGTAGCACTGCCCGAGGTGCCACAGGGCGCGAGCCGAGACCGAGCGATCGTCGGGGAACCTGACGAGAATCCGTTCGAAGCTGTCGATCGCTCCGGGGAGGTCCCCATCGATGAGCTCCTTCTGGATGGCCTTTTCCAGCATGATGGCCGCGGTTGTGGGGGTCTGAGCGAGGGGGAACGACGACATCCCCAGCCCAACAACCAGGAGTGCCAGCAGCCAGCGCGAATGCCTCGTCATCGTCATGATTCCTCAGGTAGCCGATAGCCTAACCTAACCCGGGGCCGCCCGGGCCGATTGAGCGAACGGCCTTGATTCGTTGAGGTTTCGTCAAGAAACCTTGATATTCACCCCTCGAACCGGTAGCCGACGCCCCGCACGCTGACGAGGAACCGGGGCTGATCGGGATCGGTTTCCACCTTCCGGCGGAGGTTTCCGATGTGGGTGTCGACGACACGATCGGTCACGTACACGTCGTGGCCCCAGACCTGGTCGAGCAGTTGCTGCCTGGTGAGCACCGTCCGCCGGCCTTGCACGAGCGCGGCCAGCAGCTTGAATTCGATGGGGGTGAGGTCGACCGGCCGGCCCGCGCGCCGCAGCTCGAACCGTCCCCAGTCGACCTCGAACTCTCCGAAGCGGTAGATCTGGTGCGTGTCGGCCGTGCTCCGCCGCAGGGCGGCCTTGATGCGGGCGCGGAGCTCCATGGGACTGAACGGCTTGGTGACGTAATCGTCGGCCCCGAGCTCCAGGCCGAGCACCTTCTCCGCCTCGTGCGCGCGCGCCGTCAGGACGATGATGGGCGTCTGTTTGCCAGACCGCCGCAGCTCGCGGCACACCGAGAAGCCGTCCTTGCGGGGCAGCATCACGTCGAGCAGGATCAGGTCGGGCGCGCCGTGCTGCGCGCGCTCGAGCGCCGTCTCCCCGTCGCGCGCGATCTCGACCTCGTACCCCTCGAGCAGCAGATCCTGCTGCAATCCGAGCGCGATGTCCGGTTCGTCTTCGACGATGAGGATCTTGGCGGACATGGCCTACGACACCATCGCCCGCGCCGGCTCGACGTGCGCGGGGAACACCATGGAAAACGTGCTGCCTTCACCGGGGGTGCTCTCGAGACGCACCGTGCCTCCGTGTCCTTCGACGATCTGCTCGACCATGGTCAGGCCGAGGCCCGTCCCCTTGACCAGGTGGCCGTCGGGCGTCGAGCCGCGCACGAACTTGCGAAAGATCGCGCGCTGTTCCTGCTGCGGAACGCCGATGCCGCGGTCCCGCACGCTCACCGTGAGTCTGTCGCCATCGAAGCTGCTCGCGACCCAGATCGTCTTGCACGTGGGGGAGTACTTCACCGCGTTGTCGAGCAGGTTCCACAGCGCGCGGCCAAGGGCGGCCTCGTCCACGTTGACGACGAGCCTGTCCGGAGCGCTCCAGGCCGTCACGATCTCGTACCCCTGGCCGCGGACCTCGTCCTGGAATTCGGCCACGACGCGAGACGTCCACGCCTGCGCGTAGATTGGCTCGAGCCTGAAGCCGCGCGACCCTGCCTCCATGCGTCCGAAATCGAGCAGATCTTCCACCAGCCTCGTCAGCCGGCGTGTGCCGCGCTGCAAGGCCGCGTAGTACCTCCGGCGCTCGTCATCGCTCGAGACGCGGCCCTCGACCAGCAGGTCGGAGAACTGTCGGAGCAGCGTCAGCGGCGTACGGAACTCGTGGGACACCGCGGCCACGAAGTCCGATTGAAGGCGCGCCGCCTCGATCTCGCGCGACATCGCGCGCGCGCTGAAGTAAGCGCCGGCCACGATGAGCGTGCCGAGGAACCCGAGGCCGGCCAGGAGCAGCCGTCTGCGCGTGGCGAGCTGGCCTCGGTCGATGCCGGCGGCCGCGCTGACCAGGCGGAGCGTCCATGGCAGCCGCGTATCGGCCATGGTCCGCAGGACGTCCTTGGCGGCCGACTCCCGGACGGCATACGACACGACCGTCCGGCCTTCGCCGTCGGCGAGCACCACGCCAACCTGCTCCCGGTCGATCACCGCGCGAAGCGGCCCGACGACGTGGTCGGTGAGGAATCTGGGGCCGCCAACCAGCGCGACGAGCCGCTCGCCGGTGGCGCGCCAATTGAGGAAGACCGATCGCCCGTGCGACTGCACAGTCGTCCGGCCGGCCTGCATCTCCGGTGATTGCGGATCCTTCTGCCACCGTTCCCACAGGCCGTCGACGCTGGACGCGAGCGACAACGCACCAGGGCCAGGGGGACTGGCGGGTGCAGGTGTGCCGTCGAGCCACTGGCGCGCTTCCTCCGAGTAGCTCTCGTAGGCGGCGCGTGTGAGCGGCCAGCGTCCGCCTTGCAGATCGGCGTCGAGCCTCCGCGCGTCCTCGAGGGCTTCCGCCCGCCGGCCCAGGTCCTGCAGCAGCCTGATGCGCGCCGAGCGCGCCAGCAGCTCCACCGGACGCCCGTCCACCGAGACGCTCCCGACCCCTTCGAGCGTCCGGTAGGTTCCGAGCGCGGTCTCTGGCCTGCCCGCCTTCCGCTGGTTCCTCGCCAGACGCAAGAGCGCGCCTGCGCGGACGTGGCCGTCATCGCTCACGGCGAGATCCTGGAAATAGAGAATGGCGCGCTCGAAGTCCCGCCCGCGGTACTCGTAGGCCTCCCCAACGGCGAACATCTGGACGTCCGGCTCCTCGTCGACTGGCACCGCCGGCCGGTACAACAGGCGATGGGCGGGGTAGGCCACCACGCCGCTGCTCGCGAAGACCACAATGAGACCATCTTCGCCCAGACTGCTCGCATAGGCGAAGCCGGCCTTCTCCCGTTCTGCCACCGGCAGCACCGACAGGCGGGCCAGCTCACCGTCGATGTCGGTCAGCGTCTGTCTGATTTCGGCTGCGACCAGGTCGGTGTATCCCTCGAGTCGGCGCTGAACCTCCTGGTCTTCGACGGCGTTCACCTGCTGCAGCAGTCCCCATCCCAGCCAGCCGATGATTCCCAGAAACGTGAGCGTCGTCCCCAGGAAGATCAGCAGCAGGTGGCGGGGCGGACGAAACCACAGCCCGATGTGCGTCCCCAAAGGCGATCTCGTCAACGCGGGCATTATACGCACCGTTCTGTGCACGCTCGCGAAGCAAGATTCGTTGTCATCTCGGTCAAGATTCCGTCAAGAAGTATCCACGGGAAGGGCGGCTCGGCTATCATCGGCGCCGGAGAGACCATATGGGTAGACACATTCGGCTCTGTGTACTGGCACTCGCGGTGACAGTGTGGTCGGCGGGCCTCGCCGCTCAGGCCCTGCGCGTGACCATCGAGGTCAAGCCCGGAGACGCCGGCCCGAAGACCGTCGAGCCTGGGCGCGGCGGCATGCTGCCGGTCGCCATCCTGACGACGGCGGCCTTCGACGCTGCGACGGCCGATCCCGACTCGATCCGCGTGGGTGCCACCGGCACCGAACTGTCCGTGTTTCGCTCGATGCTGGAGGACGTCGATCGCGACAACGACGTCGATCGACTGCTCCTCGTCCGGGTATCCGAGACGGGCATCAAGTGCGGCCAGACGGAGGTACGCCTCACCGGCAAGACCACCACGGGCCGGAACATCGAGGGATCGCAGAAGGTCACGACTGAAGGGTGTTAGGTGCGCCGCTCAACACAAGAGGCCCCTGCCCGATAATCACGTGCGTTGAGCAGGGAACCGTCGTTCACACTTCGCAGTTCTGAAGCTTCTCCGTTCGTGTTCACGTTCGGTTCCGAGAAGCGAGAAGTGTGAACATGCTACTCAGCCCAGTTATCATGCCGACGTGCTTCACGGGACCAGGGTGTCGATCGGCAGCATACCCTCTCTGCGCGCGGTTGCGTGGGCGGTTGCCGTCGCGGTGTTCGTCGCGTCGTTCTTGTTCCGTCTATTGGAGCCCGTGTTTGCAAACGACCACTTCGAGTACCTGGCGATGGCCGATCAAATCCTCGGAGGAGAAAAGCCCGGCATCGACTTCCTCGACTCCGGACGGCCGCTCCAATACTACCTGTCCG
>Ga0209640_10001696_pt1 | contig 18926 bp, 15 predicted proteins | sample RifCSP10_1_FD_184018 | JGI IMG/M metagenome (GOLD analysis project Ga0209640, IMG submission 184018) | Soil microbial communities from Rifle, Colorado - Rifle CSP2_sed 10_1 (SPAdes) (version 2) | ecosystem: Environmental > Terrestrial > Deep subsurface > Rock core/Sediment | place: Rifle... | reverse complement strand
CGTCGAGTTCTCGGGCGAGGGCTTGTTTGAAGAGTTGATCGATACAAGAGAGAAATGCCGCGAGGGTCTTCCCCGACCCAGTCGGCGCAGCAATCACCGTATCCGATCCGGAGTGAATCGCCGGCCAAGCCTGAACCTGGACATCAGTCGGCTCACCAATGTGCGATTGAAACCAGTCAGAGATAAGGGGATGAAACTGGGCACCAAGCATTCTTGGATGCTAGGCGGTGCCGCAAGGCGAGTCAAGGCCGGAAGAAGAGAACATCCCGTTGCCGATGAAACCGGCAACGGGATGTTACAAGGGATTATCGAACAGTGAAATCGGTGACGTCTTCCCCGACAACAAGCGCTGTATTGAGTTTCGTCGAGGTTCCAGCAGATGAGAGCAACGCGCGATACAATTCGACAATCGTGGCTGTGTCCTGATTGGCGCGATAGACAACACCGCTACTGTCTGGAGTAACCAGAAAAGCCGATACGGCGCGCCCTGCGGGAAGAGCGGGATTCAGTTTCGTATTGGCTCCCCCGAATATGGTTCGGTAGAGTTCGTTCACGCCGTCGAAATCCTGATCAGCAAGATAGATCACTCCTGTACTGTCCGGAATCACCTGAACGGCGTTTACATCGCCACCGGCGACAAGCGCTGCATTGAGTTTTGCATTGCCTCCAGCAAACAGCGTCCGGTACAATTCAAAGATTTCGTCGGTATCCTGGTCAGCAATATAGACGACACCGCTGCCGTCCGGGATCATTGCAAACGCCGTCACATCCTCGTTTCCCGTGATGGTCCCACTTAGCTTGCTGTTGACTGCTCCCACAATAACTGTTCGATACAATTCAAAAATGTCGATGGTATCTTGATCCGCAAGGTATATGACGCTGGCACTGTTAGGCACCACCTCAAAGCTTGTGACGTTCTGCCCCAAGGCCAGATTCGGATTTAACTTTGTACTGAACCCAACCACTCCGAAGACGACCCGAAACAATTCATTAATTCCGGCGCCATCCTGATCGGCTATATAGACGACACTGCTGCTATTCGGAGTGACTGCGTACTCAGCAGACACGTTACGACCGACTGGCAGGCCAGGATTGAGCCGAGTCGAAAGAGCCGGAGCCGAGAAGGCCACTTGATACAGCTCGTTGACTGTATCCGTATTCTGATCAGCCCGATAGACGACGCCGCTGCTGTTAGGGATCACCTTGAAATCCGCTACGTCTTCGCCAATACCGAGTGCGGCGTTCAATTTCGTGTTCGCGAGCGTACTCAAGACGGTACGATACAACTCAATGACATCGTCCGTGTCTTGATCGGCTACATACACGACGCTCATCCCGTCAGGCGTAAGAGTAAAGGCCGTTACACCTCGCCCTACCGCGAGAGCTGGATGGAGCTTCGTGCTCACGCCTGGAGTGGCGAGTCTAACTTGATAGAGCTCGAAAACTCCCGCTATATCCTGATCTGCAATATAGATGATTGCGGTGCGATCCGGCGTAATGGCAAAGCTGGTTACATTTTGGCCAACTCCTAGAGCAGGATTGACCTTCGTACCGGAAATTGCTTGGTAGAGTTCAAATACCGCGTTCGTATCTTGATCGGCTAGATACACGATGGTATTCCTGCCCACGCCTTTCCCGATTCCTCCCCCTCCTCCATCACCCAGACACCCCGTGAAAAACAGCAGCATCGGCAACGTGAGCCATGACAGCATTCGTGTGTTCATCATTGTTTCCTTTGGTTCGTATCTCGCAGAACGAGAATCGGTCAATTTATATCACCATAGAAAACCAGTGCCAGCCCGACCAGAAGGATTTCGATGGACTCTCTTCAATCGTCACTGGCACACTGTTCACTTATTCAAACCGAGAGTGCCTAACTGTGCACAAGTTCCTTATCATCCTTGGTTCAGGCTATACCGCTCGTTTTCTCTTGCCTCCAGCCTCGCGCCAGTACGCCCACGTCTTTGCCACCAGCCGTGCCCCAGACAGGCACCTTAACCACATCACACCCGACCGACGGATACGATTCGATCTGACGCAACAGAGCACATGGAAGAACATTTCAACGGGAACCGATCTGCTCTGGTGCTTTCCGGCCACGCCGCCTGATCTTGTCCAAAAGTTTGCCGTGACATTGGACCCACTCTCACGCCGACTCGTGGTCCTCGGCAGCACCTCCGCCTACGAAGTCGGTGGCTTAAGAGAGTACCCTCCTCCCTGGATCGACGAAACGGCGCCGATCGATCTGACCAAACCCCGTGTGCAGGGGGAAGAGTTCTTGCGAACTAACTGTGGCGCGATCGTGCTGCGCGTGGCCGGAATCTACGGTCCAGGCCGCAATCCCATCGACTGGATCAGAACCGGCCGCGTGAGCCCCTCGCGCAATTATGTCAATCTGATTCATGTCGCAGACTTGGCCAGGATCTGCCTGGCTACGCTGGAGCACGGGAAACCCGGCGAGGCGTACAACGTCAGCGACGGGACTCCAAGAACGTGGAGAGAGATCCATGAAACGGTCTCGCAACATTTGAGCAGTGCCTCCCCAGCAGCTGCAATAGACCAGCAGCCAGGAAAGCGGATCTCCACTGTGAAGCTCGGGGAATCGTTTGGCCCCATCATTCGCCACCGTGATCTGTATGCCGAGCTTGTAAAGATCGAAAAGGAATGAGCTAACTTCACAATCCCCAGGCTTGTCAAAATGGTTATCCAACGAGGCCGCAGGTGAGAACGGACTGCAGGCGTACCCTCCGGGGTACGATGAGGACCGCTTCGAGCCGAGAACGAAGTTGGGGGCCATTTTCACAAGCCTGTTACCGAAGCAGGGCCATTACTGCCAGGCACACGAGTAGGTTGTTCAAGGCATGGGCGATCATGCCTGGGATGAGGCTTCCCGTTTTTTCATAAATCCAGGCCCACAAGAACCCGCTCCAGAGCACGCTGATGAAGCCGATCAGCCCATATCCATGGGCGATGGCGAAGAGACTCGCGCTGATGAACGCAGCGGGTATGAATTGGAACCGTCGACGGAGAATGGCATAGAGCAACCCGCGAAACGCGAGTTCTTCAAAAATCGGCGCAAAGACGACATACTCCAACAAGCTGATGGCCAACACAGACCCCGGCGCCCAGACAAGATCAGGATCGAACCATTCCGTCCAATGATTGGTCAGACTCAATGATTCCGCAACCCGTCCCATCACCCACTCGCCCCAGAGTCCAGCCGCCACCACGGCCAGCACAATGCCGACCAGTCGTCCGACATACACACGCTCGATATGCAGGCCGAAGCCGTTCCAGAAATTGAGCCCGGCCGGCTTGAGTAGATGGACATAGGCTAGGGCGAGGAGCGGCAGGTTCGCCAAGGGAATGGCCAAGGCCCGCAACGAGACATTCTCGACAGGGGCGAAGGATAGAAATGCCACTGTGATGACGGCACCGAGCGCGCCACCACGCAGGAGAACCGCTGTGCCGATCCCACCCGGCCAAGGCGGCGGGACGCCCGGCAGATGCAAGCGCAAGATATCCGTCCGTTGCCCATGAAGCCGAACGATTCCCAGCAACATGACCGAACCGATGATCAGGCAGGCCAATTCAAACATGATCAAGATCCGCGACCATCCCTGAACCTGTTCGCCTCGCACTGCAGTTTGCTGTTCGACCGTCGCCAGAAGTGCCTGGTCACTCGCTCGCTGGGCCAACCTGGCTGCGAGGTGATTGTAGAACCATCCAGCCGGCAGTGTTTCCGCCAGCGCTGCTTGCAACTCCATCTCTCGCGTTTTATCCAATGTCCGAGCACCATAGGCTGTTTCAATCAATTGCCCGAAGAGAGGCATGGGCGAGTCGAGGTCCTGCCATGTGCTCACCTCAGCGATCGCATCTGTTTCATGTCCGGATTCCCCTTGGAGAATAGCCAAGCGCAACTTGGAGAGCGGGTCACCAGTCGTACGCACGAGCTCTTGATACCACTGGAGCGCCTGGGCACGTTCCGCCTCGTTGCTGCCGACGGTCCACTCAGCGAGCCATTGTTGCCACTCGGGCGATTGACGGAGCCCGTCTTGCGCTTCCATCGTGCGACTGACCATCAATTCGAGCGCACGATCAGGCTCTTCAAACCGTTCAAGCTTCGGCAAGGTCGCGGAGAACCGCAGAATCGCTCCGAGTGCGGCGACCAGTACGATCGCCGATACCACGCTCACGACGAGCGAAAAGCCGGACCGAAAGGGCACAGTCGATTGAGGAGAGACCGACCGCGCATCGATCTTTGCGAACCCTTGCGGGTGGCCTATTTGGAGTGCGTCTTCACTCATGCGTCATGACTATAACATGGGCTCTTGGCCATCTATACCCCCTCAAAATGGCTAGCCCGGACCCATTCATGGAGCGTGAATAAGTCCACCCGGCGGGCTTCGACCCTTCGATTTTACTCAGGGTGGTGAGCCTGTCGAACCACTTCGCTCCGCAGGGGCGGGGTTTCGCTCAGGGCTAGCCTTGAGCAGGCCGTACGGCCTGTCGAAACCGACAGGCGCGGAGGAGCCGCCCCGTCGGCGTATAATTCTCGAACGCCCGTGGTTCGTGAATAATGCGGGCTAGAATCCCCTGTGTTCTTGAGCGATTATCACATAGCCTCTCATGCCGGACTTGGCTATACTAACCCCGCGGGATTACAAGGAGCCTTCTCATTCATGCAGGAATTTCTTCCGCCACGACGACTGCTCCTCGGGCCCGGTCCCAGCACGGTGCACCCACGGGTGCTCAGCGCCATGTCGACGCCGCTGCTTGGGCACCTCGACCCAGCCTTCCTCGCCGTGATGAACGATATCCAGACCCTCTTGCGCCAGGTCTTTGCGACGACGAATCGTTTCACCATTGCGATCTCCGGCACCGGCTCTGCCGGCATGGAAGCATCGATCGTCAATCTGGTGGAGCCAGGCGATACCGTCATCGTCGGTGTCAATGGCGTTTTCGGCACACGCCTCGCGACCGTTGTTGAACGCTGCGGGGGCAAAGCCATCCGGGTTGCAGCCCCCTGGGGACATATCATTGAGCCGGAGGCCATTGAGGCCGCGCTCCAGCGATCAGGCCCCGTCAAAGCGGTGGCCCTCGTCCATGCCGAAACATCGACGGGCGCGTGGCAGCCGATTGAACCGGTGGGCAAACTCTGCCGCACACATAATACCCTGTTCATCGTCGATGCGGTCACGTCTCTCGGCGGCGTCCCAGTCGAAGTCGATCGGTGCGGCATTGATGTCTGTTACAGCGGCACACAAAAATGTCTCAGCTGTCCGCCCGGCCTCTCCCCCTTCACATTGAGCGACCGCGCACTCTCGGTGATCAAGCATCGTCGCACGCCCTGTCAGAGTTGGTATCTCGACATGGCACTCATCGCGGACTACTGGACGGAGCGCAACCGCGCGTATCACCACACGGCACCGATCTCCATGCTGTATGCCCTGCGGGAAGCGTTACGCCTCGTTGAAGAAGAAGGGCTCCCGGCCCGCTATACCCGCCATCAGCTCAATAGCGACGCGCTCGTGGCCGGGCTCATGGCACTCGGCCTCACACCGCTGCCTCCGGCTGGGCACCGACTCCCGATGCTGACCTGCGTGACAGTTCCCGTGCACATCGATGAAGCCGCCGTGCGGGCCCAGCTACTTGAAACCTTCGGCATTGAAATCGGAGGAGGCTTGGGCCCCTTGAAGGGGAACGTCTGGCGGGTCGGGCTGATGGGAGAGTCCTGTACCGAGACCAATGTCTTGACTCTGTTAAATGCGCTCGAAGAAATCGGCATTCGTTCCGGATGGATATCGTCGCCAGGCGTGGCCCTGCAAGCGGCTGCCCGAACGTACAACCGGAGTCATCACTAGCAGGTGAGACCATCCCATTAGAAAAAATCCGCCCGCGCCGTGACTTGAGGCTCAACGACGTCCTCGGCTGGATCGAGATTACCTTTTCGGTCGGAGAATAGCTCGTGACCTTCGCGATCCATCACACCCGCCTCATCGATGGGACCGGAGCGGTTCTCGATCAAGCCACCGTGCTCGTTCGCGGATCGAAGATCGCAGCTGTTGGTTCCAGCCGGGACATCACGATCCCGAAAGGCTCTATACGCATCGACGGCCGCGGACTCACCATCATCCCGGGACTCATCGATTGCCACGTGCATCTGTGCCTGGGGGGAGAACCCGATGTCGTCGCCACAGTGGAATCGGAAAGCCCCTCCTATACTCTGTTAAAATCCGCGCAGCACGCCAAGATGACGATCGAGGCCGGATTCACCACCGTGCGTGACGTCGGCTCCCGGGATCACTCCATCTTCACTCTCAAGCGAGCCATCGAATCAGGAATCATGCCGGGTCCGCGTATCGTCGGCGCTGGCCTTGCCATCTGCATGATCGGCGGCCATGCGCGATTCATCGGACAGGAAGTCGAAGGGGCCGAGCAGGTCCGGCAGGCCGTCGCCGCCCAAGTCGCCGCCGGCGCAGGGGTGATCAAAGTCATCGCGTCGGGCGGGGTGCTCACGCCGGGAACATCACCGGATCAAGCCCAAATGACGATGGAGGAACTCTCGGCGGCAGTCGATGCCGCGCGCCGCACGGAGAAGAAAGTTGCAGCACACGCGCACGGAGCCTCAGGCATGAAGAATGCGATTCATGCGGGCGTCCATTCGATCGAACACGCCACCTTGCTGGACGACGAGACCGGGGAACTCATGAAGCGGCACGCGGTCTACATGGTACCAACGCTCTCGGCTCTGGCCATCACCGCGGCAAGCCGCCCTGGCTGCGGCATTCCCGAAAGCGTCATGGACAAAGCCAAATCGATGACGAAGCGCCATCGAGCAAGCTTCAAGAAAGCCCACCGGAGCGGCATCCTGATCGCCATGGGCACCGATGCCGGAACGCCCTTCAATTACCATGGGGACAATGCGCAAGAACTTGATCGTATGGTCACGCTCGGGATGACGCCGATAGAAGCCATAGTTGCCTCAACCGCTGTCGCTGCGCGACTGATCGGAATTCAGAATTCGGTGGGCACACTCGCGAAAGGAATGCAGGCTGACTTAGTGGTCATCGAAGGGAATCCGCTCAGGCGCATTGAACTCTTGCGCGACCGCAGCCGGATTATGGGCGTGATGCAGGCGGGCAAGTTTGTGTCAGGCCCTCTATCGAAGGCCTGACAATGTTCAATGTTAAATGATGAATGTTGAATGAGGTAGGCAGCTCCGACTCAATTCAACATTGAACATTCAACATTAACCATTGAATGGCACTACCGCCGTACATAGAACAACTCCAGCGCCGAGGCGACGCCGTGCACGCGGCCCTTCCGAAACGCCGCTTCGAGTCGAGTGCGCAGCGCTCGAATCCCGCCATCATCACCGCGTTTCGTTACGCCTTGTGACACCATAATTTCCGTCGCGACTTCGACCAGGCGCTGTTTTCTCCCTTCCATTTCGTCAGTGACGAAGTTATCCATGATTTCTGACGCGCGCGCCGCCACGACTTTCTCCAGGAATGAATCGTAGCCCTGCTCCGTCATGGTCCGCTCACGGATGATGCTCAGTTCCGCCTTCACCCGCTTCACATCCTTCATTAAGATGGCAAACAGTTCTTTCCGCCCTTCATCGAAGAGCTTCTTTTCCATTTCGTCGAGAATGACGTCAGGATCAACCGTTTCAGTGCGCGGCTCATCTCCCCAGAAAAGACGGTCATAGCTCCGGCGCCTCTCTGCATCACCGACAATCTCATAGGCCGCATTGATCTCGCGGATCTTCGCTTCGGCATCTTGGCTATCGGGATTCCGGTCCGGATGGTTCTGGAACACCAGCTTCCGATAAGCCTTCTTGATGTCGTCATCGGATGCCTCGCGTGAGACCCCCAGCAGCCGATAGTAATCCATTCGCGCCATGGCGAAAGACTATAGCATGGGGCTTCAGCAAGAGGCTGTTGAAAAGTGACCAGCAGGAACGTCAAACAGGCCATCCAGCAAGGCCGCAGCTCACAAAGAAGCGAGGAGGTACATACCAAGCTTCGCTTGAGCCGCTCGCTTCGATCACACGCGAGCGGATAGGTACTTTGCCTCCAGTGGGCTTAGATCGGTACGTGGAGCTTCTTCGTGACGCGAGAACGATGCTGGTGGACTGTTTCACGATCCTGCGAGGCTTCACCTTGACTCCTAGCCCCAAGGCCTCTAGCCTGGCGTCAGCAATGCCGTCACTCGTCACTCGTCACTCGTCACTCGCGTATGACACACCCAGGCCCCTCATACCGAGGTGGCCCTCGTGAAAGATCGTTCCTGGCGACGCGGTATCACACGTTATCAATGGTTGGTGCTGTTCATCGCGTGGCTTGGGTGGGTCTTCGATGCGATGGACGCCACGATTTATGCCATCGTCCTGCACCCGGCGCTGCATGACCTTCTTCACTCAGGCGGCGGACCGCCCACAACCGAACAGATCGGTTGGTACGGCGGTATCATCTTCTCCATCTTTCTCATCGGCTGGGCTATCGGCGGCATCACGTTCGGCATCCTCGCCGATCGCTTCGGCCGGACCAAAGTCTTGATCGCTACAATCATCATCTACGCTGTCTTCACCGGGGCCGCTGCGTTAGCGGAGACCTGGTGGCATCTCGCTTTGTCCCGCTTTCTCACGGCCCTCGGTATCGGCGGTGAATGGGCGGCCGGCGCGGCCATCGTCGCGGAGACCTGGCCGGAAGACAAGCGCGCGAAAGCGGCAGGCATTCTGCAGTCGGCCTGGGCCGTGGGATTCTTCCTGGCCGCGATCTTCAACCTGACATTGAAGGACTATGGCTGGCGGATGCTGTTTCTCATCGGCATTCTCCCGGCCTTCGTCGCGCTGCTCGTGCGCTGGTGGGTCAAGGAACCGGAGCGTTGGTCACGTGCCCATGAGCAGAAGCCGGCGCCCCTCTCCGCCATCTTCGAGGGCAATTTGCGACGCGCTACTCTCGTCGGGTCCGCGTTAGCCTTTGTAGCGGTCTTTGGATTGTGGGGCGCGACGAATTGGGCTCCGACGCTGGTGCGCGAGTTACCCGACATCAAAGGAGCGGACGCCGCAACGTTAGCCAAGTATGTGAGCTATGCCATCATGGCTCTCAACGCAGGCGCGATTTTCGGCTATCTCGGCTTCGGCCCTCTGGCGGATCGCTTCGGTCGCCGGCCTGTCTTCGCCTTCATGTGTCTAGGCAGTTTCGTGATGCTCCCGATCACTTATCTCGTTCCGACCAGCTACAGTGGTGTGCTCATGCTGCTGCCGATCCTCGGCTTCTTTAACAACGGCATCTTTAGCGGATTCCCCATTTATCTGCCCGAACTCTATCCGACCATACTTCGTGCCACCGGTGCAGGATTTTGCTTCAACGCAGGGCGCGTACTGGCTTCGGCCTCGCCCTTTCTCACCGGCTGGCTCGTCACGACTCTGGGCACCTTCGGCCGAGCCGCCAGCACCGTGGCCTTGATCTATCTGCTCGGACTGGCTGTTCTTTTCTTTGCGCCGGAAACGAAGGGCCAGCGCCTGCCTGACTAGGTCTGTCCGGGCCCTTGACTTCGGATTATCCCGGCTTATCTGCCAAATATGGATACGAACAATTCCCCGCGGGTACTAACTCACGATGAGCAAAAAGCGGCCGATGCGGCATTTGCTGGTCGACCATTTAATCCAGCTTGGTCACAATCAGCCAAACTTGTCTATGAAGGGCTTGCCCGAGCGCTTCCATCGAAGCCTGAAGAAGATGTCGTGCTTCCCCCTCCCAAAATCCATGCCGAGGAAGTATCTCGACCGAACGAGAACGAGTTGCCGACCATTGTAGATGCGACACAGAAGTCTCCAGTCACTGAGCCTGACGGACTGCCCGCCTCAAGTGTAGATGCGCGCGCGAAGAGATTGATCGTCAATCGGCAGGAAGCGATTGAAGCAGGAGCCTTGATCGATGTCACGCCTGACGCACAGAAACTCGGGTTGATCTTCCCGGTCACCGTGACTCGCCCGTTATGGGAGGTCGGAATAGCGCCGACTCAGGCGTTGTCGGATGAGGAAAAGGCGAATCGGCTGCGTGATGTGTTGATGGCATTCCGGCTCAGGTTGTCGAGTCTTGTGACGATCTCACCGCTGATCGACTTTCCGGCCATGCTCGCCTTTCCACCGGGAGCGGTCCCTCAGCCGGTACCATTGTTCGCGTTGGTTCAACCCGACACAAGATATCAGGCGACCGTGACGCTCTTGCTCCCGAACGAAGTCGCCACCACCATCATTCCGATGAATTAATTGTCAGGTTGTTTGGGATATAAGTCTGCGTACCAACTCCCGCTCTTCTGACTCCGACTTCATCTCACCGTTGAGCCTGGCATCGAGCAACCGATCGAGAATCTTTTTGAACTGCGGGCCCGGCTTTAAGCCCATTGACTTTAGATCAACGCCGGTCACGACCGGCTTCACATGTTGATAGACCGTCAGGAACGCCGACACCTGCCTTTTCACCAATTCCCCCTTGCTCTTGGCCATCAGGCCCAATAGTGTTTCGTCGGACAGTCCAGACAGGAGCCGATACGTTTCGGCTGGTTTGAGCGGCGGTCGCTTTCCGAGCTGGCGAATCACTGCATGACAGATTATGCGCGTTGCTTTGAGCTTGTTGGCTTCCGGCTCAGACAATGGGAATCGCTTGAGGACCTCCGTCACGGCTCGCTCCGGCAAGACTTCGAGTAGCCCCATCATGTAGACGAGCCAGACCTCCATCGTCCGATCAAGGTACAGCAGCCGATACCAATCCACGGCCTGCTCGATAGCGCCCAACAGAGCCTCCAATCGATTGGACCATTCCAGCTTAGGATGGATGAAACGGAGTAGACCAAGATCCGCCAATCTCTTCACAGACTGTTTCTGCTCACGCTCTCCCAGCAGCAATTTCAGTTCTTCCAACAGGCGATGCCCGGACAGGCGATGGAACAAGTTCATTTTGACGGCCCCGTCGATCAACGCTACGGTATCCCGGCCCAAATGAAACCCGAACCGCGTTTCGAATCGAATAGCCCGGAACACTCGGGTTGGATCCTCGACAAAACTCAGCCCGTGCAAGACACGCACAACCTTGTCGTTGAGATCCCGTTGCCCACCGTAGAAATCCAATACATCCCCGAAACCCTTCCCGTTCAAGCGGACGGCCAGCGCATTGATCGTGAAATCCCTCCGGTAGAGATCTTTCTTGATAGAGCTCTGCTCCACCGTCGGCAAGGCCGTGGGGTATTCGTAATATTCCGTTCGCGCGGTCGCCACATCAAGCTTGAATCCATCGGGCAACAGCACGATCGCGGTCCCGAATCGCTCATGCACCTTGACCCGCGCCTGCATCATCTCGCCAAGTTTTCGCGCGAAGGCTATCCCATCGCCTTCCACGACGAGATCCAGATCGAGATTCTCGATGCCCAGCAGCAGATCTCTGACACAGCCACCGACGACGAAGAGCGAGACATCACACCGATCAGCCAATTGCCCCGCTTCTTCCAGCAATGTCACAAGGTGGTGCGGCAAGCGACTCCGCAGCAATCCCTTCACATTGCGATGCGGCCCTCCGACCACACCCTCAGGCGTGGCGGGGTGAATGGTCCGCATTCTTGCAGTCTTCAGGACATCGTCATGTAAGGTCCTCAGCAGGTCCGTCCTCGTGATGACACCGATGACCTTCGCCCCTTTGACGACCGGCACGAACCGTTGGTTCCGCTCGATCATAGTTACTTCAATGTCATGAAACGGGGTCTCGGGTGTGGCTGCATAGGCATCGGTCTGCATGATTTCCCGGACAGCCATCTTGCCGAGCCGGTGGAACAAGGCTTTCTGAATCAGTTCCCGACTGACGAGTCCGACATATCGGTCTTTTTCATCCAGGATCGGGAAGACATTGCTGCCATAGGTCGTCATCCGTTGTCCTGCCTCGGTAATCGTGGTATCTACCCCAATCGTTTTCACAGGCTGGGTCATCACATCTTGGGCCAACAAGGTGGGCCGATAGTGCGTCGTCAGCAGTTGGACGAGTCGCTCTTTGACTTCTGCAAGCGTCTGTCTCTTGACCGTGGCGGCAGCCGCCACCGCGTGGCCCCCGCCGCCGAACTCACGCGCAATCCAGCCGACGTCAATTTCAGACCTCCGGCTTCTCCCAATCACCTCCACTCGGTCTTCCATCATCACCGCCACGACGACTGCATCGACCCCCTGCAATTCGGCGAGCATGTGCACCACGCCGGCCGCTTCCCCGCGACAGCGATCGATCGTACTCGTCGCCACAAGCACCTTTCGCCCTTCTAGGTAATGGACCTCACTGTGTTCCAACAGATCATTCAGCAGCGCGATGGCATCCGGATCAAGCGGACGGCGAAGCGTGTCTGCCACCATGTTGAGGTCCGCGCCGGCTTCGACGAGAAACGCTCCGGCCTCCAGATCTCGGCTGGTCGTCGAGGCAAAGGCAAATGATCCGGTTTCTTCATAGAGCCCCAATGCCATTAGGGTCGCCTCGAACGGCGTGACCGCAATCTGCTGCTGCCGGAGCTGCTCGATGAGAATCGTTGTCGTCGACCCGACCGGCTGGACCACAGACATCGGAGAACGGCCAGCACATTCCGACGCCTCTTCAACGTGGTGATCGAACACCACGACTTCGACCGAAGAGTTGTCCACGCATGCCTTGAGCGCACCGATCCGTCCGGGCTCCTGGGTGTCGACCAACACAAGTCTAGTCACCTGGGAAAGATCGAGCTCTTTCAGCTTGCTGATCCCAATATCGTGAACGGCGAGAAAGTTGCGCAGGGTCTCTTGTCCGCCGGCGGGGAGGACCAATTTCGCCTGCGGATAGAGCTTGCGGGCTGCCACCATCGAGGCCAGACCATCGAAATCTGCATTGCTATGCGTGGCAATTACATCCATACACGCATTCTAGCAGGGTCCTCTCATGCGCGAAATGCCTGATGCAGCCGCGGCATATGAGGGTCACGGTCCCTCGGCACAAGACCGCCCAGTCTGTTTGCCCGACCCTTCCGGCGTGCCTGGCCTCGACTACCCAACTCCTCTGTGGGGAATTGGAGCTCAATATCTTGTTTATCGACACGTCACGATTGACGACCCGGCCCTGTACAGGCCGGCCCCTTTGTTTTCTTCCCCTCAGGCCCTCACACTATCGCGGGCGCTTGGTGAAGGTGATGTCCCCGTAATAGGCCGTCACACGCTCCTTCGTATTGTCCGTGTCACTCATGATCGCCACGCCGTTAATCATCGGCGGCTCTTCACTGAAGGCTTTCTTGTAGTCTTCGTAGATGTTCCGTTCTTCATCCACCCAGGTCCCGACTTTCTGCGGCCCGCTTTCGACGACAATCATTTGCGCAAAATCCGTATAGGCATTCTCGATTATGGTCCCAACCGGTGTTTTAGTCTCCCAGATATAGTTGAGCGCGCCGATGGGGATGTCGCCGAAGATCGCCCGACCAGCCTTGTACTTCAACTTCTTTGAAAAGCCCACCTTATCCGGATCATATTCAAACGTGATGTAGAGGCGGGCAGGGTAATCATCCCCGTCCTTACGACTCACGTTGCTGTTCATCAATAAACTGTCGACCTTCCATCGCCAGCGGATGATAGGGTAATCCTTCGGATCGATTCTGACTTCCTTGGTTAACCCAGAAGCCGAGGCCTCGCTGGTCGCTTTCACGACCAGTGCCTCACCGTCCTTGACAAGCTGGTACAGGGTCTGCTTCGGCACTTTCTTGAATGTCAGGGGCTTCCATCCTTCAGGAAGGCCCGAACCAGGCTGGCTGGTCGAGAATGTGGCCACCTCCAATGAGGCGGGACTCTGTGCTTGGGCCACTTGCACACCCAGGACCACCGCGCTGCCGAAGACGAGGACGATGGTTAAAGCATAGAGGCGTTCCATTTCGATACCGCCTCTATCGCCTCATCCAGGCAAACAGTTTCATCAAGAGGCGTTTCGTGCGTGGGGTAAAGTGCGCCTTACGCCACAGATTGACGACCTTCTTATTCACTTCAGCTTGCGTCGGATAGGGATGGATCGTGCCGGCAATAGTCTTCGCTCCGGCGCCTGCTTTCATTAAGACGGAGAACTCATTAATCATGTCACCCGCATGGGCCGCAACAATTGTCGCCCCCACAATCTTGTCCGTGCTCTTCTGAACGTGAATCCTCGCAAACCCTTCTTCTTCCCCGTCGAGAATCGCACGATCAACTTCATCAAGTTTGTAGGTGTAGGTTTCGACCTCGATGCCTTTCTCCTTCGCATCCTTTTCATACAACCCGACATGCGCGACTTCCGGCTCCGTGAAGGTACACCAAGGCATGATCAAGGATTCGACGCTGGCAGAGGCTAAACCGAAGGGATGTGGAAACAAGGCGTTCTGAATGACGATCTGCGCCATGGCATCGGCTGCATGCGTGAATTTGTAATGCGAGCAGATGTCGCCAGCAGCAAAGATCTTGGGATTTGTCGTCTGCAACTTGGAGTTTACCTTCACCCCGTCCTTGTCGTACTCGACCCCGACTGCTTCCAATCCGATCCCCTCGACATTCGGCGTCCGGCCGACACCCACAAGAATTTCATCCGCCAGCACATCGTACTTCTGGCCATGGGAATCGACCGTGAGCCGCTTGCCGGCATCCGTCTTCTGTACCTTCAAGTCCTTTCCGCAGCAGAGCAACTTCACGCCATCGCGCAACATCTGTTGTTCGACGATGTCCGCTGCGTCGCGATCTTCATTCGGCATGATGCCGTGCAGGGCTTCAATCAAGTAGACCTGGCTCCCAAATCTGGCAAACGATTGGGCCAGTTCACAGCCTATCGGCCCGGCGCCGATGACGCCGATGCGTTGCGGCAATTCAGTCAGCGAGAACACCGTTTCGTTCGTGAGATATCCCGCCTCTTGCAATCCGGGTATGGGCGGCGCCGACGCGCGCGCACCAGTGCAGACAGCTGCCTTCGCAAAGTTCAACGTTCGATTACCGGCCGGCCCTTCCACCTGGATCGTATTCCCACTGGTGAAGCGTCCGCTGCCGATATACACGTCGACGCCGAGTTTTGTGTACCGATGGACGGAGTCATTGTGGCTGATCCGCGCGCGCAGCTTCCGCATCCGCGCCATCGCTGCCCCAAAATCGTGCTTCACACCGGGAGGAATATGCAGGCCGAATTCCTCGGCATTCCGCAAGTGAGCCCAAGCCCGCGCCGCGCGAATCATGCCTTTTGAGGGCACGCACCCGACATTCAAGCAGTCGCCGCCCATCAGATGCTTTTCGATCAAGGCCACCTTGGCCCCCAGACTCGCGGCAACGACCGCTGTAATCAATCCCGCCGTCCCCGCCCCGATCACCACGATGTTGTAGCGACCCGCCGGCTCGGGATTCACCCAGTTTGTTGGATGCACGTTGCTGACGAGCGTGCGGTTATACTCGTCGTTCGGCAGGACAAGATGCTCGTCATGCTGGCTCATCGAGGCGATCCTCTCTGAAGGCTGGGTAAATCATAGCGTGGGGCTCCTTCCTTGGGAACTGGCAATCCATCCGGGTGGGTCATCACGCCGGCTTCGCCACAAACCTCTTGTAGACGATCGGCACCAGAGCTAGAAGCCCCAACAACACAAAGGCACCAATCACGTTCGGCGAAGCAATCTCTTTCAGCGAATTGATTGCGCCCAATTGCCGGCCGGCATAGGCATAGACGAACGAGCCCGGGATGATGCCGAGCGCTGTGGCGGCGACGTAGGTCCCCACGCTAACTCGTGTGAGACCAGATAATAAATTCAGCACAAAAAATGGGATGGCAGGGATCAGTCTCGCGCTTATGAGAAAACTAAACGCATTCTTTGAGATACCTTCCTGGATAGGGCCAAGAAACTTTCCGAACTTACTCTCGACCCAATCCCTCAAAAGATAACGCGACGAAAGGAACGCCAGAGTAGCTCCGGTCGTCGCCCCAATGTTCACCAAAAGTGTTGCCAAGACACTACCGAATAGAAAACCCCCAACCACCGTGAGAACTGCACCACCAGGGAATGACAGACCAGTCGCCACGATATACGTTATGACAAATATTGTGGCGGCGGAGACGAAATTCGCGTCAGTGAAAGCCAACAGCTTCTCGCGATTTTCTTTTAGAGCATCTAGCAGATAATCCCCGAGGTCGAAATAGAAAAACGCGCTGATCGCACAAGCGATCACCGTTGCAATGATGATCTTCCCGGCGTTCGACCCACTTGTTGGCTGGGCGACTGGCACTCCATTCGGCATAGCAATCTGTTCACGTATCATGGGGGCTCCTCCCGTAGCTGTCAATGTCCGGTCCTACGAGTTTGGTCGCCGATCTCTCCCTTTCCTTACAGAAGCACGGCCAGCAAGCGCGTAGATGCGTCGCTCGTAGCGAGTCGTATTCATAGGATATACGGTCCTGAGAGAGAAAGGGATGTGCGGGAATAGGAACAGATCTACCTTGAACTACCGTGGAGATTGGAGTGGACGAAGAGCAAATGAAAGGAAGCTTGGGCTACTATGGATTAGCTGTCCGCACAGCTGCGGCGGCTCCCCTTATTAGCGCCTCGCCAACCTGGCCCCACCATCCCGCCCGCGAGGGGCACTCCCTCAAAGCGGCTTGCTCCCGTTGGGTAGGAGACTGGCGGGAAGGGCAGGCCTGAGGATGGGATTCGGCCACATCGCTGGGTTGGTTAACACTGGGACCCGTGCACCCCAAACCGATCAAGAGAATGATGAGCAGCCCAGCACGCATAGCAACCCTTGCAGGACGATGATTACTAGCTCCTGATCGGTCGATTCCGGGAAAACCTGTAGGCGGATCCCGGCGAGAGAGTCTACTCCCACTGACGGTTGCTCAAATCACGATCGATATCGAGTCGTCTAACAGCGCGCTCGAAGGGGTCGATCATTCCGTCATGGTTCTTATCGAGTTCTTGAAAGTGGTCGTGCAGGAGCTCACCGGCCTGGGGGTTTGGTGCTCGACCTGTTCGGCGGTCCCGGCTGGGGTCGTAGCGTTGCGGCTGCTCGAGTATGCCATAGTAGGAGAGATTCGGCTTGGACTCGACGATGGCCGGGGAACGCAATTTCCCCCTGGTCTTTTGATGGCGACGGATCTTCAAGGGAGCCCGATCGGAAGGAGTTTGCCCCTGCGCCTTTGCGGCCACGTTCCAGTCCGATTCAGTCCTAGAGAGCTTCCTGGCATCCACTTTCTGACGAGTTGTGGGAACCGGCCGATTTAGCACAGGCGTCTGCACCACCGGCGCCTTGGCCTCTTTCTTCGACTTGGCAGGGGCGGCTGACACGGACGGTTCCAGCTCCCCGAAACTCCCCAGGGTCATGAGGACACCTGCCAGGAAAAGCCTGCATTTGTATGGACCTGACGCCATCACTTCCTCTGTTGTCCTTGTCTGGAGTCTATGAAGTGTACCAGGCCCCATGATGCCCCACAGACCTCTGATTCTCGAAGAGAATTCCTACTCTTGTCAGAAGCCCTCCTCATGACCGACCCACCATGTAACAGGCTGTTGAAAAACTGTATGGTGTTCAAGAAGGCCGTCCTCGTCGTTTGTGGTTTGTCTGGTTCATCTGGTTTCTCTGGTTAGTCTAGTTCAACCAAATAAACGAGACAAACCAAACAAACCAGAGCAACCAGTCGGTTTCCACGCGTCACTGGTGTGAGAGCGCTGGCGGACTTTTTCAACACTCTGCTAGTTGTCAAGAAGGCCCTGGCTCCCGTAGGCTGCTATTAGCAGGAGGCCACGATGGACGACACCAACCGACTGACCAAGACAAAGGAGCAATGGGCCAAGGCGCGGCGCGGAGGAGAAGAGCGCGAGGTGTTCTACGAGGGAGATGCTCGCCTTCCGCCAGGGCAGCATCTCGTAGAGACGTTTCCCGTGCTTGATCTGGGGTTCAAGCCTGAGATCCCCTTGGCCGAATGGAACCTCACCGTCGGCGGATTCGTGACTACCCCCATCACCTGGACATGGGAGCAGTTCATGGCGCAACCCCGATTGAAGGACGTGTCGGATTTCCATTGCGTAACATCATGGAGCCGCTATGACAATGAGTGGGAAGGGGTGAGCTTCAAGCACATTATTTTGGTGGTGAACCCGCTCTCGCTCGCCAAATTTGTCCTCTTCAAGTCCTACGACGACTACACGACCAACCTTCCTCTGGAAGCCTGCGACGATGACGATGTGCTGCTGACCTACAGTTGGAACGGCAAGCCCCTCACGAAAGATCATGGCGGGCCGGTGCGCGTCATCGTGCCGAAACGCTATGCCTGGAAAGGTGCGAAGTGGGTGAAGGAGATTACCTTTGCCGAGAAGGACGAGAAGGGGTTTTGGGAAGTCCGCGGTTATTCTAACACTGCACTGCCCTGGAAGAATGATCGTTACGGGTGAGATCGCTATTTCTTCATCCAACCTCCCGGACCCTCGACGAAGTTACCGGGCTTGGTGTTTTGAACCGCTTTCTCCCCTGCCAGCGTTTCCACCGCGCTGATGTTGGTCCCATTGCGGCGGGCGATTTCCTCATACGCCTTGCGTCGTTTCTGATTCACATCGTTCGCGAGGGCCTGTGCCTCCCCGCTACCTGGCGCAACGAGACCCAAATATCCATTGGCCTTTTCTCCGACCAGGCCCTTCGCCTTCGCCTCTTCAAGCGTGAGGGCGAAAAGCGGCTGACCGCCTGCCAGACACCCCAGCACCACACCCATCGCGACCACTCGTCTCCACGTTGTCATCGCCGTCCTCCTCTATCTAAAACAAACCACTCTTGTCAGAAAATACTTGGTCCAGGTCCTTGTCCACTTTCACGCGAATCTCATGATCGATCTTCACGTTCAAATTGATGATAATCGGCTTATCCGGCGCAGCCACTTCGACACGCG
>Ga0209640_10001694_pt1 | contig 18933 bp, 13 predicted proteins | sample RifCSP10_1_FD_184018 | JGI IMG/M metagenome (GOLD analysis project Ga0209640, IMG submission 184018) | Soil microbial communities from Rifle, Colorado - Rifle CSP2_sed 10_1 (SPAdes) (version 2) | ecosystem: Environmental > Terrestrial > Deep subsurface > Rock core/Sediment | place: Rifle... | reverse complement strand
TGAAAACACCGACCAACTCGACCACCGCCGGCATTCTCGCCACGGTTCGACGTTACTGGGGATATACGGAATTACGGCCGCTGCAGGAGCAAGCGATCAGAGCCGGACTGGAGCAGCGTGACTCGCTGGTGGTCATGCCGACCGGCGGCGGAAAGTCGCTTTGCTACCAGGTCCCTGCCGAATTAGCCCAGCGCACCGACATCGTGGTCTCGCCATTGATCTCGTTGATGAAGGACCAGGTCGATGGGTTGCGCGCCTGCGGCTATCCGGCTGCGGCGCTTTACAGCGGCATGACTCCCGAGGATGTTCGGCGAACCGAAGATGAGATTGTCACCGGCCGCTTCCGCCTCGTCTTCGTGGCGCCCGAGCGATTGCTGACGTCGCGCTTTTTACAACTCGTCGAGCGCCTGAACGTGCGCGCGTTCGCCGTTGATGAAGCTCACTGCATCAGCCACTGGGGCCATGATTTCCGCCCTGAATACCGTCGGCTCGCCGATCTAAAAGAACGATTTCCGCAAACCAGCGTGCACGCCTACACCGCAACCGCCACCGAACGCGTGCGCGCCGACATCGCCGCGCAACTTAGGCTCAACAATCCGCTGACGCTGGTCGGCACCTTCGACCGTGCCAACCTAGTTTATCGAATCGTCCCTCGTGCCGAGGCGCGAAATCAAACCTTGGAAATATTGCGCCGCCATCCGGGCCAGGCCGCGATCGTCTATTGCATCAGCCGAAGAGACACAGAATCGATGGCGGCATTCCTGCAAGCCCACCGGGTGCGCGCCGCTTTCTATCACGCCGGCATGGAAGCCGACGAGCGTCGCCGCACGCAAGACGATTTTGCATCCGAAGCACTCGATGTGGTCGCCGCTACGGTCGCTTTTGGCATGGGCATCGACCGCAGCGACGTGCGCTGCGTGATTCACGCCGCCATGCCCAAGTCCATCGAGCATTACCAGCAAGAAACCGGCCGAGCCGGCCGCGACGGCTTGGAAGCCGAATGCGTGCTGCTCTATTCCGCCGCCGATGTGCTGCGCTGGGAATCGCTGATCGAAAAGAGCGCGATGGACGCGAAGGAACCCACCGACATCATCGCAGCCTCGCGCGAGCTGCTGGAGTGTATGCGTCGATTGTGCAGTGGCGTTCATTGTCGGCACCGCGAGTTGTCCGAATATTTTGGGCAGGAATACGCCAAGGCGAACTGCGCCGCATGCGATGTCTGCTTGAGTGAAGTCGAAGGATTGGCCGACGCCACGGTGACGGCGCAAAAGATTCTGTCGTGCATCGCGCGAGCGGGTGAACGCTTCGGTGGAGAACATATTATCGATATTCTGTTGGGAGCGAATACCGAACGAATTCGGCGCTGGGGTCACGAACAGCTCAGCACTTACGCTTTGATGAAAGGCACCCCGCGTCCGACTCTGACGAACCTGCTCTACCAGCTTATCGATAACGGCCTGCTCGAGCGCACAGCCGACGAACGCCCCGTGCTGCGGCTGAACGACGCCGCCCGCGAAGTCCTGCGCGGCAAACGGACCGTGCAGCTCCTGCAGCCTAAGACCAAAGTCAAAAAAACCCGCTACCAGGAAAAATCTTGGGAGAGCGTAGATGCCGGCCTTTTCGAGACTCTTCGAAACCTGCGCCGCCAACTCGCCGAGGAGCGCCGCGTGCCGGCCTATGTCCTATTCAGCGACGCCACGCTCCGCGACATGGCCCGGGCCCGGCCGGGCTCACCTGATGCACTGCTCACTGTCCGCGGTGTCGGCGAGCGCAAGCTCGCGGATCTCGGGCAGCGCTTCCTTGAGGCGATCGTGAGCTACTGTCGCGCAAATCGCTTGCCATTGGACGTGTAAGCGTCCCGTGCCAGAGAGACAATCGTCGTCGACGTGAAAGCCCGGAAGATTTATTCACCACAAAAACGCAGAGCGGACAGAGAATTAGACAACTATACTTCGCGTTCTCCGCGAGCCTTCGCATCACTGCGTCGCGCGATCTCCTTTCGCCTTTATCCCTTATCCTTCATCCTTTTTTAGATAGATAGTACGCTTCCAACGCCGGCTTGTAGGAGCGCGGCAGCCAGTACGGCCGGCGCAGATTATCGGGACCGGGCGCGGGGCGGGTTTTTAGGAGCCATTTCTTATAGACCTCGTGCGCCTTGTTGGTATCGACGAAAACGTCGCCATATTTGTCCTCGGGGCCGGGCTTGGTTATGCGCACTTTTTGGTGCCAACAATGTTGGCCGCTGATATAGTCGGGCTGTACCGGGAAAGTCAGGTTCTGGTGCACGCCGCCGTCTTTCCAGAAAATTCGCTCCGAGTCGGGATCGCCACTTTTGAACGGCTTGATGCCGTGAATCGTTCGCATCATCCACTTGCCTTCGCCCGTCTGCTTGAGATCGACAAGCGCCGTCGACCACCGCTCCCCTCCCTGATCTTCCGCCAGGCGCCAGCGGCCGAGATGATGGGAGCAGGCAATCACGCCGGGCTTGATGCCTTCAGTCACCCAGACTTTGTCGATGAAGTAGCCGATCTCGGTATTAACCTTTAGCAGATCGCCGGTTTTGACTTCGAAATTTTCCGCGTCTTTCGAGTTCAGCCAAAGCGGATTGCGGTGGGAAATTTCGTACAACCACTTGGCGTTGCCGGATCGAGTATGGATCAAGGTCGGCAGGCGAAACGTCGGCAGTAGCAGCATCTCGCCGGCCGCAAGGTCGATCTGTTCCGGATGAACGTGGCTCTTGATGTAACCGGGAATGGCGTGCTCGGGCCATCGCCAGTCTTTCAGCGTGCGGGAGAAAAATTCCAGTTTGCGCGACGGCGTCGGAAAACCGACGCACGCGTTGCCGTCGATCTCGACGCCGATCACCGTGCCGTTCTTGTGAATGATGTTGGTATTCGGGTCAGTGGTTGCGCCGGCAAGATCGCTCGACTTGAGCCCGGTCTCGTGAACTTTGTAAACGTTGTCCTCGATCAAAAACGCGCCGTACTTGCGCATGTACTCAAGCGGCTTCATGCCTTGTTTGGCCGCCGCTTCCGGCAGTCCCGGCACGCTGTTCTCGAAGATCCAGCGGTAGTAATCATCCACGGTCATCTTTGCACCCGGCTCGTAGGGTGACTCGAAATATTTCCGGATACCGAGCGTTCCATCGGGATCGACGCGCCACGAGAGCTCGATCCAGAATTCGTCCTCTTCCCAAACCTCGCCGATGCCCGCGGCTTCATGAGCCTCGTACGTCGTATTGAATTTTTTACCTTCCTTCTCCAACGCCACGCGTAAAATCGGTTGGCGAAACCCGATCCACCGTGCAGCCTGAGTTTCCTGGCTCATCAGGTCGTGGCGCTCGGATGCATGTCCCATCGGCAAAACGTAATCGGCGAACCACGCCGTCTCGCTCCAGGTCGGCGTGAGGCAGGCGTGGCGTTCGACTCTGCTCTCGTCGCAAAGCATCTCGATCCAGCTCATGCCGTCGGGATTGGTCCACACCGGGTTATAGACCCGGGTGAAATACATCGCCAGCTTGCCGCGTCCTTCCTTGAGAAAATGCGGCAGCAAATAGCTCATCTCGAAAAACGCCAGCGGATATTCGGGCGGAATGAGCAGCTCGTTCCAGACTTTTGCCGGCGGCGGCATGAGCGGCGGCGCGGGAATATATTTGTTCGTGGCGTTGGGCGCTGTGCCGCCGACGCTGCCCACCGCGCCGGCAAGAACGCCGAGCAACTGCAGGGCGCGCGCCACTTGCCAGCCGCCGAGATTTCCCGCCGCCGTATTGCGCCAGACATGCGAGGAAAAAGCCGAGCCTGCATGTGCAATTTCACGCGCGACTTCGATAATCACTTTAGGCTCGACACCGGCTTCCTTGGCGGCGAACTCAGGAGTGTATTGGGCATAGGTGTCCTTGAGAATCTGGACGAAGGACTGAAATGTTTGCGGCTTGTCCGCATGCTCTTCGCGCAGGTACTCTCCCCAGTTGACCCACTGGCGCACGAATTGGCGGTCGAAGAGATTTTTTTGCAGCAAAACATTGCACATCGCCAGCAGGATCGCCGCCTCGCTGCCCGGCCAGGAGGAAATCCAATAGTCGGCTTTCGACGCGGTATTCGACAAGCGGGTATCGATCACACAGATTTTTGCGCCGCGCTCCTTGCCTTCGATAATTCTTTGCGCGTGCGGATTGAAGTAATGGCCGGCTTCAAGGTGCGAGCTGAGCAACAGAATAAAGCGCGCGTTGGCGTGGTCCGGCGACGGCCGGTCGATGCCCGACCAAAAAGCGTAACCGGCGCGCGCGCCGGCTGAGCAAACGTTGGTGTGGCTATTGTGGCCGTCGATCCCCCAGGAATGCAAAATTCTCTGGTGATAAAGCAGTTCATGTCCCGGACGGCCGACGTGATACATAATCTCGTTGCGCCGGTCTTCCTGCAGCGCCTTGCGAATGCGCCCGCCCAGGTCGTCGAGCACCTCATCCCAGGAGACTCGCTGCCATTTTCCCTCGCCGCGGCTGCCGACTCGTTTGAGCGGATAGCGAATGCGCTCCGGGTCGGTGACTTGGTTGAGCGTTGCCGGCCCCTTGGCGCAGTTTCGGCCGCGGCTGCCGGGGTGCTCCGGATTACCTTCGAAGCGGCGGATGCGATGAGTCTCTTTCTCGACAAATGCGAGCAAACCGCAGCCTGCTTCGCAGTTGAAGCAAATCGTCGGAATGATCCGGCAATGCTTTTCAACCTTGCGCGGCCACTGCGCGGTATCGTATTCGACCCAGTCGTCCCATTTTTCCACGGGCGCATAGCTGGCCAGACCGCTGGCGGGTTCGAGTTTTTGCGCCGACGGATCCAGGGGAGTTCGATTATCCGACATGATGATATTTCCTCAACTCAGCGGCACGGCTTGGCCGGCTTTGATCCACAAGTGCTCGTAGAACCACAAACCAAAAAGCGCGAGCAACGCCGCCACGAAATTCGGCAAAAGGGAGCCAAGCGGCAAGAAAATCAAGATCGCCGGCACGGCGACGCCCAAGCCCACGGCAAAAATCCAGAACGACTTCCACAATGGGCCTTTGAGCAACAATTCGCTGGAGCGAACCGCGTCTTCCGTGCCATGCTTCATGAACAGCTCGCCGAAGACCATCGCCAAGCCGGCGAGCAAAGAAACCAGCAAAACATGGATGAGCCAAAAAAACAGCTGCGGGCTGACGAATTGATAAGGCGTGAGCAGCTCCAGCGAGCCAATCAGAATTAGCACAGCGGCGCCGGCGCTGATCGCTTTGACGATCAGATGCCAGAACAGCATTGGGCTTTGCCAAAAATCGCGCCCGCGCGCTTGAGCGAATAGGAATGCGGAATAGCCGGCCGAGGCGATGGCGAACAGCGCAGCCGGCCACATAACCCAGGGCGACACCCGTCCCGCGCCGTACATTTGATAGAACCAAACCACCAGCAAGGCACCGAAGATCATCAATACGTAGCCGCCCAGGACCAGCCAGGAGTTGAGATTCGGTTTGGTCATGAGAAAGAAAAACCGGCCGGGCTTTTTGAGATCCAGAACGAGTAGCGCGAGGGTCGCGGCAAGAAAGACCAGCGACACGATCGGGCTGATCAAGCCGAGCAGCACGGCGTCCTGCTCAAAGCCCATGTTTAAAAATAACGCCGCCAAGAGCAGCACTCCCGCGGCGATCGATTTGGTCCAAAGATAGCAGGCGATTTTCTTACCCCACGGAACGATGTGCGGCACGTCGTAAACCTCGCGCGCCACGCCCGGGATGGGACGATCCGAATGGGTGCTTCTCAACGCGTAGAAATCTTCGCCGGGCTCTTTTTCGGCCCAGACGTGGCTCGACTGCGGTTCCATCATCGTCGGGTTCAAGAGGTCGCCGTCGACTCCGACGTAAAACAGTTTGGGCTTGGTCCCCTTCTCCGGCTTGCGCACGCTGACTTTCTCGAGTGCGATACGCTTGCTGACAAGACTATTTGGGTCATCGAGATCGCCGGATAGAATCGCTTGGGTCGGACAGACGACTTCGCACGCCGGTTTGTACCCCATGTCGACGCGCGAGGCGTCGAAATTGCATTTCGCCGCGGTATTACGGTCCGGGTCGATGTAGAGCGCATCGTACGGACAAGCTTGCATGCAAGATTTACAGCCGATGCAGCGTTCGTTATCGAAGTCGACGATGCCGTCGCGCCGGCGAAACAGCGCAACCGTCGGACAAATTTCTATGCACGGCGCGTCGTCGCAATGATTGCAGCGCAGTACCGCGAAATGACGCCTGGTGTCCGGATAGTATCCCTTCTCGATATACTTGACCCAAGTGCGATTCACGCCAAGAGCGATGTTGTGCTCTTCTTTGCAGGCCACCGTGCAGGCGTGACAACCGATGCAACGGTGCTGATCGATCACGAAGCCGTAGCGCATTCCATGCCTTTCTAATCGGAAATTGAATCAATATTCTAAAGTTTGACTTGTGATAACAGGAAAGTTCAGGCGAGGTCAAATCGCAAAAAACAAATCACGCGGCACACGGCGTAAGACCAGACCGCTACCATCGTGGCGCGTAACTTTTAAATGGAGCGCGAGTCACTTTTTCCGGGTCGGGAACGCCGGGGGAATGATTTGCTCCGCCGTCCGGTTGCTCCAATCGCGCGCCGGCCAGTTATCCCAGGCGCGCTGTGCTCCGGCTTCCGCCTGGGCGAATAACTCGTCGTCACGGATGCGCGTCGAGCGGCCGTTTTCCACCACGACTTCGCCGTCGACGATGACTGTTTCTACATCCGCTCCGCTGCCATACTCGACCAGCGCATTGATCGGATCACGGACGGGGCCGTAGCGCGTTGTACGCAGATTGATAATGACCAAGTCGGCCTTTGATCCGGCGGCGAGCCGCCCTAAGTCGGAACGTCCGAGTGCGGTCGCGCCGCCGATGGTTGCCGCGTTGAATACATCCGCCGCCCGTGCGCCCGAAGCGTTCCGATCGACCAGGCGCGAGATGAGCGAGGCGTAGCGCATCTCGGCGACGATATCGAGCGGATAAGTGTCTGTGCCCAAACCGATTCGCACCCCGGCGGCCCGATACTGATCGAACGATTCCATCGCAAACGCCATCTTGGCACACTTGTGCGGGCAGTGACCGATGGTCGCCCTGGTTTCGGCGAGAATCTTGAGCTCGTTCCCGCGCGGATAGTCGACCCGTGAGTGACCGCCGGTAATCGCCATATGGCCGAGAATCGTGCGCGGACCCAGAATGCCGGTATCGGCGAGGTACTCGGCTACGGGCTTGCGATGATTTTTTAAGATCTCCAAGAACTCGCGAAAGTTTCCGCCGGCATGGATATGAATCGGCACGTCCAATTCTTTGGCGGCCGCGGCGCTTTCTTTGAGCAGCGACGGTTCGCAGGTCTCCGCCTGGGCAGGATTCAAGATTCCTTGCAGACGTCCATTATGGGCGCCGTGAAACTTTTTGATGAAATCCACGGCTACTTTCAGCCCCGGACGTCCTTTGTCGGCGCGCTCCTCGTAATAATGCCGGCCCTGCGCGTCGGTGAAAATATCATGGCTGCGAAACGGCGGGCTGAAAAAAACCCGTCCGCCCGTCAGTCCCACGATGGCGACGTAATCATCCAGTGCGCCGGGGCCCCCGCCAGGGTCCAACACGGTCGTCGCGCCGTTACGCAGCGCGCTGTAGAGCGCGTACTTCCGCCCCATTGCGACTGCGGCAGGCGGAGGAGCTTCGATCTTTTCCTTGAGCGGCGCGCCGAAAACGAACCAGTTGGCGGACAGATAGTCTTTTTTGGTGACGTCGGTCAGCAAGTAATCACCGATGTTGAGCTGCGAGTGCACGTGCAGATTGACAAAGCCCGGGCACACGATCTTTCCGGAAGCATCGATCACCCGATCGGCCGACTGGGATTTATCCGTGCCGACAGACTTGATACTGTTGCCGTCGATTAGAACGGAGCCGTTGGGAACAATTTCATGGGCGTCGCCGGACCAGCCCACGACGACGCCGCCGTCGATACGAATGCTCATGTGCAAGCTTCCTCGTTTGAGATTTTTGAATGCAGCCGTAGGGGCCGGTTTTAAACCCGCCCCTACCAAATACAACGGAATGACGCCAACGGCACAACGCGGTCGCGCCGATCACGTCGCCAGCGGCGGCGTGTCGTCTATTTTCCCGTGCAACACGTACCAGTAAACGCTGTTCATGTAACGCCAACGCCGCACCGTCGCTGCTTCAACCTGTTTCAGCGCTTGCGCCTGTAGCTCGGGAGTATCGCAATACTTTTCGACGATCGCGAAGCCCTTGGAGCCGTGAATTTCATCGGCATAGACATGTTCTTCAAAAAAACGGATTTCGCGCGCGTGCGGTTTGTAACCATAGTGTTCGTGCAATGCCGGAACGAGCTTCTTACAAATATCGAGGAACTGCGACTCCAAGCCGATGAACATGCCCGCGACGGCGGCTTGCCAGGGCTCGTGATACACCATCCGCCAACCCCAGTTCTGCAGCTGGTCCGTGCCCGGCAAAACGATCGACGACTCCACACTGTTGCGATCGACGCCGCTCGCCGCCACGTAATCCTTCAACATGTCCAAATGGCGGTCTTCGGGGTTTTCCTCGTCGCCCAGATTTTCAAACAAATATGCCTTCACGTCCCGCTGCGGAATCTGCGACGCCTCATACGCCAGCCAGTTAAGATATTCGCCGACGTAGTGAAAGTGCTGCGTGCAATAAAAAGCGGTCTGTTCTTTGGTAAGCTTCCCCGCCGCCCAGAGATCGAAAAAAGGATGCTCCTTGCTGTGGTTCTTGTCGCGCGTGCCGATCAGCTGGTCGTGAAAATTGTAGCCCATAAGGACTCCTGTTTTAAACTGCCGGCGAGTTCAGACAGGCCAAGAACAAAAAAGCCGGGTCAAAGCCCGGCTTTTTGTATCTGCCATAGGGTATCTAGCTCGCCCTCTCAGCCACCATACGCGACAACAACCAGTCTTCAAACCGTTTCATCTTCTCCGTCATTACGCGCATTTCAACATCCAATGTTTCGCGCAATTCATCAAGCCATCCACATCAGAGGCAGAGCGTTCACTACCCTTCGCCCCGCTCGATGATCTCTTCGACCGGTTTTAGCCGTACATCGAGCAACGCCGACTGGCCGCCCGCCACCGCTCGTAGTCCTCGTTCGACCGCCTTGCGCACTTCGCCCGGCTCTTCGACTTTCTCTCCGTAGCCGTCGAAAGCTTTGATGATCTGTGCATATTCCGGGCACGGCGCGATATGGAGCCCGGAAAAATTTTTGGACTTTACCGCCCAACCGTTCGGGTAATATCTCGGGATACCGGATTTCTGCGACAGGTAACCCTGATTGTTAAACATGATGGTCAGAAACGGCAGGTTATGCTCCTGGGCCGCGCCGTAGACCGCGGGCGCGGGATCGTAGTTGAACGAGCCGTCGCCGATCACGCACACGACCGGACGTTTCGGATTGGCCGACTTCACCCCGAGCGCGGTTGAAAGCCCGGTGCCCAGACCGCCGACGCAGCCGGCAAAGAACGATCCGGGCTTGAGCCCGTCGAAATAACGATGGATCGCCAGCCGGTGGGTAATCGTCTCTTCGACAACCATGACATCCGGCGGCAACACTTGACTGACTTCATGCGCCACCCAGCGGGTATCCATCGGTTTCTGATTAGCGAGCGCCTGCGCTTCGTCACGCCACGTTTTCCTTTGCGCATTATTCCTTTTGCCGATTTCGTCGGCGCGTTGCTGGCGCGAGGAATCATTGGCCGAGATCTTCTTTTTTAGTGCGGCCAACAACTGTTCGAGCGAACTTTCGATCTCGCCGGTCAAGCACAGATCCGCCTGATAACCATAGTAGGGCATATCCAGGCGCAGCGGATTCTCATCGAGGATGGCCACGGTCGCGCCCGGCGCCGGCGTGACTGAAGCCGGATGCCAGGGAGCAATGACCGACAGCAAAAAGATGACATCGGCGCCGGCCGAAGCTTTTTTTGGATCGTAACCGCTATGCAGCGGATGGGTGCGCGGGAAGTTGAGCGAACCGGTGCTGCGGGTTTCGCAAACCACGCAGCCCAAGAGCTCGGCGATCTCGACCAGACAATGCACCGATTTGTCCGTGCGGCCGGAATCCTCGGTGATAATCACCGGATTCTTCGCGCCGGCCAACAGATTGGCGAGCTCTTCGATGCCTTTCGCATCGGCTGTCGCGCCGGGCGCGAATCCGAGATCGGAGGGAACATCTTTGATCATTTTGTCGAACAGATATTCCATCGGCAGCGACACGAAGGTGGGTCCCTTGGGCGCAGCCATCGCAAGCTGGCAAGCGCGTTGGATGGTCGCCGGAAAAATCGCTTTATTGTTGACGCCGAAACTCCACTTCACCGTTTGTTCGACCAACTTCGCCGGACCGCCGATGTTGGAGAGATGTCCCAACCACTGGCCGCCTGGATCCGGCCCTTCGTCTTCACCGAAGCCGATCGATTCACCGCTAAGAACCACCATCGGCACTTGCTCTCGAATCGCGCCGCGCATACCCATGGTGGCATGCAAAGAGCCGACAGTCGTGTGGATCATGACGGCCGGCAGCTTGCCGGTCGCTTTGGCATAACCGCTCGCCATGCCGACAGCGACCTCCTCGTGACGCGTGCTCAAGTACTGCGGCATGCCCTCTACACCGGGCTCCGCTAGCGCCTCCCATACCGGCGACCATTCGGACCCGGGCGACGCGAAGATTTTCTCGACGCCCATTTTCGCGAGCACGCGCAGCATGGTTTGTGCTCCGGTCAATCCTTTGGTTTGAATCATGTTCGACTCCTCTTTCTATCCCGTTAGACTTCGATTTTCGGAAATTTGACGGCACCCTGGCTGAGAAACAACCCGACGAAGAATTCTGCTTTGGCGGTTTTCATTTCGCGATCAGCGACCTACCGTCGCTGATCGTAAAGCAGATGCTTCGCTTTGCTCAGCATGACGTACTCGAAGCGCTCGCGATCAGCGCTGGCGTTACGAAAAATTATAAAAGCGCTTGGCGTTGTTGAGTAAGATATCCTTCTTCGCATCCAGCGATAAATCTTCGCGCTGCCACAGAATGCTGGCGGACTCCGGCCAGCTCATGTCCCAATGCGGATAATCCGATGCGTACATGAGCGTTTTCGAGCCGATCTCGCCGACCACGTAGCTGATCATTTTCTCTTCGGGCTCGCAGCCGTAGTAACTATTCTCGCTGAATAGATACTCGCTCGGTTTCTTCTTGCAAAGCGGCGCTTCGACCTTGCCGCGCTTCTCCCATTCTTCGTCCATGCGCTCGGCCCAATAGGGCAGCCAGCCGCAGCCGACTTCCAGGTAGCCGATTCTCAGCTTGGGAAACATTTCGGGAATGCCGCCGAACACCATCGCGGTGAGCTGGCGCAACACCGGAAACGGATGGCCCGTGGTGTGCAGGCAGATGAACTGATCGAACACTTCGCTGCCGGGCTCGTCGCCGCCGAAGGCGTGAATCGACACCGGCGTGTTCAACCTTTGTGCTTCTTCATAGAGCGGATAGAACTCCGGGCTGCCGAGATTCTTTCTGTGCGCTTGGGCCGCCAACATGCCGCCGCAAAGTCCCAGCTGGGTGACCGCGCGGTTGAGCTCCTTGGCGCATTCGGCGGGATTGTTGACCGGGAGATTGGCCACCGCCTTCAAGCGCGGCGAGGCCTTGCAATAATCCGAGATGAAATCGTTGTAGGCCCGGCAAAGCGCGGTCTGAAATTGCCCGTCGCGCACCCGGCCGATGCCCAAGCCGCTGGTCGGAAACATCACGGCGGTGTCGATTTGTTGGGTATCCATGGCCGCCAGACGCTCTTCAACACTGGCGCCTGAACGGCCCAAGGTGCCGCCGAGATTGCGATCATAGTGCTCGCTGGGAATAAACGACGCTTTCTGATTGCGATAGGGTTCGGGCAGGTAGGGCCGGAGTTCATTATCGAAATCGCGCGCGTGCGCGTCGGAATCCAAAACTTTGATGGCTTCGCGTACTTCCATAGTTTCACCTCATGATTCGTGAAATGGCGCCGGTCCAGCTCGCGCCGCCGTTAGGCGGCGACCGGTAAAGAAGCCGGCGCATTTAAGTTATAGAGCTTGCGTACATTGGTGTTTAGCAATTTGTCCCGATCGGTCGCCGACAAGTGAGCCATGTCGCGATTGATCACGTCGCGCGAGTTCGGCCAGGTGGAATTCTGGTGCGGATAATCGTTGGACCACATGCAATTATCCACGCCCCACCAGGAAAAAAGCTTGCCGCCGACCTGGTCGTTGAAGAAGGTCGCATAAACCTGCCGGTAAAAATACTCGCTCGGCAATTTATCGATGCCGATCTTCTCCCGATGACGATGCCGTTTGAATCCCTTGTCGCACTGGCCTAGCCAGAACGGCATCCAGCCGACTTCATTCTCCACGGAAACGATCTTCAATTTCGGATAGCGTTCGAGCACGCCGGAAAAGATGATATCGAAGAGCGCGTCCTCGATTTCGCGGTGCTGCTGCGCGCCGATGCGGTAGCGTTGAATGCCGTGGCTGGTCTGGCGGTTCATGCTGTCGCCGAACCCCGTGAGAATGTGGAGATGTACGGGTAGCTCGAGATCCTGAGAAGCCGCCCAGAAACGTTCGTAGTGTTCCGCGGTGAAAGGAAGTTTCGGGTCCGGCACCTGCCAGATCATCGTGCCGACGATACCCTGTTTTTTGCAGCGCTCCATCTCGGCAATGGCATTATCGATGTCGTACATGGAGATCAGCGCGATGCCGTAGAGCCGCTCCGACACTTTCTGGCAGTACTCGATGATCCAGTCGTTATAAACCCGGAACAAAGCTTCCTGGAACGCCGCGTCGGGAATGCAGAAAAGGCCGAGCCCCAGGCTCGGATAGAGCACTTCGGCGGCGACGCCATCGGTCTTCATGTCATTCATGCGCGCGATCGGGTCCCAGCCGCCTGGTCGGGCAATGGAGAATCCCGCTCTTCGATACGTTTCCACATCTTCGGGTTTGCCGCCGGCCATGAACAAGGCGCCGACGGCCTGGGCTTGCACTTCGGGCGAGCCGAACATCCAGGCGTCGCGCTTTTCATCGAAAAAAACCTTGGGCGCGCGCTCTTTGAACGACGACGGCATCCCTTTCTCCCAGAGATCCGGCACCTCGATCACGTGAGAGTCCGACGAAATAATCGTTTGTTCCATAGCGACCTCCCTCCGGGTTACTTTTTAGCCCAAAGCTGATTAAAAAATCCACTCTTCTCCATTTCATCCAGATACCGCAAGTCAATCAATTCCTGCGGTTTGATTTTCTTGGCACGAGGATCAGTGGCGCTAACCTCGCCGAGGATCGCCTCGATCGCTTCGGATTTGAGCACCAAACGGGGTTCCAAGGCTTTAATCTCTGCGTTATAGGCCGCGTCGAGAATGGTTCGATCAGTCAGGCGCAGCTGTTTGCCCAGCACTTTGTAGACGAACTCTTTGTCGGTGTGCAGAATCTTCGCGGCTTCCGCCATCGCCCGCATGAACCGCCCGACCACTTGCGGCCGCTTTGCGATCACAGAACGTTTCGTGACGAACGCGGTCGCCGCGTAGGGGATTTTCAAGTCGGGACCGTAGACCACATAGTGATATCCCTCCGCGAGCGCTTTGGCATCCGATGGAGCCGTGAGAGTCGCTACCTCGATGTTCTTGGTGAGCAACGCCGCTAAACTCTCCGGGTCTCCGCCGCTTTGAATAAAAGTGAAATCCCGATTGGGCTCCATACCCGAACGCCGAAGAGCTTGAATCGTAAAATAATGTGTATTGCTGCCGATGCGACTGACAGCGACCCGTTTGCCTTTGATATCCTCCGGCTTTTTGATGTTGCCGCCGGCCACGATACTTTGCGTCATGAAATTCTTCACGCCGCCGATAAAAACCAGGTCGTTCGCTCCCTGGGCATAAGCGCGCACGTTGCCGACGCCGCCGGTCAACGTCATTTCCGCGTCGCCGCCGAGGATCGCGGCTGTGACCATGGTCGATGACGCGACAAACACCAACTGATGATCGAGGTTGTATTTGGCAAAAAGACCCGCCTCCTGGGCGATCCACGGCATGGACTGGGACATGACTCGCGCAGAATGAATCGTAACGAGCTTATCCGCCGCCGAAGTGAAACCGGGAGCGCAGCACAAAATCAATAAAACAGTGATGAGCGATCGCATGAGCATTTAAAGCAACCTCCTAGTTAGTTCTTTTATTTCTGAAACCTGCCCGCCGTCAACGCTGACCGTAAAGTTCCTTCACAAATCCTGTATCTTCTAACTCCTTTAAGAATCGGTTGTCAAAGAAGTCCCTGGGCTCAACACCGGCGGCCTTCGGATGATCCGTGACGGCAAGCACGGAGCGTATCTGTTCCTCGGTAAAATACGGCACTTTGGGAAACACGCCGCGAAACGAGTTGTAGGCTTCGTCGATGACCGGCCCGTCGGCGGTCGCGAGATAGCGCGCCAAGGCGCGTTTGCTGATCTCGGCATTTTCATTGCTGATCTTGATGCTGGCCAAGTAGGCCTTGAGAAAAGCACGCAGGCGTTCCGGCTGCTGGCGCGCCAGAGTGCGCCGCGTCACCAGGCCGCTGTGGACGTAAGGCAATTTCAAATCAGCGATGTTGATGATTTCCTTCAGGCCGAGGCGACGCGCCAGCAAAGTCGTCGGCGCCGAGAGCACGCCGGCGGAGACAATGCCGCGATCGAGCGCCGCCAACACCTCGCGCACGCCGCCGAGATAGAGAAACTTGACATCCTGCCCGGGCTGCAAATTGTTCCGTTTGAGCAGCGCGACGGCCGCATGATCGGAGGATGCTCCCTTGGTCATGACGCCAAGAACTTTTCCTTTTAGACTGGAAATGTCTTTAACATCGGGGCGGCCGTAAAGCGAAAAGGCATAGGTCGGTATGCTCGCCGCGATGCAAACCAGGTCGGCGCCGCTGAGGATCGCGTTGACGACTGCGCCGCCGGAACTGCCGATGTCGACGTCCCCGGAAACCAGAGTCTGAGTGAGGCGCGCGCCCCCTGAGATATAGATATTTTGCAGATCGAAACCGTACTTTTTGTCGAGTCCAGCCTCGGTAATCACCCAAAGCGGCAACATCGCGCCGCTCGGCTGCGGATAACCCATGCGCAGACCGGCAGGCGCCGTTGCGGCCGTGACCGAGGGCACGAAGACCGCCGCAGTGGCAAATAAGCACGCGACCCACAATGTGCGCTTCATCAATTTCGCCAACCTCATGAATGGCCTCTATTAAAAACTAACAGATTGTTGAAAGCGGGCTGCTCAAAAAGATCTCAAAGGCCAGGCACACGTTAGTTGCGATCTCGTGTTCGAGTTTTCGAAGCCGGAAACCCGGAACTCGTAGCCCCAAACAGGAAATCCCCATAGGAGTCTTTTTAAGTAGCCTGCCAAGCCCAAAAGCGTTCTCTCCAGCGCGCAATGGCCAATGGGTTCACAACTGTATCGGGAATCTTGCCGTCAAGGATCGCCAGTATGCTTGCCGCGGCCATGCGCTGTCCGGCTTCGAGCGAGCCCGGATTGGTGCCAATGATATGGGGGGTGAGAATCAGACGGTGCGGATCGACTTGGCGCAGCGGGCTATTGATCGGCAGCGGTTCTTCGTCGAACACATCGAGCGCCGCTCCGGCGATGATCTTTTCGTTCAACGCTTGCACGAGATCGGCTTCTTTGATCGCCGGCCCGCGCGACGTGTTGATGAGAAAAGCGCTGGGTTTCATCATCTTCAGTTCGCGCATGCCGATCAGGCCGCGAGTCTCTCTGGTCAGGACGACATGCAGGGTGACGACGTCGGAGTGTTTCAACAACTCTTCCAGAGATATCATTTTGACGCCGAGCGGCGCCGCGGTCTCCTGCCCGACGTAGGGGTCGTACCCGAGGATCTTCATGCCCCACGGACCGAGACGCTTGGCGACATTCTGGCCGATTCGGCCGAGACCGATGATGCCGGCGGTCTGACCGAGCATCAAGGTGCCGCGGTTTTGCGCCTCCTTCCAGCCCGAGGCGCGCATGTAGGCTTCGTTGAGCTTGAGGCGCTTGAACAGCGCCACCATTAACCCCACGGTGGCTTCGGCCACGCCCATGTAGTTTTCCGGAGTTGGGCTGTTGCAGCACAGGATGCCGAGATCGGTCGCCGCGTCCACGTCAACGGTTTCAATCCCGATGCTTGATTTTACAACCGCCTGAACGTCTGGACACGAATCCAGAACATCGCCGCTGATAAAGTCGCGCCCGACCGGGAATACGATTTCGCAATTGCCGATCAGACTGACCAGCTCTTTGCGCTCGTAATGAAAATCCGGAAAATTGTCCGCCGGTTTGCCGAGCACCAAATCGCAGCCGGCCGCGCGCAGCAGCTCTTCGGCGACCGTGAGCCGGGACGGACCGGTCAGGCAGACTTTGCGCTTGATTGCCAAGTTTCCTCAGGAGAGATTGTAGAGTCGCTTGGCGGATTCTGCGAAGAGCCACTTTTTGGCCTCGTCGTTTAAGTCCTCGCGGCGGCCGAGGTGCTCGATGTTCTCGGGAAATTCGGTATCCCAGTGCGGATAATCGGACGCGTAGTAAATCACCTTGTGGGTCAAGATTTCGGCCGTGGCGCCGATCATCGGCTCGTAATCTTCGGCGTGGAAATAGATGCGCCCTTCGTTTAGATAGTCCGTCGGTTTTTTCTTGCACATCGGCGCTTCGACTTCGCCGCGCTTCTCCCATTCTTCGTTCATGCGGCCGAACCAATAGGGCGCCCAACTACAGCCTGCTTCCATGAACGCCACGCGCAATTTCGGAAAGCGGTCGAAGACGCCGCGAAACATCATGCTGCAAGCCTGCAGCATTTGCGCGAAGGAATGGGAAAGCGTGTGGACTTCGATGAATTGATCGAACATGTCGCCGGCAAAATAGTGCGGCCCCCGCACCGTGGCGTGCACGCCCACCATGCAATCGAGTTTTTCCGCTTCTTCATAGATCGGCCAGAAACTTTCGTGCCCGAGCGGCAAACGCAAACCGACGGCCGGCAGCATCAAGCCGACCAACTTGAGATCCTTCACGGCGCGCCGCAGCTCCTTGACGGCCTCGGGCACATCTTGAAACGGCACCAGGGCGACGCATTTGAGCCGCGGGCTGACTTTCTGAAACTCTTCAGAACAGAAATTGTTCCACGCCCGGGCATACTGCACGGCGACGTCCGGCTCGCGAATCCAGCCCACGCTGAGCCCGTTGGTGGGATAGAGCACAGCCGTCGATAGACCGCCTTTATCCATGGCATCGAGCCAGCTCTTGGCGTCGCGTGCACGGGTGCCCAGTTTGCCGCTCAAAGACCGGTCCCAACTGTCGCGCGGTGTCAGTGTCGCCACCCGCTTCACATACTTTTCCGGCATATATTTCTTGAGCTGAGCGTCTTCCTCGGTGATATGGCCATCTGCGTCGATTACTTCATAAGTCCCTGCCATTGCGATTCCTCCTTAGGCGACTGTCATGAACACTCGTACGCCTCACGGCCGCACGGTGTCAAGAGATCGGGGCGGCAATCGCTTGCCCAAAGTTGCTAATTTTTTTTCTTGAGTAACGCGGGCAAAAGTTTATAACGGATCAGGGGGTGCTCTATTGAACTTCCTCGCCGATCGTCAAACTTGCGAGCCCTTCAAAGGAAGGAGCAACGGCTGGCTATGAGAAAATGCGGTCTTATTTTCGCGCTGACATGGACTATGTGGATTCGGACTCAAACTCCGACCTCAGATTCATGGAACCCGGCGCCCGGTTTTAATACCGTCCAACGGTGCAACGCCAGCATCAAAGACAAACTCGAGATCTGGCGGCAATTCAAAGACGCTGTATTCAACGGCAACAGCGTAACTTTTACCAGCAACGGCACGACGATGAGCTATTTTTGCTTGCCGGAGGCCGAAGACCCCCGCAAGCCCAAGCCGGGCACGCCGCAAAAATCGACGAATTAGTGACGGGTGATCACGTTTCGGATCTCGTTCACGACAAGCCGGCGCGCAAAAATCGGCCCGAAAGCACCTATCGGGAATCCAGGCGAACGGTCAGAACGTTTTGAACGTAGGCTGTCGTTCTAATCAGATTCAACAGAGATTTGCTCGCGCCAAGTCGCCAATGAAGAGTCGCACCCCGAGCAACGCGAGATATCCGACTGGGTTGGTGGCGGCTGTGCCGCGCTGAGTGATGATGGCTGCGACTTCGCGGCTTGGTGCGGTCAAGCAATGGCCTGACCCCGCACCAAGCCAAACCGATCGCGGCGTGATCCGCCGCGTCGATTGTCGCTTCTCTTATTTATCGGTTGCTCTTTCCACCTTGTCGCCGGCTTTCTCGACCGTCTCATCGACTTTTTCGCCCGCGCGCTCCATCGGCCCTTCCCTTTCGCACGCGGTTAGTCCTGCGAGCAGTAGAATCCCAGCCAGCGCCGGCAATACTAGTTTCTTAAAAATTGTCATGGATACCCTCCCCTTTTTAGATTTTCTTGGGCGACCCAAACTGCGGGCCGGCAAACAACACCGCATCTCCGCAGTTTCTGTGCCATATAAGAAAGAACACGAGGGACGACCGCGATAATTTGGACCTCGAAATCAAAAAGATTTTCTCAACCGAGTCGAAATCGCTGAACTAATCTCGAAACTGAGACATGGCTGGCGATTTCAGCCGTGCGACCCGCAGTATTCATCAAGCTGAGATTATCGTCAGAAAAAGACCCACAATTGAGACAGGTGAAGGTGGATTTACGCCTACAATGAAGCTGACGCCAGGACTTCCGGTTGCAGCGTGCGTTCACCACGCCGACACGTTTGCATCAAAGCATCAAATTGATTATGCCTTGATGCATGCGTACCACAATCACTCTGGAAGACGATGTCGCTGCATCACTTATTT
>Ga0209640_10001693_pt1 | contig 18934 bp, 14 predicted proteins | sample RifCSP10_1_FD_184018 | JGI IMG/M metagenome (GOLD analysis project Ga0209640, IMG submission 184018) | Soil microbial communities from Rifle, Colorado - Rifle CSP2_sed 10_1 (SPAdes) (version 2) | ecosystem: Environmental > Terrestrial > Deep subsurface > Rock core/Sediment | place: Rifle... | reverse complement strand
CTGGATGAACGGGGAGCAATGCTGGCGACACGAACGAGAAAGACAAGCGTGCGTCGAGGAAAAACCGGGAGGAATACCAGCTAGATTTTCGGCCGCATCCAGGAGGGCTCGACTGCCTTGGTCGTTTCGGCGCTGGACAGAGAGGTTGCGATTCCAACCTCCGCGACGGGCATCGTCATTCGCTTCTCTTGCGGAGAACGCCCGGCGCCGATCGCCGCAACCGCCTCGGCCATGGCTGCGATGGTGGCGATCTCCTTGTACGCTTTCGCCGCCAGTGCATCGGCGATCACCGCGTGCAGGGACGCTTCCGTCCGATCGAGAACTTCGATCGCGCTGTCTATGAATGACATGGCGCGTAGCGTACAACGGTGGTGTTGAGAGGGTCAAGCATGGTGCGTGCTCACGACAAGTGTTTTTCGACGCCGATGTTCTGAGAAAACTTCAAACGCGTTCCGACTGCGGCGGCAATGCGTGCGACTCTTGCGCTGACTGCAGAGCGCGCGGCCCATCCACTCACCGATCTCACGCCCGCCGCTGCGCTGCCCACGCCGATCGATTGACCACCCACCGCGGTTCCGCCTCCTCGTGGACCGTAATAGCCACCGTAATCCGAGCGGTAGTAACGAGAGTAGTAATAACCGTTGTGCTCGAGATCGACTCGGTTCAGCACCGCGCCCAGGAACCTCGCCTGGCCCATCTCGAGCTGTTCGACGGCTCGCTGTGCCACGCGCCGGCTCGTCATCTCCGAGCCCACCACGAACACCACGCCGTGCGCCAGGTTCGCGACGAGCGAGGCGTCCGTGACCGCCATGACCGGCGGCGTATCGATGATCACCCAGTCGAAATACTGCATCAGGAAGGCCGCAAAGTCCTTGAAGCGCTTCGATCCGAGCAGTTCCGCGGGGTTCGGCGGATGGTTTCCCGCAGGCATGATCCAGAGACCGGCCGTCGAGGATTCATGAATGGCTTCCGACGCGGTCGCGTTCCCAACGAGAAGGTTCGAAAGCCCGGGTGTCACCACGGCCCGGAAGACTTCGTGGACGCGCGGCTTCCGCATGTCGGCGTCGACCAGCAGCACCCGGTGTCCCGCCTGCGCGAGCGCGACGGCCACGTTGGTCGATACGACCGTCTTGCCCTCGCCGGGTTGAGAGCTGGTGATGACAACCAGCCTCCCACCTTGATCCGTCGACGAGAAGAGCACGTTCGTCCGGATCGACCGGAAGCTCTCCGCGAAGATGTTCGGCACTCCGCTGCCGATGAGCGGCGACGTGACGTTCTTGTCGAACAGCGCCGGAACCATGCCGAGGAAAGGCAGACCGAGGTGCTTCTTCATCTCGTCGGGGTTCTTGATGCGATCGTCCGCATACTCGAACGCGAACGCGAGACCGATTGCGAGCGTGAGGCCGCCGAACAACGCCATCAGGAGGTTGTTGAGAATGTTCGGCGACACCGGAGCGCTGGGTATTTCCGCATGATCCACCACTCGAATGTTGCCCGTCCGGATCTCCTCCGAAACGCCCGTTTCCTGAGTGCGCTGGAGCAGCCCCTCGAACATCTGGCGGTTCGCCGTCGCGTCGCGCTGCAGCACTCCGTACTCGATGCCGGCGCGGTTCAGAACCTGAGCCTCCTGCTTCTGTGAGTTGAGCTCTGCAGCGAGTGTTCGCTCCTCTGCCGCCGCCGCCTGATACTCGCTGCGCATCGCATCAGCAACCTGGGCGACCTCCGCCTGGATCTTGGCTTCGGCGGTCTGAATGGCCAGACCGATTTTCACCATCTCGGGATGGTTCTGTCCCAGCTTCTCGGAGAGTTGTGCGCGCTGCCGCTGGAGCTGCGCCAGCTCCGCCTTCTGCTGCTGCACGAACGGGTTCGACAGGACCATCGGCAGGCTGTCGACGGCGCCAGGATTCTGCAGCACGTTCCGCACCTGGTTGTACGCCGCTTCCTTCTGGATGCGGGTCGTTGCTGCTCTCGTCAGGGCGGCGTTCAAGTCCGCCAGTCGCTGCACGACGACGTTCTGCCGCTCCTCGAGCGAAACGGAACCCGTGCGCTCGCGGTACGCCTGCAGCGCCTGCTCGCTGGCTTCCAGCTTCGTGCGCTGCTCGGCGAGCTGCTGCGTGAGGAAGTCGGAGGCTTCCTTCGTCGTGGTGGATCGAAGCTCGAGACTCTGCCGGATGTAGCCTTCTGCAAGTGCGTTGGCGACGCGCGCGGCAAGCCCTGGATCGGACGACCGGTATGTCACGTCGACAAGGCGGCTGTATCGTACCGCCGAGATCCGAAGATCGGCGAGGAAGCGATCGATGACACGCGATTGCGCCCTCGTTTCGGCGGCATCCAGCACCTCTGCGGACTGCGGCGGCTCGAACCACCTCGCGACCGTGTTGACGGGCATCATGATCAACCCGCGGATCGTGATTCGGGGCCGCTGCGTGAACTGCGGATGCGACCAGAGGTTCATCGACTCGATGGTGCGGCGCGCGAGGACGCGGCTCTGCAGAATCCGGTATTGCGTCTCGTAATAGTCGTCCGTGATTTCACCCTGATCGAGGACTTCCTGGAACGACACCACCTTCGGGTTGTCGCGTTCGATGAGAATCCGGACTGTGCTCTCGTAGATGCGGACAGCGGTCAGCGTATAAAGCGCGGCACCAAGGAAAACGGCGAGAAACGCCGCCGTCGCAATATACCGGCGTCGATAGAGGACCTGCAAGTAATGGACGATGCTCAGTTCTGATTCGCCGGTCAGAGTGCCGCCGCCGTAGCCTCCGTAGCCGTACCCTGCCGATGATGCGCCGGATCCAGATAGCGAGCCGGGGCCCGAAGAATTCGCGGCGATTCCGGCCATCGAATCCTGCTGATCAAAGTCCGGTGGGAACTGTGCGCTCATTGGACAGATGTTTACTTTCGTGCACCGCGGTCATTCGATCCTTGTCCGTCGCTCAGCATCCGGGCGTGCGCTACCGGGTCGCACTCGTGGCGGGGAAGCTCCGGGACCGACGCTCACCTTCGGAGACAAAAAGTCCCGGATCTGCGCATATTTGCGCGCCGCCGAACAATTGCTACTTCTTGTATCGGCCCGACGCGCAAAAACCAGTCAAGGGCTTTGGCCCTCGATACCCCAGCAGAGCCCTTGGCTGGTTGGCAGTATCTATTGGCGCGCTTCGCGCGCTGCGGGGTGGGGAAGGGCGGTTACTTGACGTCGAGCAGCTCGACGTCGAACAGCAGCGTGGCGTTAGGGGGGATCACCCCTCCCGCGCCCCGCGCGCCATAGCCCATTTCGGGCGGAATCGTCAGCATGCGGCGGCCACCGACTTTCATCCCAGCCACCCCCTCATCCCAACCCCGGATGACTTCGCCGGCGCCGAGGTTGAACGAGAATGGCTCGTTCCGGTCGCGCGAGCTGTCGAATTGGGCCCCTTTTCGATCGGGGCGCGCCGCGTCGTACAGCCAGCCAGTGTAATGCACGGTGACGACCCGGCCGCTTTGCGCCTCCGCGCCGGTGCCGACGCGGTCGTCCTGTCTGATGAGTTGTGTCACGCTGTTTGTCTCCGTGGTGCCGCCGCAGGCGGTGACGAGCAGCACGGCCGCGATGGGGAATATCACCGGATAGCGTCGCATCGCGAGATTATACGTAACTAGGCGGTAGTGGGTAGTCGGTAGTTGGTGGTCGTAGTTCGTGGTTCGTGGTTGGCAGCTGGTCGCATGGCTCCGAGCCACCAACTACCGACTGGCGACCGACTACCGACTACGAGCTACCGACTAGAAGGAGGCAGCTCGTGGCATTACGTCGTGGAATCGCCGCGCTCGTTCTCGCGCTCGTCGGATTGCCAGTGCTCGTGTTTGCGGCCCTCGTCGTGTTCGTCTACGTCGTCGCGACACGCGGTCCGTCCGTGCCCGACGGCGCAACGCTCGTCATCAGACCTGGTGGCGAGCTCCTGGACGTTCGTCCCGACGACATCGTCGGTCAAATCGTCGGTCGTGACGTGACGACGCTCCGCGGCCTCGTCGAAGGCCTGCGCAAGGCCAAACGCGACCCGCGCATCGCCGCGGTCATGCTGCGCCCGTCCACGCTGGACTTGCCATTCTGGGGCAAGGTGCAGGAGTTGCGCGATGCCCTGAGTGATTTCCGGCAGTCCGGAAAGCCGGTGATCGCGTATCTCGAATACGGCGGCGATCGCGAGTATTACCTCGCCAGTGCTGCCGACCAGGTCTTCCTGCTTCCCACGAGTCCGCTCGACCTGACCGGCATTGCGTCTTACGAGATTTTCCTCCGTGGCGCGCTCGACAAGATCGGAGCGTATCCGGACTTTCTCCAGATTGGCCCGTACAAGACCGCTGCCAACCAGCTCACGCAGCGGGGTTTCACGGCGGCGCATCGCGAGATGCTCGAATCACTCAATCGTGACCTCTACGAGCAGCTCGTACACGGCATTGCAGACGCGCGACGAAAGAGCGTCGACGACGTGCGTGCGCTGCTGGATGAAGGACCGTTTGCGCCCGAGGCCGCCGCCCGCGCCGGTCTCATCGACGGCCTCGCCTACTTCGACCAGCTCGACGATCGTGTTGCGGTGCTGAAATCGCAGGCCGGTCGAGAGAAGGTCATCGAAGCGTCGCTGTATCAGCGTGTCAGCCCGGAGGACGCCGGCATTCGTCCGACGGCTCGAGTCGCGGTACTTCACGCGTCGGGCATCATTACGTCGGGCAAGAGCGCCTACGATCCGGTCAACGGCCCCGTGGTGGGCTCCGAAACATTTGTCGAGCAGATCCAGCGCATTCGCGAAGACGACTCGATTCGGGCCGTCGTTCTGCGAATCGACAGCCCCGGCGGGTCATCGATCGCATCGGATGTCATTTGGCGCGAGCTGATGATTACGCGCGACGGCAACCCGTCGCGACCGCTCATCGTGTCGATGTCCGACCTTGCGGCGTCCGGCGGGTATTACATTGCGATGCCGGCGCACGCCATCGTGGCGCAGCCGGGGACGCTCACGGGCTCGATCGGCATTTACGGCGGCAAGGTCGCCCTGGGCGGAACGATGGAGAAGCTGGGCGTCGCCACCGGGACCGTGCAGTCGGGCAGAAACGCCGACATGTATTCGCCGTTTGCTCCGTTCACGCCGGAACAGCGCGATCGGTTGATGGACTACATGAAGGTGTTTTACGACGGATTCGTGCAGAAGGCCGCGGCCTCGCGCCGCACGACGCCCGAGAGAATCGATGCGGTCGCCCAGGGGCGCGTCTGGACCGGCCAGCAGGCCCGGCAGCACGGGCTGGTGGACGCCCTTGGAGGCCTGGACGCGGCCGTAGCGCTAGCCAAGCAGCGCGCAGGTATCCCGTCGGAGGAAGACGTGGAGCTGGTGGTGTACCCGCCCCGTCGCACCCTCTACGAGGCGCTCACCGCGCAGTTCCAATCGTCGAGTTTCAGCGTGTGGGGACAGCTGATGGCAGGCGCCGACGGACCTGCGCTTGGCGTGCTCACCGCGCCGGTTCGGTTGTTTCGACGCGGCGAGCCGCTGGCCCTGATGCCGTATGTGTTCGTGAGATGAAGTGAAAAGCGCGTTGGTGCGGTGTCAGTACGTGGTGCTTGGTGCCTTGTGCTTCGTCGTTCGTGGTGCCTCGTTCATGGCGGTGCTTGGTGAGGATCAGGCACCAAGCACCGAGCACCAAGCACTACAGAGTGCTCGTCGCTGCCAGCATTCGACGCACGACGTCGTCCCTGATCTCGATACGCATGCGCTCCTTGGCCTTCGCCATATAGGAGCTGAAGAAGCGTCCGCGACGCTCGGAAAGGAGCTGCTCCCGAGACCCTTCTTTCCCTGCCAGCAGTTCCTCGGGTGTCACCTCATCACGTTCGGCAACGCGGACGATGATAGTGGCGTCGTTGGTCGTGATCGGTTCGCTGACCGCGCCTACCGGCAGGCTGAACGCGACTTTGTCGACTTCCGGGCTGACGCCGACGTCCGGCAGCGGCGCCGCGCGCGCGATGAGTTGCGTGTCTTTCGCTTCGAATCCCTGCGCCTTGGCCGCAGTCGCGAAGTCGCCCGCGCTTCGCAGCGCCGTGGCAATCTGCGAAGCGCGCTGCCGGCTCAATTCCGTCGCCCGGGTGCGGATGACATCCTCCCTGACACGATCCTTCACCTGATCGAGCGTCGGGACGTATGGATCGCGAGTTCCCGCAAGCGCAATGATCACCGGCCCGCGAGGCGACGGAATCGGTCCATTGACGGCGTCGCCGTTCAATAGGAACGCGGCCGCCGCGACCTGCGGCGAAGGGCCGAGACCAGGAACCGGGTCGTCACGGCCGAAGAACTCGCTCTCGGTCACCGTGACACTATTCTCGCGGCCGACGCGATCGAGACCGGCGCGGTCCTCGATGCCCTTGGCCAGCTCGCCGGCACGGTCAGCGATCTGCTGGTCGGCGCGCTGGCGCTTCAGCTGTTCCTCGATTTGCGCGCGCACTTCCTCGAACGGCCGGGTGACTGCAGGCTTTTTGTCTACGACTTTGATGATGTGGAAGCCGAACTGGCTCTTGATGATGTCGCTGACCTGTCCGGCCTCGAGCGCAAACGCTGCAGTCTCGAACTCGGGCACCATGCGGCCCCGCGTGAAATAGTCGAGATCCCCACCGTTGACCTTGCTTCCTTCGTCTTCGGAGAATTTTCTCGCGAGCTCGGCGAAGTCGGCGCCCGACTTGACCTGCTGCAATATCCCTTCGGCCTGCTTCCGGACGGCCGCTTCGTCCTTGCCGGACGTGTTCAGCAAGATATGGCTGGCCCGAACCTGTTCCGGCGTCTGGTATTGCGCGATGTTGCCGTTGTAATACTGCTGCACTTCGGTTGGCGTGACCGTCGCCCGTGCGTATGCCTGATCGCGGTCGAGCAGCAGCATCCGGACCTTTCGCTGTTCGCCGACGCGATATTCCTCCTTGTGCGCATCGAAATGGGCCGAGACGTCGGCGTCCGACACGGTCACCTGATTGCGGAAGGCGTCGGCGGTGAGCGCGACGACCTGAAGTCGGACTTTTTCATTGCGCTGCTTGAACTCGCGCTCGACGTCGCCGTCCGACACCGTCATCCAGTCGGTCAGCGCGGCGCGCAGCTTGTCGATCATCAGGCTGCGGCGGAACGTGTCCTCGAAGGTTGCCTTCGTCATCGGGGGAATCTGGCTGCGGAGGATCTGCTCGTACCGCTGCTCGCCGACGAACCGGCCGTTTTCCTGAAGGCCGGGAATCGCAAATATCCGCTGCGCCAGCTCTTCGTCGCTGACGCGAATGCCCTGGCGTTCCGCCTCGACCAGGGCGGCCTGCTCGTCGACCATCTGCTGCAGGATCTGCTGTTCGATGCCGAGCTGGCGAAGCAGCTGATCGCTGAGGCTGCTGCCGTACGCGGCGCGGTAGGTTTGGATTTGCGCGTTGTATCGCTGCTGGAACTGTCCTGCTGTGACGGAGCGTCCCTCGACGTCGGCGATTACCTCGGTCGGGGCAGCGCCCACAACACCGACGGCGGTGGGATCGTTCAGGAAGCTCGGAATGTAGAAGACGATGAACGCAAGCACCACCAGAGCAAGGCTCCACTTGAGCCAGCCCTTGTGCCGACGCATCCGGTCGAGCATTGTCATAGTTGAATCCTACAGGCTGTTCGCTCTAGGCGCTCGGCTTCCGGCCTGCCCTCAAAACACTGATCTTACTGCCCCAAAGCCCAGAGTCCAAAGCGTACGGCCGTGATATATTCGAGGAGGTCAGAAGGACTTGGCGGCACAGAGCCGCATCCGCATGCCCGAGTGCGTTCCCGCCCCAGCGAGCGGTGACACAGATCTCCACCCAGCCTGACGTCGCGCACCACATGGCCCGAGGTGCCCGCCGCCTTGATTTCGCCAGCCACGTCAAGGCTCAACTCCGTACGCTCAAAGCCCGGCTCGAACGCCGCAACGCGCTGATCGAAGTCGTCCGCGACGCTCACGCCACACGCGACCCCCAAAAGGTTGCCGGATGGCTCGTGCGCCAGGCCGATGAGTGGATACAGGCGCCCTGCTGGGCAGTGGTGGCGCTCAATGCGCGTGGACAGCTTGCTGTGATGGCGGACAAAGGACTGGTCCCCGCCCTCCAGCCGTCGATGTCGGCGGTGGCCGATTGGGTTGCAACCGAGGGCGTAGAGCTCATGTCCGCGGACCTGGCGAAGGATCGTCGCGTTCGCGGCGATGGCTTCGGGACCGTGATGGCGTTCCCGCTTCGGTCTCGGAACCGTACTCTCGGCGTGCTCGTCGGTCTCGACCCGCTTCCTTCGTCGGCCACGCCGGCGCTCGGCGCTTCCATTTCTGCGACGCTGCGCATACTTCTCGAGCCGGCGGCGATTGCGCTCGACGACGCCGCGGCGCTGCAGCGAGCCGAGGCGCTGTCGGTCACCGACGATCTCACGCAACTGTCCAACTCACGCTACCTGAACCTCGTGATGCGGCGGGAGGAAAAGCGGTCGATTCGGAACGGGCGTCCCTTGTCACTGCTTTTCATCGACATGGACGGCTTCAAGAACGTCAACACGCAACACGGGCACCTTGCGGGCAGCAAGGCGCTCGTCGAGGCAGCCGGCGTCATCCGTAGTTGTGCCCGCGAAACCGACATCGTGGCGCGGTTTGGCGGCGATGAGTTTGCCGTCGTGCTGCCCGACACGGGGCGGGACGGGGCGGTGTTCGTGGCCGAACGCATCTGCGACCGCCTGCGGGCGTTCAAGTTTCTCGAAACCGACGGCCTTTCCGTGTTTCTGACGGCGTCGGTCGGTGTGGCTACCCTGCCGGACGTCACCTTATCGTCCGAAGAATTGTTACGAGCGGCTGATCGCGCCATGTACCGCGTCAAGGACGCGGGAAAGAACGGCATCCACGTCGCGGAGAAAGGAACCGACTAATTGGGCCTCGGCTCGTTTTTTTCCCTGTTTTCGAACGATCTCGCCATCGACCTCGGCACAGCGAATACGTGTGTCTACGCCCGCGGGAAGGGCATTGTCGTCAACGAGCCCTCGATCGTTGCCATCAACAAGATCAACGGGCGCGTCGAGGCGGTCGGCAAGGACGCCAAGGAGATGCTCGGACGAACGCCGGGAAACATCGTGGCGATCAAGCCGATGAAGGATGGCGTCATCGCCGACTTCGAAGTCACCGAGAAGATGCTGACCTACTTCATCAAGAAGGCGCACAACCGGAATGTCTGGGTGCGCCCGCGCATCGTCATCGGCGTGCCATCCGAGATTACCCAGGTCGAAAAGCGGGCCGTGAAGGACAGCGCCTACCGCGCCAAGGCCAGCGAAGTGCACCTGGTGGAGGAAGCCATGGCAGCGGCCATCGGCGCCGGCATGCCGATCACGGAACCCTCGGGGAACATGATCGTCGACATCGGCGGCGGCACCACGGACATCGCCGTCATCTCGCTGGCCGGCATCGTCTACAGCAAGGCGGTCCGCGTCGCGGGCAACGAGATGGACGAGGCCATCATTCAGTACATCAAGAAGACGTATAACCTTCTGATCGGGGAACGGACGGCAGAGCAGATCAAGATGGAAATCGGATCCGCGTTTCCGCTCGATGAGCGGATGACGATGGAGATCAAGGGTCGGCACCTGATCGAAGGCGTGCCGAAGACGATCACCATTACGGATGAGGAGATACGCGAAGCGCTCGCCGAAACCGTCAACGTGATCGTCGATGCCGTCCGGGTCGCGCTCGAACGGACGCCGCCGGAGCTCTCGGCAGACATCGTCGACCGCGGCATCGTGCTGACGGGTGGCGGTTCACTGCTCAAGAACCTCGACAAGCGGCTTCGCGAGGAAACGGGCCTGCCGCTCGCGATGGCGGAGGATCCGTTGTCGTCGGTTGTACTTGGCGCCGGCAAGATGCTCTCGGACTTCAATCTGCTGCGGAAAATCTCGATCGACTAAGTAAGCAGTATGCAGTATGCAGTATGCAGTAGGCAGTGGGGAGAACGGGTTCTGGGTTCGCTGCGCTCCGCTTACTGCCTACTGCCTACTGCCTACCGCCTACTGACATGGCCCTCCTAGATATCCGCCAACGCACCGGCTACCTGTTTGTCGCGCTCACCGTCGGCCACATTGTTCTCATCTCCGCGCAGGTCAATACTGCTCGCGGCATTCCCCTTCTGGAGGCCGTCGCCTTTGGCGCGTTTGCAGAGGTTCAGCGCGTTGCGTCCTCGGTGATTGGCGGCATGCGAACCTCGTGGGCCGACTACGTCGCGTTGCAGGAAGTGCGAAGCGAGAACGCGCGGCTGCGCGAGGAGGTTGCGCGTCTGCGTGTGGGTTTGCAGCAGGAGCGCGCGCTGGCGGAGCGCGCACGCTCGCTCGAGCAGCTGCTCGAGCTGCGCACCCATGTCGAGCTGTCGACCGTGGCCGCGGCCGTCATTGCCGGTGGAGCCAGCCCTGATTTCCGCACGATCACCATCGACAAAGGGACGGCGGAAGGCTTGCGGCCGGACATGGCGGTCATTGCGCCGGGGGGGGTGGTCGGCCGGATCGTGACGCCAAGCGCCCGTGCGTCGAAGGTTCAGCTGCTCATCGACCGCAACGCGGCTGCCGGTGCGCTGGTCGAGCGTTCCAGGGCTCATGGGGTCGTCGAGGGGACGGGCGGCGGCCTGCGGATGAATTACGTTTCCGGTGCGGCAGACGTTCAAGTTGGAGACACGATCGTCACGTCCGGCATTGACGGCATTTACCCTAAGGGCTTCGTCATAGGTCAGATAGAATCATTAGAGCGGGGCAGCGGCGAGTTTGGCTCGATTGTGGTGCGGCCCGGTGTCGATTTTTCGTCGGTGGAGGCCGTGCTCGTAGTGGTCACGCCGCCGACGGCGGCGCAAGAGGACGCCGCGTCGCCAAATGCGGGTCAGGCACGCGAGTGAAGGCAATCGGGGTTCTGATCGCGATAGCTCTGGCGCTCGCGTTGCAGACAACCCTGGCGCGCTTCCTCGTGGGCGGGACTGCGGCCCTCGACCTGGTCCTCGTCGTGGTCGTGTACGTGGCGTTAACGAGCGGGCCGGTAACGGGGATGTTCGCCGGCAGTCTCGCAGGAATCATCCAGGATGCCTTGTCGAGCGGCGTCATCGGCATCGGGGGGCTGGCCAAATCGCTGGTGGGGTTTCTGGCTGGCGCCATCGGTCAGCAGTTCATCGTGACCGCAGCGTTGCCGCGGCTCGTGATGTTTCTCGGGGCGACGTCGGTGCACGCGGCGGTCTTCATGGGCCTCTACGTGCTGCTTGGCTTGCGATCGTTTCCATCGCCATGGGCGGCGATTGCGAGTCAGGCGCTCGGCAACGCGGCGGTGGGGATGGTGGCGTTCGGCATCATCGAATCGCTGCCTGGAGTAATGGAACGGCGTCGCACGGGGCGACGGACAAGGTTTTGAGAGAGGCTTTGGGCGTTGGGCTCTGGGCCTTTGGCCGAAAGCCGAGAGCCTAAAGTCGAAAGCCAAGCAGAAATGGCACAGACAGAAGATCGTCGACGAATCACCGTGCGGCTGATGGTGCTCCAGGTCAGCGTCATCGTGACGTTCGCCGCGCTTGCCATCAGCTTCTGGTTTCTACAGATCGTTCAGCACGCACGGTTCGAGGAAATGGCGGCCAACAACCACCAGCGGACGCTCGCGTTGCGGGCGCCGCGGGGTGTGTTGTTCGACCGCAATGGGAAGGTGCTCGTCGAGAATCGGCTCTCGTTCAGCGTGTCGATAGTTCGCGAGCACACAAAGGACCTCGATCGCACCATTCGGCTGCTGGCGGCAGTGGCGGGGCTCGACGTCTCGGCCGTGCGTCAGATCGTCGATCGTCACCGTGGCGAGCCGACGTACCGGCCGATCGTCGTCATCGAAGATGCGTCGCTCTCGCAGGTGGCTGCGGTCATGGCGCGGCGGCTGGATTTCGAACTGCCGGATGTCGTCGTGGAGCAAGTCCCGATGCGACAGTACCCATCGGATGCACTTGCGGCCCACCTGTTCGGATATGTCGGCGAGGCCAGCGACAACCAGATCGGCGAAGGTATCACCAGCGGCGCAATCGTGGGTCAGTCGGGTATCGAGCGCGTATACAACCGGCTGTTGATGGGACAGGACGGCGCCCGGCGCGTCGTCGTGAACAGCATGGGCCGCGAGATTCGTACGCTCGAGGAAGTTCCACCGGTCGAGGGTCGCCGCGTCCAGCTCACCATCGACTACGACCTGCAGAAGGCGGCGGAAGACGGGTTCAGGCACGCGGGCTTCAATGGCGCCGCCCTGATCATGGATCCACGGAACGGCGAGGTGCTGACCTACGTCAGCCTGCCAGGCTACGACCCCAACGACTTTGCCGCAGGCATCGATCGGGCCACGTGGGTTTCGCTGAACGCGGATAAACTGCGGCCCCTTCAGAATCGGGCGATCCAGGGGCGGTACTCACCAGGATCGACGTTCAAGATCGTCGTCGCCACAGCGGCGCTCGAAGAAGGGCTCGTGACACCTGACTTCCGCGTGAGCTGCGGCGGCGGCGCCAGCTTCTATGGCCACTACTACAAGTGCTGGTTGAAGGGAGGCCACGGCTCTGTCGACATGCGCCACGCGATCGAGCAGTCGTGCAACGTGTACTTCTACACGCTCGGCAACATGCTGGGCGTCGATCGTATCCACAAGTGGGCCGAGAAGCTGGGGTTGTCCGGGAAGACGGGGATCGACCTGCCAAATGAGCAGGAGAGTCTCGTGCCCTCGACCGCGTGGAAGCAACAGCGTTACGGCGAGAAGTGGTATGCGGGGGAAACGATCTCGGTGGCCATCGGACAGGGTCAGGTCTCGGTAACCCCGGCGTCGATGGCCGTCATGATGTCCACCGTCGCCAACGGCGGCACTCGGGTCACGCCGCACCTGATTCGCGCGGTGGATGACGGCGGCGGCTGGAAACTGGCGAAGCCGCCGGCGGTGGCCAACCAGGTGATGTTCCGCCCGGAGACTCTGGCGGCGCTGCACGACGGTCTGTGGATGGTGGTGAACGCCAGCGGGACCGGCGGTCGGGCGCGTCTTCCCGGGCGAGATGTGGCCGGGAAGACGGGAACGGCGCAGGTGATCTCGATCAAAGGCCGGCAGGCGGCACGCGGCACCGATCGCGACCTGCGCGACCACGGCTGGTTCGTGTTCTTTGCGCCAAAAGACAATCCTGAGATTGCCGGGGTGATTTTCGGAGAACACAACGAGCACGGATATCTCGGGGCGCCGATCGCCAAGCACGTCATCGAGACGTACTTCGCGAAGAAAGAGGGCCGGCCGGGGCCGACACTGCAGCCGATCCCGGTTCCGGCGCCGCCGCCGTCGACCGAACCGGATCCAGACCTGACTCCTGTCGACGAGCAGACGCCAATCGTGGCGGCAGCCAACCCCACCGGCGTACAAGGGACGAACTGAGCACTGTGTTCGAAAGACGGCTTTACCATCACGTCGACTGGGGGCTGCTGATCGCGGTATTGACACTCTGCGCGGTCGGCCTCGCACAGATCTACAGCGCGACCGGCGGATGGAGCGCCATCGTCCAGGTGCAGATTTACGGCATCCTGGTCGGTCTCATCGCGCTGCTGGTCAGTCTGAGCATTGATTACCGGTCGCTGGCGGATAAATCGCACTTGATTTACGTAGCGATTGCGGGCCTGCTTCTCTACGTGTTGTTGTTCGGCGCCGTGCGCGGTGGATCGCGGCGCTGGATCGATCTGGGCACCTTCAACATCCAGCCGTCGGAATTCGCCAAGGCCGCGCTCGCGCTGGTGCTGGCGAAGTTCTTTGGCGAAAGCCGGCGGGGGACCGTCACACGCGTCGACCTGCTGGTGGCCGGCGCCCTCACGGCCATTCCGCTGGTGTTGATTGCGCAGCAGCCCGACCTCGGCACCGCCGCGACGCTTCTTCCGGTCGCGTTTGCCGTCGTGTATGTGGCAGGCATGCCGATGCGGATCCTCGGCGTGCTGGCGCTCGTCGGATTGCTTGCCGCGCCGATTGCGTGGAAATTCGCGCTTCAGGATTATCAGAGAGGACGCATCTCGACGTTCCTGGATCCGTCGCAGGACGCACGGGGTGCCGGCTATCAGCAGATTCAGGCCCGCATCACCGTTGGATCTGGCGGGCCGTGGGGCAAGGGCTTTACGGAAGGTACGCAGGGTCAGCTGCGGTTTCTGCCTGTGGCGCACAACGACTTCATCTTCTCGGTGCTCGCCGAAGAGCAGGGATTTGCTGGAGTCATTGTGGTGCTGGGCTTGTATTTGTTCGTCATTCTGCGGTCGCTCGAGTCAGCCCGGCTGGCAAAGGACCGCCTCGGGGCATACCTGGTGCTGGGAGTGCTGGCCAGCTTCACGTTCCAGGTGATCTACAACATTACGATGTCGGCCGGCTTGGCGCCGGTCAAAGGTCTCACGCTTCCGCTCATGAGCTACGGCGGCTCCTCCATGATTGCCACATTGGTGGGATTCGGCCTGGTCCTCAACGTGCGGATGCGGAGATTTACAAATTAGGGCTGAGATAGACATGATCACGATCCTCAAGCTCCTGCTGTCATCCCTGTTGGTGGCGACGGCGGATCTTCGTCGTGCGCCGTGTCTCCAGCCCTCGGAGAGCTACGGGCATGACCAAGGAGATGATCATCTCCTCGAGCGCCCACGAGACACGGGTTGCAATCCTCGAGGACGACCAGGTCGCAGAAATCTTCATCGAACGCGAACGGCAGCGCGGCGTCGTTGGCAATCTCTACAAGGGCCGGGTATCGAAAGTCTTGCCCGGCATGCAGTCGGCGTTCGTTGATCTCGGACTCGAACGCGACGGGTTCCTCTACGTCACCGACGTGACGGCCTCCACTGAGGAGTTCAACCGTCTCGAGACGGAAGACGACGAGTCGCCTTCGCTGGCGAACGGCAACGGACCGCCAGCTTCATCCCTCGACGAGAGTCGGGGTGCCTCGAGCGACAGTCGAAAGGCGGGCCTGGGACCGGAACGCGGCGTCGGTTCTGGCGCAGCGCCAGGTGGGCCTGGGCGCGGCCGTCGGGATCGCGATCGCGACAGGGACAAGGGCCCCGAGCCCAAGATCGAAGAGCTGCTCAGAGAGGGACAGGAGATCATCGTCCAGGTCGCCAAGGAGCCGCTCGGCACCAAGGGCGCGCGTCTCACCTGCCACGCCACCATGCCCGGCCGGTTCCTGGTGTTCATGCCGACCGTCGATCACGTTGGAGTCTCACGGAAGATCGATTCGCGCGAAGAGCGCGGCCGTCTGCGGGCGATCGTCCGCGAATTTCGCGAACAGCACGGATTCACGGGGGGCGTGATCATCCGCACGGCGGCTGCCGGGCGTCCCAAAGAGGACATCGTGTCCGACCTGAGCTACTTCCACCGGGTCTGGACCGGCATCCGTCAGAAGTCCGAATCGTCGCGCGCACCTGCCGTGGTGTATCAGGAGCAGAGTCTGGTCGCGAAGCTGCTTCGCGACCTGCTCACCGAGGAGTTCTCCGCCATTCGCATCGACAACGATCTCGAGTACCGTCGCGTCTGCGAGCTGGTCGAGCGCATCATGCCGGCGCTTGCCTCCAGAGTGAAGCTGTACGAGAAGGAGTATCCGATTCTCGAGGAGTACGGCGTTCAGGCGGAGATCGACCGCGCGCTTCGCAGCAAGGTGTGGCTGAAGTCTGGCGGCTCGATCGTGATCAACCAGACCGAGGCGCTCGTCGCCATCGACGTGAACACCGGCCGCTACGTCGGCAAGAAGACGGCAGGACGCCTCGAAGACACGATCCTCAAGACGAATCTGGAGGCCGTGAAAGAAATCATCCGGCAGATTCGAGTCCGCGACCTCGGCGGCATCATCGTGCTCGACTTCATCGACATGGAGGAAAAGAAGAACCGGCAGAAGGTGTTCCAGGCGGTCGAACAGGAGCTGCGGAAGGACCGCGCGCCGTCCAAGGTGCTGCAGGTATCGGATTTCGGTCTCGTGATCATCACGCGGAAGCGGGTCAAGCAGAGCCTCGAGCGCGTGCTGACGGAGCCGTGTCCCTACTGCGCTGGCAGCGCGGTGATCAAATCGAGCGCGACGATCTGTTACGAGATTCTGTCGGAAGTGAAGAAGATCAGTGCGGATCTCGACGGTCAGACGCTCGTCTTGCGCGTCAATCCGGACATCGCGCGCGCGTTACGCGAAGAGGAGCGGGCGGTGTTCAAGGACTTGAAGCAGTCTCTCGGGCGCGACATCGCCGTGCGGCCCGATGCGCAGCTTCACCACGAGCAGTTCGACCTGATGGCGGTAGGCTAGCCTGCCCTGAACATGCGTGGCCCGGCTAAACGCCGGACACGACGTACTCCTCGAACTCACCGTGCGAGCTGGGGCGAAGCGGTGCGGACACCGGCTTTCCCGAGGTACACGGGTTCAGCGAGCCCCTCGAGATCGGCAGGGTCGAGCAGCCGCCAGCAATCGACGATGGTGAGCGGCGTACGCGGCCGTGCACGCAAGAGCGCCGGTATCTCGCGAAACGCCGGCCACGGCACCATCAGGATCAGCACGTCGGCACTCTCTACACACTGAGCCAGCGAGCGCGCCTGCGAAATCGACGGGACCAGTGCCGATGCGGCATCCGGCAGCGCCGAAGGGTCGAACACCATGGTCGCAAATCCGTCGGTGGCGAGGCGATTCGCAAGCATGACGCCCTGGCTTTCTTCCACCACTGGCGTGTCGGGCTTGTAGGAGAGGCCCAGCACCCCGACTCGATGCTGCCGAGGTATCGCGTGCGCGCGCACGACGCGGGCCACGCGGTCCACCTGCCTTCTGTTGATGACGTCGGTCGCGACGGCGATATCCGCGCGGGTGCCTGCCTGCGCCGCGGCGGCGGCCAGAGCCGCGTTGTCCCGTGGAAAGCAGGGACCGCCATAGCCCACGGCCCCACGCAGGTACGTGTGGCCGATGCGGCGGTCGACGCCGATCGCGTCCGTCACGACGTCGATATCGCCTCCCGGCAGCTGCTCGCACAGCTCCGCGAGCATGTTCGCATATGAAATCTTCGTGGTGACGAACGTGTTGATCGCGATCTTCGCGATCTCTGCATTGATCCACGTCATCCGCCGTACCTGGACGCCCGTCGCGATGAAGGTACGGTGCACCGCCTCGACGACCTCCCCGGCCCGCGGATCCGATTCGCCGATCAGCACGAGATCGGGGTGCATCATGTCGCGGATGACGCTCCCGAGCGCAATGAATTCCGGGTTGTAGCAGAGGCCGACGGTCTCGCCCACGACGCGTCCGGACGCCGCCTCGAGCGCCGGCTTGACCTCGAGGTCGGTCGACAGCGGCATCACCGTGCTTGTCACGCTCACGACGTGGTAGTTCTTCGATCGATGGAGTCCTCGTCCGATGCCATTGACTGCGTCGATGACGTAGCGCGTGGAAAACGTGCCGTTCGCCGTGCTCGGGGTCGGAACGACGATGAAGGACGCTTCGGCGCCCGCGGCGGCAGCAGCGATATCGCTCGTCGCCTCGAGACGCGACCGGTTTCGGTCGATGAGCTCCGCGAGCCCCGGCTCCTGGAGGGCAGTGCGGCCGTCGTTCAGCAGCTCGACGACTTCAGGCCTCGCGTCGACTCCGATCACGTCATGACCGCGATCCGCGAGGATGGCGGCGAGGGGCGCGCCCAGTTTTCCGAGCCCGACGACACAAATCCGCATAGGTCTGCGCTGCCTATAATATCGGTGGGTCAGCAGGTGTTCATCAGAACTGCAGCATCGTTTCGGCAGGGTGCGCGGACGCTGCGCCGCGAGTATTTCACCTCGCGCGACATCTTCGTCACCGAGCAGGAAGCGATCTTCGGCCGTCTCTGGAGCTGTGTGGGGCGCGCGAATCGGCTTGCTGGGCCGGGCAACTACCTCGTTCGCACGGTTGCCGATGAGTCGATCATCGTCGTGCGCGGCCGCGACGACGTCATTCGGGCGTTCTTCAATGTGTGCCGCCACCGTGGCACTCGCCTCTGCACGGGCGAGACAGGCAGGTTCGACGACGTCATCCAGTGCCCATACCACGCGTGGACCTATGCCATCGAGGGGCACCTGCTTGGGGCGCCGCACATGCACGACGTCGACGGCTTCGACAAGGACGATTACCCGTTGCACACGGCCGCCGTCGCCGAGGCAGACGGGTTCGTGTTCGTGAACGTGGCGCGAACGCGGGAGTCGTTTGCCGACTGGTTCGCGCCCATGGCCGCGCGCCTCGATCGATTCGATCTCGGCGCCCTTCGGATCGCGCACGGCGTGACGTACGACGTGCGCGCCAACTGGAAGCTCGTGTTTCAGAACTACTCGGAATGCCTGCATTGTCCGGTGATCCACCCCGAGCTCACGAGCCGGGTCCCATATCAGAGCTCGGCCAACGACCTTGCCGAGGGGCCGTTCCTGGGCGGCTACATGGAAATCGCGCCAGGGCACGAGAGCGTGACGACGAGCGGGCGAGCGTGCGCGCCGCCGATCAGCACGAGGATGAACGACGACGACCGTCGGCGCGCGTACTACTACGCGGTGATGCCGAACCTGCTGCTGAGCGTTCATCCCGACTACGTGAACTACTACCTGCTGACGCCGCTCGGCGTCGATCGCACGCGCGTCGAGTCCGAGTGGCTGGTCAACGCTGACGGCACGAACCCGTCGGCGATCAGGTCCGATGACGCGGTGTCATTCTGGGATCTCGTGAATCGCCAGGACTGGCAGATCGTGGAGCAGAGCCAGTTGGGGATCTCGTCGCGACGCTACGAGCCGGGTCCGTATTCGCCTCGAGAAAGCATGTCGGCTGCCTGGGACCGCGAGTACCTGCGCCTGATGAACGACGGACGGGAGTGTCTCTAGTGGACTGTCTCAACTGATTGAGTACCGCCCGTTGTTCACTTCCCCGTACCACCGACGTCGGGGCGCGACCCGACCCGGCCAG
>Ga0209640_10001692_pt1 | contig 18942 bp, 19 predicted proteins | sample RifCSP10_1_FD_184018 | JGI IMG/M metagenome (GOLD analysis project Ga0209640, IMG submission 184018) | Soil microbial communities from Rifle, Colorado - Rifle CSP2_sed 10_1 (SPAdes) (version 2) | ecosystem: Environmental > Terrestrial > Deep subsurface > Rock core/Sediment | place: Rifle... | reverse complement strand
TGAAGCGCCGGACCGGCCCCCGCCTGTCGACGGGGCCCCGGGCCTGAGCGGACAGATCACGTGTCAAAACCCAGCGGACAGTTCACTTGTCAGCAACACGTGGGTGCCGGCGCTCAGAGGAGTCCCTGCGGGTCCAGGCCCAGCCGCACCCGGCCGACCAGCTCCAGCGTCCGCGGGGCCAGCGCCCCGTGCTGGGTGGCCGTGTGCACGTCGCGGAAGCACCGCTCGATCCGGTTCCCTTCGGGCGCGGGTGTCGCTCCGCTCACCAGAGCTGGGCCTCGTTCATGGTGGAGACGTGGGCGGCCACGACCTTCCAGCCGAGGTCCGGGAAGCGCACCCACGTCTGGCTCTGACGGCCGACCAGGTCGCGGCCGCGCACCTTGAACTCGAGGTTCACGGTGGCGAGATCGCGCCCGAGCGTGAGGATCTCGAGGCGCAGGCGCCGCTCCTTGATCCCGGGTCCCGGCGGGCGCGCGACGCGATGGGCGTGGATCGCGGCGAAGCCGTAACCGTTCTCGTGCAGGGCGTAGCGGACGGTGTGCGGGCTGTCCCAGAAGCTGGCGTCGAGGACCTCGACGGTCTTGTCGATCAGCGCCTGCTCGTAACGCTCGAACAGCGCGCGCACCTCCGCCATCACCTCGGGGAGGTTGGGGGTGAGATCGGTCATCGCGCGCTATCGCCGGCCATGGGGTAAGGGTCCCGCCGCCTATGGGGAGCGATACTGACGCGGTGAGGAGAGCGGCGTCAAGCGGCGCGCCCCCGAGGAGGGCGCGCGAGCCAGAAGCACGTGGCGCCCACCGCGCAGAAGCCGACCGCGACCAGGAAGGCGATCCGATAGCTCCCGGTGAGGTCGTGGACGAAGCCGGCGAACCACGGGGCGACTCCGCCGCCGATGCCGTTGCCGACGCTGAGGAAGCCGTAGATGGCGCCGAAGCGCGCCGGAAAGAGCTGGGAGGCCATCGCGGTGATGATGGGGCCGCGGGCGCCGAAGCCGAGGCCGAAGAAGATCGCGTAGGCGTAGGGAGAACGCCGCCGCGGTGGCCCCGCGCGACCAGCCGAACTCCTCCAGCAGCGCCACGAAGAAGATCGGGAACGAGAAGTAGAGGCCGGAGGAGATCGCCAGCGTGACCCAGACCGTGCCGACCACGATCCAGGGACGCATGGGCGGGCGGCCCGGAAGGGCGGAGATCGGCACCGGGCCATCATGACATGGAACCGGCCGGCCGCCGGGCGGAGGCATGCCGCTCGTGGCGCGGGCGCTATATACTAGCCGCGCCCGCGAGGAGGCGCCCCATGACCGAGCCGCTGCGTGTCGCCCACTACCTGAACCAGTTCTTCGCCGGAATCGGCGGCGAAGAGCGCGCCGGCGTCGGCGTCTCGACGCGTCCCGAGCCGGTCGGGCCGGGCCGCGCGCTCCAGGCCGCCCTCGGCGACGCCGCGCGTATCGTCGGCACCGTCATCTGCGGCGACAACCACGTGGCGGAGCGGGAGGAGGCGGCGGTCGCCGCCATCCGGCGGGAGCTCGAGGCCCTCCGCCCCGCGGTGCTGGTGGCGGGGCCGGCCTTCGGCTCCGGTCGCTACGGCCTGGCGTGCGCGGCCGCCTGCCGCGCCGCGGCGGCGCTCGGCATTCCCGCGGTGACCGGCATGCACCCGGACAACCCCGCGGTGGAGGCGCATCGCGCCCACGTGCTCATCGTGCCCACCGCGGAGTCGGCCACCGGCATGCAGGCGGCGGTGGCGAGCCTGGCGCGCTTCGCGCTGCGCCTGGCGCGGGGCGAGGCGCTGGGACCCGCCGAGCTCGAGGGGTATGTCGCCCAGGGCAAGCGTCGTGTCTGGGATCGCGGCCGCCCCGGATACCAGCGCGCGCTCGACATGCTGCTCGACAAGCTCCACGGCCGGCCCGTCGTCAGCGAGGTGCCGTTCCACGCGCCGGACCGCGTCACGCCCGCCGCGCCCATCGCCGACCTCGGGCGCGCGACCATCGCCATGGTCACCACGGGCGGCCTCGTGAGGAAGGGCAACCCCGACAAGCAGGTGGCGGCCAACGCCACCCGCTATCACCGCCACTCGGTGAAGGACCTGGAGGCGCTGACCCCGGAAGGCTGGGAGGCGTATCACGCCGGGTACTTCAACCACATCGTCAACCGGAACCCGAACTACATCCTGCCGCTGTCCTTCCTGCGCGATCTCGAGGGCAAGGGGCAGATCGCCCGCGTGCACGAGTGGATGTACGCGCTGCCCGGCGTGTCGACGCCGGTGGCCATGGCGCGCCAGCTCGGGCACCGCATCGGGGAGGATCTCCGGGAGGCGCGCGTGGACGGCGTCCTCCTCGTCGCCACCTGAGGGACCTGCAATCGTTGCGGCGCAACGATAGCGAAAGAGATCGAGCGGATGGGGATCCCGGTGGGCATGATCTCGGCCATCTACAGCTTCGCGATGACCACCGGCGCCAACCGCGTGGTGCGCGGCGCGCGCATCGAGCACGTGTGCGGCGATCCCGGCCTCGGGCCGGAGAAGGACTACGCCTACGGCATGCGCATCGTGCGGAAGGCCCTCGAGGCCCTCACCGTCCCGGTGTCGGGGCCGACGCTCTTCGACCCGCACGAGGGCCCCGCCGAGGAGGCCGTCCATGCGTCTTGAGGTGGGGAGCTTCCCGGTCCGGTCGATCTCCTTCGGCCCCGCCACGCGCTGGGCCGACGGCCGGCTCACGGTGGACAAGACGGCGGCGCTCGCCGAGGTCCGGCGCGACCCCCGCGTCGCCAGCGCCGATCTCCACATCGCCGCGCCGGGCGACTCCGTGCGCATCTGGCCGGTGCGCGACGTGATCGAGCCGCGCGTCAAGGTGGAAGGCCCGGGCCAGTGCTACCCGGGCATCTGCGGCCGCGACATCGCCACGGTGGGGCAGGGGCGCACGCATCGGCTGGCCGGCATGGGCGTGGTCGAGGTCTCGAGCGTCAACTGGCACGACGCGGGCGGGGACTTCGTCGAGACCTATCTCGATATGTCGGGCCCCTTCGCCGAGATGTATCCCTATCATCGCCTCCAGCTTCTCGGTCTCGTGGTCGAGCCCGATCCCGCCCTCTCCGACGAGAGCCGCAACGACGCCGTCCACCGGGCGGCCCTCGTCGTGGCCGACCACGTGGCGCGCGCCACCGCGGGCCTGACCCCGCCCGAGCGCGAGGTCTTCGAGCTCGGCCCGTGCGACCCGGCGCTGCCCCGCGTGGTCTACATCTGGGGCGTGCACTCGCCCCAGGCCATGTCGGGCTCGCTCACCGCCTTCTGCACCGCGACCTACGGCCTCACCCAGCTCACGCCCCCGTGGATCCTGCACCCCAACGAGGTCATCGACGGCGCGCTCACCGGGCCGTACCGCACCGCCTTCGCGATGTCGTGGACGGTGGCCAACAACCCGCTGTTCCTCGACCTCTACCGGCGGCACGGCCGCGACTGGAACTTCCTCGGGGTGATCGTGCTGCGCACCGAGTGGACGACCCAGCACGAGAAGCAGATGATCGCCAACCAGACCGCCAAGACCGCGAAGATGCTGGGCGCCCAGGGCGCGGTGGTCACGTGGGACGCGGGCGGCAACGAGTTCATCGAGGTGGTGCGCACGATCCAGGCCTGCGAGCGCCTCGGGATCAAGACCGTCTTCCTCACCAGCGAGGACGACGCCACCGACGGCGCGCCCACCATGCTCGAGCCCCTGCCCGAGGCCGACGCCATCGTGAGCACGAGCTTCTTCAAGAACGTGACGCTCCAGGTCGCCGACCCCGGCCCGGTGAGCCGGGTGATCGGCCTCGAGCGGAAGGTGATCCACCGGGGCTCGGGCGTCGGCCTGCACGGGGGGGCCGACTCGGCGCTGCCCACCGCGGGGCCGCTGCCGCCGCCCTGGCGCTACGACGACCACTACGGCTTCGGCTCCCAGAGCTGCATCGAATGAGGGTGCTGCGCCAGCCGGTGATCCGCGGGGCGCGCTTCTTCCTCGCCCACGCGCCGGGCCTCGTCCGTCACGGGTCCAAGCCGAGCCGCGACATCGCCCGGGACGCCGGCGTGGAGGACGCGATCCGCGGCGCGCTGCGCCCCTGGGAGCGCGCGCGGGACTACGCGCCGAACCAGGTGCTGATCGGCGCGCGCCATCCCGACTCGCTCTGGGACCTGCCGCGGCCGTGGTGGGAGACCTCTCCACCGGGGGATCGGCGCGGGCCCCACGGCGAGATCGGGCCCGAGGAGGAGCTGTACGGCCTGCTCAAGATCGGGGACCAGTTCGACCTGGTACAGCTCGAGGCGGGCTTCGTGGAGGAAGCGCGCGACGCGCTCGCCGCGCATCCGCTGGTCGCGAAGAGCGACCTGGACGCGCTGGGCGCGGGGCTGCCCGGGGCCGCGATCGCGGAGCGGCTCGCCGGGCCCGTGCCGGCCGCGCCGCTTCATCTGCGCTCGGGCCGGCGCATCGGCTGCATCGCGGCGGGCCACGAGACGGACCAGACGCTCGCGCCCGACGTGCTCCTCGAGAACCTCGCGGCCAAGATGACGGCGGCCATGGCGCTGCGCGCGCTCCTGGCCGGTGAGGCCATCGACCCCGGCTCCGTGGACTACGTGATCGGCAGCGGCGAGGAGGCGGTGGGCGACCGCTACCAGCGCGGCGGGGGGAACCTGGCCAAGGCGGTGGCCGAGCAGGCCGGATGCCTCGGCGCCACCGGGGTGGACGTCAAGGGCTTCTGCTGCGGGCCCGTCCACGCCCTCGCCATCGCGGGCAGCCTGGTGGCCGCGGGTGTCTTCTCGCGCGTCGCGGTGATCGGGGGCTGCGCGCTCGCCAAGCTCGGGATGAAGTACCAGGGGCATCTCCGCCACGGGCAGCCCGTCCTCGAGGACACGCTGGTCGGCGTGGCGCTCCTCGTGGAGGGCGACGACCGGCGCTCGCCGCGGCTCCGGCTCGACGCCATCGGGCGGCACCGGGTGGCCGCGGGCGCCTCGCAGAAGGCGATCTTCGAGTCGCTCGTGCGGGATCCGCTCCGCGCGCTCGGCTGGGGCTTCCGCGACGTGGACAAGTACGCCACCGAGCTGCACAACCCCGAGCTGACGGAGCCGTCGGGCAGCGGGGACGTGCCCCAGCTCAACTACAAGGTGATCGGGGGGCTGGCGGCGCTCGCCCGGGAGATCGCGCCCGCCGACGTCCCCGCCTTCGCGCGGGCCCACGGGCTGCCCGGCTTCTCGCCGACCCAGGGGCACATCGCCTCCGCCATTGCCTTCCTGGGCCACGCCCTCGACGGGCTCAGGGGCGGGCGCTACCGGCGCGCGCTCTTCCTGGCCAAGGGCAGCCTCTTCCTCGGGCGCATGACCCAGATGGCCGACGGCATCTCCGTGATCGTCGAGCGAAACGAGTAGGACGGGAGGACTCCATGCTCAAGGGCAAGAAGGTAATCGCGCTCGGCGAGCGCGACGGGATACAGGGCGGCGCGATCGCCGCGTGCGCCCGGGCCGCCGGGGCCGTCGTGGTGCTGGAGAAGACCTACTGCTTCGTCTGAACCGCCGCCGGCGCCCTTGACCTGGAAGGTCAAGACGAGATCAAGCGGGTGGCGGAGAAGCTCGACCGCGAGGAGGTCGTGGTGCTCCTGGGCACGCCCACCGAGGACGCGAGCCGCCTCTACGCCATGACGGTGACCACGGGCGATCCGTCCTGGGCCGGCGCGCTGGCCGGCGTGGCGCTCCAGCTACCGGTCTACCACGTCACCGAGGACGCGGTGAAGGCCGAGATCGCCCCCGCCGACTACGACGAGCACCTGGCCCTCATGGCGATGGCGATGGACGTCGACGCCATCGCGGGCGCGGTGCGCCGCGTGCGCGAGGGCCACGACGCGTGAGCTCCCCGGAGCGATTGACCACCGGCCAGGCGATCGCGAGATCGCTGGTACGCAACGGCATCGACACCATGTTCGGCATTCCCGGCGCGCATACCTACGCCTTCATGGACGCGCTCTACGAATGCCGGGACAAGATCCGCTTCATCGTGAACCGGCACGAAGGGGGCAGCGGCTACATGGCGTTCGGCTATGCGAAGTCGACCGGCCGGGTCGGCGCGTTCACCTGCGTGCCGGGGCCCGGCGTGCTGAATGCGAGCGCCGCCCTGTGCACGGCCTACGGCGCCAACAGCCCGGTGCTGTGCGTCACCGGCAACATCCAGTCGTACAACATCGGCCGGGGTCTCGGCATCCTCCACGAATTGCCCGACCAGCTGGCCACGCTGCGCGGCCTGACCAAGTGGGCGGAGCGCATCAATCACCCGACGGAGGCGCCGGCCGTGGTCGGCGAGGCGTTCAAGCAGCTCACCACCGGTCGCATCCGGCCGGTCGCGATCGAAGCGCCCTGGGACGTGTTCGGGGCCAAGGCGGAAGTCGACCTCGCGGTGCCGATGGCAGTGCCGCCCCCGCCGGCGCCCGATCCGGCGGACATCGCGGCGGCCGTCTCGCTCCTGAAGGACGCCCGGAATCCGATGATCACGGTCGGCGGCGGCGCGGTCCACGCCGGCCCAGAGGTGCTCGAGCTGGCGAGGATGCTGCAGGCCCCGGTGACCGCCCACCGCAGCGGCCGGGGCATCGTGAGCGAGGATTCCCCCTACGGCTTCACGTGTGCCTCCGGCTACACGCCGTGGCTTCGAACCGACGTCCTTCTCGGCATCGGCAGCCGCCTCGAGCTGGAATACCTTCGCTGGGCGAAGATCCCGGAGGGGGTGAAGGTCATACGCATCGACATCGACCCCACCGAGATGTTCCGCGTCAGGCCCGCGGTGGGGATCGTCACCGATGCGCAGCTCGGCGCGCGGGCGCTCGCCGACGCGCTGGCACGCGTGATCGGGACGCGCGCCTCCCGGGAGGAGGAGTTCGAGACCATCAAGGCGCAGACGCGTGAGGCCATCCGCAGCGTGCAGCCGCAGATGAGCTATCTGGAGGTCATTCGTGACGTGCTGCCGAGGGACGGATTCTTCGTCGAGGAGATCTGCCAGGTGGGCTTTGCGTCGCGCTTCGGATTCCCGGTATACCGGCCCCGCACGTTCGTCACGGGCGGCTACCAGGACAACGTCGGCTTCGGTTTCATGACCGCGCTCGGCGTGAAGGTCGCCAATCCGGACAAGGCGGTCGTCTCGATCGCGGGCGACGGCGGCTTCATGTTCGGCGTGCCGGAGCTGGCCACCGCGGTTCATCACGGGATCAACCTGGTCACCATCGTGTTCAACAACAAGAGCTACGGCAACGTGTTGCGGGACCAGCGCAACGTGTTCGGGGGGCGCGAGATCGGCGCGCTCCTCACCAACCCCGATTTCGTGAAGCTCGCCGAGACGTTCGGCGCGGCGGGCTATCTGGCGAGAACGCCGGCCGAGCTGAGGTCGACCCTTGAAAAAGCGCTGGCGCTGGATCGTCCCGTCGTCATCGAGGTGCCCTCGGAGCGCGGCGCGGACACGTCACCCTGGAGGTTCCTGCATCCGAACGCCTAGCCGGCCTTGTGAACGGCTCCCGCGTCTGCGTGCGCACGAAGCGGGCTAGGGTTTCTCGCCCCGCGCGAGGCGGGCGTCGATGTCGTCCAGGCACGGCCCGAGGTCGGCGATGGAGTCGACGACATAGTGCGCCCCGCACTGGCGCATGCGCGTATAGGCCCGCTGGCGGCGCGCCTCGCGGTCGGCCGGGTCGAGCGCCATGACATCCTTGAGCGGCAGCCCGATCTCGTTGCCGCTCATGGCCAGGCCCACCGTCCACATCCCCGCATTGAGGCCTTCCTCGACGCCCGGCACCGTGTCGTCCACCTTGACGCAGCCCGAGACGGGCGAGGCCTGGAGGTTGATCATGTTCTGCAGGCACATGAACGGGTGTGGCCGCCCCGCCGGGACGTCGCTCGCGCATACCGTCGAATCCGGCTCATAGCCCTGCCGGGCGGCGTCCTTGCGGTTGATCTCCATCATCTCGGTCAGGTATCCGGTGGTCGAGCCGATCTTGATCCCGCGCCGGCGCATGGCCGCGACCGCGTCGAGCGTGCCCGGGATGAGCTCGGAGTAGTCCGACAGGCACGCGAGCTGGATCGGCACGAACTCGGCGAACATCCGGTCGACGTCGGCCTCGGTTGCCTTCTGGCCGTGCCGCTCCTGCCAGCGCCGGCTCACCGACTCGAGCTCGGTGATCCGCTTGATGTGGACACGCTTGTGCGCGCCCATGGGCGCGCGCGCCTCCTCGATGGTGATCGGCACGCCCTGGCGCTTGAAGACTTCGACGAAGACCACGGTGGGGGCCATGCACCCGTAGTCCATGGTGGTGCCGGCCCAGTCGAGGAGCACGGCCTGGATCTTGCCCCGGTAGCGGCGCTCGTAGGTGAAGCTCATGCGGGCCTCCTCTGCGTGATGGGCACGGCACGCTAGCACATCAGCCAGTCGCCGTAGGTCCCGCGGATCGGCTTGCCCTCCGCGAACCGCGACAGGCGGAAGGTGGGCAGGTCCGGATGCCCGCCCGGCCCCTCGGCGACGAGGGCCGCCATCATGTGGCCCACCGCCGGGGACAGCTTGAAGCCGTGGCCCGAGAAGCCCGCGGCCACGTGGTAACCCTCGGGGCCGACCCGGTCGAGGATGGGATGCCAGTCGGGGGTGACGTCGAAGCAGCCGGCGTAGCCGCGGGCGATGTGGCCGTCCGCGAGCACGGGGAAGCGATGGCTCACGCGGGCGAGGGCCTCGGTGGACTCGTCGAGGCTCACGCCTTCCCGGTAGGCGTCGGGATCGGCGGTGTCGTGCGATTCCTCGGCGTCGAGCCCGCCCACCAGGATGTGCTCGCCCATCTCGGGGCGGGTGTAGATGTTGGTGACGAAGTCGTAGACCATCGGGTGCGGCCGCCGGTCGGCCTCGGGCCAGGCGACGATGCTGATCTTGTGACGGCACACGTGGATCGGCAGCTCGACGCCGGCCATCGCGCCCACCCGGGCGCTCCACAGCCCCGCCGCGTTCACGACCACGGGGGCGTGGATGTCGCCCGCGGCGGTCCGGACGCCGCGGACGCGATCGCCCTCCACCAGCAGCCCCACCACCGCGGTGTCCTCGAGGATGCGGGCGCCGGCCGCGCGCGCGGCGCGGGCGAAGCCCTGGGCGGTCTCGACCGGGTTGCAGTAGCCCGACGCCGGCTCGTAGCAGCCGGCCACGAGATCGTCGGCGCGCAGGCGGGGCTCGATCTCGCGCATCTCGGCGGGGGAGACGAGGCGCGTGTCGATGCCGACCGAGCGCTGGAGCGCGACCGAGGCCTCCATGGGCGGGCGCATGCGGTCGTCCACCGCGAGCAGGTAGCCGGTGTGCCGGAAGCCGCACGAGGCGCCGCCGGTGTGCTCGGCGAAGCGCTGGAAGAAGTCGAGCGAGTAGCGGATCATCCGGCAGGTCTCGGCGGTCGAGTAGTGCTGCCGCACGCACGCCGAGCTCTTGCCGGTGCCCCCGGAGGCGATCGCGCCCTTGTCCACGACCACCACGTCGGTGACGCCGCGCCGGGTCAGGTGAAAGGCGGTGCTGGCGCCGGTCACCCCGCCCCCGATGATCACCACCTCCGCGGTCCGTGTCGTCATGGGGGCGATGCTAACCGGCGCGGCGCCCGGGCGCAACGGACGGCGCATCCCCCTAGCGCAATCGACCTACAGCGGAGCGGATCGGACTGCGCTACCATCGGGCCGCGGCGCGCCTGACAACCGGACGGCAGAGAGGGAGCTGATCAATGGCCACTACCGAGACCGCGCTCCTCCGGCAGATGGACGACTACATCCTCGACGGCAAGTACCGCGAGGCGACCGACGCGTACTGCCGGGTGGTGGCCGCCGACCCCGCCGCGGCGGCGCGGGTGACCACCCACGCGATGGCCACCGCCGCGCCGTACCTCCACGTGCCGGCGCACCACAAGCTCCTGCCGAACGGCGAGTTCCGCAATGTCAACTACGACCACACCATCCTCGGCATCCGGGCCGGCATGCGGCTCATGCCCTGGCTGTCGGAGCGCGAGCGGTACCTGACGCTGGCCCAGGCCATCTGGTACGTGCCCCAGGGCCTGGACGTGTGGGCCCAGCTCGAATGCGGCTTCCCGGGCCACTACGCGCGCGAGCAGGAGAGGTGCGCGGAGGAGGTGCTGCAGAGCAACAAGCAGCTCCACCGCCATTTCGAGGACCTGGCGCCGCTCGGCGCGGGCTCGGTCGACGAGCGGTTCCAGCGGATGTTCCACGCCATCGTCGACGGCGACAAGGTCACGGCCTACCGGCTCTTCCTGGGGCTCGCCGCCCAGCCCGAGCTGCGCGACCGCGTGCGCAACGAGGTCCTCTTCGCGGCCATCATCGACCAGCAGGAGTTCAACTCGTTCCGCCGGGTCCGGCACATCGGGCACAAGGCCATCCGCACGCGCTCGATGTTCGACCTCGCGGACTGGGTGGGCTGGGACGAGGCGCACCCGTACTTCTACATCGCGGTGCCCGACCTCTGCAATGCGCCGATCTTTCACTCGCTCTACGACCACGCGAGCTTCATGCTCGGCATCACCTTCAAGGGCGCCCAGTACCGGCTGCACGAGACCAACACCGCCCCGCTGACCGAGGAAGAGCAGGATCGGCTCATCGGGGAGATCATGGCCGGCGATCCCATCGCGGTGACCCACGAGATCACCGCGCTCCTGCGCCGGGGGAGGGCGCTGACCGGCGTCGCCGACATGGTGATGATCGCCCACGCCACCCACTGCGTGGAGAAGCTGCGCACCGCCATCGCCTACACGGTGCCGATGCACTCCTTCGATTACGCCAACGTGGTCAACTTCTGGCTGCGGAACTTCAAGCACCCGCACCAGGCCAAGGCGGTGTACCTCAGCGCCTGGTTCGTCACCGACACCATCCGCGAGATCGACTGGTACCCCGACGATCCGGCGGGGGCCAAGCCGGACTACGCGCCGTTCCGCGACTGGGTCGAGGGGCTGTCCACGTCGGAGGCGCTGGCGGAGCTGGAGCGGACCATCGCCGCCCAGGACCCGTCTCGCGCGGTGGCCCTGGTGCGCGCCTACCAGCGGCGGACCGGCGACCGCGACGCGCTGATCCGCACGCTGGTCCACTGCGCGGGGAAGTTCCAGGGGGACGCCCACATCTTCCGCAACGCCCGCTCGGTCATCGAGGAGTACTACCACAACTCGGCGAGCCCGCGACGGAAGGACGTCCTGTTCCAGGCCTGGGCGCACTACCTGTCGTTCTACAAGAAGCGGACGCTGTCGACCGAGTGCTACGAGCTGTATCACCAGCACTTCGGGACGCGGTAGGGGGCGTCGACCGCCACTGCGCCCGCCCTCGCTCCGCCAAGCGGTCTCGGACTTCGGCGGCGTCCATGCCGTCAACGCGCTCGTCGCGTTCATCTTCGCGGCCTCGGGACCGGTCGCCATCATCCTGACGGTGGGGACCCGCGGCGGTCTGAGCGCCGCCGATCTCTCCTCCTGGCTCTTCGGCGCCTTCTTCGTCAACGGGCTGATCAGCATCGCCTTCTGCTGGATCTACCGGCAGCCGCTCGTCCTCTTCTGGTCGATCCCCGGCACCGTGCTGGTGGGCCCGGCGCTGGGGCACCTGAGCTTCCCGGAGGTCATCGGCGCGTTCCTGGCGAGCGGCGCCCTCGTCCTGGCGCTCGGGCTCTCCGGCTGGGTGCGGCGCGCGATGGAGGCGGTCCCCATGCCCATCGTGATGGGGATGGTCGCGGGGGTGTTCCTGCGGTTCGGGCTCGACCTCGTGGGTGCCCTCCACCGCGAGTTCTGGATCGCGGCGCCGATGACCGCGGTGTTCCTGGCCGTGACCGCGCTGCCCGCGCTGGCCCGCCGCCTGCCGCCCCTGATCGGGGCGATGGGCGTCGGCATCCTCGTGATCGCCGGGCTCGGTGGCTTCCACCCCGAGGTCGGCGGCGGCGGCCTCGCGCGGCCCGTTCTCCATGCGCCGGCGTTCTCGTGGGCGGCGATGATCGAGCTGGTGGTGCCGCTCGCAGTCACGGTGCTGGTGGTGCAGAACGGGCAGGGCATCGCGGTGCTGCGCGCCGCCGGGCACCGGCCGCCGATCGACGCCATCACGGTGGCGTGCGGCGCGGGATCCCTGCTGACCGCGTTCCTCGGCACGGTGTCCACCTGCCTGACCGGCCCGGTCAACGCCATCATCTCCGGGAGCGGGGACGAGCGCCGCCAGTACACGGCGGGCATCGCGGTCGGCGCCCTCGGATGCCTCTTCGGGCTCCTGTCCCCGACCGTCACCCGCCTCATGCTGGCCACGCCCGGCGCGTTCATCGCGACGCTCGCGGGCCTGGCGATGCTGCGCGTGCTGCAGTCGGCCTTCGCCATCGCGTTCCGGGATCGGTGCGCCCTCGGCGCCCTCGTCGCCTTCCTCGTCGCGGTGGCCGACATCGGGCTCGCCGGGATCGGAGCGCCGTTCTGGGGTCTGCTGTTCGGGGTCGCGGTGACCCTGCTGCTCGAGCGGGGCGACCTGGCCGTCCGGTAGCCCGCGCGGACTCCGGGGTCAGAGCTTCGAGAAGTCGATCTCGTCCGCGCGGGTCCAGTCCAGCCCGCCGCCGGCGCCGACCTTGGCCCGGACGTCCTTCAAGAAGTCCCGGCCTTCGGAAGTCAGCCGGAAGTGGGCGGGCGGGGCCGCGGCCTCGATGAGACCGGTCTGGGTGAGTCTCTTGATCGCGGCCGCCCGCTCCACCGCCTGCGGAGCCTTGCCCGCGAACCAGCTCCGGCGTCGCCCCCCCCTCTCGATCTCCAACAGCACCTCGAGGCGGTGGAGCTTCTGCCGGAAATCCCGCGCGTTGTCAAGAAGGCCGCTCATCGCGCCCGAGCTTAGCACCATCGGGGAGCGGACTCTAGGAGCCCGACGACCCTCCGCCTCAGGGGCGACGCGCCGCCGCCTCGCTCCGCGCGGCTTTCAGCGCGGCGCGAAGGTGGGGCTGCTGCTCGTCCCAGAACCGGGAGAAGACGGTGCTCATGCGGCGGTCGGCCACGAAGGCGAGCAGGTCGCCATGGGCCCGGCCTAGGTGTTGAGCATCATGCGGACCAGGTTGGGCATGCCCGCGCCCTGCTGGGGCCGGTCGCGGGCCAGGTCCGTGCAGTTGCCCAGGAGGATCTTCTTGGTCGCGTCGGGGTCGCCGATGAACTCCTTTCGCATCGACAGGAAGGCGGCCAGGACGCCGGAGACGTGCGGAGCGGCCATGCTGGTGCCGCTCATCTCGACGTAGAGATCCTTGCCCGCGCGCGCGCCGGCCGGGAAGCGGTGCCGGCACGAGAGGATGCGCTCGCCGGGCGCGACCAGGTCCGGCTTCTGTCGGCCGTCCGCGGTGGGGCCGCGGGACGAGAAGTACGAGACCCCGTAGGTATGGGGATTCTGCTTGTGGATGGACCCGACCGCGATCGCCTCCTCGAGGTTCGCCGGGTCTCCGATGGAGAGATCCATGTTCGCGTCGACCGTGCCCTCGAGGGTCTGGAGCACCTCGAACCCCTCGTTGCCCGCCGCGAGCACCACCAGGACGCCCTGACGCCAGAGTCGCCGGAGCTCCTGGCAGAGCGGCGAGTGCCCGCAGCCGAAGACGCTCTGATCGAAGGGGCCGCCCAGGCTCAGGTTCACGCCGTGGATGACGAGGCGTCCCGCCTTGCGGTTCGTCTCCGCGATGTGGTCGAGGGCCTTGATGATCCACGCGTCCTCCCCGTTGCCGCGGCGATCCAGGACCTTGTAGATGTGCAGCCGCGCCCCGGGCGCGATGCCGGTGAGCACGCGCTCCGCCGGGGCGGGGGCGGCGTACGCCCCCGCGATGATGCCGGCCACGTGGGTGCCGTGTCCGTTCTCGTCCAGCGCGCGGCCGGCCTGGAGCGGGCCCCGCACCGTGCAGTCGTACTGCGGCCCGACGGTGCCGGGCGCCCTGAAATGCGGATGCGCGGCGTTGATGCCGGTGTCCAGGATGGCCCACTCGATCCCGCGGCCGGTCGCGCGATAGCCCGCGTGGGCGGGGAACGCCTGCACGGTGTGGACGGAGACGTCGAGCAGCGCGCGCTTCTGGGCGTTCCGCCAGACCCGCCGCACCTTCACGCCGCGCAGCTCCGGGTGGGACGCCAGCCGCTCGACCTCGGTGCGGCTCAGCTTCACCGCGACGAAGTGCTGCAGCTCCTCCAGGTTCAGCTCCTCGTCGGAGGCCCGCGTGAGCCGGCGGACGTGGGTCGTGACGCTCTGCCGGATCGCTCCGAGCTCCGGCTCGGGCGCATCCGGCTCGGCGGGCCCCTGGGCCAGCTCGATCAGCACCGGGTGCCGATCCTGCGGCTCGCAGTTCTCGAGGTTCCGCACCAGGTCGCGCGTCACCACGAAGTCGGCGACCGGTTGGAACAGCCCGATCGAGACCGTGTCGTGGACCGCGTCGCGGACCGGCGGGGTCCTGAGATACCCGGTGCCCGAGTGGGGGTTGCGCGGGCTGTCCGGATTGCCCTCCGTGACGTCGCGGATGCGCGACGACGGGCTGAACTCGCCGCTCAGGTCCTTGTCGAGGGCCACCGGGTCCAGCGGATCGGCGACGTTCACCCACTGCTGGACACCGGCCGGCACCGCGAGGGTCCGCTGGTTGGTCAGCCGCTTGACCTGGTCCTGCACCTCGGTGATGCCGAGCGGGGAGCCGATCGTCACGAACAACGGCACGTCCACGTCGGCGCCCAGGCTCTGGAGCACGTCGTACGCGATCATCGAGCCCTGGCTGTGCCCGATCACCACGAATGGTCCGCCGCCCGCCTCGATTCGCTCGAGCACGCTCCGGCGCATCGCCTCGCGGCGCGCCGGGACGAAGAAGTAGTCGTTCACGTCGCGGAGGAAGGCGCGGGTGAGCTTCCGGGTGACCCAGTCGCGCAGGCCCTCGAACGGGAGGACCTTCGCGCCGACGCCGCGGGCCCCGGCTCCCCGGGGCCTCGGCGGCGCGCCGGCGGTCTGCATCTTGCGGGCGATGGTCAGGAGCAGGCGCTGATGCCGGGCGTCTTCGGTCACCTCGGTGACCTCGTCGGTCAGGCGGACCGCGGCGAGACGGCGTTTGACGTTGAGGCCCCGGCCGGCGGGCTCGTCCTCGAGCCGCACCGTGTCGCCGCTCTGGCAGGTGTCGGTGGCCGGCTCCGGGTAGTACTCGCGGTTGACCCAGTACGCGAGCCGGCTCCGCTCGCCCAGATCGAAGTCGAAGAGCGCGTTGTCCCACTGGCACTTGAGAATGGACTGGATCGGCTTGTTGCCGATCCCGTGGACGTAGATGATGGTCCGCGCGCCGTCGGTCGCGGTCGCGGCGTGCGTCTGGGCGGCCTTGGGCGGCCGGGAAGTGGTCGCGCGGCGCTTCCGTGCTCTCGCCATGACGAGGCCTCCGTGCCCTTCACCCGATCGGGAGCTCGCAGTGTGGCGCGTCCCTGAGCCGCGGCCAGTAGGGGCCGGCGGTCAGCCCGTGGGCGCGCGCGGCGTCGGCGTAGGCCTTCCAGAGCGGATCGGAGGCGGCCGGAATGATCACGCGCCCGTCGCGCAGCGGGTAGCAATCCGCCGCGCGCCCCGAGTCCGGCGCGCCGTTGCCCTGGTGGTTCGACCTCACGGTGACGCCGTCCGCGTTCGTGACGATGGCGCCCGGCCGCCCGAACGCGACCCCGGGCCGGCCGGACCCGTAGAGCCACTGCTGGCGCTCGACCGTCCGGAATCCTTTCCGCTTCCGGGCCATGGCGTCACCTCGTCGAATCCACCGCATCGTGCGAGAGGAGAGGCGGACGTGTCAAAGACAATGTGCCCTTATAGTGTGACCTTCGGGGGCCTCCGGCGACGTGGCGTCGGCCGCACGCGGCCGGCGGCGGCGCCACCCGCTGGTCAGCCATCAACCTGGGCGTCAGCCTGGGGCGTCAGCCCGGGCGCCGGCCCGCCACCGCGTCCCGGGCGAACGCGGCGATGGCGTTCAGCAGCCCGGCGCGGCCCAGCGCGTCGTTGTGGTCGGCGCCGCTGATCCGGAAGAAGCGCTTGGGTCCCGGGACCGCCGCGAACAGGCGCTCACCCAGCTCGAAGGGGACGATCTCGTCCCGGTCGCCGTGGGCGACGAGGACCGGCGCCGACACGCGCGGCAGGCGCGCCAGCGAGTCGAAGCGGTCGCCCGCGAGCGAGCCCAGGAACCCGTAGTGCCGGCGGGCGACGTCGGCCAGCCGCGTGAACGTCGAGACCGCGATGACCGCCCCGCAGCGGCGGCGGGTGGCGACCTCGATGGAGACCGCGCCGCCGATGGATTCGCCGAAGCACACGATGGTGGCCGGATCGATCCCGCGCGTCACCAGGTCGTCGAAGGCGGCGGTCGCGTCGAGGTAGACGCCCCGCTCGCTCGGTGAGCCCTCACTCCGCCCGTAGCCCCGGTAGTCGTAGGCGAGCACCCCGAGCCCGCGGGCGGCCAGGGCCAGGAGGAGCGCGCGGCGCGAGTCGATGTTCCCCGCGTTGCCGTGCGACCAGAGCAGCACCGGGCCGCCGTCGCGTGGGGGGACGTACCAGGCGTGCAGGCGCTGGCCGTCCTCGGTGACGAGCCATCGCTCCTCGACGCCGGCGGGCGGCGGCCCGACGCGCCGGTCGGGGAAGAAGACGAAGCGGTCGATCCACGTGCACCCGGTCAGGAAGAGCGCGGCGATGGCGAGCGCGGCCCCGGCTCGCAATCAGTAGACGGCGCGGGTCGGGCCGGCCTCGCCCGGTGGGGGTGCCTGGCTCATGATGGGCGAGGTTATCATGGCGGCAACCTGTTCCCGTGCCGCCGAGGAGGCTCATCGATGACGTGTCCCGCGCTCTTCGTGGTCAAGGCCACCATCGCGCCCGAGCTCGAGGCGGCCTTCAACCAGTGGTACGACACGGTGCGGTCGAAGGAGGCCGCCCAGGTCCCCGGCTGTCTCGGCATGCGTCGCTACGCGTCGATCCCCCTCGACAGCCCGCACGCCGGATCCGAGCCGTGGCAGTACATGGTCTGCTACGAGTTCGACTCCGAGGAGTCGCTGCAGGCCTTCGTCAGGTCGGACACCCTGCGGGCCATGACGAAGGACTACAACGCCCGCTTCGGCGGGGCGGGGGACCGGGCGCGCCTGGCGTATCGACAGATCTATCCGTGACCGGCCCGATGTGCGAGAATTCAAAGCACAATCTGCGAAAGGACTATTCGTGAACGGCGGTGCTGGCTCCCGCGGCCACCGGGCCCTGATTCCCCGCGTCCTCCACTACGCCCGGCCCCACCGGGCGCCCATGGCGCTGGGTTTCGGCCTGTCCGCGGTGGGGATCGTGCTCGACCTGGCCAAGCCGCTGCCGCTGGCCGTCGTCCTCGACAGCATCCTCGGCAACAAGCCGCCCCCCGCCTTCCTGGGGCCGTGGTTCGCGCACCTCGACGCGATGGCCCAGCTCGGGCTCGCCGCCGCGGCGATCGTCCTGATCGCGGTCTGCCGCGGCATGACCACCATGCTCGCCAACCACCTCACGATCGACGTGGGCCAGCGCATGGTCAACGACCTGCGCATCGCGATCTGGACCCACCTGCAGAAGCTCTCGCTCCGGTTCCACGACAAGCAGCAGACCGGCGACCTGCTCTACCGGGTGATGGCCGACACCTACGCGATCCAGGGCGTCGTGATGAACGGCGCCCTGCCGCTGGTGAGCGCGGCGCTGATGCTGACCGGGATGTTCGTGGTCATGCTGCGCTACGACTGGGTGCTGGCCTGCGTGGCCCTGGTGGTGAGCCCGCCGCTCTACCTCGCGATCCGCTGGCTGACCACTCGGATCCACGGCCACGCCACCGCCGCCCGGCAGGCGGAGAGCGACCTCTACAGCCGCGCGGAGACCGCGATCGGGGCGGTGAAGCTGGTGCAGGCCTACGGGCGCGAGGACCGGGTGGTTCAGGATTTCCGGGCCGGCAGCGAGAAGAGCCTGGCGCTGTCGCTCCGCCTCTACGGGACCGAGACCCTGTTCGTGCTGGTGGTGGAGTCCCTGCTGGCCGCGGGCACCGCGGCGATCGTGTGGCTCGGGGCGCTCCGGGTGATGAGCGGCGCCCTGACCATCGGCGAGCTGACCGTGTTCCTCTCCTACCTGCGGGACCTCTACCAGCCCATCTTGAGCCTGAGCCAGAACCTCGCCGAGATCAGCTCGGCCCGCGTGGGGCTGGAGCGCGTCTTCTCGGTACTCGACGCGGAGCTCGACGTCAAGGATGCCCCCGACGCTCAGTCGCTGCCGCCGATCACCGGAGAGATCCGGTTCGAGAACGTGAGCTTCGCGTACGACGACGGCCGGCCGGTGCTCCGCGACATCGACCTGCGCATCGCCCCCGGCGAGCACGTGGCCGTGGTGGGGCGGACGGGGGCGGGCAAGAGCACGCTGGCCGGGCTCGTGCTTCGCTTCTTCGATCCCCAGCGCGGGCGCGTCACCATCGACGGGCACGATCTGCGCCGGGTCCGGCTGGCCTCCCTCCGCCGGCAGGTCACCCTGATGCTCCAGGAGCCGATCATCTTCCGGGCCACCGCGTTCGAGAACATCGCGTGGGGCTCGCGGAACCCGGATCCCGCGAAGGTGCGGGAGGCCGCCCGCCGCACCGAGGCCGAGTCCTTCATCGAGGAGCTTCCCCGGGGCTACGATACGATCCTGGGCGAGGACGGCTCCACCCTTTCGGGCGGGCAGCGCCAGCGTCTGGCCCTGGCGCGGGCGCTGGTGCGCGACACCCCGATCTCGATCCTGGACGAGCCGACCAGCGCGCTGGACGTGGCCACCGAGGCCCAGGTCTGGCGGAACCTGGAAGAGCGGCTGCGCGGGCGTACCGCGATCGTGATCGCGCACCGGCTGAGCACCGCCCGGCGCTGCGACCGCATCCTGGTGATCGACGCGGGCGCCATCATCGAGCAGGGCCCCCACGACGAGCTGATGGCCCGGCGCGGGGCGTACTTCGAC
>Ga0209640_10001691_pt1 | contig 18947 bp, 17 predicted proteins | sample RifCSP10_1_FD_184018 | JGI IMG/M metagenome (GOLD analysis project Ga0209640, IMG submission 184018) | Soil microbial communities from Rifle, Colorado - Rifle CSP2_sed 10_1 (SPAdes) (version 2) | ecosystem: Environmental > Terrestrial > Deep subsurface > Rock core/Sediment | place: Rifle... | reverse complement strand
TTCAATCGCGGCAAGGTCCGCGACATTTACGACTTGGGCGACAAGTTATTGTTGGTGGCCAGCGACCGTATTTCCGCATTCGATGTAATCCTCCCAACCTTAATTCCGGATAAAGGAAAAATTCTCACGGAACTGTCTGTCTATTGGTTCGACGTGATCAAAGATATCATTCCGAACCACTTGATCAGCACCGATGTCGACAAATTTCCTGCCGCCTGCCAACCGCACAGAGCCACCCTTGAAGGCCGGACCATGCTGGTCAAAAAGAGCACGCCCGCACCGGTGGAGTGCATCGTTCGCGGCTATCTCGCCGGCTCAGGATGGAAGGATTACCAGCAGACCGGTGGAGTGTGCGGCGTCCCGCTACCCAAAGGGTTGGTGGAAGCTTCGCGATTGGCTGCGCCGATCTTCACTCCTTCGACAAAAGCGAGTGTCGGCGCGCACGACATCAACATCACGTTCGACCAGATGATGACAAAAGTCGGTAGGACACGAGCGGAAAAAATGCGCGACGCTACCCTAGCGATCTACAGCCGCGCGCGCGAGCTGGCGGAGAAGAAAGGCATCATCATTGCCGATACCAAGTTTGAGTTTGGTTTCGAAGGCGACGACATCATCCTCATCGATGAGGTCCTAACCCCGGATTCATCGCGCTTCTGGCCCATGGATGGATATCAGCCCGGCAAAACGCCGGACAGCTTCGACAAGCAGTTCGTGCGCGATTACCTCGTCAATCTGCCCTGGGATATGAAATCCCCGCCACCCGAGCTCCCTGCGGAAATCGTCAACAAAACCCAGGAAAAATACCGCGAAGCGCTCAAGCGGCTGACGAGCTGACACAAACCTTGCCCGGCGGCGCCCATGAAAAACAATTTGGGCAGTTCTGACACCTGGCGTCAACAAGCTGACGATTTCCACCGAGACGCACTTTCAACAGGAAAGTTTAGGGTTGTGAATTGGCTTTTGCGTGTTGCAGCCGGCCAGTATTTTCTTTATCCATCCGGCGGTCTTCTTTTCGTCACCCTCGTGCGGGACGTGGATGAAACCGAACGGGATGTCCAATCCATTGCGGCGAATGTGATCCAGCATCACATACATCGAAAAATTGCAGACATAGTCGCCGGCGTTCGATGAGTTCCGTGCCTGCGGTCCCGGTTTTAGTGTCAACGTCGTTTGTAACCGCGCAGGTCCGCGCGGTGAAATGAGTTTCGGTGCATCCGCCATACGAGCACGGCGGCGATTTGCCGCTTGCGCTTCGACGTCGATGCCGCGGCGCGAGCTCTGCCCCAAGCCAATAACGATGTCCGGCTTGAGCCGCTCTAAGGCGTCAACGAACTGCTTTCGATGAAAGCGCACCGGGAAAATAACCTTCTTCAAGCCCGGTTGCGGCGGGAGGGACCTGATGATTTTTGCAGTGATGTTGTCGCGGAATTGCCGATATGGGCCAAAACCGTAAAGAAGAATGCGCTTCGATTTACGCATTAAGGCAGCGGCAGGGTCTGCTCAGCCCTCAAAAAAAACCGGCCGCTGCGCGCGGCCGGTTTTTATAAAACAATCGAGTGATTAATCTTTCGCTGCCGCGCGCATGGCGACCGCGCTGCTCTCCGGCGGACCGCCCGGGCCGACCTCCTGGTAAATCTTGCCGCCGGATTGCCTGAACTCTTCCGCCTTTTCCTGCATGCCGGCTTCGATCGCTGCTTGCTCCGTAACTCCCACTTTGGCGGCGTAGTCGCGCACGTCCTGGGTGATTTTCATCGAGCAGAAGTGCGGCCCGCACATCGAGCAGAAGTGCGCCAACTTGGCGCCTTGGGCCGGCAGAGTCTCGTCGTGGAATTCGCGTGCAGTGTCCGGATCCAAGCTGAGATTGAATTGATCTTCCCAGCGGAACTCGAAACGTGCCCGGCTCAACGCATTGTCGCGTATCTGCGCCCCGGGATGGCCTTTGGCCAGGTCGGCTGCGTGCGCCGCAATTTTGTAAGCAATGACGCCGTCTTTCACGTCCTTTTTATCCGGCAAGCCGAGATGTTCCTTCGGTGTGACGTAGCAAAGCATGGCCGTGCCATACCAGCCGATCATCGCCGCGCCGATGGCGCTGGTGATGTGGTCGTACCCGGGCGCGATATCCGTGGTTAGTGGGCCTAGCGTGTAGAAGGGCGCCTCGTGGCAGAGTTCCAATTGCTTGGTCATGTTTTCATGAATGAGTTGCATCGGCACGTGGCCGGGCCCCTCGATCATCACTTGAACGTCATGTTGCCACGCGATCTTGGTGAGCTCGCCCAAAGTTTCCAGCTCGCCGAATTGCGCTTCGTCGTTGGCATCGGCGATCGATCCCGGCCGCAAGCCGTCTCCCAATGAAAAGGACACGTCGTAGGCCTTCATGATCTCGCAAATGTCTTCGAAATGAGTATAGAGAAAATTCTCTTTATGATGGGCTAAGCACCATTTGGCCAGGATTGAGCCGCCCCGTGAAACGATGCCGGTCACGCGCTTTGCCGTGAGCGGCACGTAGCGCAGCAGCACGCCGGCGTGAATCGTGAAATAGGAAACCCCCTGCTCCGCCTGTTCGATCAAGGTGTCGCGGAAAATTTCCCAGGTGAGGTCTTCCGCTTTGCCGTCGACTTTTTCTAGGGCCTGATAGATCGGGACTGTACCGATCGGCACGGGCGAGTTGCGCAAGATCCATTCGCGCGTCTCATGAATATGATCACCGGTGGACAGATCCATGACCGTATCGGCGCCCCAGCGCGTCGCCCAAATCATTTTCTCGACTTCTTCTTCGATCGACGACGCCACGGACGAGTTGCCGATGTTGGCGTTGATCTTGACCAAAAAATTGCGGCCGATGATCATCGGCTCGGCTTCCGGGTGATTGATGTTTGCCGGAATAATCGCACGGCCGCGCGCGACTTCATCGCGCACGAACTCCGGCGTGACAAACTGTGGCACGGCGGCGCCGAAACTGCACCCGACGTGCGTGCGCCCGCCGCCGTTGGCGCCGTTATCCAATGCTTGTTGCCGGCCGATATTTTCCCGGATCGCGATATATTCCATCTCCGGCGTGACGATACCCTTGCGCGCGTAGTGCATCTGGCTCACGTTACAGCCGGATTTGGCACGCAGGATCGGCCGGCGCGCGGAGTCGGGAAATCGCTCGGTCGCCGCTTTTTGCTTGTGTCCGTTCTTTTCGGCGGGCGGTTGATAGCTCGGGTTGGCCAACTCTTCGACGTCACCGCGCGATCGAATCCAATTCAAGCGCAGCGGTTTTAATCCCTTGCGAATATCGGTGTCTTGGTTGGGGTCGGTGTAGGGCCCTGAAGTATCGTAGACGGTGATCGGCGGCTGCGATGACTCACCATGCCCATTGCCGGTGCCGTTATGAGCGCCGTGCCCGCCGGACGACACGATCGCGCGCATGGCGACCCGGACATCCGACCGACGTTCACTGTCGACGTACACCTTATGAGATGCCGGCAAAGGCTGGTTAGTAATACCGTTGGGCTCGGAACCAGATGAAGAATTTGCCATGACAAGCCTCCTTCGGAATCAGCTATGGCTGCAGATGTTGACCCGGTTAAACCTGGCGATAAGGCTTCACGTATTCTTCGTAAAGTCCTTCTTTGCCCTTCTCGGACAATGCGCGCGAGCGCTCCATCAAAACTTCTTTGGTTTCGACAAACGCTTTTCGACTGAAGCCCAGATTGCCGGGATGCGTTCCGGAATCCATTCGAATGGCGTCGCACGGGCACGCTTCAACGCAGTACCCGCAATAGATACAGCGCAATGTGTCGATTTCATACCGGATCGGAAATTTTTCTACCGGGTCGGTCGGATGCTCACCCGCCTCGATGTAAATGCACTCGGCGGGACAGGCCGTTGCGCACAGGAAGCAGGCTGTGCACTGCACCGCGCCGTCTTGTTTGAGCGTGAGCCGGTGCCGGCCGCGGAACGTGTCGGGATACGGCCAACGCTGTTCGGGATACTGCACGGTGATTGCCGCGCTGGCGTTTTTGGCCAAGCCAAACGCTTGCAAAATATGAATCGTCAAATTCCGCCAAAACCTGTAGCCCGTCAGCGTCAGGCCGCGGATGACCTCTGGGAAATAGAGTCGCTCCCAGAGAGACATTTCTTCGATACGTTTCATTGCTGTTTCCTGATCGAGCAGCTTGGAGCGAAAGTGGGGTGTCGCACTTGGCGCGGCCAGCTAAGGCCACTGTATCGACGATCGTAGGGCGATGTCAAGGAATCGAATTCGCGGTGTTTTACCGATTATTCCGAGTCATATTGGAGCAGCGAATACACTCCGTACGGTTTGAGCTTGTCTCTGCCTTTAAGAAATGACAGCTCGATCACAAAGGCGCACTCCACCACCGTGCCACCGAGCTTCGAGACCAACTCGGCTGTGGCCGCGGCCGTGCCGCCGGTCGCGATCAAATCATCGGCAATAATCACCCGCGCCTGGCGCGGAATCCCGTCAATGTGAATTTCCAACGTATCGGTGCCGTATTCCAGATCGTAACTCGCCTGGTGCTTCTGGTAAGGAAGCTTGCCGGGTTTGCGAACCACGCTAAAACCGGCGCCCAGCTTGTAGGCCAGTGCGGCGCCGATAATAAAACCGCGCGACTCGATACCGAGCACGGTATCGATCTTCTGCCCCTGGTAACGCTCCGCGAGCAGATCGATCGTCCTGGCGAACAGCGCGCCGTTGGCAAGCAGCGGCGTGATATCTTTGAAGACAATTCCCGGCTTGGGAAAGTTGGGCACGTCGCGAATCGCCCGTTGGATACCCGCGATATCGTTGTTCATGTCGCCCCCTCTTCCTCCGGTACTTTGCCGTAAGAAAATCTTAACTTCGAAGTCTGAGATCTGAGATTCGCCAAGGCCGAGAGCAACGAGGCCTGCAGGTTTTTAACTTTCCGGCGTCACCATATCCGATGCCGGAACACAGCACAACTGAGGAAGGTAGAACAGCGGGTCCTGAGCTAAATTGTTTTTGCGGATTTCGAAATGGAGGTGCGGTCCGGTGACTCGGCCGGTGCTGCCGACTCTCGCGATTATTTCACCGCGCGCCACCTGCTGACCGTCACGCACCAAATTGAGTTGGTTGTGCGCGTACACTGAAGCAATACCTCCGCGGTGACGGATGATGACCATATTGCCGTAACCACGCAGCCGTTCGCTGTAGATCACCTCGCCGTGCTCAACAGCGCGAACCGGCGTGCCCTCCGGGGCGGCGATATCCAAGCCGTCATGAAAGCTCGAACCGCGCGGGCCAAATCCTGAATTGACCGAGCCGTTCACTGGCCAGAGAAACGAGCCCGCTTCGCCGTCCGGCAATGGTGACGGCGCGCGCCCCACACGCGGTTGCGCGGTGATGACCTCCACCGGCAATTGCCGCGTCGCGCCGGGAATAAAAATTCTTTGTCCGACGCGGATCTGGCGGGTATCACGAATTCCGTTCACCCGCGCCAGCTCGGTGGATGACAGTTCATAAGCTTGCCCAATGCGAAACAAATTTTCCCCCGGTTTGACGACGTGAAAAATTCCCGGCCCGTGTCGAGCGGCGTTCGGCGCCCGGTTTCCGGATCCCGGCGCGCAAGCGGTTAGTAGCGCCGCCGACAGCAGCAACGATGGGAAAACCCCGAGACGTAATATTATCGGCGCGCTTGCCACCTGTTCCAAGAAATCGGAATTGAGGTCAGCAACAGGGTTCGTCCATCCGCCGCACTCGCTGTGCCCTCGGGAAATCATTCGCGCCAACTGTATTTGCCGACCAGCTTAACAAACTTGCACTCGCCAAGCCGCTCTTCTTTGAACCCGATTCGATTGCGTGTGACGCGTAAAAGTGATTGACACTGTTCGTCACCAACCGGAATCACCAACCGCCCGGCGCGCGCGAGCTGCTCAAGCAGCGGCGTGGGCGCGGCGGGCGCCGCCGCGGTGACCAGAATCGCATCGTACGGCGCGTGTTCGGACCAGCCGATCGTGCCATCACCGACGTGAAGCGCGACATTGTGATATTCGAGAGAATCCAGCAATCTCCTTGCGTTGCGCGACAACGCGCGCAATTTTTCTACGGAGAAGACATTGAAACAAAGCTCGGCCAACAGCGCGGTTTGATAACCCGAACCGGTTCCGACTTCCAACACCTTTTCCCCGCCGCTGAGACAGAGCGCCGCGGTCATGAGCGCAGCCATATACGGTTGCGAGAGCGTCTGCTTTTCGCCGATCGGCAGTGCGCTGTCATGATACGCGCGGTTGACGATTCCGCGGTCAACGAACAAATGTCTGGGGATCTTGCGCAGGGCAGCGATGACGCGGACGTCGTCGATGCCCCGCGCGATGACCTGTTCCTGGACCATACGCTCTCTCGCCCAGGCAAAATCATGAGAACTCAATTCGGAAGGATTCACATCGTTAGAAGAACCCCGGTCGGAAAATCGGGCCTTGAGCACGCAATCAGCCTCCCGACCCAATTCCATCGCAAAGTATTTCCAATCATTGCCATCGGTCGCGTGGCGTCAGCAAATCATGTTGCTGCGTCTATGCCACCGCCGTATGTGCGGCCCGATGTGCTGGTCAGGCCGGACAACAAGAGTTTATCATCAATCGGGCGAGGCTTGCCACAATCCTGGAGTTGTCGGGCAGCGGGACCCTGAGGGGTTCCAGCTGGCGTTGTCCCTGATCAGAAGTGCGCGGAAAAGGTCACAGCCGCAAATCGAGCTTGGGCACAACCAGGAGCCACTCGACGAAACGATCGTCGCCGAACTTACTTGCGTACAAGCCGATCACACCGAGCGGCACAAACAGCCAGCTCAACAGCCAGCCGTGCCAGGACATTTCATACCCCATCAACACGGCTAAAAATGGCAGCGCACCGATCTCCAGGCAAACGCCGCTGCTAAACAGCAGCAGACTTCTTTTCCACCGGCTGTTCTGCAGCCGCACCGCATCCGAGTCGCGCAGGCACAAAAGAAACCCTTGGATCAAACCAAGCTCGCGATGTTTCATCTCGCATTGTCCCCCAAACTTTACTAATGGCGTCGCTGCGGAGCGTTACCGACGGCCGGATAGAAGGAAAACCCAATCGACACGGACACAACGGCATTCTGCGCCACGAACAGTCCGCGTATGGTAAAGGCGCTCGCTTCAAAAATCAATCATTCGAACTGAAAGCGTTCTGCATGGGTCGTCGAGCGAACCATCGGCGGCTTCGTTCCGGCCGCCGAGACTCAGTCGAATTCTTTCCGGAGTCGGTCGCACGAACGTAAACGTTCTTACACTTTGGACGCAAGCAGGTTGTCGACTTGCGATGGATGGGAACGTAAGTTCCCGGTTCTGCTCAAGGACGCGTTTACCGGCTCATCGCATCGAATAACTGCAGCTGGCGGGTGTGGCCTTCGTCTTCGAAGTGGACGGGATAATTGCCGCTGAAGCAAGCGTCGCAGAATCCTTCTTTTTGGCCGTCGAAGTGGACATACATGCCGTCACGGCTTAGATAGGCAAGCGAGTCGGCATCGATATAGCGGCGGATCTCTTCGACGGAGTTCGACGACGCGATCAATTCGGAGCGAGTTGGCGTGTCAATGCCATAGTAACAGGGACTGATCGTTGCCGGCGAGCTGATGCGCATGTGCACTTCCTTGGCGCCGGCGTCCCGCAGCATGCGAATGATCTTGCGGCTGGTGGTGCCGCGCACGATGGAATCGTCGACCACGACCACGCGCTTTCCGTCCAAGACGTCACGCTGGGCATTGAGCTTGATTTTCACGCCGAAATTCCGAATGGTCTGCTGCGGCTCGATAAACGTGCGCCCGACGTAGTGATTGCGAATAAGGCCGAATTCGAGAGGGATCTTCGATTCTTCGGCGTAGCCGATCGCCGCCGGCACGCCGGAGTCCGGCACGGGCGTGACCAGGTCGGCGTCGACGCCGCTCTCGCGCGCCAGCTGCCGGCCGAGCGCCTTGCGCACTTGATAGACGTTATGGCCGAACAGTTTGCTGTCGGGGCGCGCGAAATAGATGTACTCGAATATGCATTTGGCGTGCGGCGCGGGCGGAAACGGTTTGAGCGATTGCATCTCCCGGTCCGGGCCGATGGTAATAATCTCGCCGGGCTCCACGTCACGAATGTATTCGGCTTCGATCAGATCGAGTGCGCAAGTCTCCGAGGCGACGACGTAGGCGCCGCGATTTTTTCCCTCAACGAATTTTCCCAGCACGAGCGGGCGAAAACCATAGGGATCGCGGGCCGCAATCATCTTGTCCAGGGTGAGAAACAACAGCGAATAAGCGCCGCGTGTCCGCCCGAGCGCTTCGATGATGCGGCCCATGAGCGTCGATTCCCTCGAGGTCGCAATCAAATGGATAATGACTTCGGTGTCGGTGGTGGACTGAAAGATCGAGCCGGAGCGCTCCAACTCTTCGCGCAAAAGCGCGCCATTGACCAAATTGCCGTTGTGCGAAATCGCAATCGGCCCTTGCGAATACTCGACCACGAAGGGTTGCGCATTTTTCAAGTGGCTTTGGCCTTGGGTCGAGTAGCGATTGTGGCCGATCGCGCTGGCCCCTTCGAGCCGTTTGATAACGTCTTCTTTGAACGCATCGGCGACCAGCCCCATCTGGCGGTGTGAAATCAGCCCTTTGCCGTCGGACGAGACGATGCCGCATGATTCCTGGCCACGGTGCTGCAGCGCGTACAATCCGAGGTAGACCATATTGGCCGCCTCAGGATGGCCGTAAACGCCCATAACGGCGCATTCTTCGTGGAATTTATCCGACATCATCGAGCCGATTTGCTTCCGTCCATCGCTCTTGGAAAATGATTTGTCATTTCAGTTTCGCCGGCAGCGCGGTCGACCAGATCGTTTTTAGCTCGTCGACGGGCAGCTGGATCAGCGGTTCAATTGTAAACCGGCTGCCCCCCACCACGCCGAGAACCTGCATGGGCACATTGTGCCGCGCGGCGATTTCTTTCAGACGCTCGATACGTTCCTCCTTCAATGAAGCGACGATGCGCGACTGCGATTCGCTGAAGAGAAACGCGTCGCCGCGGATCATCTCATGTCTCTCGATGCGCACCCCCAACGGCTTTTCGCCGCCGATACAGCACTCGGCCAGGGCGACGGCGAGCCCGCCGTCCGACACATCGTGCGCCGAAAGCAGCAGCTCCTGGTCGATCGCCTCCAGGCAACAAAGCTGCACCGCTTGTTCCATCTTGAGATCGATCCAGGGCGGCGTGCCTCGGGTCAAACCGTGCACCCATTTAAGGTATTCGCTGCCGCCGAGCTCTTCACGAGTGCGCCCGAGCAAGACGACCACAGCGCCGGAGAAGTTAAACCACGGCGTCACGACACGGTGGATCTTTTCTATCAGACCGACCATGCCGATCGTCGGCGTCGGGAAAATGGGTGTGCCGTCGGTTTCATTATAGAAACTCACGTTGCCGCTCACAACCGGGACATGGAGCGCCATGCAAGCATCGCGCATGCCCTGGATGACCTGGGAGAACTGCCACATCACCTCGGGATTTTCCGGGCTACCGAAATTCAAACAATCGGTCAAGCCGATCGGCCGCGCGCCGACGCAGGTCAAATTGCGCGCCGCCTCGGCCACTGCTATGACGCCGCCGACATACGGATCGAGGTAGCAATAGCGGCTATTACCGTCGACAGTGAGCGCCAGGCCCTTGGCGGTTCCTTTGACGCGGATCACGGCGGCATCGGCGCCGGGGGCGAGCACGGTATTGGTGCGCACGAACTGATCGTACTGCCGGTAGATCCATTCCTTGGACGCGAGATTGGGCGCTGACAGGAGCTGCTTTAGGGTGGCCCCAAGATCCTTCGGTTCTTTCACGGTCGCAAGATCCAATTGTTGCAACTGATCCTGTCGAGGCGGCCGAGCTGCCGGTCGCTGATAGACCGGCGCCTCCCGGGTCAGCGCACGAATCGGTATGTTCGCGACCTCTTCGCCGCGCCACATCGCGCGAAACTGCTGATCGCCGGTCACCCTGCCGATGACGACCGCATCGAGATCCCATTTCTCGAAGATTTTTTGGATCTCCGCTTCACTCCCTCGTTTGGCCACCAAGAGCATGCGTTCCTGCGATTCGGAGAGCAAAATTTCATAAGGCGTCATGCCGCTTTCGCGCAGCGGCACCGCTGAAAGATCGAGTTCGATGCCGCAGCCGCCGCGCCCGGCCATTTCCGACGATGAGCTGGTTAAACCGGCCGCGCCCATGTCCTGAATGCCGACGATAAAATCCTTCTCCATCAGCTCCAAGCAGGCTTCGAGCAGCAGCTTTTCCGTGAACGGGTCGCCGACTTGCACAGTCGGTCGGCGCTGTTCTTTCTCTTCGGAAAAAGATTCGGACGCCATGGTCGCGCCGTGAATACCGTCGCGCCCGGTCTTCGAGCCGACGTAGATCACCGGATTGCCGACGCCCTTGGCGATGCCGGTGAAAATCTGTTTTTTCTTGACGATGCCGAGCGTAAAGGCGTTGACCAAAATATTGGCGTTGTAGCATTCGTCGAAGTAGCACTCCCCTCCGACGGTGGGCACCCCGACACAGTTGCCATAGCCGCCGATGCCGGCGACCACCCCGCTCAACAGATAACGCGTGCGCGGATGCTCGATGCTGCCGAAACGAAGCGAATCAAGCGACGCGATCGGACGCGCGCCCATGGTGAAGATGTCGCGCAGGATTCCACCCACGCCGGTGGCGGCGCCTTGGTACGGCTCGATAAATGAAGGGTGATTGTGGCTCTCGATTTTGAAAGCCACGGCGAGGCCGCCGCCGATGTCAACCACGCCGGCGTTCTCACCGGGACCCTGTAAAACGCGCGGTCCTTCAGTCGGAAGATTCTTGAGATAGTAGCGCGAGCTTTTGTAGCTACAGTGCTCCGACCACATCACGGAGAAAACGCCCAATTCCGTGTAGCTGGGCTCCCGGCCGAGAGCTTTAACGATTTTCTGGTATTCATCGGCGCTGATGCCGTGACTTGAGACGAGCTCCGGCGTCACCATCGGCACGGCGAGCTGCTCCGCCCGCGCTTCAGACATGCGCGCTCGCCTTCGCAGCGCAGGCCGCGGCGATTGAGTTGAAGATCTTGGCGCCGTCTTCGCTCCCGAGCAGCTTGCTGCAGGCATCCTCAGGGTGGGGCATGAGGCCGAAGACATTGCGCTGCTCGTTGCAGATCCCGGCGATGTTATCGACCGAGCCGTTGGGATTGGCCGAGGCCGCCGGTTTGCCTTTGATATCGACGTAGCGAAGCAAAACCTGCCGGTTTTTGTGAAGCCGCTCCAGCGTCGCGGCGTCGGCATAGTAGCAGCCCTCGCCGTGCTTGACCGGCATCTTGAGAATCTCGCCGCGTTTTAAGCCGGATGTAAACGGGGTATCGTTTTCCTCAACGCGCAAATACACCGGCTGACAGACAAATTGCAGATCGGCATTTCGCACCAGCGCCCCGGGCAATAAGCCGGTCTCGCAGAGGATTTGAAAGCCGTTGCAAATCCCCAGAACGAGCCCGCCGTTTTGGGCGAATTTGACGACACCCCGGAGGATCGGCGAGAAACGAGCCATGGCGCCGCAGCGCAGATAATCGCCGTAGGAGAATCCCCCCGGCAGAACGATGCAGTCGAAGTTGCCCGCCAGCTCGTCCTTATGCCACAGCAGCTTGACCTTTTGGCCAAGCTCGGACTTGAGCGAGTCAACGACGTCGTGATCGTCACACGAGCCCGGAAAAGTAATGACACCCCAACGCATAGGCAGTACTGAGCAACCAATACCGAGTTCCCGACTCGAGCGCGGCTGAACCGGAGATCATCCAGATCAGCATCTTTCACGACTCCGGATTGATTTCAAACCGATAATCTTCGATAACGGGATTTGCTAGTAGTTTATCACAAATTTCGCGGATACGAAGTTCGGCGTCGTCGCGCGAGCTTGCATCGAGCTCGAGCTCGAGATACTTGCCGGCACGCACGTTGCGAACTTCATGGTAGCCAAGCGTATGCAGCGAGCGCTCGATCGCTTTCCCTTGCGGGTCGAGCACACCCTGTTTCAGTGACACGAAGATTTTAACTCGCATAGACTCCAGACTGTCACGTGCATGAGCTAGTGAAAGACACGGCGAAAAATAAAGTCGAGGTTGGCCAAATGGTGCTCGACACCCCAGCCCGCATCGATTTCTTCAGCCGATAGATAGCGCCGGATATCCGGGTCCGAAACCAGCTCGCGCTTGAGATTTCCCCCTTCCCTGCCGACTTTGAGCGCATGTTTTTGCACCATACGATAAGCGCTGTCGCGGGCGACTCCCTTGTCGACCAGCGCGAGCAAAATCTTTTCCGAAAACACCGTGCCGCCGCTCTTCTCCAAATTGCGCTTCATGTTTTCCGGATAGACGCAGAGGTTGCCGAGGACGTAAGTCATGCGCCGCAGCATGAAATCGAGCGCGATCGTCGCATCCGGCGCAATCACCCGCTCAACCGAAGAATGGCTGATGTCCCGTTCATGCCAAAGCGGCACGTTTTCCATCGCCGCCACGGCATAGGAGCGCATCAGTCGAGCCATGCCCGATACGTTTTCCGAGAGAATCGGGTTGCGCTTGTGCGGCATCGCCGAGGAGCCCTTCTGGCCGGGTGTGAACGGTTCTTCTGCCTCCTGCACTTCGGTGCGCTGCAAGTGGCGGATTTCGACCGCAAATTTTTCGAGCGAGCCGGCAATGATCGCCAGCGTTGCAAAATAATAGGCATGCCGGTCGCGCTGAATAATCTGGTTCGAGACCAGCGCCGGCTTGAGCCCGCTTTTCCTGCAAACGTAGGCTTCGACCTTAGGCGATATTTGCGCGAAAGTTCCCACCGCGCCGGAAATTTGTCCCACGGAGATCTCGTCAACCGCTTTTTGGAAACGCCCCAGGTTACGCTCCATTTCCTGGTACCAGAGCGCGAGCTTTAGCCCGAAGGTAATCGGCTCGGCATGCACTCCGTGCGTGCGGCCGATCATGACCGTGCGTTTGTACTTGTGCGCCTGGCGCCGGAGCACCTGCAGCAAGTCTTCAATATCCTGCTCAAGGATGGCCGAGGCTTCTTTGAACTGAATCGCTAATCCGGTATCCATAACGTCCGACGAGGTCATGCCGACGTGGAGGTAACGCGCGTCGTCGCCGATCGATTCCGCCACCGAGCTTAAAAAAGCGATGATCTCGTGCTTGACCTCGGCTTCGATCTCGCGGATGCGCTTGACGTCGAAGCGCGCTTTCTTTCGAATCCGCGCGATCGCGGCTCGGGGAACTTTGCCGAGCTTAGACAACCCCTCGGCGGCGAGGATTTCCACATCGAGCCACTTTTGAAAGCCGTTCTCTTCGGACCAGATCCGTCCCATTTCGGGCCGGGTGTAACGGGGAATCATGCTCGTCGCCGTATTCCGTTCAAGCTTCAAGGTCGGCGGGCATTCGAAGCCGAAACTTTGAATTTTTGAACCTTGAACCTTTAAACCTCATTTCTTGTCATCCGTGTGGCCGAAGCCGCCCGCCGCGCGCGCAGTCGATGCCAGATCGTCGACTTCTCGCCAGTGGACTCGCACAACCCGCTGCACGACCATCTGGGCGATACGTTGGCCACGCTGAATCACGACCGGCGTCGAACCGAGATTGATCACGATGATCTGAATTTCGCCGCGGTAGTCCGAGTCGATGGTGCCGGGGCTGTTGAGCAGGGTCAATCCTTGCTTCAACGCCAGGCCACTGCGCGGCCGAATTTGCGCTTCAAAGCCGAGCGGCAACGCGATCGCGATACCGGTAGGGACTATCGCTCGCTGCAGCGGCGCAAGCTCGATATCACCGTCGGGATCGGCGCAAAGATCCATGCCGGCGGCGCCTTCGGTCATATACGCCGGTAGATCGAGCTGCGCCGAGCTTCGCCGCAGGCGCTTGATCTCAATGCGAACTTCTTCCACCTTGGCCCGCGCCGCCCGATTCAGCGGCAATCAATGACTCGTGCTTAAATTTTTTATTTGAAAGCTATCGGCGAAATCGCCCAACAGCGTGAGCGTCCGGCCGTCGGAACGGAAAAGATCGCTGGCCAACTCGACCACATCGTCGCGGCTCACGGCGCGAATGCGCCGGCAAATTTCCTCGGTCGTGATCGACTTGCCGAAATAAATTTCATTGCGCGCGATATGGCTCATCCAGGAATCGGTCGATTCCAAACCGAGCATCGTGCTGCCGACAAGCTGGCCTTGGGTGCGCTCAAGCTCCGCGTCGGTCATCTCTCCGGCGGCGAGCTTTTGGAGCTCTTGCGTGATCAGCTCGACGACCTCTTCGGTGGATTCAAGACTGGTTCCGGCGTAAACGCCCACATAACCCACGTCTTTGTATGACGATGAAAACGAATAGACCGAATAAGCCTTGCCGCGCTTCTCGCGGATTTCCTGAAATAGACGCGAGCTCATGCCGCCGCCGAGCAGTGTGTTCAGCACGTAGCCGACGTAGCGTTTCGGATGGGTTTGGTGGATGCCGGTCATGCCTAGACAGAGATGAACCTGTTCCAAAGGTTTTGGATGGGGGTAAACGCCGCTCGCCGTCTTGGGCATGGTATCCGCACCGCTCTCGGTTGCGCTCTTGAGCGTCACCTGGCCGATCGAGCCGAGCCGCGCCGCCATCGCTTCGACGATCGCGCTGTGACGGAGGTTGCCGGCGGCGGAAACGATTACTTTCTCGGGCCGGTAGCGCGCTTTGAAGAACTTGACGATGTCTTCGCGCCGAAAGCCGGTTACGGTCTCTTGCCGGCCGCAAATCGGCCGGCCGATCGGATGATTCTGGAAAAAGTCCAAATTGAAAAGATCGTGGACGTAATCGTCCGGAGTGTCCTCCGCTTGCGAGATCTCCTGGAGAATCACCGACCGTTCCCGTTCGATCTCCTCCGCGTCGAAGCTGGAGTGAAGAAAGATGTCGCTCAAGAGATCGATCGCCAGCGGCAGATTCTCATCGAGCACCTTGGCGTAGTAGCAGGTGTTTTCCTTGGACGTAAAGGCGTTGATGATGCCGCCGACGGCGTCCATTTCCTCGGCAATTTGCGCTGCGCTGCGCCGCTCGGTGCCTTTGAAGAGTAAATGCTCGATGAAGTGGGAAATGCCGTTTTCCGCGGCGCTCTCGTGACGCGAGCCGTTCTCCACCCAAATCCCGAGACTCACCGATCGATTGTCCGGCATCTCATGCGAGACCACACGGATGCCGTTGTCGAGGACGGTTTTAGCGAACATCAAATGCGGCTCAGTGAATCAGGTGCCGGTTTCCTGCAGCGCTTCTTTGCGGCTCAATCGGATCTTACCCTGGCGGTCGATCTCCAAAACTTTGACCATCACCTCGTCGCCCTCTTTGAGCACGTCGGTGACTTTGCGCACGCGCTCGGGGGCGAGCTGGGAGATGTGAAGCAGGCCGTCGGTGCCGGGGAGAATTTCCACGAACGCGCCGAACTCGACGATTTTGCGCACGGTGCCCTTGTAGATTTTTCCGACCTCGGCCTCGGCGGCGATCCTCTGGACCATCTCAATCGCCTTCCTCGAGGCCTCTTCGTCGACGGAGGCGATCCGCACCGTGCCGTCGTCCTCGACGTCCATTTTGACCCCGGTCGCTTCGATGATGCCGCGGATCACTTTGCCGCCCGGACCGATGATCTCGCGGATCTTATCCGGTTTCACCTTCAACGTGATAATCCGTGGCGCATGGCCGGAAACGTTGGTGCGCGGCGCCGGCAAAGTGTTGTTCATGATGCCGAGAATATGCAACCGACCTTCCTTCGCCTGGTGCAGCGCCTGTTGCATGACGTCGCGGTTGACGCCGCCGATTTTGATGTCCATCTGCAGCGACGTGACCCCATCGGCCGTGCCGGCGACTTTGAAATCCATATCGCCAAGATGATCTTCATCGCCGAGAATGTCGGAAAGCACTCGCACATGCTCGCCTTCTTTGATCAAGCCCATGGCAATCCCGGCCACCGGCGCGGCCACCGGCACGCCCGCGTCCATAAGCGCGAGCGAGCCGCCGCAAACCGTCGCCATCGATGTCGAGCCGTTGGACTCCAATATTTCCGAGACGATTCTGATCGTGTACGGAAAGCTCTCCTCGGCCGGCAGGACCGGCAACAAAGCGCGCTCCGCGAGGTTACCATGACCGATCTCACGCCGGCCGGGACCTCTCAGAAATTTGACTTCCCCGACGCTGAACGGCGGGAAATTGTAGTGCAACATGAATTTCTTAAAATGCTCGCCGATCAGGGCATCGACCCGCTGCTCGTCTGATGTGGTACCCAGAGTGGTCACGACCAGAGCCTGAGTCTCGCCGCGCGTAAACAATGCCGAGCCGTGCGTGCGCGGCAGCACCTCGACTTCGCAGGCAATTGGGCGGATGTCCTTCAGACCGCGCCCGTCGATGCGCCGTTCCTGGTGAATCACCAGGCCGCGAAAGACATTTCGCTTGAGCTCTTCGAAGGCGCCTTTGATGTCTTTTTGTTTATCGGGAAACTCGGCCAGAGCCTGCGGCACGACTACGGCTTTGACCTCGGCGATGCGCTTGTAGCGCTCCAATTTTTCCGGGACTTCGAGCGCCTGTTTGAGCTTTGCCAGCGCCAGTTCTTCGACTCGCCTGACCACCGCGTGATCGAGCTTGGCGAGCGGCACTTCTCTCTTCGGCTTGCCGATTTCTCGCCGCAGCTGTTCTTGAATCTCGATCAACGGCTGAATCGCCTGATGACCGGCATATAACGCCTCGAGGATCTCGTCCTCGGACACCATCTGCGCGCCGCCCTCGACCATGACGATCGCGTCCTTGCTGCCGGACAGAAAGATGTCCATGTCGCTTTCGTCGAGCTGACTTTGGGTCGGGTTGATCACCCATTGGCGGTTATTGCGGCCGATACGAACGCCGGCCAATGGACCGTTGAAGGGAACGTCTGAAACGTGCAGGGCGACCGAGGCGCCGAGCATGGCCACGATGTCGGGATCGTTCTCACGGTCGGCCGATAGCACTGTGGCGATCACCTGAGTCTCGCAGCGCAACCCTTCGGAGAACAGCGGGCGAATGGAACGGTCAATCAGCCGGCACGTGAGGATCTCTTTTTCGGAAGGCCGGCCTTCGCGCTTAAAAAAACCGCCGGGAATTTTACCGGCGGCGAATGTTTTTTCTTGGTAATCGACCGTGAGCGGAAAAAAATCGGTGTCTAGTTTCAAATCTCTGGCTGCCACGGCGGTGACCAGAACCACGGTTTCGCCGTATTGCACCAGCGCCGCCCCGTCGGCTTGTTTGGCGACTCGGCCGATTTCGATAGACAAAGGTCGGCCATGAAATTCCAATTCAACTTTTTTAACCATAGAAGAATCCTCGGGCGGGAAACGCGGACGGAGGCGTGGAAACGGCGGGCAGCGGCGTTGGAATCGCTATTTGCGTATTCCAAGCCTCTGGATCAGGTTTTGGTATCTGCCGAAGTCACGGCTTCGCAGATAATCCAAAAGCCTTCTTCTCTGCCCTACTAGCTTCAAGAGGCCACGACGCGAGTGATGGTCCTTTACATGGACCTTGAAGTGCTCGGTGAGATGCTCGATACGCTCACTGAGAAGCGCAACCTGCACTTCGGGAGAGCCGGTGTCCGTCGGATGAACCCTGAACTGCTCAATCTTATTTTGTTTTTGCGGTTCAGCAATTCCCATATCCCCGCTCTTTTTCTCTCTTTCTTTTTAGTTGACTTTTTCTAACACACTGACCCACGCTTGTAAAGTAGCCGAATCGACCGTCAAAGCAATGATTTGTTTCACCCGTCTGACAAAGATGTTAGAGTGGCGCAACCATGAAGCTGAGCCGCGTCTATTTTCCGGCGTTTTGCCTGTATTGCCTCACCTCGGGATCGCTCCAGGCGGCGGAATACTATCGTTGGGTCGATCAGGACGGCGTTCTCCACATCACCGACAACTTGCACAATGTTCCGCCCAAGCAACGCGGCAAAGCGAACCGAGTTCACGCTCCTGAAAGTCCGCGCCTCGCGCCCCAGGCCAAGCCACCGAGCAAGGCGTCGATTCCGATGGAAAAACATGGCCACGTCGTAGTCATCCAGGCGACTCTAAACAATAAACGGGCGGCCAAATTCGTCGTCGACACCGGCGCCAGCTACACGCTGATCTCGACCGCCCTGGCGCGCGAGCTCGCCATCGACTTGGGTCCGAATGCTAAGACCTTGCCGTTCCAAACCGCGAATGGGCTGATCCATGCACCGGTCACCAATCTGGACTCGATCGCCGTCGGCGGCATCGAGATCCGCGATATGGCGACCGCCGTCCATGACGCCATCCCGGACCCGCAGGTCGCCGGCCTCCTCGGGCTCAATTTTCTGAGTCACTTTCGCATGGATATCGATACACAAAAAGGCATGCTCCATCTGGAAAAAAAGTAGACCCGTGATTGCCGCGTTCCTGGCCGCAAGCTAAGCTACCCGAATTGTCCGCCATGCCAAGCCGCCGAGATTAGCCGTAAGGCCCTATACTGTAGTTATCTAAACAACACAAAGCAGCGTAAAAGGCGTCGCTGTCGACCTCAGTGGATCGACGTTTGCCGGAGCACAAGCAGCCGTTTCGAAATAGATTACGTTGTCGCCCCAGTTTGAGCCGAGCTCGCTCGCCAAGTAATATGCCGGCGCCACGATCAGTAGACTAGTCATCGCACCAACAGCAGTATCCCGAACGTATTTGAAATTCATACTCATGATCATAAGCCCCGTTAAGTCCGGTCCATCACCACTTTAGCTGCTGGAAAGCCACGCCAGGACACGTATCAGGATTGCTAGTGCACGCATACGGCACCATCAGCCATTGTCGAGGAGCTCGGGCCTCCCTGAAAGATGGCGGAGTCACGACTGGAGCCATTGAACGGTATAACGTGACTCTGGGAAGTTCGCTCGCGCATGGTC
>Ga0209640_10001690_pt1 | contig 18947 bp, 19 predicted proteins | sample RifCSP10_1_FD_184018 | JGI IMG/M metagenome (GOLD analysis project Ga0209640, IMG submission 184018) | Soil microbial communities from Rifle, Colorado - Rifle CSP2_sed 10_1 (SPAdes) (version 2) | ecosystem: Environmental > Terrestrial > Deep subsurface > Rock core/Sediment | place: Rifle... | reverse complement strand
GGCAGCCAGTCGAGCGCCTTGCGCAGATTTTCGCCCACTGCGCCGGCGACCTCCCCGGCGTGGGCGATGACGGAATCGAGCGTGCCGTACTGCTCGATCCACTTCGCGGCGGTCTTGGGACCGACCTTGTCCACCCCCGGAACGTTGTCGACCGCATCGCCGACCAATGCGAGGTAATCGACGAATCTCCCGGGCTCGACGCCGAATTTCGCCTTGACCCCCTGCGGATCGAGCTTCTCGTTCGACATCGTGTTGACGAGCGTCACGCGCTCGTCGACGAGCTGCGCCAGGTCCTTGTCGCCGGTCGAGATCACGCAGCGCCAGCCCTCGCGCCTGGCCGCCTCGGCGAGCGTCGCGATCACGTCGTCGGCTTCCACGCCCTCGACGACGAGCACCGGCCAGCCGAGCGCGGCGACGAGTTCCTTCAGCGGCTCGATCTGCCCCGCCAGGTCCTCCGGCATCGGCGGGCGGTGCGCCTTGTATTCGGGATACTGCTCGTCGCGGAAAGTCTTGCCCTTGGCGTCGAACACGCAGGCGCGAGCCTGCGCCTTGTGGTCGGCGGCCAGCCGCTTTAGCATGTTGGCGACCCCGTAAACGGCGCCGGTCGGTTCGCCGCGCGAATTCCTCAGTTCCGGCAGCGCGTGGAAGGCGCGGTACAGGTAGGACGAGCCGTCCACCAGCAGGAGCGTCTTTTCAGGATCCCCGGACACGATGCGGAATGAGAAGCTGCGGTGGCAAGCCGGCCTCGCACACGAAATCACGGCGCGCGAGGCCTGGCGCGTCTTCGGCATTATGGCAGAGTTCGTCGAGGCGACCGAGCGCATGTCCGGGATCCAGCCGGCGGTGTCGGTCTTCGGCAGCTCCCGCGCCGAGCCGGGCTCGCTGTACTACCGGCTCGCCGAAGAAACCTCGCGCCTGCTTTCCGACGCCGGATTCGCCGTGGTTTCGGGCGGCGGCCCGGGGGTCATGGAGGCGGCCAACAAAGGCGCGTATTTCGGCCGCTCGCCCGCAGTGGGGCTCAACGTGGATCTGCCGCGCGAACAGCGCTCGAACGAGTACCAGGACATCAGCCTGCGCTTCAGGCACTTTTTCGCGCGCAAGGTCATGTTCGTCAAATTCGCGACCGCATACGTGGTGCTCCCCGGCGGCTTCGGCACGCTGGACGAGCTGTTCGAGGCGCTGACGCTGGTGCAGACGCGCAAGACGCGCAAGATGCCGATCATCCTGATGCACGCGCCGTTCTGGGACGGGCTGCTCGAATGGTTCCGCGAGCGGCTCGCGGCCGAGAAGATGATCGATGCGGAGGACACAGGGCTGGTGCAGGTCATCGACGAGCCGCAAAAGGTCGTGGACGCGATTTTTGCGTTCTATGAAAAGCGCGGTTTCGAGCCGTCGCCGGACGAGCGCGAGATCCTGCTGAACCTGTAGCAAGGGCCCCCTCTGCTAAAATCCTGTGCATGATCCGCAGCTTGCCCGCGCTGACGTTCGCGCTTTCGCTGCTGGCGCTGGGCGCGCTGGCGCAGACGCCGCCGAAACTCGAACCGCTGCCCGACGTGCCACCGCCGCCTCCGGGCGTGCGCGATATCGCGCCGGACGAGCCGCGCGTAACCATCCGGCCGCAGGAAGGGGACCAGGTCGAGGAAATCCGCGATGGCGGTCGCGTGGTCATGCTCAAGGTTACGCCGCGCAACGGCCCGCCCTATTACCTGGTCGACACCACCGGCAACGGCAACTGGATGCGCCGCGACTCGCTGGATGACGGCGTGCGCGTGCCGATGTGGCCGATCACGACGTACTGAAGCTCGCGGGCGCGGAGCGGCGCCCGCGCACCCGCGCCATCGTTTCCGTGAGCGGCCCATGTCGGTCTTCACGCCCGTCTCGGAAAGCCAGCTCGCCGACTGGCTGAAGACCTATTCGGTCGGCGCGCTGCTCGCGCTCGAGCCGGTCGCCGCGGGCATCGAAAACACCAATTACTTCGTCGCCACGTCCCAGGGACGCTACGTTCTCACGCTGTTCGAGCGCCTGCCCGCGGCGGAGCTTCCCTTTTACCTCGAGCTGATGGCGCACCTCGCGCGCCACGGCATCCCGTGCCCGGCGCCGATCGCCGATCTGGCGGATCGATATCTCTCGGAGCTCAACGGCAAACCGGCCGCGCTGGTCACGCGCCTCACGGGCAAATCGATCGAGCATCCGGATTTGCCCCACTGTGCGGCGCTCGGCGCGCTGCTTGCGCGCATGCATCTGGCGGGACGGTCCTTCGCGGGTTACCTGGAGAATCCGCGCGGGCCGAAATGGTGGCGGCTCGCGGCACGCGAAGTTCGCCCGCTGCTCGACGCCGAGCGTCAACGCCTGCTCGATGAGGAACTGCGCTTTCAGTCGCTCTACCGCTTTCCCGACCTGCCGCGCGGCCCCGTGCACGCCGATCTGTTTCGCGACAACGCTTTGTTCGAGGGCGACCGCATTTCGGGAGTGATCGATTTCTACTTCGCCGGCGTCGACTGCCTGCTGTACGACGTCGCGGTCTGCGCGAACGACTGGTGCGTCGTCGATCCGGCGAGCGAACCGCGGCTCGACGCGGGCAAGACGGTTGCGCTGCTGGAGGCTTACCACGCGCTGCGCCCGTTCACCGCGCTCGAGCGGGGCGCGTGGCCGGTGCTGCTGCGCGCTGCCGCGCTTCGGTTCTGGCTGTCGCGCCTGTACGACTATCACCTGCCGCGCCCGGGGCAACTCGTGCGCGTGCATGACCCGGAGCATTTCCGCACCATTCTGGTCGCGCGCGCCGCTCTGCAGCTTCCGCCCTGGACAGGATGAAGGTCCGCGTCGTTTCCTTTGTGCGCGGCGCGCGCTGGCTGGCGGAAGGCTGGCGGCTGTTTCGCGTCTCGCCGCCGACCTGGCTTGCGCTGGTGATCGTGTACTGGGTGCTCATGACCGCGGTGAGTTTTGTCCCGTTGGCGGGACTCGCGGCGGCGACGATCCTGATCCCGGCTTTTTCGGTGGGATTCATGGCGGCCAGCCGCAGTTGCGAACAGCGCAGTGCCCCGGACCTGAAGCTTCTGTTCGAGGGATTTCGGGTGCGGCCCGCCGTGCAGCTTGCCTTGGGCGCTGTCTACCTCGCGCTGCTCGCGACGCTGGTGTGGGTGACGACCTTCGTCGACGAGGGCGCGCTCGCGCGCTGGATGCTGACGGGCCAGCGGCCGGAGGACGAGGTGCTGCAGTCCGACGCATTCTTTTCCGCGCTCGTGCTGGCGGCCGGCCTCTACCTCCCGATCATGATGCTGTTCTGGTTCGCGCCCGTGCTCGCGGCCTGGCACGCGATCGGCGCGGCAAAGGCGCTTTTCTTCAGTTTCGTCGCCAGTCTCATGAACTGGCGCGCCTTCCTGGGCTACGGCCTCGCCGCCACCGTGGTGACCGTGGTGATTCCGTTCGTCGCGCTGAGCGCGCTGCTGTACCTGTCCGGCGGCAAACTCAAGGTCGGCGTCATGATGCTGGTGTTTCCTTTGCTCGTCGTCCTGCTACCCACCCTGTTCGCCAGCTTTTACGCGAGCTACAGGGACGTGTTCGGCACCGAACAGGAAGACTGAATCCCGATGCAGGCTCGCCTTCGCGAGATTCCCTACAACTACACCTCGTTCTCGGACCGCGAGATCGTGCTGCGGCTCCTCGGCGCCGAGGCTTCTCGCGCAAGTCATCCACTTCGTCAACAAGCCGATGCCGGGCGGACTGCCGAAGAGGGCGGCGCGCGCGCTGCTCGAGATCGAAGACCCGAAGATCGTTCCGATCATCCGCGATCCGGCGAAGGTGAGCGAAGACTCCGACGCCGTGTTCTATTTTCCGGGCTGCGGTTCGGAGCGCCTGTTCTCGCAGGTCGGGCTCGCCACGCAGGCGCTGCTGTACGAGATCGGCGTGCAGTGCGTGCTGCCGCCGGGATACCTGTGCTGCGGCTACCCGCAGACCGCCGCGGGCGAGGCGGAGAAGGGCGAGCGCATCATCACCGGCAACCGGGTGCAGTTTCACCGCCTCGCCACGACGCTCAACTACCTCGACATCCGTACCGTGATCGTGTCGTGCGGAACCTGCATGGACCAGCTCGAGAAATACGAATTCGGCAAGATTTTCCCGGGCTCGCGCCTGCTCGACATCCACGAGTACCTGCTCGAGCGCGGCATGAAGCTCGATGGGGTGAAGGGCGTGCGCTACCTCTACCACGACCCCTGCCACACGCCGATCAAGACGCAGGCCCCGATGAACGTGGTGAACGGCCTGATGGGCGGCGGCGTGGCGCTCTCGGAGCGCTGCTGCGGGGAATCGGGAACGCTCGCCGTGACACGCCCGGACGTGTCGACGCAAGTGCGCTTTCGCAAGGAGGAGGAGCTGAAGAAAGGGGTCGCCGCCTTGCTGTCGGCGGGGCACGACGGGGAGGTGAAGGTTCTTACGACCTGTCCATCGTGCCTGCAGGGATTGGCGCGTTTCGCGGATGACACCGGCGCCGAGCCCGATTATATTGTGGTCGAAATGGCGCGCCACCTGCTCGGCGCGGATTGGCTGCCGCAGTTCGTGCGCCGCGCCAACAGCGGCGGCATCGAGCGCGTGCTGCTGTGAGAACGACGATGCGTCGCGAAAGGGCGGTTTCCGCCGCCCCGCAACGCGAAACGTTTGCGAAAGGCGAAGCCTGATGCGACGCGCCGAACATGTCTGACTTCGAGCTGCCGGGCCTTGCGCCGCACGCGGCGCCGGAGTTCATCGACGCCGCGACGGCGAAGACGTGGCTGTACGGCGTTCCGCTTGTCAACGTCGCCGCCGCGCAGCACCAGTTGCGGTTGCAGGTCGGCGAATTCAATCGCCACGCGACGCCGGCGCCGCAGCGTCTCGAAACCCTCGAAGTGGTCCGCGAAGCGGTCAATTTCGTGCAGATCGAACAGGCGAAACGCTTCATTCACCGCGCCCTGCCGATCGCCCCGGCGGAAGCGGAGGTATTCGACGACACGATCGATCTCTGGGAGCAGATGCGGGTCGGCTACCTGCGCTGCCTGGCCGCCGCGGTCAAGAACGAGCCCGGAATGCGCCAGCGGGCCGGGTTCATCTGCCAGCGCGCGCTTGCCTATTCGGGCCTGAAGATGTTTCACCAACACCGCGCGTATCGGCAGGTGCCGACAGGCGAGTGGCGCGCGCTGCACCGGACTTATGCCGCGGCCGAGAAGCTTGGAGTCGCGGAGGAGCCGGTCAAGGATTACCTGAATCGCGATGTGCAGGACGCCTCGCCGCGCATCGCCTACATGCGCGCGCTCCTGATGGGCCTGGCGAACCCCAATGAACTCAGCCAGCGGCAGCTCACGTTCGTCGCCTACCTCCTGGAGCGTTGGGCCGACAAGGTCGAGGTGTCCGCGCAACCCGTGGACGAGGGCGACATGCCGGCCCTCGTCGTAGACCTCGCGGGCGATTCCCGTCCCGATCGGGCCGCCGCGGCGGCCGGCACGCCGCGCTATCTGGATACGCGACGCCTGGCAAAAAGCCTGCGCAACCGCGTCGGGCTGCTGCGCAAGGGCGAGTCGCCGGCAAAGCTCGCCCTGGGCGAAGACTGCGTTCAGCCTTCGTGCGAACAGCTCCTCGTATTTCTTTACCGGCAGTGGTGCCAGCCGCGGGTCGAGCGTGCGCTGGTGCGAAACGCCGTGAGCAGCGTCACCGATGTCTGCCAGGACATGGCGGCGATCCATTTCTACCTCTCGGGCCGCGTGTTTCACCAGCCGGGGGGCGACAAGGAACTCACGAAGAAACAGCGCGACGAGATCGCGACCTTCGGGCGCGTCAGCACGCGCGACGACGACGAGAGCGAGACGCGCGGCTTCCTGCTGGAGCACTGGCAACTCGAGGACGCAAGCGCGCAGGGCATCCGGATGATGCGGCGCACGGGCGACGCCGGAACGCGCTACACGCATGGCCAACTGATCGGCGTGCGTGCGGCCGACGCGAGCACCTTCGCGCTCGGACAGGTTCGCTGGCTGCTGCAGGCCGAAAGCGGCGATCTGCACGCCGGAATCCGGTTCCTTCCGGGACTGCCCGCTGCGGTCGCAGTGAGGCCCGCAGGTCCTGACGCGCACCGCGAAAAGTTCGTGCAGGCCCTCTCGCTGACCGCCGTCGCGGCGATCCAATCCCCGCCCACGCTGGTGCTGCCCTCGGGCTGGTACAGGCCCAAGCGCGTGATCGAGGTCTTCCTCACGTCCGTTGTCCGGGCGCGGCTGCTCGAATTCCTCGATCGGGGCAGCGACTTCGAACGGCTGACCTACGAAATCGTCCAATAGAAGTGAGTATTCGCTTTCTATAAACTCAATGAAGAACGCAGACTTCGGCTACGAGCAGGTTCCGGAATCCGAAAAGGCAGAGCGGGTCGGGAAGGTATTCGACAGGGTCGCAGAGCGCTACGACCTGATGAATGACCTGATGTCGCTCGGGCTACACCGCGTCTGGAAGCGATTCACGGTCTGGCTTGCGCGTGTGCGGCCCGGCGAGCGCGTGCTCGATGTCGCCTCCGGCAGCGGCGATCTGGCGCGCGCACTGAGCGAGCGCGGCGCTGACGTGTGGATGAGCGATATCAACGGACGCATGCTCGCCGCGGGGCGTGACCGCGTGCTGGACGCCGGGCGGCTGCTTCCGGCCATCCGGTGCGACGCCGAGCGGCTGCCGTTCCCCGAGCGCAGCTTCGACTGCGTCACGGTCGCCTTCGGCCTGCGCAACATGACGCACCAGGACAAGGCGCTCGCGGAGATGGCGCGCGTGCTGCGGATCGGCGGCCGGCTCCTCGTGCTCGAGTTCTCGCGGGTCTGGAAGCCGCTCGCGAAGCCTTACGACCTGTACTCGTTTCGCGTGCTGCCCTGGCTGGGCGAGCACGTCGCGGGAGACGCCGCCGCGTACCGCTATCTTGCCGAATCGATCCGCATGCACGCGGATCAGGAAACGCTCGCGGCGATGATGCAGCGGGCGGGGCTCGAACAGGTCGATTTTTTCAATCTGGCCGCCGGCGTGGTCGCGGTGCATCGCGGCTGGAAACTGCGGTAGGATAGCCGCATCACGTGAACGGAGAATTCGGATGAGGAACATTGTTGCGGGCCTGTCGCTGGCGCTGCTGAGCGCCGCTCTCGTCGTAGGCGACGCCGACGCAGCCCGGTTGGGCGGCGGCCGTTCGTTCGGCGCCCAGCGCAGCATCACCAGCGCGCCTCCGGCAAGCGCGCCCGCCCGGCAGGCACAGCAGGCCGCGCCTGCGCAGCAGCCGGCGGCATCGCCGAATCAGCAGCCTGCGCCGGCAGGTGCGGCAAGCAAGTGGATGCCGATTCTCGGGGGCCTTGCGCTGGGCGGTATTCTCGGTTCGCTGTTCGGCGGCAGCGCCCTGGGCGGCATGTTGTTGAGCCTGGCCATGATCGCGTTGCTCGCGTTTGCGGTGATGTTCGTGGCGCGCATGTTTGCGCAAAGGCGCGCGCAGGGCGCGCAACCGGCGCGATACGCTGCCGGCGGGGCGCAGGGCCAATACTCCTCCGCGCTCGGCAATGAGACCGTGGCGGCGCCGCCGCCGTCGCAAGCCTCCGGTTTCGAGGCGCTGGCGCCCGCGCCGCGCGTGCCCGGCGTGCCCGCGGGATTCGACGTCGACGGTTTCCTGCGCGCAGCCAAGCTCAACTTCATGAAGCTGCAAGTCGCGAACGATGCCGGCAACCTCGACGAGCTGCGCGAATTCACGACGCCCGATCTGTATGAGGAGCTGAAGAAGGACGTGCTCGAGCGCTCCGGCGGCAAACAGCAGACCGATGTCGTGTCGCTCAACGCGGATCTGCTCGAGGTCGTCACCGAGGGCGGCAGGCACTGGGCGAGCGTGCGCTTTTCCGGGATGATCCGCGACTGGTCGGGTTCGGCGCCGGGCGGCTTCGAGGAGGTCTGGAACCTCGCCAAGCCGACCGACGGCTCGAGCGGCTGGATGCTCGCGGGAATCCAGCAGATGCACTGAAGTTCGAAGCAGCGGATCCGAAGGCCACCGAGCGGTGGCCTTTGTGTTTGTGGCTCGGGCCCGCCCGTTGTGCGAACCGGGGCCGGCGACGCGGCGGGCTGCTCCGCGGCAGATTGCCATGATCACCCTTGAATTGCTGTTCGCGGCGGCACTGAACCACCTGCTCGAGGACGAGCCCTGGGCGCGCGATCGGCTGGCGCCGTTCGCCGGCGAGAGCTTCGAGTTGCGCTCGCCGCCGCTGCCGTCGCTGAGCTTTTCGGTCGCCGGCGACGGATGTCTGCGGCCGGCGGGCGAGGCGGAGCAGAGATCGCTCACCCTGACGCTCGGACCGGAGGCGCTTGCGGCGCTCCTGAAGGGCGAAGATCATTTCCTGCGCGCGATCGAAATCTCCGGAAATACGAGGTTCGCGAACGAAGTCCTGTATCTGTTCCGCCATTTGCGCTGGGACGCGGAGGAAGACCTCGCGACCGTGCTTGGCGACGCGCCCGCACACCGCCTTGCGGGATGGGCGCGCGATTTCGCCGCCTCGCAGAAGGATGCCCTGGTGCGCCTCGCGGACAGTTTCATGGAGTACGCGGTCGAGGAAAAGCGCCTGCTCGTGAGACGCTCCGGGTTCGAGGAGGTGGAACGCGGTGTGGCGCAGCTTCGGGACGCGCTCGAGCGGCTCGAAAAGCGCGTAGAACGGCTCGCGAGGTAGCGCAGGTGCAGGCGCTGCTTCGACTGGCCCGCATCCTGTCGGTCGGCTTGCGTTTCGGGCTGCATGAGTTCGTTCCCCCGCTCGCCGGCAATCGCCTGCTCGCATTCCTGTCCGGGGCGGAAGGGGAAACGGGGGCGGTGCGGCTCAGGCGCGCCCTCGAGACGCTGGGACCGATATTTGTCAAGTTCGGCCAGGTGCTCTCGACCCGGCGCGACCTGCTGCCCGCGGACATCGCCGACGAGCTCGCGCGGCTCCAGGACCGGGTGCCGCCGTTTCCTTCCGAGCAGGCGGTCGCCGAGATCGAGCGCGCGCTTGGCGCGCGCATCGATGACGTATTTGCCGAATTTCAGCGCCAGCCCGAGGCGAGCGCCTCGATCGCGCAAGTGCATGTGGCGACGCTCAGGAGCGGCGAGGAGGTCGCGGTCAAGGTGCTCAGGCCCGGCGTGGAGCGCGCGATCGCGAGGGACGTGCTGCTGCTGGAGACCGCGGCGCACCTCATGGAAAAGTCATGGGCCGAGGGCCGCCGGCTCAAGCCTCGCGAGGTGGTCGCCGAGTTCGCGAAGCACCTCGAGGACGAGCTCGACCTGCTGCGCGAGGCGGCGAACGCGTCGCAGTTGCGGCGAAACTTCGAGAATTCGGCGCTCCTCGCGGTGCCCCGCGTGCACTGGGATCATTGCTCGCGGCGCGTGATGGTCATGGAGCGCATGCACGGCACGCCCATTTCGCAGGTCGCCGAGCTGCGCGCCAGGGGCGTGGACATCCCGGCGCTTGCGCGCGCCGGGGTCGAGATCTTCTTCACCCAGGTGTTCCGCGACGGCTTCTTTCACGCCGACATGCACCCGGGCAACATCCTGGTTTCGACCGAGGGCGAAACGCGGGGGCAGTACGTGGCGCTCGACTTCGGGATCATGGGTACGCTCACCGAGCAGGACAAGGGCTACCTGGCGCAGAATTTCCTTGCCTTTTTCAACCGCGATTACCGGCGCGTGGCGCAGGCCCACCTGGACGCCGGCTGGGTACCGGCCGGCACGCGAGTGGACGAATTCGAGGCCGCGATCCGGGCGGTGTGCGAGCCGATTTTTGCCCGGCCGCTCAAGGAAATCTATTTCGGGAAGCTTCTCCTGCGGCTGTTCCAGACATCGCGCCGGTTCAACGTCGCGATCCAGCCGCAGCTCGTGATGCTGCAGAAGACCCTGCTCAACATCGAGGGCCTGGGGCGCCAGCTCGATCCCGACCTCGACCTGTGGAAGACCGCGAAGCCGCATCTGGAGCGCTGGATGCAGGAGCAGATCGGGTGGCGCGGTCTGGTGCGCACGATCCGGCGCGAGGCGCCGTTCTGGGCGCAGACGCTTCCCGCGCTGCCGCGGCTTGCGCACCGGCTGCTCGCCGAGGACCGCGTGGCGGCGCTGCGCGCCGCGGTCGAGCAGCTCGCGCGCGAGAGCGCGCGGCGCAACGACCTGCTCTCCGCGCTCGTCCTCGTCCTGCTCGTCGCGCTCGCGGTGCAGGCGCTGCTGCTGCTCCTGTAAACTCGCCGCCCATGCTCATCGCGTCGGTGGTGCTGTACCTCGCGGTCACGATTGCGATCGGACTGTGGGCGGCAAAGCGGGTCCACAACTCCAGGGATTACCTCGTCGCGGGCCGCAGCCTGCCTCTCTACATGAATGTCGCCACCGTCTTCGCGACCTGGTTCGGCGCCGAGACGGTGCTGTCGGTCTCGGCGACCTTCACCAAGGACGGCCTCGGGGGCATCATCGCGGACCCGTTCGGTTCGTCTTTCTGCCTGGTGTTCGTCGCGCTGTTCTTCGCCCGCGCGTTTTACCGCATGGACCTGCTCACGATCGGCGATTTCTACAAGAAGCGCTACGGCAAACCGGTCGAGGTCGTCACCAGCGTGGTCATCACGGCCTCCTACCTCGGCTGGACGTCGGCACAACTGACCGCATTGGGACTCGCATTCTCGGTGCTCTCCGGCGGCAGCATGTCGCTCAACGAGGGAATTGTGCTGGGAGCGGTCATCGTGCTCGGCTACACCATCTGGGGGGGGATGTGGTCGGTCGCTTGGACCGACCTCTTCCAGACCGTGATCATCGTGCTCGGCCTGTGGGCGATCGCCTGGCTCGTGGGCGACATGGCGGGGGGCGCGGGACAGGTCGTTGCCGCAGCGCTCGACGCCGGCAAGTTCGAGTTCTGGCCCAAGGGCGGGAGCAAGGAATGGCTCGCCTTCGTCGCCGCGTGGATGACGCTCGCGATCGGCTCGATCCCGCAGCAGGACGTGTTCCAAAGGGTCACGTCGGCAAAAAACGAGTCCACCGCCGTCAAGGGTTCGCTGATCGGCGGCGTGGCGTACTTCGCTTTCGCCTTCGTCCCGATCTTCATCGCCTACTCGGCGCTCCTGGTCGACCCGGCGTTGAAGGAACTTCTCCAGGCCGACGATTCGCGCGAAATCCAGAGGATCCTGCCCGAGCTGATCCTCAACCGCACGCCGATGTGGGCGCAGATCGTGTTCTTCGGCGCGCTGCTCTCCGCGATCCTGTCCACCGCGAGCGGCGCGATCCTCGCGCCGACCGGGCTGTTCACGGAGAACGTGCTGCGGCCGTTCGTGCCGCACATGGGCGACCGGCAGTTCCTGCTCACGCTGCGGATCGTGCTCGTCACCTTCTCGCTGGCGGCGCTGCTGTTCGCGCTCAATTCGCGGAGCACGATGTACGAAATGGTGCAGAACGCCTACAAGGTGACGCTGGTCGGGGCGTTCGTCCCGCTCGCCGCGGGCCTGTTCTGGAAGCGCGCCAATTCTTCCGGGGCCGCGGCCTCGATCCTGCTCGGGCTGGTCTCCTGGCTGCTGATGGAGCAATTCGGCGCCGACAGCGTCTGGCCTTCGCAGCTCGTGGGCCTTGCCGCTGCGTTGGCCGGCATGGTCTTCGGCTCGCTGGCGGCACGCGCGCCGCACGCTGAACACCCCGGCGTGCAGCACCGGCCGCACGCCTGACGGGCGCGTGAAGGAATCGCCGCTCCCCCGCCTCTTTCTCGCAGTCTACGTCCTGCTGGTCGCGTACGCCTCGCTCTACCCGCTGTCGGGGTGGCGCGATCCGGGCGCCGCCGCCTTCGCTTTCCTGTCATGGTCGTGGCCGCGCTGGGTCACGCCGTTCGATGTCGTCGCGAACGTACTGGGTTATGTCCCCTTCGGCGCGTTGTGCGCCCTGGCCCTGCATCCGCGCCTGCGCGGCTTCCCGGCGGCGCTGGTCGCGGTCGTTTGTGCCGCCGCGTTGTCGATCGCCCTGGAAGCGGCACAGAGCTTTCTGCCCTCGCGCGTCGCTTCCAACCTCGACGTGCTCGCCAACGCCTTCGGAGCCCTCGCCGGCGGGATCGCGGGTGTTCTCGCCGCGCCCTGGCTGCTCGGCCACGGGCCGCTCAAGCGCTTCCGGGCAGATGCATTCGTGCCCGGCGCGGAGGCCGACCTCGGCCTGACGCTGATCGGGCTGTGGCTGTTCGCTCAGCTGAACCCCGCGGCCCTGCTGTTCGGGGTGGGCGACCTGCGCGATCTGTTCGCCGATCCGGAAGGGCCGGCGCATGCAGCGCAGCTCTTTGTCTCCGTCGAGGCGTTTACCGCCGCAAGCAATCTCGTCGCGGTGTCGCTGCTCGTTTCGGTGGTCGTGCGGCGCAGCGCGCCGGTGCGCGCTCTGCTCCTTGGCGTGCTGCTTGCCGCTCTCGCCGTGAAAACGCTCGCCTTCGCGATCCTGTTGCGGGCCGAGCGCACATTTGCGTGGCTGACGCCGGGAGCGCAGCTCGGATTGGTCATCGGGATTGCCGTCATGCTGGCGGCGGTCGCGCTGCCGCGCACCGTTCGTCTCGCCCTCGCAGCGGTTCTGCTCATGGCGGCGACGGTGTTCGTGAACCTCTCGCCGCCCAACCCGTACACGGCCGCGATGCTCAAGGTCTGGGAGCAGGGACACTTCCTGAACTTCAACGGCCTGACGCGGCTCGTGTCCGCAGGCTGGCCGTTCGCGGCGCTCGCCTACCTGATCCTGCTTGCCTCGCGCGGCGGGAGCGAGCACGCGCTCAGGTAGAATCGCGGCCCGATGTCGCATTACGCCCGCCACGTTTTTTTCTGTTGCAATCAGCGCGAGGAGGGCCGCACCTGCTGCAACGCCAAGGGCGCGACCGGCATGCGCGACTACGCCAAGGAACGCGTCAAAGAACTCGACCTCGCCGGAGCGGGAAAAATACGCGTGAACCAGTCCGGGTGCCTCGATCGATGCGAGGAAGGCCCGTGCGTGGTCGTGTACCCGGACGCGGTCTGGTACACGTACTTCGACCGCGCCGACGTCGACGAGATCATCGAGGAGCATCTCAGAAACGGCCGCATCGTGAAGCGGCTGCGCATTTGATGCGCGCGCCGACGCGGCGCGATTTCGTCGCGGGGCCGGCGGGGCGCATCGAGTGCGCGATCGACGCGCCGGCCGGCGGCGGGCCGCACGGCAGCGGCTCGGCGCGCGGCATCGCCCTCGTCGCGCATCCGCACCCGCTGCACGGCGGCACGCTCGACAACAAAGTGGTGCAGACGCTTGCGCGGGCGTTTGCCGAGCGCGGCTACGTCGCCTGGCGCCCGAACTTCCGCGGCGTGGGCGGGAGCGAAGGCAGCTACGACGAGGGCCGCGGCGAGGTGGAGGATCTTGCCGCCGTGTTCATGCACGCGCGCCGCGAACACGGCGATGCGCCGCCGGTGCTCGCCGGGTTTTCCTTCGGCGCCGCGATGCAGGCAAAGCTTGGACAGCGCCTGCGGAATGAGGGGCGGGCGCTCCTGCCGATGGTGCTGGTGGGAATCGCAGTGAACCACTTCGACCTGCCTGCCGTGCCCCCCGAAACGCTCCTCATCCACGGTGAACGGGACGAAACGGTGCCGCTCTCCGCGGTGCTCGACTGGGCACGGCCGCAGGACCTGCCGGTGATCGTGGTGCCGGGCGCCGATCATTTCTTTCACGGGCGTTTGCACTCGCTGCGCGGGGTTGTGCAGCACCGCTGGGGTTGAACCGGATGCAGAGCGCCGGCTCAAGCGCGCGCGCCGGAACTGACCTCCGGCCGTTCGACGCGCGCGCAATCGGCGAAGCTCCGGCGCTGGAGACGCGCGGGCTGCGCAAGTCCTACGGCGCGCAGGAGGTGGTGTGCGGAGTGGATCTGGCGGTCGCGCCCGGGGAGTGCTTCGGGCTGCTGGGTCCGAACGGCGCGGGGAAGACGACCACGCTCAAGCTTTGTCTCGGGCTGATCGATCCCGATTCCGGCTCCGCGCGGCTGCTCGGATACGAGGTGCCGGCGCGGGCGCGCGAGGCCCGTGCCAAGGTCGGCGTCGTGCCGCAATTCGACAACCTCGACCCGGATTTCACCGTGGCGGAAAACCTGATCGTCTACGGCCGTTACTTCCGCCTCGCGGACCGCGACATCGAGGCGCGCATTCCCCAATTGCTCGAATTCGCGGGTCTTGCCGGCCGTGCGGGGGCCAAGATCCAGACGCTCTCGGGAGGGATGAAGCGGCGCCTTACGCTTGCCCGCGCGCTGGTGAACGAGCCGCAGCTTCTTTTCATGGACGAACCGACCACCGGGCTCGATCCCCAGGCGCGCCACCTCATCTGGGAGCGATTGCGCCAGCTCACGCAGGAAGGCAGGACCCTCATTCTGACCACGCATTTCATGGAGGAGGCCGAGCGCTTGTGCACGCGTCTTGCGATCATGGATCGCGGCCGCATCGTCACCCAGGGGAGTCCGCGCGCGCTGATCTCCGAGCACATCGAGTCGCAGGTGGTCGAGGTGCACGGGCCGGGGATCGAGGGCTGGCTGGAGCGGGCCCGCGACCTCGCGCCGCGTGTCGAGCGGGCGGGCGAGACGGTGTTCTGCTACGCGGAGAATGTCGTCCCGGTGATCGACGACCTGCGGCGGCAACGCGAGCTCGTGTATTTGCACCGCCCGGCGAACCTGGAAGACGTATTTCTGAAGCTCACCGGCCGCGACCTGAGGGATTAGGCCGAAATCATGACCCGTTCGCGACTCTACGCCCCGCCCGTGCTGAGCCTGCGCTTCGTCGCGGTGTGGCGCCGGCACTTCCTCGTCTGGCGCAAGCTTGCCGTGCCCTCGATCCTCGGAAACCTTGCCGATCCGCTCATCATGCTCTTCGGACTCGGCTATGGCCTCGGCGCGGTTCTGGGAAACCTGGGCGGCACTTCGTATTTTGCGTTCCTTGCCGGCGGATTCGTCGCCTCGTCGACCATGTACGCGGCGACGTTCGAGACGCTGTTTTCGGCCTTCTCGCGCATGCACGTGCAGAAGACCTGGGAGGCGATCGTGAACGCCCCCATGACGCTCGACGACGTGCTTGCGGGGGAGTGGGCGTGGGCCGCGACCAAGGCGCTGGCAGCGGGAATCTGCATGCTCGCGGTGATTGCCGCCTTCGGCTACGCGAGCTTTCCGCTCGCGCTCGCCGTCGTCCCGGTGGTGGTGCTCGTGGGCCTGGCGTTCGGCGGGCTCGGCCTCGCGATCAACGCGCTCGCCACGGGCTACGACTTTTTCAGCTATTACCTGACCCTGGTGCTGACGCCGATGATGATGCTCTCCGGCGTGTTTTTCCCGGTCGAGCAGATCCCCGCGGCGATCCGGGTCGCCTCCAAGGTGCTGCCGCTGTATCACGGCGTCGAAATCGTGCGGCCCCTGCTTTCGGGCGCGATTCCGCAGGCGCTGATGGCGCACCTCGCCGTGCTCGCCGGTTATGCCGCCGCCGGCTTTTACCTCGCGACCGTGCTGACGCGCAGAAGGCTGATGATGTAGCCATGCTTTGGGTCAAGGTGCTGCACATCGTGTTCATGGTGACCTGGTTCGCGGGTCTTTTCTACCTGCCGCGCCTGTTCGTGTATCACGCGATGGCCGAGGACCGGGTCTCGCGGGAGCGCTTCGAGATCATGGAGCGCAAGCTCTTCTGGGGCATCATGACGCCCGGAGGGCTGCTGACGCTCGCGTTCGGGTTCTGGCTATGGCTCGGCTGGGACTTTTCGGGCGGCTGGCTGCAAGCCAAAGTGGCGCTCGTCTCGCTGCTCGTCTTCTACCACTTCTGGTGCGGCAAGCTGATGGTCGATTTCCGCGCCGGCCGCAACCGGAAAAGCCACCGCTGGTTCCGCTGGTTCAACGAACTGCCCGTGCTCGCGCTGTTCGGTGCGGTGATCCTCGTTGTCGTCAAGCCTTTCTGAGCGCTTCTTCGCGCCCTGCCCGCGCGGGCTCGAGCCGCTGCTCGCCGAAGAGCTGCGCGCGCTTGGCGCCGGAAACGCGAACTGCGTTCCCGGCGGCGTCGCGTTCGACGGCGAGCGGGAAGCCTGCTATGCGGCCAATCTTCATTCGCGCCTCGCCTCGCGCATTCTCTGGAAGGTGGCGGAGTTCCGCTATGCGGTGGAGGACGACGTCTACGAGGCGGCGCGCGCGGTGGACTGGCCCGGGTTCTTTGCCGTCGAACGCACGCTGCGCGTGTACGTCACCGCGCAGAAGAGCGCCCTCAAAAGCCTCGCTTTCATCACCTTGCGGATCAAGGATGCGATTTGCGACCGGTTTCGCGACGCGGTCGGCAGCCGGCCGAACGTCGAACGCGGGCGCCCGGACGTGCGCGTTCATGCATTTCTGGAGGGCGATCGCGGCACGCTCTACCTTGACACATCGGGCGAGGCGCTCTTCAAACGCGGCTGGCGAAGAAGTGCGGTCGAGGCGCCGCTGCGGGAAAACCTCGCCGCGGGAATTGTCCTCCTCACCGGCTGGAAGCCGGAGCAGGCGCTGCTCGATCCGATGTGCGGCGGCGGCACGCTGCTGGTCGAAGCCGCCGCGATCGGCCTCGGCGCCTCACCCGGGGCAGGCCGCTCGTTCGGCTTCGAAAAACTGCGCTCGTTCGATGCCGGGCTCTGGCAGCGGATCCGCCGCGAGGCGGGCGCCGCTCGCGCGAAGCGCGCGCTCGCGCTCTTTGGCAGCGACGCCGATCCGCGCGCCCTCGACGCGGCGAGGCAGAATCTCGCGGCTGCCGGGTTTGCCGACCTTGCCACGCTGGAGCGCGCCGACGTCCTGGTACGCAAGGCCCCGGCAAGCACCGGCGTGATGGTGGCCAATCCGCCCTACGGCGAGCGGACCGGCAGCGAGGAGGAGCTCGCGCGCTTCTACCCGCGGCTCGGAGACGCGCTGAAAAAAAACTTCGCCGGCTGGCGCTGCCACATCTTTACCGCGGACCTCAGGCTGCCGAAGCTCATCCGCCTCGAACCCGCGCGCCGCGTGCCGCTGTATAACGGCGCACTCGAGTGCAGGTTGTACGAGTTTCGCATCGTATCGGGCAGTCACCGGCGGCACGATCGCTGAGGTGAAACAGGGCGGCCGCGGGAGCGCGTGACTCCGACAAGGGGCAGTTCCCTCACACGATGTCGAGATTCTGGATGGCGCGGATCGGGTCCTTTTCCTTCGCTTCCTTGCCGTGCAGCTTGATCGCGAGCCGCACCTCGTTGGTCGAATCGGCGAAGCGCAGCGCATCCTCGTAGCTGACGCGCCCGGCTTCGTAGAGGTCGAACAGCGCCTGGTCGAAGGTCTGCATCCCCAGCTCGCGCGACTTCTTCATGATCTCCTTGATTTCGTGGATGTCGCCCTTGAAGATGAGGTCGCTGATCAGCGGCGAGTTGAGCAGCACCTCGACCGCGGGAACGCGTCCCTTGCCTTCCTTCATCGGCAGCAGACGCTGCGAGATGACGCCCTTCAGATTGAGCGAGAGGTCCATCAGCAACTGCGCGCGCCGCTCATCGGGGAAGAAGTTGATCATCCGGTCCATCGCCTGGTTGGAGTTGTTGGCATGCAGCGTGGCGAGCGCGAGGTGCCCGGTTTCGGCGAAGGCGATCGCGTGCTCCATCACCTCGCGGTCGCGGACCTCGCCGATCAGGATTACGTCCGGCGCCTGGCGCAGCGTGTTCTTGAGCGCCGCCTCCCAGGAGTCGGTGTCCACGCCGACTTCGCGCTGCGTGATGATGCAGTTCTTGTGCGGGTGCACGTACTCGACCGGGTCTTCGATCGTGATGATGTGCCCGTGCGAGTTCTCGTTGCGGTAGCCGACCATCGCCGCGAGCGAAGTCGATTTGCCCGAGCCTGTGCCGCCGACGAACATCACGAGGCCTCTCTTCGTCATCGCGACGTCCTTCAGCACCGGCGGCAGCTTCAGGTCCTCGAAAGTGGGAATCGTGGTCGTGATCACGCGGCAGACGATGCCGACCGCGCCCTGCTGGATGAACGTATTGACGCGGAAGCGGCCGATGCCCGCAGGGCTGATGGCGAAGTTGCACTCCTTGGTCGCCTCGAACTGGGCCGCCTGCTTGTCGTTCATGATCGAGCGCGCGAGCATCGCGCTATGCTGCGAGGTGAGCGGCGTCTGCGACACCGGGGTCATCTTGCCGTCGACCTTCATCGCCGGAGGGAAGTTGGAGGTGATGAAAAGGTCCGAGCCCTTCTTCCCGATCAGCGCGCGCAGCAGGTCGTACATGAATTTGGTTGCCTGTTCCCGTTCCATTGCCGACTCCTTTCGGCGCCCCTGGATGCTCCCCTGCCGCCGCCGCGGCGACAGGATGAGGGCGCAGTCCTATCCTGAAAACTGGTCCTTGTTCATGGCCTTGCCGCGCGCTTCGGCCGGGGAAACGACATTGCGCTGGACCATCTCCTGGAGATTCTGGTCGAGCGTCTGCATGCCGATCTGCCGCCCGGTCTGGATCGCCGAGTACATCTGCGCGATCTTGTTCTCGCGGATGAGGTTGCGGATCGCCGGCGTGCCGATCATGATCTCGTGCGCGGCGACGCGCCCCGAGCCGTCCTTGGTCTTCAGGAGCGTCTGCGAGATCACGGCGCGGATCGATTCCGAAAGCATCGCGCGCACCATCTCCTTTTCCGCCGCGGGAAACACGTCCACGATGCGGTCGATGGTCTTCGCCGCGCTCGAGGTGTGCAGGGTCCCGAACACCAGGTGGCCGGTCTCCGCGCCGGTCAGCGCGAGGCGGATCGTCTCCAGGTCGCGCATCTCGCCCACCAGAATCACGTCCGGGTCCTCGCGCAGCGCGCTGCGGAGCGCGTTCGAGAACGACAGCGTGTGGGGCCCGACCTCGCGCTGATTGATCAGGCACTTCTTCGAGTCGTGCACGAACTCGATCGGGTCCTCGATCGTCAGAATGTGGCCCTGCTCCGTCTCGTTGATGTGATTGACCATCGCGGCAAGCGTGGTGCTCT
>Ga0209640_10001689_pt1 | contig 18969 bp, 19 predicted proteins | sample RifCSP10_1_FD_184018 | JGI IMG/M metagenome (GOLD analysis project Ga0209640, IMG submission 184018) | Soil microbial communities from Rifle, Colorado - Rifle CSP2_sed 10_1 (SPAdes) (version 2) | ecosystem: Environmental > Terrestrial > Deep subsurface > Rock core/Sediment | place: Rifle... | reverse complement strand
TGCTGCGGCTCGTGCAGCGGGTGTACGGCGACTTCGGCCTGAAGCCCGACATGAAGCTGTCGACGCGTCCGCCCGAGTTCCTCGGCACCGTCGAGACGTGGAACCATGCCGAGGCCGAGCTGAAGCGGGCCCTCGAGGCGGCCGGCGAGCGATATACGATCAACGAGGGTGACGGTGCGTTTTACGGACCCAAGATCGATTTCGACGTCACCGACGCCATCGGCCGGAAGTGGCAGTGCGCGACGGTGCAGCTCGACTACATGCAGGCCGAGCGGTTCAACCTGACCTACGTGGGGGCCGACAACGCCCAGCACCGGCCGGTCATCATCCATCGCGCGATTTTCGGCAGCTTCGAGCGCTTCATCGCGCTGCTGATCGAGCACTTCGCCGGGGCGTGGCCGCTGTGGCTCGCGCCCGTCCAGGCGGTGGTCCTCCCGATTGCGGACCGCCACCTGGCCCATGCCCGCGGGGTCCGCGACCGCCTCGCCTCGGCCGGGCTGCGGGTGGAGCTTGACGAGCGCCAGGAGAAGATTGGCTATAAGATCCGGGAGGCCCAGCTCCAGAAGGTGCCCTACATGCTCGTCACGGGGGACCGCGAAGCTGCCGACGGCACGGTGTCGGTGCGAAGCCGATCGGCCGGAGAGCTCGGAAGTCGCCCGGTTGACGATTTCATCGCGGCGGCGCTCGAGGAAACGCGAACCAAGGCGCTGCACGCCGCCGCGCCACAGGAGAAGCAGCCGGCATGAACCCGGAGGCCTGAAGGCCTCCGGCTACCGGTGGGCGGAGACCGTCAGGTCTCTGTGAGGAGGAGTTATCGCTTACGACCGTTCGCCCCGACGTGACGATCGCGTTCGCATCAACGAACGCATCCGGGTCCGCGAGATCCGCGTGATCGACGAAACCGGACAACAGCTCGGCATCATGCCTCCTCCGCAGGCGCTCGCCATCGCGAAGCAGAAAGGGCTCGACCTGGTCGAGATCTCTCCGACCGCGGTGCCTCCTGTCTGTCGGATCATGGACTTCGGCCAGTATCAATACCAGGAACAGAAGCGAGCTCGCGAAGCGAAGAAGCACCAGCGGGTCATCGAAGTCAAGGAGATCAAGTTCCGGCCGAAAGTCGACGTGCACGATTACGAGTTCAAGAAGAAGCACATCGAGCGCTTCCTGGCGGAAGGGGACAAGGTCAAGGCGACGATCTTCTTCCGCGGACGAGAGATGGCCCATCCGGAGATTGGACGCCGGATCCTCGAGCGTCTGATGGCCGAACTGGCCGAGGTGGCCGTGCCCGAAACGATGCCGCGCCAGGAAGGGAATCAGATGCACGTGATTCTGAGCCAGCGCACGGGGCGGAAATCCGCTCCCAAGGCGAAGACGCCGGACGGCGCGGCCGAGCCGGCGGCGACGGCAGACGAATAACGAGACGAGAGACGGACAGACCTATGCCAAAGCTCAAGACCCATCGCGGCGCCGCCAAGCGCTTCAAGAAGACGGGCACCGGAAAAATCCTCCGGGCGAGCGCGTTCAAGCGGCACATCCTGACGGGCAAGACGACCAAGGTGAAGCGCCACATGCGCAAGCAGCGCGAAGTGGCCCCGCAGGACGCCGCGAAGCTGAACCGGATGCTTCCGTACAAATACTGAACAGGGGACGACATGCCGAGAGTCAAGCGAGGAACCGTTCGCCGCGCCAAGCGCAAGAAGCTGCTGGCGCGCGCGAAAGGCTTCTACCAGACCAAGAGCAAGCTGTATCGCGCCGCCAAGGAGGCGGTCGACACCGCCGGGAAGTACGCCTTCGTCGGGCGGAAGAATAAGAAGCGCGACTTCCGCCGGCTGTGGATCGTCCGGATCAACGCCGCCGCCCGCGAGAACGGCCTCACCTACGCGCAGTTGATGCGCGGGCTGAAGGCGGCAGGCATCACGATCGACCGCAAGATGCTCGCCGACATGGCCGCCACCCAGGGTGCAGCGTTCGCCAAGGTCGCGGCGCAGGCGAAGGCCGCGCTCCCGACCCAGGCGAATGCCTGATCGCGCCGATAATCCGGCAATCGAGGCGCTGCGGGCGCAGTTCCGGAAGGAGCTCCCGCTCGCGGCCACCGAGCCAGCCCTCAAAGGGCTGAAAGACGCATACCTCGGCCGGAAATCCGGCGCGGTGACGCAGGCGCTGAAAGGTCTTGCGTCCGTCGCGCCGGAGGCAAGGCGCGGCGCCGGCCAGCAGCTCAACGCGCTCAAAAGCGAAATCGAACACGCGCTCGACGAAAGGCTGGCGGCGCTGGCATCCGCGCGCCCGCCGGCGGGCGCCGTCGACGTGACGCTGGGATGCCGCCCCGTGGGCGGCGGCCGCCTCCATCCGCTGACGCGGGTCCGGCAGCAGGTCGAGGACATCTTCGCCCGCATGGGCTACGAAATCATCGAGGGTCCCGAAGTCGAAGACGACTACCACAACTTCGAAGCGCTCAACATGCCGCCGGATCATCCCGCGCGCGACATGCAGGACACGCTGTACCTCGGCGTGCCGATTGCCGGCGGTGTGTGGGGCGCGCACAGAGGCCGGCTCCCCAAGGCGCAGGTCCGCGCCGCCACGCTGCTCCGCACCCACACCTCGGCGATGCAGATCCGGTACATGAAAACGTTTCCGCCGCCGATCCGCCTCCTCGTCCCGGGCCGCGTCTACCGGCGTGACAATCTCGATTTGAGCCACACGCCGATGTTCCAGCAGTGCGAAGGGCTGGTCGTCGGCACCTCCGTCACGCTGGCCGACCTCAAGGGAACGTTTGACGCGATGCTGCGCGAGCTGTTCGGCGACGTGCAGGTGCGGCTGCGCCCGAGTTTCTTTCCCTACACCGAGCCGAGCGCCGAAGTCGATATCAGCTGCCAGAGCTGCGGCGGCTCGGGATGCGGCACCTGCAAGCACACGGGCTGGCTCGAGATCCTCGGCAGCGGCATGGTGCACCCGGCCGTCTTCGAGGCGGTCGGCTACGACCCCGAGGAGGTGACCGGCTTCGCGTTCGGCATCGGCATGGAGCGCGTCGCGATGCTGAAGTACGGCGTCGACGACATCCGCCTGTTCTACGAGAACGACCTGCGGTTCCTGGAGCAGTTTCCGCTGTGAAAATCCTGCTCTCCTGGCTTCGTGACTTCGTGGCGGTCCCCGACTCGGCCGACGCGCTCGCGCGCACGATGTCCACCCGCGGGTTTGCCGTGGAGGGCATCGAGCCGCGTGGCAAGGGCGACGCGCTGCTCGATTTCGAGGTCACGGCCAACCGCCCCGACTGCATGTCGGTTGTCGGCATGGCGCGCGAAGTGGCGGCGGCGTACGGGCTGCCGCTCCACTCGAACGCGCGGCGCGCCGCGCGGGCATCCGCCGGGAAGGCCGCCATCGACGTCGTCATCGAGGACGCCGACCTGTGTCCCCGCTACGCAGGCGCGGTGGCCGATGTCACGGTCGGGCCGTCTCCAGCCTGGATGCAGGCACGGCTGCAGGCGGCCGGCATCCGTCCCATCAGCAACATCGTCGACGTCACCAATTACGTGCTCCTCGAGCTCGGGCAGCCGATGCACGCATTCGATTTCGCCCGGCTGGCCGGCGGGCACATCCGCGTCCGGACGGCGCGGACGGGCGAGACGCTGCGCACGCTGGATGGACAGGTTCGGACGCTGTCACCGGAGATGCTCGTGATCGCCGACGCCGAGCGCGCCGTGGCCATCGCGGGCGTCATGGGCGGCGCCGACTCAGAGGTCACGGGCGCGACCAAGACCATCGTGCTCGAAAGCGCGTACTTCAATCCCCTGTCCGTGCGTCGCACGAGCAGGACGCTGGGCCTGAAGACGGAGGCCAGCATGCGGTTCGAGCGCGGGGCCGATCCGACGCTGGCGGTGGAGGCGATGGGACGGGCCATGGCGCTCATCGACACGATCGGCGCGGGCCGCGCGCGGGGCACCGTGGCCGACAGGTTCCCGAAGCGCCCCAAGGCGTGCGTGCTGCGGTTGCGGCGCGCGAAGATCGGCGGACTGCTGGGCACGTCCGTCCCGGACAGGGACGTGCGCCGCATTCTGCAGCGCCTCGGCTTCATCCTGCAGGACGCGGCCTACGGCTGGCGCGTGAGGGTCCCCCCGCGCCGTGTCGACGTGGCACGTGAAGTCGACCTCATCGAGGAAGTCGCGCGCCACTACGGCTTCGATCGGCTGCCGGCCACATTCCCCGCGCTGACCTCCGCGCCTCCACCGCTGGACCCCAGAATCATGCGGGCGCGCCACCTGCGCGAGGTGCTCACAGGCGCAGGCCTTTTCGAAGCCGTCACGTTCGGCTTCGTCGCCGAGTCCGCGGCGGCGCCGTTTGCCCGGGAGGGCGACCTGGTCCCGATTGCCAACCCGTTGTCCGAGCACTTTGCCGTGCTGCGGCCCTCGCTGCTGCCCGGCCTCGTCGACGCGGTGGCGCGCAACCGGCGGCGCCAGCAGAGCGATGTCAGGCTGTTCGAAGTCGGGGCGCGATTCACGCGGGCGGGCGGCGAGCGCCACGCCGTCGCCTGCGTCTGGACGGGAGCGGCGGCGCCGGAGCACTGGAGCGGCAGCGGCCGGCAGGTTGATTTTTTCGACATGAAAGCCGTCGCCGAGTGCATCTGCCACGCGGCTGGCGTCGAGATTCACACGACACCGTCCCAGGAGCCGTGGCTCGTGCCTGGTCGTTCCGGGGTCGTCATCGCCGACGGCGCACGCGTGGGCGTGATCGGCCAGCTTGCTGGAGCCGTGAGCGACGCCCACGGTCTGCCCGGGGGGGATCCGGTGTATGTCGCGGAAATCGACCTCGAGGCCCTCGAGCCGGTCGCCGCACGGCGTGTTGTACGGGTTGAGCCTCTCCCGCGGTATCCCTCGGTGACGCGGGATATCTCGATGCTGATCGACGACACGCTGTCGGCCGACGAGGTGCGGCGCACCATCCGCGAAACAGCGCCCTCCACGCTGGTCCGGATCGGTGAGTTCGATCGATACCAGGGCAAGGGCATCCCCGAGCACAAGGTCAGTCTCTCGCTGCGTCTGACTTTCCGGTCATCTGACAGAACCCTCACCGATGCAGACATCCAGGCGGCGATGGACGGCGTGATCGCCGCGCTGAACGATCGACACGGCGCGGTACAGCGCTAGTTGGTAGTCGGTGGTTGGTAGCTGGCAGCTGGTGGTCGGCAGTTGGTCGTCGGTAGTTGGTAGTTGGTAGCTCGGAGGCGTGCTACCATTGCCGCCGGACAGTCCTTCATCCCCACAACGCAAGGCGGTACGGATGGCAAAGCAGGCGGCGGCGCGTGCGGTCGATGCCGACCCGATCGATCGGCTCGAAGAAAAGATCAAGCTCCTGGTGAACATCGTGACGACACTTCGCAGCGAGCAGGCGAGCGCTGCGGAGGAGAACGCGCGGCTCATGCAGGAACGCGATGCGCTGCGCGCGCGCGTGGCCGATGCCCAGGGTGTCAACGCGGAGCTCGACGCGCTCCGCACCGAGCGTGACGTCATTCGGCAGCGGGTCGCCGAAATGCTGTCTCACCTCGACACGCTGTAGGACACACGGCATGGCCGGCGTCGTTACCGTGGAAATCGGCGGCCAACGCTACCCGATCCGAAGCGGCCTGGAACCCGCCTATGTCATCGAGCTCGCCGACTACGTGGATCAGAAGATGCGCGCCGCCTCCGATGGCGCGCCCAGCACGGACCTGCTCAGTCTGGCCGTCCTCGTCGCGCTCAATCTGGCCGACGAGTGCTTCCGCGCCCGCCAGCAGCAGTCGTCCTCGCATGGAGAGCTCAGCGAGCGGGCGCTGCGGCTCGAGCAGCTCGTGGACCAGGCGCTCGGCGCCGCCGGCGATGGCCGGGTCGGCCGCACGGGGTCTTGACGCCAGCCCGAGGCTGGACTATAAGTGCCTGTTTGTATTGAACTTAGACGGCTTGACCCGCCTCAGGCTGCGGACTAAGATTCTCCCTAGCTCCTGCTTTGCTCGTGATGGTTCGGAGGCTCGTCTGAGCCAACGCTAAAACCCAAGCGAGCCGCGAGGACGCGCGTTGTGCATGCCTCTGTGGTGAGGAAGCCTGAAGCGCGGCCGAGAACAGCGGTTCCACCTGCTTTCGCAGGTTCATTCGACCTCTCCACACGGCAAAGCGGGGCTTCTCCCATCTCAGTTGCCGACTCGCACCGTTGCCGACCTCGGCGAGCGCGTTCTCATCCAACGGATTACCGCACGGCTGGCCGCACCTGCCTGGGTTGTCGTCGGGCCCGGCGACGATGCAGCGGTCGTTCGGCCGGAGCGCGGAGCGCTGGAGGTGCTGACGACCGACGTGCAAGTTGAAGGCGTGCACTTCGACCGGCGATTCGTCGCACCCGACGCGATCGGCCACCGGGCGCTCGCCGTGAATCTGAGCGACCTGGCCGCCATGGGTGCGCGGCCCCGTGCCGCACTGCTCTCGCTCGTGCTCCCTGATACGCTGGAGGTCGCGATCGTCGACGGCGTGCTGGATGGACTGCTGGCGCTGGCCGACGCGCACCGCATCGCGGTGGTCGGCGGCAACATCTCGCGCTCGCCCGGACCGTTGATGATCGATGTCATGGCGACCGGGACGATTCGGCCGCGCCGCGTCCTGACGCGCGCCGGCGCGCGCCCGGGTGATGGGGTCTATGTCACCGGAACGATCGGCGACGGACTCGTCGGTCTGCGGTCGCTGCAGCGTGGAGGATCGCACAGCCTGGCCGCACAGGAGGGACGGTACCTGCGTCCCGAACCACGCGTTCGCGCGGGCATGCTGCTTGCGGCCAACCGCGCCGCGTCGGCGTGCATGGACCTGAGCGACGGGCTGGCCGACGGCGTGCGTCAGGTCGCCGCGGCTTCCCGCGTCGGCATGACGATCGAGGCCGACGCGCTGCCGATTGCCGATGACGTGCGGCGCTGGCACGAGGGGCAGGGGCTCGACGCGGTCGCCGAGGTCCTGCACGGCGGCGACGACTACGAGCTGCTCTTCACGTCCCGGCCGGCGCACCAGGGGCGGCTGCGGGGCGTCGTGCGGACGCTGGGCACGCTGCCGATCACGAGGATCGGCGTCGTGACGAAGGAGCGTCGGCTTGTGCTTCGGGCGGCGGCTGGCGATCGGGAGCTGCCCGAGGGGTTCGACCATTTCAGGTAATGCGACACGCCATCTCGCGATCACTGTGGCGGAAACTCGCGGTGACCTGCATCGCCGTGGTCAGCTTCGTCCTCCTCTACGAGGTCAGCATGTTCGACTCGCGGGACGAGGCCCCACGGGGCCTCGTCGACCCGACGCTCCCGGCCTCGGGCGCCCGCCTGCTGTTTACCGCCACCGCGTACTGCAAAGGGAGCACGACCGCATCGGGTGTCGGGGTGCGGACCGGCATTGCGGCGTCGGATCCGGACCTTCTGCCGGTGGGGAGCGTCGTGAACGTGTCCACCGACACCACGAAGTACAACGGCGTCTACACCATCATGGATACCGGCCCGAAGGTGCAGGGGCGCATCCTCGATCTCTACATGTGGAGCTGCCGCGAGGCGCTCGCCTTCGGACGCCGGCCCGTGGAAGTCACCGTGCTGCGACTGGGATGGAACCCGAGCGCCAGCACGCCGAGCCTCATCGATCGGCTGTTCCGGCGCCGTGAAGCGGCACGACGGACCGCCCCGGCACCGGCTTCGGCGAGGCCGGGGGCAGGTGCGAGAGGTGCGGCCGACGGTGCGAATGGTGCGACAGGTGCCGCTGAACCGCAGGACCCCGCACCGTCGGAGACATCGGTTGCACCTATCGCACCCATTGCACCGCTCGCACCCCTTGCACCGACACCGACAACACCGTAGAGCGTTCGGATCGCTCGATCGTTTACCCGACGTTGACGGCCGAATCGAGCCGGATCCGGACGATCGAGCCGGCCGGCAGGTGAACGTCCTTCCCTTCGGTCGCCGCGATCGCGCCGCCGGCGCCAATCACCGCACCGAGCACGGCTCCCTGCACGCCGCCGAGAATGCCGCCGATCACGCCGCCGACGCCCGCGCCGACGCCGATCGTGCCGGCCTCCTCGCGAATGCCGCCGCTCTCAAACACCTGGGTCGCCAGGCCGCGCATCGGGTGCTCGCGCCCACCAACGATCAGTTGATCGAAGGACAGCGTCAGGCTCCCCCGACGTTCGATTCGGCCCGGCTTCTTCACGTCCGCCACGACGCCGCGCACGATCGAGCCGGCCGGCACGAGCACGCGTCCGTCCTGCATCAGATCGACGACGGTTGTCGCGTCGAATCGCTGCTCGACCGTTGAGGTTTCGGAGCTCAACGTGCTCTGCAGCCGCACGTCGATCTCCTGGCCGACCGGAATGACCCCGCGTTCGCTCGGGTTGGCCTGCGTCGGCCCTGCCGGCGGCGCCGTGGCCGGCGCCGGTTCTCTCGTGGTCGCGCCGCAGGCGACACCGCCGAGCGCGGCCACGAGCGCAAGCGTGATGGCTGGTAACTGTCTCCACATCGTCATGGACATGCCTCCGGTCCGGGCAAAGCAACGGAGGTGCCGGGCGGGATTACTGATGGGTCAACGTGCGGATGTGCTCGCGAAGAAGCTGCCGAACCTCCTCGTCCGTGGTCTGCTCGAAATCGAGGTACCCCTGGCCGACCGCGGCAAACGGCTCAGGCATGCGGGCGCAGATGACCTCGTCGGCCACCGCCGACAGCTCATCGCACGTCTGCCGCGCCCCGACCGGGACGGCGACGACGATACGCGCCGGCTTTCTCTGCCTGACCGCCTGGACGGCGGCGCGCATGGTGGATCCGGTGGCCAGGCCGTCGTCGATGAGGATGACGTTGCGACCCTCGATCGGAGCCGGATCGCGTCCTTCCCGGTAGGCGGTTTCCCGGCGGTTGAGCTCGCGCTCCTCTTCCTGCGCCACCGCGTCGATCTGGGCCGGAGTAATGCCGTACCACTGCACCACATCGTCGTTGAGGACGCGAACGCCGCCGGATGCGATCGCGCCCATCGCCAGTTCGCGATGGCCGGGCGTGCCGAGCTTGCGCACGAGAAACAGGTCGAGGGGCGCGCCGAGCGCCGCCGCGACTTCAAACGCCACGGGCACGCCGCCGCGGGGCAGTGCCAGCACGAGGACGTCGTTGCGGCCCGCATACGCCTGCAGCGATGCCGCCAGCGCCCGGCCTGCGGCTTTCCGATCCTCGAACGCGCGCCGTTCGTCCATGTCAGTGCGTCGCCGGCACCGGCTCGCGGCCGGTTCGTCTCCTCGTTGAGACCGACAACAGGCTCATCATACCCCCGCGATCGGAAGAGTCGGCACACGGACCAGCGCGAGCGCGCGACGCGTCAGGCGGTCGAGGTCGCGGGCTTCTCCTCCGGGGCCGCCGGCGGCATCGCGGGCTGGAACTGCAGCCGGTAGAGGCGATGGTAGATGCCGCGCGCGGCCAGCAGGGCCTGATGCGTCCCCGACTCGCGGAGCTGCCCCTTGTGCAGCACGATGATGCGGTCCATGCCCTGAATGGTGGAGAGGCGGTGCGCGATGGCCATCGTCGTGCGCCCGCGCATGATCACGTTCACGGCATCACGAAGAAGCAGCTCGGTTTCCGTGTCGACGCTCGAGGTCGCCTCGTCCAGCACGAGGATGCGCCGATCGAAGGCCAGCGCGCGGGCAAACGACAGCAGCTGCTTCTGGCCGACCGACAACGTCGCCCCTCGCTCGGCCACTGGCGTGGCCAGGCCGTGCGGAAGGCGGTCGACAAACACGTTCGCATGGACGGCCCGAACCGCCGCCCGCACCGCATCGTCGCTGATCGCCGTGTTGCCGAGCCGGACGTTGCCTGCAATCGTGCCCGAGAACAGATGGACGTCCTGCAGGACGAGGCCAAACAGCGATCGCAGCCGCTGAAGGTCCATGTCGCGAATATCGACGCCGTCGATCGTAATGCGGCCCTGCTGGACGTCGTAGAACCGCAGCAGCAGGTTGACCATCGTCGTCTTGCCGGCGCCGGTTGCGCCGACGATGGCGACGCGCTCGCCCGGTTCCACGCGACAGGAGACGTCCCGAAGCACCGGTTCCCCGTCGACGTAGGCGAACGACACGTGCTCGAACGCAATCGCGCCGGAACCCGCCGGCGCGACGGGGCTGGCCGGCGACGCAATCTGCACCGGCGTGTCCAGCAGCGTGAAGATCCGCTCGGAGGAGGCCATCGCGCTCTGCAGGACGTTGAATTTCTCCGACATGTCGCTGATCGGCCGGAAGAAGCGCTGGGCGTACATGAGAAAGGCCACCAGCGACCCGAGCGTCAGCGTGTCGCGGACGACCCATCCGCCGCCCACCCAGAGAATCAGCGCCGAGGCGAGCGCGCTGACGAGCTCGATGGCGGGATAGAACACCGCGTAATAGAAGATCGACGTCAGATTGGCGTCACGGTGCCGGCGGTTGATCTCGTCGAAGGCCGCGAAGTCGCGCTCCTCACGACGGAACAGGTGCACCGTCGTCATGCCGGTGATCCGCTCCTGCAGGTAGGCATTGATGCGCGCGATCCAGGTCCGGACCGTGCGGTATGACTCGCGCACGTTGAATCGGAACCACTGGGTGATCACCACGATGAGCGGCAGGACGGAAAACGCGACGGCCGCCAGGCGCCAGTCCATCCAGATCAGCACGACCATGATGCCCAGCAGCGTGAAGATGTCGCCGAAGACGGGGACGACCCCCGACGTGAAGAGCTCGTTCAGGGCATCGACGTCGGTGGTCACCCGCGTCATCAGGCGCCCGACGGGATTCCGGTCGTAGAAGCGGAGATCGAGCCGGTTCAGGCGGCCGTGGACCTGCATCCGCAGATCGAACATGATCCGCTGCCCGATCAGCTGCATCGTCGAGGTCTCGACGTACTCGAAGGCGAACGATCCCGACAACGTCAGCAGGAACACCGCCGCGATCGCGCCGAGGCCCGACAGGTCGCCTGCCGGAATGTAGCGGTCGATGACCAGCTTCGTGAGGTAGGGCGGCGCGAGCTCGAGCAACGAGTGCGCGATGATGGCGCCAACCGCCACCGACACCTGCGCGCGATAGGGGTACAAGTACGTGAGCAGCCGGCGCATCAGCCGCGCGTCGTACGCCTTCCCGACGACGTCGTCTTCGTGAATCACGACGCCGCCAGCTCCTCCTCGAGCAGCTGCTTCCGGTACAACTCCGCATACACACCGTTGGCGGTGACGAGCTGCCGGTGCGTTCCGCGCTCGACGATCCGCCCCTCAGCGAGCACGAGAATCTGGTCGGCGCCCCGCACCGTCGAGATCCGGTGCGAGACGATGATCGACGTCCGCTGGCGCATGACCTCCCTGAGGCGGCCGAGAATCTCCTCCTCGGTATAGGTGTCCACGGCCGACAGCGCGTCGTCCAGGATCAGGATCTGGGGATCGACCAGCAGCGCCCGCGCGATCGCCGTGCGCTGTTTCTGCCCGCCCGAGAGCGTGATGCCGCGCTCGCCGATGACGGTCTCGTAGCCCTTGGGAAACGCCGTGACGTCCTTGTCGAGACGGGCGATTTCCGACGCATGCTCCACGTGCGCACGGCGACCCTGGTCCCCGCGGGCGCCGAAGGCGATGTTCTCGGCAATCGTCGTACCGAAGAGAAACGGCTCCTGAGGGACGAACCCGATCGCGCCGCGAAGCACCGAGAGCGGAATGCGGCGCACATCGACGCCGTCGACCAGGACGCTGCCCTCGGGCGGATCGTGCAGTCTGGGCAGCAGGCCGAGCAGCGTCGACTTGCCCGAACCGGTGGCTCCCACGATGGCGGTCGTGGTGCCCGCAGCCAGCACGGCCGAGACATCGCGGAGCACCACGTGATCGCCGAACGCGAACGTGAGGTGTCGAAATTCAATGCGGCCGCCGATCGGCCCGTGCGCCACCGCCTGCGGCGTCGCCTCCACATCGGCAATGCGCGGCGGCGTGTCGAGCACCTCGAGCATCCGCTTCCACGACGCCATGCCGCGCTGCACCAGGTTCGTGACCCAGCCGAACGCGATCATCGGCCACGAGAGCATCATCAAATAAGCATTGAAGGCGACCAGCTCGCCCACCGTCATCCTCCCGGCCACGACCTCGCGGCTGCCCAGCCAGAGCACGAGCAGGGCGCCGAGGCCCATGAGAAAGCCCATGATCGGGAAGTACACCGCCTCGATGCGGATCAACCCCCGGTTCTGTCGCACGTACTCCTCGTTGGCGCTCCTGAAGCGGTCGCTCTCGAACGCTTCCTGCCCGTAGGCGCGGACGACGCGAACGCCGGACAGCGTCTCCTGGGTGATGGCGCTGATCTCGGAGAGCTGGGCCTGGATGCGCTCGAATCGCCGATGAATGACGGCGCCGAAATACTGCACCGACACCGAGACGAGCGGCAGGGGCGCGAGCGCGACGACCGTCAGCCACGCGTCGAGCGACAGCATCAGACCGACCGCGACGAGGCACGTGAGCGCGGTGTTGGCCGAGTACATCACGGCCGGCCCGATCATCATGCGGACCGCGCTGAGATCGTTGGTGGCGCGCGACATCAGGTCACCGGTGCGGTGCTGCTGAAAATAGGCGACCTCGAGGCGCTGGAGGTGCGCGAAGAAATCGTTGCGGATGTCGTACTCGATGCCGCGCGAGGCCCCGATGATGATGCGCCGCATCAGGAAGCGGAAGACGCCGCCGACGGCCGCAAGACCCAGCACCGCCGCCGCGTAGAAGCGAATCTTCGACGCGTCGACGCCGCTCCGGAGATCGTCGATCGCCAGCTTCAGAACCCACGGGCCGGCGAGCGCGACGGTGGTGGTCACCAGCACGCACACGAGGCCGAGGAGGAACGAGCGGCGATACCGGAGGAGGTAGCCCAGGAGGCGGCGGCGGGGGGACATCGTTGGAAAGTATAGTGCGCGCCCGTCTAATGCCCGGTTCGCGACGGGCCGATAAGGGGAGGTATGCGAAACCGATTGCTGTGCGTGTCGATGTCCGTCCTCGCTGTCACCCTCCTCGCCTCTCGCGCCGAGGCGCAGGAGGACCACGTCGGCGAGCTCGGCGTGATGTTCTGGCGGCCATCCCCTGAGCTGACGCTCTCGACCGACGCGCTCGCCGGCTCGAGCACCAACGAGGTGGATTTCGTCCAGGAGTTCGGGATCGAGGACAAGTCCTTCCCGGAGTTCCGCGCCGTCCTGGGCGCCGGACACAAGTTCCGCTTCAGCTACGTGAAGTTCAGCTACGACGCCGAGGCCACGATCCAGCGGACCTTTACCTTCCAGGGCCGGACGTTCACGGTGGGTGCCCCGGCGAGCACCGACATCAAATGGGACCTCTGGAAGCTCGGCTACGAGTGGGACTTCGTCAGGCGCGAGCGCGGCTTCTTCGGGCTCTTCACCGACGTCAAGATCAACAAGATCCAGGCGTCGGTCGACAGCCCGGCGCTCAGCTCGACCGCATCCGTCGACACGACGGCGCCGGTCCCGACCGTTGGCGTCATCGGCCGCGGGTACGTGGCGCCCATGGTGGCCATCACGGGTGAATTCTCCGGACTCAAGGTCAGCAGCGGCGACTTCGAGGTGAAGTTCACCGATTTCGACATCAGCGGGACGGTCACCTTCGGCCGACACGTCGGCGCGCAAGTGGGCTATCGCTCAGTCGTGGTTGATTACGTCGTCGATGAGGACACGGGCGATCTGAAGATGCAGGGACCGTACTTCGGCGGCGTCGTGCGCTTCTAGGCCGGTTTCCGTCCCACGATCAACAGGGAACTGCCAAACGGCATGGGGACGCGGCGTGCGAGCGCCGCCTCCCCTTTCACAATCCCCGTCAGCACCGCGTTGACGGGCGCGGCCGGCACCGTCAGATCCGCATCGCCGCTCGGCTCGCGCCATGTGCGTTGCACCCGCTGCGCCAGTCGAACGGCCAGCATCAGCGGCAGCAGCGACGCGAAGAGATACGACATCCGCACAGCCTGCAGGCCGGCGGCGTCCATGAGTCTGGCGGCGCTCTCACGATTGTAGCGGCGCAGCTCGCCCCAGACGTCGCTATGATCGCCACGCATGATATCGAGCGCGGTGACGTTCAGGACGACGTGCCCGCCGGGCTTGAGCACGCGTGCGATTTCCCGCAGCGCCCCTCTATCGTCCGGCACGCTCTGCAATACGTCGAACGACGTCGCCAGATCGAAGCTGCCCGACGCGAACGGGATGTGCTCGATGTGTGCGCGGACGAGCGGGCGGCCCGACTGTCGGGCCCGCATGAGGGCATCGGGGGTGAGATCGAACGCGAACGCCTTCCCGTAGGGGCCCAGCATCGTCGTGAGATTGAAGCCGGTGCCACAGCCACAGTCGAGCATGCGGAGGTCGTGGCGACCCGCGGCAATCTCGTGGATCACCGGCGCGACGAACGTCCGGAACCCGCGAAACCAGAAGTGGGTCGGCTCGGCGAGGGCCGTCGGCTCGAGAAGATCGCCCATCGGTCAGCGGCTCGCCGAGGTCGTGCTGAGAATGCCGCCCCCGTAGAGCCGCCGATAGTCGTCGGCCGTGCCGAGAATGCGCTTGACGTAGTTCTGCGTCTCAGGGAAGGGAATGTCGTCGATGAACTCGTCCTGCTCGAACCCCGGGCGCTCGGCAATCCACCGCGTGATGCGGCGCTCGCCCGCGTTATAGCTGGCCAGGGCGTAGTGCGCGCCGCCGAACCGGTCCGTCAGGTCCCTGAAGTACCGCATCCCGAGGCGAATGTTCGCTTCCGGCTGCGTCAGCAGGCGGCTTGAATACCGGAGGCCGACCCTCGACGCATAGCGGCGGGCCGTCGCGGGAATCAGCTGCATGAGGCCGACCGCGTTGGCCGCCGACCGCACATCCGGCGTAAAGGTGGACTCCTGCGCGATGAGCGCCGCCATCAGATACGGATCGAGCCGGTGCGCGTCCGAGTGCTTCTTGATGAGCGGCCAGTAATCCAGCGGAAAGATGACGCGCAGGACGCTCGGGGGCAGGTTCTCTCCGCCGGCGGCCATGAACTGCGGATAGGCGCGGCGCATGATCGTAATGGCGCCGCGCAGATCGGCAAAGCGATCCGCGGCGCGCTCCTCGAAGCCGCGCCGATGGCGAATGCCGGCGACCGTCGCCTGGAGCGCCGGCGAATCACCCCAGGCCCGCCGCGCGTATTCCACCTCGTGCAGCGCGGCGTCGTAGAGCTCGATGGCCACGAGCGCGCGAATCACGGCATCGTTCGGCACGAGCGGAGCCGGCGCCGCCGCCGATCGATCGGTGGACACGATGGGCGCCACCGCCGGCTGGCGCCGCTCGGCCAGCACCGCAGCCGCGAGGCGCCCGTAGTACGAGTGCAGATAGTCGCCCGCGACGACGCGGTACAGCGTATTGGCGGCGGGCGCCTCGCCACGCCGGTCGTGCGACCGTGCGGCCCAGTACAGCCATGACGGCCGGAAGTCGGCCCGCGGAAACGCACCGGCCGCCGTCTCGAAGGTCCGGGCGGCGTCGGCAAACCGGCCCTGCTTGTAGGCCAGCCAGCCCACTTTCCACGCCGCTCGATCGGTGTACCGTCCCCGCGGGAACCGGAGGCCGAGCTCGCGGAACACGCGATCCGCCTCGGCCTCGTCGTCGGACGTGACGTAATGCGACGCAAGGTGGTTGAGGGTCTCCTCCGCCCAGCGGCTCTCCGGATGATCGGCCACGAGGCCACGCGCGAGCGCCACGTACGTGCGGTGATCGCCGAGCGCGCGTGTCGCCGCCAGATGGAAGAACCGCGCCTCGGCTTCGTGCGATCCCGCGCGAAGGTACGGCAGCAGCGCGTTTCGGGCGGCACGGTGACGACCGAGGTAGTGGTCACACTCGGCAAGACGAAGCGCCACGAGCTCTCCGCTGTCGCCCATGGCGACCCGGGCCAGCGGGGCGAACGCCGCCCGCGCCTGCGCCCAGCGGCGGGCCGCAAAGAGCGTCTCGGCCCGGCCCAGCTCCAGCTCGAAGCGGTTGGGCGGGATGAGCGCCGGCGTCTGCAGCCGCTCGATGCCTTCCTGGGCCGTGATGGCCTGGGTGCTGAGGGGGAACTCGTAGTAGACGCGGTTGTAGGCCCGCAGCGCGCGTGGCACGTTTCCGGCCGCTTCATGGGCCATCCCCGCGCGAAGAGCCACCTCCTCCGGCGTCGTGAGCGTCTCGTCGCTCAGGTCATCGAGAATGTCGGCGGCGTCTTCCGCCTCGCTCCGCGCCAGCTCCAGTTCCGCCATCCGCAGCGGGAGTGCTTCTTCGAGGTATCCCTCGACCTCGTCCTCGATAGCCGCAAACCGGGCGTCCGCGTCCTCAAGGCGCTGAAGGCCAAGCAGCGCCACGCCCGCATAGTACCGGCTGTAGTGCGCGAGCGGCGTCGAGGCCAGGTCCGCGCCCAGCACCAACGGGAGCCCCGCGGCAAAGTCCCCCGCCTCGATGAACGTCGCGCCGCGCGCGAATCGCGCCGCGGCGGGTTCGGCCGTCTGCTGTTCGGTCGCACGGGCCGCTGCGGAGTCGGGGACGAGCCAGAAGAGCGACGCGTGCCCCGGAAGCGGCGGGTGGTCCGTGGTCGAGATATCGGAGGCGTCAGCCGCGCGCGCGGCTGCGGCCACGCGCCCTTGCGCCTGCACACCGTCGCCCACACAAAGGGCAAGCGCGGCGGTGACACCGAGGAGGCGTATCGGCCGCGTCACTGAGGGCGCTCCGGGCGCGGCGGTGTCAGCCCCAACGACTTGTACAAGGTCATCGACTCGAGGACACGACTCGCATGAGCGGTCAAGACGTCGAGGGTCGCCGACCACCGGCTCGAGGGCACGCCGTCGCCGGCCTGTGCCGCATCGACGTGGAGGACGGCCACGACCCGGCCGCCAACCGTCAGCGGAAACGTCGCGGCTCGATTCGCCTCGACGCCCTCGGTCGTCCCCTCCCCTGTCCACGGATGCCACCGGCCGTCGCGGACGACGACAAGCGCGACACGGTCAACATACCGGCGGGCGCTGTCGACAAGGGTTTGCAGCACGTCCCCGAGTGAGCCCGCGCTGTCGAGCGCACGGGTCGCCGTGGCGAGCTCGGCCATCGCCGCTCCACCGGATCGCCGGAGCTCGTCTATTTCGGCGGCGGCGGCGCGCCCCCGCTCATCGGCAGTCGTATCCGCGAGCTCGTGCGCGAGCGTGAGAACATCGTGCGCAAGATTCGCGCGCGCTCCCGCGAAGGCACGGTCGAGCGTGTCGCGAAGACGATCGTCGAAGGTCACGATGCCGCCATTATACGGCACGGCGGATGCACTCCTGTGGGAGGACCCTCGACCTTGCTCGGGTCATCCTGAGCGAGAGTCGAAGGATGGAGGCGGGCCATGGTTCGAACTGTGCTGCGGATCGTATTGCTGCTCATCATCGTCACGGCGATAGCGGCGTTCTTCATCGGCTATCGCACAGCCGATTCGGGCAGGCCGAGCCAGCCCGAGCGCGTCGTCGGCACGACGGGCGACGCGGTGGACGCCGACCGCGCGCGACAGGTCGGGGCGAGGATCGGTGAGGCTGTCGCCGACGGCGCGAATCAGGCGCAGCGCGTCGCACGCGACGCGGCGCTGACGGCGAAGATCAAATCGAAGATGGCGCTGGACGACACGGTGAAGGCGCGCGATATCGACGTCGATACGATCGAGGGGGTGGTCACCCTCCGGGGCTCGGTCGAGTCTGCCGCGCAGCGCGAGCGCGCCGTCCGGCTGGCGCGCGACACGGAGGGCGTCGCGACAGTACACAACCTGCTGACGATCCAGCAGTAGCCCGGGCACGATACAATTCGGCCGACACGCTCTCCTGCGCGGATGCCGGTGTGCCTTCCCGTCAATCGGCGGCGGTTCTTCCATGCCTTCGCGGCGGCGCTGCCGCTGTCGCCGCTGACACGCGCGCAGTCGGCGGCGGAAGTCCTGATTGCCGCCATGCAGGACGGGGGCAAGGTCATCTACCTCCGCCACGCGGCCACCAATCCGCGTGAGGTCGATACCGGGCGGCTCGGCGACCGCGGCGGACAGCGCAATCTCTCCGCCGAGGGGGTGCGTCAGGCGCAGGACCTGGGACGGGCCCTGCGGGCGCTTCGGGTCCCGCTCAACGACATCCTGGCGAGTCCGGTGCCACGATTTCCGGACAGCGTGCTGCCGGAAGGGGCCATGGCGGTCTTTCTCCCGGGCCGCACCCCCGAATTGCTCGGCACCCTCACGGCCGCACGCGTGATTGCCGCCGCCACCGCGCGCGGCGCCTTGCCTGTCACACCTGCGTCGGCAGGTTCCGCAGCGCCGTGATAGCGGCCTCGCCGAAGCCGGCCTCGCGGAGCACCTCCTCGGTGTGTTCGCCGAGGCGCGGGGCGCGGCGTCGAACCGCGGGCGGCGTGGCGCTCAGCTTGATCGGCGACCCCAGCGCACGCAGCGGTCCCAGCGTCGGGTGGCTCACATCGACGACCATTTCGCGGGCGATGATTTGCGGGTCCGTAAACACCTCGGCGTAGCTGTTGATCGGCCCGCACGGAATGTCCCGGGCGTCGAAGGCGGCGAGCCAGTCGCGTTTGGGCCGCGCCCGTGTGACCGATTCGATGCGCTCGGCCAGCGCGGCGCGGTTTCGGACGCGGCTCGGGTTGTCGGCAAACTCGGGCATCCGGGCCCACTCGGGATGCTCCAGCACGTCGCAGAGGCGCGCGAAGAGGCGATCGTTCGAGGCGCCAATCGTCACGTAGCCGTCGGCGCACTGAATCGCCTGATACGGCGCCACCATCCGGTGCGCCGACCCGAGGGGCTCCGGGACGCCGGCGCCCGCGAAGTACTCCGTCGCCTCCCACACCGACATCGCCACGCCGGCTTCGACGAGCGACGTGTCGACGTACTGGCCGATCCCGGTCCGATGCCGGTAGGCCAGCGCGGCGAGGATGCCCGTCGCCGCAAAGAGCGCCGCACCCAGGTCCGTGAGCGGGACGCCGGCCTTCATCGGCGG
>Ga0209640_10001686_pt1 | contig 18988 bp, 20 predicted proteins | sample RifCSP10_1_FD_184018 | JGI IMG/M metagenome (GOLD analysis project Ga0209640, IMG submission 184018) | Soil microbial communities from Rifle, Colorado - Rifle CSP2_sed 10_1 (SPAdes) (version 2) | ecosystem: Environmental > Terrestrial > Deep subsurface > Rock core/Sediment | place: Rifle... | reverse complement strand
GACCGATGTCATTGCCAAGAGGCCTGTCGTTCGATGAACCTTTCCATGGAAAGCGGGAAAAAGAATCCCTCGAATATCACCTCGGCGGTTACGCCCCGGTCCAGCGGCCTCGCTTTTTGGTTCCCCCTTGCCGTCATCCTGCAGCTGGCATTGCTGCTCAGAACCGTTCCCCTGACCTATTCCCATTTCTGGGATGAGGCAGTGTTCCTGCAGAACACCAAGGTTATTACAGAAGGCCGAATCAACTACTTTGACATGCCCGCCGGTGCCGTCTCGGCCACCATTTCCCACCTCATTGCCGCCAAAGGCTACCTTACGACCGACGCCTTCAACTTTGGCATCTACCAGCCGGCGCCATTAAGCCGCGGACTGGTTAGCATTACGTTCGATGATGGCTGGACCAGTCAATACACCAACGCTTTTCCGTTACTCAAAAAGTACGGCCTAGCCAGCACGTTTTACATCATCTCGGGTGAGCTTACCAACCAGCCTGCCTATATGACGGTGCCACAGATCAAGGCACTGCAAACGGCCGGTCACGAAATTGCCTCGCATAGCGTCTCGCACCGCGACCTCACCACCGATTCTGCCACCCAACTCACCAACGAAATGAAAACCAGTCAGGCCACGTTACAGACCCAGTTTGACGTCAAGATCCCCCACTTCGCTTACCCGTACGGGGCGTACAATGCCAAGACCATTACTGAAGGCCTCAAGTACTACCAGTCGCAGCGCTCCCTTGCTACGGGCTACAACACCATAGATAACTTGAACCTCACCGCGCTCAAGGTGCAAAACATCTACAGCACAACCACTCCAGCGCAGGTTCAGGCTTGGGTAGATCAGGCAGCCCACGACAAGACCTGGCTTATCCTGGTCTATCACGAGGTGGCCACGACTCCGGTCGGCTCCGATTACCTCTACAACACCAAGCCTACCAACCTCGATGCCGAGCTTCAGACCATCAAAAACTCGGGTCTAGGCGTGCTCACCATCGACCAGGCTATCAAAGAAGTTCTGCCCCAGATCGGCAAATAGGCCATCTCGGCCAACGCCGTAAAACATTCAAACCCCCGCCAGTAAGCGGGGGTTTGTGTTACCAGTTGGGCGGACTGGTAGTAACAACGTACCTCTGACCTGCTCCCCTGAAACCGATCCAACTGCACAAGGGGTTTCCCCCGTCATGGGTTTCCCCACCACCCCCTCAGGTGTGGCCGACACCCTCATTCATTGATGAACTTGGATCCAGTCTGCTGCCGCCTCAAGAGAGTCCCCGTAATAAGACTCGAACCCTCCCGGGAGCACCCCTTGGTTCACGAGGTTCTGAAGGTACGCCTCGCTCAGGTCCGTGTTTCCCTTCAACTTATGGTAGGCGTACTCTACGGCAATCGACGATGCCAACCCCGGGACCGCCACCAGCATATGCCCCCACTGGATCGTGGGGACCGCTTGCCCCGTTCTTTCCCGATATCTTCTGGATGCGAGTATGAAGAGGTACGGGTCGCAGGCATCATACCCGACGTTGATGTTCTCCCAGACAAGGGGCGGTGTGGAAGGATTGATCGGTGTCCCATTGTAAAAGATGAGGGTGTCGACCGAAACCTCCACAAGGGAGTGAATCGGCTCGCCGACGTTGGCGAGGAGGGTGGAGTGGACAAACCCGTCCGCCGCGATATGAGCGCCGTAGGCGCGGGCGATGGTGCGCCAGTTCGGCTTCCACGACTTCCACGGATAGCTCTGCGCCACGTCGTAAAGTGCCTGAGCGAAATCCGGCGTGTGGACGTATCCGAGTCCCGCGGTCTTGAACGTCTGCGTCCACGCAAGGTCAGGGCAAGCATTGGCGCGGATGAAGAGCTGGGGATTGTCGCTCGCTGGGAGGATGCCTGTATAACCGCTGTTGTTTGCGAGGTCGTTGCCGAGGCTGAAGTGCGTGGGTCCATTCCCCCAAGGGAGCACTGTTCGGGGCATTAAGATGACGAATGCCAAGGCCAGAAAAGGAACAAGGAACCGTCTCATCGCCTTCCCCTTTCTCCCTGCGGTTCATCCCTCATGTTGACTCCCTCCGTTTCCCTGCTTCCGCTGGCATCCCGTAGTCCCGTTCGGTCACCCGCTGTCGATCGATCGACCAATGAAGGGTTTCTTCCGCACACGGGCACGGGCGTCTGACCGTTTCGCTAATGACCTCCTCTCCTCTCCATTCCCCGCTAATAATCGGTAAACCCCTCGAGACTTTGGCATCCATCCCGGATCAAGCGGCTTTCTCTCGAATGACCGAGCAAGCGGCCTGGTAGATCTCCTCGATCTCGAACCAGTCCTCGGTATGTTCTGTTTGCACATGGCGCATAAGCGATTCAGTGACAACCTCTCCGGTTTCCCCCTCTGTCACAAAATGACAATCCATCCCCAATTCATTGCAGCGAATCGAAATAGACATTGCGCACCTCCAATCGCTCAACCGATTTATCCCGAAATACCGGTTTATTGCGTGCACATAAGATGGGCTCCGATTCCTTGGTAGTTTCGTCAGACGAACAAATAGCGAGGATGTACGTGACCTGCACCCCGTAAACCTCTCCAACATCACAAGGGGTATCCCCCCCGAGCCACATTTGAGCCACACGGGCCGAAAAAACGAAAAAAGGGAACTTGGCGCGAGGCCAAATCCCCTTTGAGTATTGCGATGGTGCCGAAGGGGGGACTCGAACCCCCACGGGTTTCCCCACCACCCCCTCAAGCCCATAAACCTTTCAAACGCCCTTTAATCACTTTATTTATCAAATAGTTATGGGCCACACAAAATTACAGATCCGGCAGATTTAGGCTATTTTCGGCTAGGTACCGAAGATTTGAGCCACATTTGAGCCACACGGAACCCGCAAGTATTAACAAGAGGTGGCGGGATTCGTCGAGCAGTTGGGAATGCGAACTACGAATGAAGTATGCAAACTACTCTCGATGGTTCGAGTCCCATATGGCGACCCACCCGGTACTCGAACCGGAAGGCCGTCTCGTCGTTGATGAACCGGACGTGGATGCTGCTGTCGAACCGCAGTGACCACAAAACCATTCGATCGTTGCAAACGGAAACCCTCTTGGTTCAAGGGCCGGATGAGACAGAATCGGCTGTCGACTAAAGAGGTGATTGATGGACGCCTACTCCAGCACGAACCTTGGTGTATACGCTCGCCCACAACCTCAGGCCGAGCGGATCATCCCCTCCGGAACCGTGCCGGCGACCCATTGTCACCTCCTCAATGCGTGACCAGTTTCCAGGCCATGTCGGCGGCAATGACGTACAGGATGACGCCGATCACCTTCTTCACCTGTCCGCTTTCGAGCTTCTTCTGCATCAGCCACGAGCCAAGGAGCGACCCCGCGATGGATCCGGCGGCGGTCCAGGCAAGGAGCCTGCCGTCCATGCCCACGATGGACGCTTTTCCCAAAAAACCGGACAGCGACGAGAAGATCACGATGAAGGCCGTCGTAGCCGAGGCTTTCTTGGGATCGAACCCAAGCCATACCAGCGCCGGAACGACGATGTTGCCGCCCCCCACTCCCAGAAGACCCCCGACATATCCCGCAGTACCCCCCACGACAGCGCCGTACCCTGTGGACTTCCCGCGGGAAAGCCGCATCTCGTGGGGCCGCGCCCGGTAGAAGAGCATCATGGAGGCCGCAAAGAGAAGGAACCCCACGAAGAGCCACTTCAAAAGAGGGATGGGTAGATAGACACTGGACCACGCCCCCAGCGGGGACAGGACCGTGGCGACGATCAGGATAGGCCATGCCGCCCGGAACTCGACCAACCCCGCCGGAACGAACCGCAGGCAGGCGAAGAACATGGCGAGGGCGTTCAGGAGAAGGGCGGTGGCCATGGCGGTGTGCAGTCCGATCCCCAAGGCGAGAAAGACCGGGATCAGGATGAACGCCGCCCCGACCCCGGCGATCGTCAGAACGGTCGTAAATACGAACGTGACCGACCCCGCGATCAGGTGCGCCGTTCCCGCATCCATGCGGATTCCTACCGGTCATACCCGGAGCAGGGGATGCAGACGAACACGCCACCCTGGACTCGGAGTTTATCCTCGAACACGATTTCCCCGCATTTCGCGCACGGCTTCGCTTCGAAGACTCCCTTCTTCGCTGGGAACGGATAATCCACGATAGGGCCGACCGCAAGAAACTGCTCCTCCGGAAGCCCCGCGATCTTCTCCACGAGGGGATCCGTGATCTGCGGATCGATGTCCTGGGGAAGAACTCCTGCCTTGCGCTGACGGACGAATGGCCCATCGAGCGCGGCGGCGAAAAACTCCGGTTTCAGGGACACGCGCACCGCCTTCTTCCTCCGCACATCGATCAAGGTAAAGGCCATCTTGTGATAATACCGTTTCTCGATGTTCCCCTTCCCGAAAGTGCACCCCGTGGCCGTCATGATGCCGTCAAGGAAGCAACCCGCCGCGTGCCCTTCCCCCGTTTCGCTGATCGCATGGAGTTCCTTGTCCTGGGATCGGTCGACCCCCAGGGCACGCATGGCGGCCACCCCCGCCCGCAACCCCATCGGCATGGCAGGACATTTGTGTCCGTGAAACTTGAGTCCCAGTGGCAACAGTTCCGCGTCGAGCATGCTGTTCTCCTTTCGCGATTTGTGTCGCACCCGTTCCGAAATGGACTACGCCCCGTATGAAAATGCTCCCGTCATGTCAATTTCGTGGTGATCTTTCTCGACGCTTTCAGTTCCTCTTCAAGAAGCCGTTCCAAATCCTCCTCGGTTTGCTCCCTGCGGCGGAGTTTGGTGCACTCGATGCATTCATTGGAATGGTCTTCGTTTTCACGCCCGCATGCGCACATCCAGCCCATACCGTATCCTCCTTTTGTTTCAGCGGCCTCCCGGCACCACGAGGACCGGGATCGTGGACCGGTGGACCACGTGATTCGCCACTCGCCCCAGGAACGCTTCCGCCATGTACCCCCGCCCCTGGCCGGCGATGACGAGCATGCTGTATCCCCCTGTCCGGATCTTCTCCACGATCAGGGTGCCCGGCCGGCCGAATTCCACGTGAAGGAGGGTCGCGCTTTCTGCTCCCGCCCCTCGAAGAGGACCCATGCAGCCTAAAAGACAGATCGACGCGGGAGAAAGGTCCATGGCGATCAGCAGGTTCTTGAACATCGTAGCCTCCCTTTTCGGAGCGGGATCAGGTACCAGTCTCGGCGGGGAACCAGTGACGCGTCCGGTTGCAGAACGAACATACGGACAGCATGACGGGGACTTCCACCAGGACCCCGACCACCGTCGCAAGCGCCGCCCCGGATCCGGGCCCGTAGAGGGCGATCGCGGTAGCCACGGCCAATTCGAAGAAGTTGCTCGCACCGATGAGCGCCCCGGGGGCCGCCACGTTGTGGGGAACGTTCAGCCACTTCATCAGGCCGTAGGTGAGCGACGAATTGAAGTAGACCTGGATCAGGATCGGGACGGCGATCAGGAGGATGTGGAACGATCGCGCGGTGATGTTGTCGGCCTGGAACGCGAAGATGCACACCAGGGTGGCCAGCAGCGCGACGACCGTCACGGGATGGAGGACCGCCAGGAACTTCTCGAACCAGGCGCTCCCCCTAGTCCGGATCAGCCAGGTCCTGGATGCAACCCCGGCGACCAAGGGGATGACGATGAAGAAGACCACCGCGTAGATGAGCACCATAAACGGCACGGTCAGCGAGGACGCGCCGCTGATCAGGAACTTCACGACCGGGGCGAACAGGACGAGCATGATAAGATCGTTCACGGAGACCTGGACCAGCGTGTACGCCGGGTCGCCGTCCGTCAGGTAGCTCCAGACGAAGACCATTGCCGTGCACGGTGCGGCCGCCAGGATGATGGTGCCGGCGAGATACTGGTCCGCGAGTTCCGGACCGATCCATGGCAGGAACAGGTGCTTGAAAAAGAGATATCCGAAAAGCGCCATCGAAAACGGCTTCACCAGCCAGTTGACGACCAGCGTGACGATGAGCCCCTTGGGGCGTTTCCGGACCCCCAGGATCGAGGTGAAGTCCACCTTGAGCATCATCGGATAGATCATCAGCCAGATCAGCACTGCGATCGGGATGTTGATCTGGCTGTCCTTGCCGAACTCCATCTTCCTCAGGGCGTCGACCGCGGCGGGAAACACCTTCCCGGCGAAGATGCCGACCCCCATGCAGAGGGCCACCCACAGGCTTAAGTACCGCTCGAAGACGTTCAGCCGCTTCTCCGTGGGCGGTTCCGGTGGAGGCACGGGACGGGAATCGGTCATCCGCAGCAGCCTCCGCCCTTGCGGCCCATCATCATCCCCATCACGGAGATCATGTTCGCCATCGACCCGCCGCACTCCTCCGTGAGCAGAACGAACATTTCCCGGATCTTCCCGGGGTCCTGCGTCATGTTCCGGCAGAAGACGGGCAGGATCTTCCGCATGACTTTCACCTGCTCCTTCTCGGGCATCGCCAGGAATTCCTTCTCGAAATCTTCCGCCTTCATGTCCCACCTCCAGGGGTTAATTGGAAACCATCTTTTCGCCGCGGATCCGGAAATCGGCGAACAATTCCCGTCCCACCCTTTCGAGAGCATCCTTGCCGGAAAGATCGCCGGCGAGCATGGGCACCTTGAACATCGGCAGACGGAACTGTTCTGCAGCCACGCCCAAGTAATGCTGTTGCATCCGGAAGCGGGAGGTGACGAAGGGGGAGGTGCAATCATTCTCGTCGAGAACGAGGTTCGCGATCACCCCCTGGACGTCGATCCCGGCCTCCCGCAGGTCCTCCGAAGCCCGTTTCGCCTCGAAGACGGGTGTGTATTCCGGGTAAAGGACAAGGAGGAAGGCGCATCGGTCCCGGTCCTTCAAATGCCGGACCAGCGCGTCGAGCTTCTTCCTCGCCTCGCCCGCCGCCGGATCGTCCTTCCGGATGGAGACCATCATTTCGACCTGCCGTGCGTAATCGTACGGCAGTTCGAGAAGCCGGAGGGTATGGCCGGTGGGGGCAGTGTCGAATACAACGAATTCGAAATCGTCCCGCTCCACCATCTTCGAGAACTCCTCGAAGACGGCCATTTCCTCCGTGCAGGGAGATTCGAGCTCTTCCTTCACCGCCGCCAGCATGTCTTCCGAATGGCCGGAAGCCCTCGCCTGGGCGAGGATCTTTTCCTTGTATGCCTCGACGCTCGCCTTCTGGTCGATCCGCGCGACGTACAGGCCGGAATACCCCGCCGCCGGTTGGATCCGGTCCGTGACCTCGACCGACAACACCTGCCCGATGTGCGCCGCCGGGTCTGTGGTTACCAGCAGGGTCTTATGCCCTTCGCCGGCTTTGCGCACCGCCACGGCGCATGCCGCCACGGTCTTCCCGACCCCTCCCTTCCCGGTGAGGACGACCATCCTCCCGCCATTCCGAACCGCCAGCATTTCGGATAGCGCGGCCGGGTCCGAGAAACCGTTGAAAATCTTTTCCCCGAAGAACTTCCCCTGAAGGGTGTCCGTGCGTCCGTCGAAAACAACCCCCGCGAATTTCCGCAGGGACTCGGATCCCTTCACCTCCCCCCCCTGGAGTTGCACCTCCTGACGAGGATAGGGAAGGGATTCAGACAACACCCGGATCTGCTCCCGCTGGCGATTCCGGAGCCCCGTGAAAGGCCCGCCGGCGTCTTCCGGGGAGATCCCGTTCACGACAATCCGGAAGTTTCCCATGCCGAGCGCCTTCAGCTCGTCGTGCGCGCGGATCGTCTCCGCAACAGAGGTCGCTTCCGGCCGGCAGACCAGGACGAATTCCGTCCTCTTCGGGTCGCGCATCGCGGCAACCGCCCGGTCGTACTTCTCCTTGGAGCCCTGGATCGAGGAAACGGGCCCGATGCAGGTCTGCCCGGAGCCTTTGGAGCTCTCCTCGATGTGCCGAGACCAGTCAATGGGGAGTTCGAGCAGGCGGATGGTATGGCCCGTCGGGGCGGTGTCGAAGATCACGACGTCGAACTCCGTCTTCCCGAGGAAGTCGGTGAACCGGTCGAATGAGGCAATTTCCACCGTGCAGGCGCTGCGGAACTGCTCTTCAAGGACCTTCATGACGTCGGGGGGCATGACCCCCCGCATGGGGCCGATCACCTTTTCCCTGTACTCTTCCGTGGCCGCGTCCGGGTCGATCTCCATTGCGAAGAGATTCGGAGCAATTTCAGTAAGATGGTGACCGATCGGGCGTTCGAAGACATCGGCCAGGTTGCTCGCCGGGTCCGTGGAAATGATCAGCGTCTTCTTCCCCGAATCCGCCATCCGGACGGCGGTCGCAGCCGCCATCGTGGTCTTCCCCACACCGCCTTTTCCCGAGAAAAATGTATATGACACGGATCGTTTCCCCTTTTCACCTTTTAATTTACTGGACGGAACAGGCGTTCCCTATGTTTCCCTTTCACCCGCAGCGACCGCCGCGGCCGGGAGGGCATCAGCCACCCGGGGCGGGCGCGCTCCCTCCCCCGCCGCCGACGGAAAATCCGAACAGTTGCTGTTCCACTTTCCGGCTGCCGCAACCGGGACAGCGGGGCTTCCACGCTTCCTTCTCCCGGATGGACATCCGGACCTCGAACGGTCGGCCGCAGGCGCGGCACAGGTACGCATAGGTCGGCATCTACTTCCCCTCCCCGATAACCAGTTCATCCGTAGGGTATTTCCCCTTGCAGACGACTTTCCCGTCGAGCAGCGAGATCGGAAGGACCTCCTGCCCCTCACGGGTCAGCAGGTCGACCACCGTCGGGTTCGCCATGAACCGCTGCGGGACCTGGTTGATCGCCAGCCTCTCCACGACGATGCCCTCCCTCTTCCACCGGAGGATATTCTCCTGGAGGTTCGCCAGGGCCGGGTCGGGCGCCGGCCCGCAAACCCCGGTGGGGCAGCACAACGATGGTTCGTAGATTTCCAGCTTCCTCATTGCCAGATCCCTCCGACAGGATTCAATTCATCGTTCAATTACGATATGTGCCGAGATGCCCCGTCATATGCTCACCACCAGGAGCTTCAACCGGCGAACCTTTCTCGGTTCGAGACAGTAGCAAATCCTGGGGCCCTCGACCGTTCCCCGGATCAGTCCTGCATTTTTAAGGACTTTCAGGTGCTGCGATATCGTGGACTGGGCAAGTGGGATGTTTTTTGCAATATTACCGCATATATATGCCTTCTCCTGAGCCAGCATCCGCAGGATCCTGATGCGGACCGGATGGGCAACCGCCTTGGCGAGAGCGGCCAGTTCGTCGTCCGCTTCCAGGCCCTCAAGAATTCCGAAATTCCCGGATTCTTCGGGAAGGGGCTCACAAACATTTGAATTGTCGATTTCTTTCACCTGATCTCCTATCGTAATATTACGATAATCTTATGTCTCACCGAACAGGATGTCAAGACCCGATATCGCCATGCCACCCCCGACGACTCCGCTCGATCCTCGCGTTCAGGAAAACGACACGAACAGATGGTCTTGGATTTCCTCGCCATCACAGGCCGGAATCGCACGGTGGAAGTGCTCCTGCCCGTTCAATATGTCCCTGATCACGGCCGGGTCCTCCGGCTGCATGTGCTTCTGGCTTCGGTAACAGCGCATGGCCTGGAGTTTGCGCTCTCCAAACCCGCTTACGTCGATGATCGTCGTTACGGGAGGCGATGGACCTGGTCTTCAAGGGGGAGGCATGGCGGTAAACGCCGCCTTGTGACTGAGCGTCTCCGGAACGACGGAAAGAACGAAGCAGCAGAAAATATCCTGCTTCCGACGAGGCGGAAAACCGTACGGGGACCGGGACGAGCAAAGATTCGCCCCGGTTCCCCGCAGAGTCCCATTTCTGCCCGCTACCTTCGCCACCCGGCCCAGGCGGGAATGCCGTTTTCATCCCGCAGCTTCAGGACGTTGTCCCCTTTTTTCACCTCCGCCGCGATGATCGCCGGGTTGCCGTCGTACGTTATACGCGACCCCTTCACCTCAACCGCATCCCCCTTGGCCAGCTTCGTGTCGAGCCGTTCGATGTACCACTCCGGCCCGAGGTGGACGGAAACCGTCCCTTTCTCCGTCTTGAGAGCCACGTGCACGCCGGGGTTCATCCCCTTCATCTGGGCGATCCGGTCGATGCTCTCGATCGTCCCGGTAACCGTCTCCACGGTCGCCGGATTGTACATTCTCTGGTACCCGCCGCCCATCCCCCAGCCGCCGCTGCCTCTCCAACCTCTCCAGGGGCCGGCCATCGCCAGAGACGCCGACATCGCCACCACCGCAAGGACCGCCACGCCGATCAACGCTTTTCTTTTCATCGTTCCTCCTTTCCCCGGCTGTCCGGATGCCCGGGGATCATATTGATGTATGTTTATATGAACCCGGAATCGCGACGAAGGTTTCCCCGGATGACTCGCGATGAGGGACATATTCACCGCGCCTCCTCAAGGGGCGTCTCTGCGGGGCGCCGCTTTCCGACAAGCCTCTTCGCGAAAAGCACGGTATCTTCGAAAAGGGTGTAGAAAATCGGCACGTAGAGGAGCGTCAGGAAGGTGGAGACCATCAATCCCCCGATGGCCACCATCGCCAGGGGGGAGAGACGCTCCAGGCCGATGGCCCGCTCCAGGGCAATGGGGACCATGCCGACCGCGGTGCCGAAGGCGGTCATGAGGATCGGCCGGGTCCGGACGCGCACGCTTTCCCGGAGGGCATCCATGGTGGAGGCGCCGCGTCCCCGGGCAACCTCGATGAAGTCGATGAGGAGGATGGAGTTCTTCACGACGATTCCGGCCAGGAGGATCACCCCCATGAAAGCGGCGGTCGACTGATGTTTCCCGGTGACGAGCAGCGACCAGACGGCGCCGATGAGGGCGAGAGGAATCGCGGTCATGATGGTCAGGGGGTGGACGAACGACTTGAACGCCGGGACCAGGGAGAAGTATAACAGCACCATGCCGATCATCAGGGCCGACATAAGGGCCGCGAAATTTTCCTTTCCCTGCTTGGAGTCCCCTTCCTGGGAAATGGCGTAGCCGGGAGGGAGCTTGAGTCCTTCCAACTCCCGCTGGACGTTCTCCATGATGTGGGAGAGGGCGGCTTTCTCCCGGTAGCCGTAAACGTCGATGCTGTTCATGAGGTTCTGCCGGGTAAGCAACGTCGGCACGTAGACCGTCTTCAGGGTGCCGAGAGAGGCGAGCGGGATCTCCCCCGCCGGGGTGTGGACCTTGAGCGTCGCCAGCCGGGACGCGCTGTCGCGATATGGCGCGGCGTATCGGGTCCGGACCGGGAAACCGTCCTCGTTCGCCACCCGGAAGGTGGAGGAAACCCCGCCCTGGAGGGCCGCCTGCACCTGGGAGGCGATCTCCTTGGGAGAAACGCCGTAGTAGGCGCACCGCTCCCGGTCGGCGACGAAAATCAGCTCCATCTTGTCGTTGCCCCAGGTGAGCGACACGGAGGAGAGCCCGCCGGCCCGCTCCATGCGGCGCTTCACTTCCTGGCCGATCCCGTAGAGCACCTGCGGGTCGGGTCCGGTCACCATCACGTCGACGGCGGCGCGGATGCTGGACATGGCGGTGGCGCCGTAGTCGAAGACATCGGCGAACTTCAGCCCCGGTATCGTCCGGAACCCCTCCCGGAGCCGCTCCTCCACCTGCCAGATGGTCGCCTTCCGGTGATAGCGGTCCACCAGGTTGACGGTCATGGTCCCCTGTTGGGGATTTTTCCCGCTGCCGAAGGAGACGACCGACGGCTCCGATCCGAGGGTGGAGCTGGTATACACAACCCCTTCCTGCTTCCGGATCACGTCCTCCATTCGGGTCAGAATCCGTTCCGACTGGCCGAGCGATGAATTGGCGTCGGCCTCGAAGTTGATCTTGATGATGCCGGTGTCCATGGGGGGCTGCACGTCCTGCCCCACCAGGGGTTTCACGAACGTGTTGGTCGCCACCAGAAGGAGAAAGGCGCCGGCGATGAAGAGGAACCGGTGCCGGAGCGCCGTGTCGAGGATCCCGAGGAAGAAGTCGCGGATGCCATGGACGAAGCGGTCGCTCCCCTTCGAGACAAGGACCTCCAGGCGGTTCGACTGATGACTTCTCTTGAGGAGGAACGGCGCCAGGATCGGGATGATGGTGACCGAGACGACATAGGAAGCGACCAGGGCGATGCAGAGGGAAAGCGACAGGGGACGCAGAACGGTCTGGACGTAGCCGCCGATGAAGATGATCGGCACCAGCACGACCACCGTCGCGTAGGTGCCGGAGAAGATGGCCAGCATCACCTCCTCGGTTCCCCCGGCCACCATCTCGACCAGGTCTTTCTTCCCCTCCCGGTAGTGCCGCTCGATGTTCTCGATCACCACGATGGCGTCGTCCAGGAGCATCCCCACCGCCAGGATGACGCCGGTCAGGGTTACCATGTGGAACTCGAAACCGAAAAGCCACATGACCGCGAAGGTGATGAGATAGGTGAAGGGGATGGAGACGGCGCACAGCATCATGGTGCGCAGGTTGCCGAGGAACAGGAAAATGACGATGACGGTGATGATGACGGCGTCCCGGAGCGCCTCCAGCATGTTCGTCACGCTCAGATCGATCAGGTCCTTCTGTGTGTAGCTGACGTCGAACCGGATGAACGGGTAGAGGGCCTCGAGCTTCGGCAGAAGTTGTTCGGCGGCATGGATGGCGTCTAGCGTGTGGCCGTTCTGGCCCCGCAGGATGTTGATGCCGATCGCCTCCCGACCGTTGCCGTGGTAGGCCGACTGGGGTTCCTGCACCCCGGTCTCAACGTCCGCCACGTCCCGCAGATGGACCGTACCGGTGTCCCTGCGGGCCACCACCAGTCCCTTCAGCTCGTCGGGGTTTTTCACCGCCCCTTCCGTCTTGAAGAGGTACTGCCCGTCGCGGCGGATGACGAGCCCCTGGGGGATGTTCTGGTTCTGGGCGGACAAGGCACCCATCACGTCCGGCAGGCTGACGGCGAAGCGGTTCAGCCGGTCCGGGTCCACGGTGACCTGCACCTCCGGCTGGTGCGCCCCGAACACCTCGACGTTGGCGATGTCCGGAACGCGCAGAAGCGCTTCCTTGATCGGATTGTCGGCCAGTTCCCGTATCTTCCGAAGGTCGGCGGACGAGCCGGGCGCCGGGGACAGCGCCAGGGTCATGGTCGGCTGGGTCGCCTGGCTGATCTTGAAGATCTGGGGGGGACGAATCGCAGGGGGGAGCCGGGCTCCGACCTTGCTCAGGGCGTTGGCCACGTCGGTGGCGGCGGCGTCCAGCCCCTTGTCGTACTCGAACTCGGCCGACACTACCGAGACCTCGTCCTTGGAGGTGGAGGTCACCTTCCGCACCAGGTCGATGGTGGAGACCTCCTTCTCGATGATCCGGGTGATGTCGGTCTCCATGTCGGCGGCCGCGGCCCCGGGCATGACCGTCACCACGCTGATCTGGGGGCGATCGGTGTCGGGAAAGAGGTTGAACGGCATCTTTTTGTAACCGATCAACCCCACAACCGACAGGAGGACCACAAAAGAAAGGACCAGGTGCGGTTTCCGGATGTAGCGCTCGACGACCTTCATTTCGTTTCTCCCGCAACGGTGACCCGGCTCCCCTCGACCAGGGTGAGGAGACGGTTCTCCTGTCCCACGGCAACCTGTTCGCCCGGCGCCAGTTCACCCGTCAGCGCCGCTTGTCCTCCACCCGCACCGAGAAGGACCACCTTGCGGACCCGCACGACTCCGTCCTTCACCACGCAGACGAAGCTCTCGGTGCCGCTGCGCACCAAAGCGTTCCCCGGGACGATGACCCCGGTCACCGTCTTCCTCACGAGATCGACCCCCACCGTGCTTCCGGAGGGCAGGCCGAACGGTGACGCAGGCAGGACCATTTCCACCGAGCCGAGGATGTTCCTCCCCAGCGCCGGATAGACGCGGGAGATCATTGCCGTCGTGACCCGATCGCCGTACCCGAGATGGGCCTTCCCGCCGGGTTTCAATCCCTCCATCTCTTCCTGGGGAACCTGGACCGTCACCTTGTACGGGGAGGTCTTCTCGATCGTCAGGATCGGCTTGCCGGGGACCGCGAGATCGCCCGGCTCCATCCACCGCCTGGTGACGACTCCGCGGAAAGGCGCCAGGATGCGGGCGTAGCCGGCCTGGGTGGCGGCTGCCGCGCTGTTCATGGAGAGCCCCTTGATGCTCTCCTCGTAGGCGTCGACCGTGGCCTTCGCCCCATCGAGGGCGGCCCGGGACCGCTCCAGCGCCTCCCGGGAAATGGCGCCGGCTGCAAACAGCTTCTCGTCCCGATCATAAATCGATTTCTGGGTCTCGTAGGCGCTGCGTGCCCCCGCGAGCTTCTGCCTGGTGGCGAGCACCTCGGCCTCGACCGCCGCCGACCGCTCGACGAGCTCCCGGTCGTCGATGACCGCCACGATCTCCCCCTTGCGGACCGGGTCTCCCTCGCGCTTCGCGACCGAAAGAAGATTCCCCGAGATGCGGGCGGAAAGGTCGCTTTTCGTCAGCGGCTCGACGCTCCCCTGGTAGTGTGCGAAAACTTCAAGGGTTCCGGGTGCGGCGACAGCGGTAAGGACGGCGGGGAGGAATGGTTGAGGCTTCGGCAGGGCCGCGATTCCAGCCTGCCTGCTTTTCACGAGGACGAGCGCCCCGGCGACGAGCACCACCGCGATCAGGATATAAATCAGTTTCCGTTTCATCTCGTATACTCCTCCAGGGCGCCGGTGGCCGTTCGGTAGGCGACCAGCGCCGCATTGTAATCGAACAGCGCCTGGGCAATGTTGGCCTCGGCCGTGATCTCGGCCGACTGGGCCAGGAGCAGGTCGCTCATGGTGCCGGCGCCGCTGCCGTACTTCTCCCTCTCGATGCGGAACGACTCCCGGGCCTGTTCGATCACCTGGCGAGCGGTCTCCACGCGGTGCGCGCTCTCCCGGAGAGAGGCGACGGAGGTCCCGACCTCGAGCCGAAGCTGGTGGTCGACGGTCTGGAGCCGCTCCTTGGCCTTGTCCCGCAGAATCTTTTCCCTCGCCAGATCCGCATAAAGGGATCGATCGAAGAGGGGGACGCCCGCCTGGAGGCCAACGAACCAGTTGGCCTCGTCGTAGGAGGGCCGGAAACCGAACTGATCGGTGTACCCTCCCGTGGCGTTCACGGCCGGGAGCAGTTTGCCGAGGGCGATCTTCCGGGAAAGTTCCGCCTCTTCCACCCCCTTGACGGCCGCAAGATATTCTGGCCGCTTCCTCGCGGCATCGATCGGGCCCGACGCGGTATCGGAAGGCGCTGCCCGCAGGACGAGGTTGTCGGACAGGAGAGGCGATCCCGCTTCACCCCCGGGGTCCTCCCCCATCAGGTAGCGCAGGGTGGCCCCGGCCGTGGCGATCCCCTCGTCGAGGGTAAGGAGCCTCTGCCGTTCGTTGGCCAGCTGCACCTCGACCTTCAATAGATCGACCCGTGCGATCCGCCCCACATCGAAGAGAAGCCGCGTGCTCCTGATCTGTTCCTCCAGGGCGGTCACCGAAGCGGAGGACGCCTCCCGCAACGCGATCAGTTGGAGAATCTTGTTGTAGGTGTTCACGGTGTTGGCGATGAGATCGTTGCGGGTCCGGGCCAGCGAATATTCCTGGAGATCCCTGCGGACCGAAGCCAATTCCACGTTGTTCGAGATCTGCCCCCCCTGGTAAAGGGGGAGGGTCATGAGCGCCCCCCAAGCGAGATACTCGTCGCTGAAGCGGGCAGGCACCGTGCCCGACTGGGCGGGGATGAACGGCACCGGGTCCTGGCGGAGCGCATAGTTCATATCGAGGGAAAGCCGCGGCAGGTGCTTCCCCCGGGCGCTCCGAAGCCCCTGTGTCCCTGCCTCCACCCCGAGGCGCCCCTCGGCGACCAAAGGATTTTGCGTCAGTGCCCGGTTCACGCTCTCCCTGAGGGAAAGCCCCCCGGCCTGGACCCGGCCGACCGCCGCCAGGGACACCGACAAAACCAACACCGCCACCGGAAAGATCATCGCGGTCTTCTTCATCTCTGCTCCTTCCGCCGACCCCGGAGGCCGGAGGACATATCTATATATGCTCATATAACACAAACCGGGAAGTAATGTTTCACCGGGAGGTCTGTCTCACTTCATGAGAGGCACTCTCTCTGGTGATCCGCTTCATGCCGCAACGCCGGTGCCGAGATAAAGGGCCGCGATCTTCCACCCGAACAGGCCGAACAGGAGCACGAGGGCGATCTCGTTCACCATCGGAGCGGATCGTACGACGCCTTGCCTTCCATCGAACCCACTCCGTACTTAAAAAGGGATTTGCTTTCGCATGGCGCCCGGATTAAGATATCATCATATCGCTAATTGTCAATATGAAGGAGGCGACATGGGATTGAAACAGTACGAGTCCGTCATGAAGGCCGTCTCGGACCCCACGCGGGTCCGTATCCTGAAAATCCTGGAGAGCGGCGAGATCTGCGTATGCCAGGTCATCGCCGTCATCCAATTGAGCCAATCCACGATTTCGAAGCACCTTTTCCTGTTGAAGTCGGCGGGATTGATCAAGGATCGCAAGGACAAAAAGTGGGTGTTCTACTCCCTCGACGGCAAGGACGCGGAAGGTTACACCGGGAGAGTCCTGCGGAACCTCCGGGGTTGGCTGAACGACGACCCGGTCATTCTCCGGGACCGCCAGAGGGAGGCCCTGGCGAGGGACATCGGGCCTGTTGCGATCTGCGAACGCGGCATGTCCCTCCCCGGCCGCAGGGGCGGCACCCGAAAGAAGAGCAAGAAATGAAACCGCGGGTGGAGTTCCTCTATTCGCCCGGTTGCCCGCATGCCGGGGAAGCCCTGCGATTGACCCGGGAGGTCGTGGACCGCCTCCTCCCCGGCCGGGAGGTCGAGCCGATCCTCGTGGAGACCGACGAGGAGGCCAGGTCCAAGGGATTCCTGGGCTCCCCCTCCATCCGCATCGACGGGATCGACATCGGAGGCCGGAAAGGCGATTCCCCGGGGCTGTCCTGCAGGGTCTACGAAGGGGGAACCGGCGTTCCCCCCAAGTGGATGATCGAGGCCGGCCTCCTTCGGGCGATCCGTCCGCGGCACATCCTGTTCCTTTGCGTTGCCAACTCGGCGCGAAGCCAGATGGCCGAAGGGATCGCCCGCTCCCTCGCTCCCCGGGGAGTCACCGTCTCTTCCGCGGGTTCCGAGCCGTCCTCCGTCCGCCCCCAGGCCGTCCAGGCGTTGCGGGAGATCGGCATCGACATCTCTGCCCACCACTCGAAGGGGGTGGAAACGATCGACCCCTCCACCGTCGACGCGGTCATCACCCTCTGCGCCGAGGAGGTGTGCCCCGTATTTCTCGGAAAGGCCATGCGCCTCCACTGGGGACTGCCGGACCCCGCGGGGGAAACCGGGGGCGAGGATCGGAAGCTGACGGCATTCCGAAGTGTCCGGGACGAACTTCTACGTCGCCTGGAACTTCTGTTCAACGACTGGGGCGAATAGAGACTGGTATTCGACGAGGCGGACGGGAAGACGAGGGTGAAGAATCCCTACAACTGCATCGTGGAATGCAACGCCTGTGCGAAACTATGCCCCGAGGGAGCCATCGCCTTCCCCGACGATACACCATGGACCGCCTTTATCAAAGACCGCATGTCCAGGAGTTGAGGGTCAACCCGTTCCGCATCGGCGGGGATTCCTTATGCTGCAACTGACCGACATTGCCCTCGTCCGGAACGGGAAATCCGACTCGGGAGGAGACATGACCGGAAAATCTTTGGGCTTCATCGGGGGCGGAAGGGTAACCCGGATCCTGCTTTGCGGATTCAAGAGGGGACAGGCGTTGCCGGAGCGCGTCCGGGTCGGCGACCCGGGCGCGGATCCGCTGGAGAAGCTCCGGCGCCTCCTCCCGGAGATCGAGCTGTTCCCCGGGGACAACGCTCCCCCGGCTTCCTGCGACATCGTCTTCCTGGCGTTGCACCCACCCGCCATACCGGCCGTCCTCGGCGGGATCAAGGAGCACCTCAGGCCGGACGCCATCCTGGTTTCCCTGGCCCCCAAGGTGCCCCTCGCCAGACTTTCCGAGCTGGCCGGCGGAGTCCGTAACGTGGCCCGCGTGATCCCCAACGCCCCGTCGATCGTCGGCGACGGGTACAATCCGATCGCCTATTCCGGTGACTTCAAGCCGGAGGCGAGGGAGGATCTTACCGCCCTGCTCGGCGTCCTCGGGATATGCCCCGAGGTCCGCGAGGACTCCCTGGAAGCGTACGCGATCCTCACCGGAATGGGCCCCACCTACCTGTGGTTCCAGCTCGTCGAGCTGATGCGTCTCGCGGAAACCTTCGGGATCGGCGCGGAAGAGGCGGCGGAGGCGACGTACCGCATGGTCGCCGGCGCGGGGAAGACCTTGCGGGAATCGGGGCTGTCCCCGAAGGACGTCGTCGACCTGATCCCGGTAAAGCCGCTGGCGGATGACGAGGAGAATATCCGTGAGATCTACCGCACGAGACTCTCCGCCCTGCACGGGAAGTTGAAGGCATAACGGCCCGGGGCAGGATGCCGGCAACCCGCGATTCTCTTTGACAGCGAGGCATTGATCAGTTATATTCCCATATAACGATATGACAGTTCGAGGAGCGCAGAGCATGAGGGAGCGTACCAAGCTTTTCCTGATCGTTGCGGTCTTTCTGGCCGCCTATTTTCTGCCCTGGAGCCATCCCGTCATACGGCAGTCGGGCCTGGAAGCCTTCCTGATGCTGCAGGAATATGCGCAGGAGCATGTGCTGACCTGCCTGATACCGGCATTCTTCATCGCGGGCGCCATCGCGGTGTTCGTCTCCCAGGCATCGGTCCTCAAGTATTTCGGTGCCCAGGCAGGCAAGGTGCTTTCCTACTCGGTCGCCGCGGTTTCCGGCACCATCCTCGCCGTCTGTTCCTGCACCGTGCTGCCGCTCTTCGCCGGCATCTACACCCGGGGAGCCGGCATCGGGCCGGCAACGGCCTTTCTCTATTCC
>Ga0209640_10001685_pt1 | contig 18991 bp, 17 predicted proteins | sample RifCSP10_1_FD_184018 | JGI IMG/M metagenome (GOLD analysis project Ga0209640, IMG submission 184018) | Soil microbial communities from Rifle, Colorado - Rifle CSP2_sed 10_1 (SPAdes) (version 2) | ecosystem: Environmental > Terrestrial > Deep subsurface > Rock core/Sediment | place: Rifle... | reverse complement strand
GGGTGCGACGCGGCGACACCTCGACGCCGTACAGCAGTTCGGACTTGGTGATCACCGACATGCAGACATCGGTCACCGGCACATCCTGGAGCCGGCGCAGCACAGGTGGGCTCGACCGCTTCATGATGTAGGAGCACGTGTCCGTGTCCAGCATGTAGCGGGCCATCAGGGCTTGCGCTCCTGCACCCGCAGCTTCTCGACTTCGTTCATGAACGCGTCGGATGCGACCGGGGCGCTCTCCAGGTACGGACTCCAGTCACGCGGTCGAGGCGAGAGGATTACGTCTTGGCCTTCCTTGCGGATGAAGACCTCGTCCGTGGAGAACTGGTACTCCCTGGGCAGCCGCACGGCCTGGCTGCGGTTGGTCATGAAGACTCTCGCTGTACGCGGCATGGTCAGGGCCCTCCAGGCCAGTGTGCCATATACGTTCGTATATGGCAAGGGCTCGCCGTCGCGGGCTGGCATTGGTCGCCCGACCAGGCATCGTCTCTCGACGATGCGCTAGCATTCCCGCCATGATTCCACTCCCCCCGTACACTGCCGCGAAGCGCCGGACGTGAGTGCCGTGGCCGACCAGGCACGCCTGGCCCGGCACTTCCGCCGTCTCGGCCCGGCTCTGCTGGCCGCCGGGTTCCTGGCGGGCCCGCCGGCCCCCGAGGCCCGGGCCGAGGTCCTCGCCGTGAGGGCGGCGCACCTCCTCGATCCCGCCACGGGCCAGCGCGTCGACGACGCGGTCGTGCTGATCGACGGCGAGCGCGTCACGGGGGTCGGGTCGAAGCTGTCCGTGCCCGCGGACGCGCGCGTCATCGACTTCGGAGAGACCACGATCCTCCCCGGCCTGATCGACGTCCACACGCACCTGTCGAGCCAGAGCGGCAATTACTACGAGGACCTGTTCCGCCTGAGCCCGATCGACGCCGCCGTGCGGGCGCACCTCTTCGCCCGGCGCACGCTGGAAGCGGGATTCACGAGCGTGCGCGACGTGGGGGGCTCGGAGCTCATCGACGTGGCCCTGCGCAACGCGATCGACCAGGGCCTGATCCCGGGGCCGCGCATGATGGTGGCCACCCTGCCGCTGAGCGCGACGGGCGGGCACGGAGACCTGAACGGCTTCTCCCCCCACCTGCGCTTCGAAGGGTCCCTCGGCGGCATCGCCGACGGGGTGGACGAGGTGCGCAAGGCGGTGCGCCGCGACGTCAAGTACGGGGCCGACCTGATCAAGGTCCTGGCGGGGGCGGGCGTGCTGTCAGAGGAGGAATCGGCGGGGGCGCCGCAATACACCCAGGCCGAGCTGGACGCGGCGGTCGAGGAAGCCGCGATGTGGGGACGAAAGGTGGCCGCGCACGCCCACGGCGCCGAGGCCATCAAGCGGGCGATCAAGGCGGGGGTGGCCAGCGTCGAGCATGCCGGGCTCGTGGACGAGGGGGGCGTGCGGCTCGCGAAGCAGCACGGCACCTTCCTGGTTCCCGACATCTACACGGACGTCTACATCCTCGAGCACGGCGCCGAGCACGGGCTGCCCGCGCGCATCATCGAGAAGGAGCGGGAGCTGCGGAAGGCCCAGGACGTCAACTGGCGCCGCGCGGCGGCGGGGGGCGTGAAGTTCGCCTTCGGCACCGACGCGGGCGTCTACCCCCACGGGCAGAACGCCCGGCAGTTCCGCTACCTCGTGGAGCTGGGTTTCACCCCGCTGCAGGCGATCCAGATGGCCACCGTGAACGCCGCCGCCCTGCTGGGGCGATCGGACCGCGTGGGCCGCCTGCTAAAAGGCCACTACGCGGACCTGATCGCCGTGGCCGGAGACCCCCTCGCCGACATGCGCGTGCTCGAGAGTCCGAGCTTCGTGATGAAGGGCGGCGCTATCGTCGTTGATCGCAGCGGTGGGTGTCCCTGACTCTACGCGGTTGACCGAGTCCATGTAAGACGTTATCTTACCAGTATGAAGACGACCGTCTCCAGCAAGGGCCAGATCGTGCTGCCCGCCGAGATCCGGCAGCAGGATGATGTCCGACCCGGCCAGAGGTTCGAGATCGAGCGAATCGACCGCGGCGAGTACCGATTGAGGCGAACGGCTCGTAGGCGGAACGAGGGGCTGGTGGATCTGCTGCTCGCCTGCCCTGTGAAGGGCTGGTTCGAGCCGATGGACCGGACGGCGACCACGGACGACATCGACGTGCCTAGGCTCGGATGAGGTACCTCGTCGATGCCAACGTGCTCAGCGAGCCAACGAAGCCGGCACCCGAGGCGAAGGTGATCGACTGGCTACGTGAGCACGAGAGTGATCTCGTCGTGGACTCGATCATCCTCGGCGAGCTGTGCATCGGGGTTCTGGCTCTCCCCTCAGGACGCAGGCGAGTTCGGCTCGAGCAATGGTTCGAGGCGCTGGCGGAGGCCGTCGATTGCCTGCCGTGGGACGTTGCCGTCAGCAGACGATGGGCGCGCCTTGTCGTCGATCTGAAGCGGAAGGGCGACCCGGTGCCGCTGCTAGACGGGATGATCGCCGCCACCGCCCTCACGCATGGCCTAACGGTCGCGACCCGCAACGCAGTCGACTTCCGGAAGACGGGGGTCAAGGTCCTGGACCCGTTCCGAACCCCAGACTGATCCCGCAGGACAGTAGCCGGTCTTCTGTCAGTGGACGAGGCCCGACCAAGGCGACCTTGCTGACGCTCGGGCGTGGCCATGGCGTAGGCGCGGATGTCGATGCCCATTTCGCAATAGGTACAGAAAAGGGGGTCCGCGCCTGAAGACGACACCCAGGGCGCCTTCTGCTGGCGCGGTGGTGGCGGGACGACGATAGACCCTTACCGTCCCGCGGCGGCCCGGACCCGCTCCTCCTTCACGACATGGACTCGTGCCGGTCGGCGGGACTTGGCGCGCTTCTTCAGCACCTCGGCGATTCCCTCCCGGACCAGCTCGGCGACCGAGCGTCGCTCGTTGAAGGCGATGAGGCGCAGCGCCTCGTGCTGCTCGCTCTCGATCATGGTGAGCACGCTTACCGGCGCCGTCAGCTTTCCTCGCGGCATCTCACTCCTCCTCGTTTCGGGTCACGCGTTCCAGGGGTCGCACGAGCTCGGTCTCCACGGAAAGCCACCGGAGGTAGATCGCGTCCTGCTGGAAGCGGGCGACGAGCTTGGTCCTCGCATACGTCGTGACCCACTCGCGGGTCTCCTCCGTGTCGGGGAGATCCGCCGAGATGTAGGCCAGGACGTCCTTGGCGAGCAGCCCCCGGTCCCACCAGAAGCCATGCGGCTTGTCGCGCCGGAAGACCTGCAGTTCGCGCCGGCGTCGAAGTGTTTGCTGATCTCCTCTGCGGTCCGAGTGAACTTCCATTTCTCGATCGGCTTCCGCACGCCCTGGGTGTCCGGGTTGTAGTACGTGGGCAGTGGCATGAGCAGGGTGATGATTCGCGGTCGAGCCATCCGCATCCCTTCCCGGTCATGTGACCGATATAACTATAGATCTATATAGCTTTGACGGCAAGGCCTGCCGCCCGAACGTGGCGCAGCATTCTCTCTCGGGGGTGGGCCCGGGCTAGGACCGTTCTCAGGTCCTTGACGTCCACCTTCGTGTAGACGGCCGTTGTCTCAAGGCTGCGATGGCCGAGGAACTGCTGGACGTGGCGGACGTCGGCGCCACCGGCCAAGAGATGCGTGACGCAGGCGTGCCTCAGACCATGCACGGACGCGCGGCCTTCCTTATCAAAAGCCGGCGCGAGGCGGCGGGGCCGGCACCAGGGACGCCACCGTCACTCCCCCGTCGTGCGGAGCGAGTGTCGGGACCGTGGCCGAGCCCACCGACGGCCTGGCTCCAGCACCAGGCGCGTGCGGACCCGGCGCAGCAAGTCCCACAGTCCAGCCATTAGTTCACTCAAGCAATACCGCGGCCATGGTCTCGTAGAAAGGTCGGAGTTTCTCGTCTCTCAAGGTTGGTTGATCAAGCTTGCGCCGGATGTTGTCGCTGTGGGTCTCCGGAGGCCACCCATAGCTCGTCAGGTATCTGACCTCGTACGGTCTGTGTTCGTGCCGGCCGATGATGTCGCGGGCGCGGCCAAGGAACCTGGCCTTACCTGACTCGGCCAGACCCCGGTTCACTTCACGACCAAAGCGATAGCTTTCCAGATCAACGATGGGCCCCGAGTCTGCGTGCGCCGCCAAGGACGACAGCGTCGCCTCCACATCGGGCTCCAGCGACCGATCCGGGCTCAACGCAAGCACTGGTAGAACTGCCGATGCGAAGATGACATCCTCTCGTCGGTGCGAGCGTAGGATCACCGCGTGGAGCATCCGCACGCTTGCCGGAAACATCGCCGCAAACGCCCGCCAGCACGCGACGTAGCGGCGCTTGTACGGTGGCAGTCGCTTCGGGACCTCACCGGTTACTCGGAAATGGCGCAAGGCCTGCGCAAAACGCAGCAGTTGTCGTCGTTCGTGGCTGTTGGAAGCGGCAGGCGCTGAATGATGCCGCACCTCCGCCCACCAAGCCCGAACCTCGGAAGGCACATCCACTGGTGCCACGTCCAAGCGCGAGCCAACGAGCTGCGGCAGCTTCGATGTCTGTCCTCGAAGCAACTCGATGACGCCCCTCGGGACCTCCGCTCGAGGAGCAGTCTCGAGAAACAGCAAGAAGGTAGCTTCGTCGAACGGAAAGATCCCGTAGTCGCGGAGCGTCCGAAAATCCGCGCTCTCGACCTGCGCCGCTCGCTCAGCCTCCTTCAGCAGCGCATAGTGGAAGTGCCTCCCGTGAGGATCGCTACGCTGGAGATCGCGTCGATGGAACTTGGCTTCCCCACTCTGGTCGGCCAGCGCCTGTTGACCCGCACGCGAGAATAGCCATTCATGAATCGGTACGAAGCTGTACTCCTGAGCCACGTCCGAGACCGTCTGGATGCGTAACAGGAAGACCGGCTGACTCTCGACACGCGCCAGCCAGTGCAGAAACGTAGAACGCGCTATGTCGAGGCTTCCGCGGTCGTGCTTTACCTGGAAGTGAAACCTGATGTCGGCCTGCTGACATAGGATCGTCGAGCGCCGCTCCGAACGGAGCTCGGTCGCTGTGAAGTCCAGCGCTGCTCCGTCAGACGATTTGGCGATGTCTCGAAATGAGCCTCGCAGGAATCCGCGTGCGTAGTCCTCTCCAGCCTGCCCAGTGAGGGGCCCTTCGCGTCCCACGAAACCTACCTACCCTGACAAGAGCTTCTGGCACTCGAAGAAACGATCCAGCAGAGCCCGCGCAACGGCTTCTGGTTCGTCCCGGGATTGGCGTTCACTGCCTCGCCCGCCATGCGTCCACCGCTTGGCGATGGCCTCCACCCGCGATGTCGTCCGGGATCTCGCGACGGCCGAAGAACGTGGGAGTATCGGCCTCCGCGGTCGCGTTGAGCGTGCCGGCCCGGATCACGCAGCGGTACGCCAGGAAGATCCCGCATCCTCGTGGGTGGTCCGTAAAGAAGAACACACCAGCGAGATCGTCTGCCTCGACCTGAAGCCCCGTTTCCTCCAACGCCTCCCTTACCGCGGCATCACGCGGATCCTCGTCGAAGTCGACGTGACCAGCCGGAAGGCACCAGCAGCCCACAAACGGGTTGTGCCCGCGGCGAATCAGGAGCAGTTGGTCCGACACATCGATGAGCGCGCCGGCCCCCACAATGAGCTGTTGGTACCTCACACGCCCACACCCGGAGCAGATCGGTCGTTCCTTGCCCTCGACCATCCGAACGACGTTCCGTGCACCGCACGCTTCGCAGTAGATCATGGTGCTCCAATCGCGCTGGCCTGCACCGGATACGGGCGCCTGCGTGCTGACCCTCGGGACTGGGACATCGATGCGGGACGCTTGCTCACGTCGGACCATCGCCGTCACGAACCGCTAGGCGTTTTCATCCCCGGCGAGCGCTATGGATGCCCCAGCAAGGGGGAGGGAGGAGTTTCCAGCCACGATCGACACCGCCGCCCAGCATGCGAGGGTGCGGGTGACGCGACTTCGGAGCCCCCACAAGGCGCATCCGACCTCCTCGACATCGCCCTGTCTACTTTGACGGAGACACTATCCCCTTTGCGGGGAGAGGGTCAAGCGAGCGGTACTGGGGCTGGCTAGAGGTCGACTGCGTAGATCCGAATCGGCGTCCCGCCCTTGAAGCGGTCGTGCTTGTTCTCGATCTTCAGCACCCCGCGCGGGCAAACGTGGGCGCACATGCCGCAGCCGACGCAGGCCGCGCGCTTCACGTCGGTGTTGGCCATGGCGTAGGCGCGGACGTCGATGCCCATCTCGCAATAGGTGGAGCAGTTGCCGCAGGAGATGCACATGTCCTTCTTCACGGTGATGCGGAAGCGGCCGAACTTCTGGACGAGGCCGAGGAGGGCGGCCATGGGGCAGCCGAAGCGGCACCAGACACGCGTGCCCATGAGGGGATAGAGGCCCACCCCGATGACCCCGGAGAACATCGCGCCGATGGCGAAGCCGTAGTAGTCCTGCACCCGGAAGGCGAAGCGCGCGAAATCCGGGTGCTGCTTGCCGATCGCCCAGTTGACCCAGACGACGGCGGTGGCCACGAGCGAGATGAAGAGGACGGAGTGGATGGAGATCTTCTCGACCCTCCAGGCGGTGGGCGATTTGTCGGAGAGGTGCCGCCACGGCTCGCCCGCGGTGTTGGCGAGGCCGCCGCAGCCGCAGATCCACGAGCAGTAGAAGCGCTTGCCGAGGAAGTACGCGAGAAGGGGGAAGGCCACCAGGGAGCCGAGGAACGACCAGGCCAGGATCAAGAACGGCTGCTGAAGGATGTAGCTCGGGTAGAGATATTCGATCTTGAGGGGCCAGAAGTACGAGAAGTAGTGCTCGCGATCGGTGAAGACCTTCATCACCAGGGGGAGCGCAAACGCGAGCACGACCTGCACGGCGACCACGACGCTCGTGCGCACCAACTGGTAGCGGCTGTTGCCGTGGCGCCGGATGACGAAGACGCCCCCCACGACCATGGCGAGGGTGTACAGGAAGCCGTAGAGGACCCACTTGCTGTGAAAGGCCTTCGGCAGGGCGAGCCCGCCCGCGACCACCTCGGCGAGGCGCTGGATGGGGTCGGCGGTGAAGCCGCGGTAGGGGTTGCCGCCGAAGTACAGCAGGACGTAGGCGGTGATGAGGACGGCGGAGCAGAGCCAGGCCACCGGTTGCCGGCTCGACACGGCGCGCTTGTACGTGTTCATGAGGCCGGCCTGCATCAGTACCTCCCGGATCCAGCGACGACCGAGGCGGGCCCGCTCACGTGGCCGTCGGCTGCGGCCACACCCGGAACCTCGGCATGAGCTCCTCGTCGAACTGGGCCTCGTGCAGGTGGTCGAGCACCCAGGCGAGGCTCCGGCGCTCGTGGATGAAGCGAAGGAGCGGCTCGTGGTCCCAGCGGCTGCCCAGCATGTTGAACCCGACGACGCGATCGCCCTTGCACACGATCTTCTGGCTCACGAGCTTTCCGGGCACGCGCTGGAACCAGGTGCCCACGTCGGGTCCGGGGTCGATCGGCGTGTTGTCGAAGTTGAGGAGCGCGGGGACCCAGCCGGCGGTGGTCCACTCGAGGTCGAAGAACTTGGCGGAGTTGTACCAGGCGCCGCGGCGGTAGGTGACGTCGTCTCCGAGCATCGATTGGGCGGCGATGCGACCCTGGTCGCGGGCGGTGTACCAGAGCTGCTCGGGCCGCCGCGAACCGTCGGCCCAGGTCACGCTGGCGCAGTCGCCCGCGGCCCAGACGTCGGGGGCCGCGGTCGCGAGGGCGTCGTCCACCTCGATGGCGCCTCCCTTGGAGAGCGCCAGCGGGCCGCCCACGAGGAACCCGGTGTTGGGCACGACCCCGATCGACGTGACCACGAGGTCGGTGGGGAGGTCGGCGCCGTCCACCCGCACGGCGCGCGGGCGACCGTCCGGGCCGCGCAGGATCTCCTCGACGTTGATGCCGAGACGGACGTCGATCCCGTGCCCCCGCATGTGCTCGGAGACGAGAGCCGATTCCCGGCCGTCGAGGGCGAGGGGGAAGTACCAGTTCTCGCGGATCAGGAAGGTGACGTGGAGCCCGCGGTCGTGAAGGATCTCCGCGACCTCGACCCCGATGAGGCCGCCGCCGATGACCGTGGCGCGCATTCCCTTCCGGGCGTCCCGGTCGAGCGCTTCGAGGTCCCGGAGGGTGACGAAGTAGTGGAGGCCGGGCCCTTCAGAGCCGGGCCAGGGGGCGGCGCGGCCCTTGGAGCCGACGGCCAGCAGGAGCTTGTCGTAGGCGAGGCGGCTCCCGTCCGCGAAGACGAGCGCATGACCGGCGGCGTCCAGGTTCGTGACTCGTCGACTGACCCGCTCGAAGCCCATCCTCTCGTAGAGCCGGCGGTCGTAGGGCTCGGTGTCCTGCAATCGCGTCTGGCCGGCAAAGACATACATGAGCGCCGGCCGCGAGAAGAAGTGATCGTGCTCGTCGGAGACGAGGCTGATTCGGGCCTGGGCATCGCGCGCCCGGAGGGCGAGCGCCGCCTCCATCCCGCAGACGCCGTTGCCGACGATCACATGGTGCATCAGTGGGTGTGCGGGTGCGTCTCGTAGTGCTGCCGCAGGAGGTCCTTGCCGTAGTCGTTGCCGTTGGGGGTGCGAACGACGGTGTGGATGTGCTCCAGGCCGGGCCGGCTCGGGTCCTGGGCCAGGTGCCGCAGGTTGGCCGGTCGCTGGTGGTCGAACTCGATCAGGATCACCGGGCTGTGGATGCGGTAGTAGAACACGCTCCCCGGCTCCGTGCCGCCGATCCAGGCGAAGTAGGTGGCGTCGAGGTGCCGTTCGACGTCGCTCATCTGCACCCGTGCGTGCTCGTCGCGCAGGTTGCCCACGTAGGCGCGGATGAGGGCCAGGAGCTGCTGCTTCTGGGCCGCGGTCAGCTCTGACGCCCGGACTCCGGCGTAGTCCAGGACGACGTTGTCCTTGAAGGCCTCGCCCACGTTGTCGTTCCCGGTCTTCGAGACCGCGATGATCGCCTTCGCGCGCTGCTCGGAGGTGAGCGTCTGGACCATGGCCAGGCCCTGGGCGCGCTCGTCCTGCAGGATGGCGATTCCCGCGTACTTGCCGGCTTTCGCCGTGACCGGCTCGGAGCCCCAGAACGCCGGCGACATCACGACCTGATCGCGCAGGACGAAGTAGTTGATGATCAGGTGATGGCCGTCGAGCTGAAAGCCCCAGGGCTCGGTGGCCGAGGGCCGGCCCATGACGGTCACATGGTACAGCCACTCGCCGTACTCCTCGAAGTCGTCGTGGTTCAGCTCGCCCAGGGTGTGGTTGAGCCTCATGATGTCGCGCGAAAGCTGGAGGCCCTTGGCGCTCAACGAGGCCCGGAGGAGTCCAAACGCCGCCTCCCGCTGCGCCTGCGTCATCTCCTTGAAGCTCACCCCCTGGCGCACGTAGAAGTGCTGGTTCATCCACTTGCGCCATTCGGGGTCGTCGACGGGGAAGCTCGTGCGGCCGCGCTGCTCGGTCGTCAAGGCCCCGAGGAGGGCCTCGGCGGCCTTCCGCACCGGTTCCGTCGACACCCCCGTGGAGCGGATCGGGAAGAGGCCGGGCACCACCTTGCCGTCAGTGGTGACGCCGCGGAACGGCTCGGCCAAGCCACGGGCTTCGGCATCCTTCGACATTTGGAGAAAGCGCGCCGCGCGATCCCCTGCGGTGGACTGCTGCGAGAGCGCTCGGGTCCCGGCAAAGACCGACAGCGCCGCCAGCACCGTGAGCGAGGAGGTCGAGAGGCGCTTCTTCATGGACCGCATTGTATCCGGACCGGAGGGTCGTCCACGGCGGACCGGGTCAAAGGCTCTATTCCCTTTGGGCCGTCACCGGGGCGACCGTTGCCTTCTCGTCGGGGGGCAGGGGGCGGAAGGTGCGGGCGGAAAGGGACCTGATGGACGAGGGCGTGGCCGAGCTCAGAGTCAGGCTCGAGGAGATGGGCCGAGAGCTGGCGCGCGTCCGCCAACGACTCGATGGCCTGGAAGGCGCGGCCCGAGCCGGCCCCCAGGTCGTGCTGGCGGCGGCTGCGGACGGGAATGCGGAACCGATCTCCGCCGCCCCGCTCCGCTTGGGAGGGGCTCCTGCTGGGGCCCTGCCGCTCCTCGGCCGCTCCCTGGTGGTGCTGGGCGGCGCCTACCTCCTGAGGGCGCTCACGGATGCGCGCCTGGTCCCGGAGCTTTGGGGCACGGTCGCCGGGCTCCTCTACGCGGCCGCCGGGCTCCTCTTTGCCGACCGCGCGGGGGCAGGCGGCCGGAAGGTCAGCGCCGCCTTTCATGGAGTGACGGGACTCCTGATCGTCCATCCGCTCCTCTGGGAGGCGACCGCCCGGTTCGGCCTCCTGGCTCCCGGCGTCTGCGCGGCCCTGCTCCTGGCTTTCTTCGCCCTGGGCCTGCTCGTGGGGTGGCGCCGTGACCTCGGCACGGTGAGCACGGCGAGCGTGCTGCTGGCGGCGGCCACGGCCCTGGGCCTGCTCCTCCGCACACACGAGCTCGTCGTGTTCGCGGTCCTGCTCCTGCTCATGGCGGTGATGGTGGAGGCGCTCGCCGCCCGTGACCGTTGGCCCGGCCTGCGCTGGGCAGTCGCCCTCGCCCTCGATCTGGCGATGCTGGTGCTGATGGTCGTCGGCCGGCGCGGTGGCGGCCCCCCGGAGGGGTACCCCGCGCTCTCATCGGCGACCCTGGTGCTCCTGGGGCTGGGCCTGTCCTTCGTTTACGTGGGGGCTTCGGTGCGCGCGTGCGTGCAAAGACAGCCGATCGGGACCTTCGAGGTCGTGCAGGGCACGCTCGCGCTCTTGCTGGGATATGGAGGCGCGGCCGGGGTCATGAGCGCCCGCGGCGGGAGCCTTCTCCCCCTCGGGGTCCTGGCCCTCGGGCTGGGGGCGGCGGGCTATTCGGCCGCGTTCGCGTTCCTCGAGCGGCGTGTCGAGAGCGGGCGGAACTTCTACGCCTTTTCCACCTTCGCGTGTGCAATGACCCTCGCGGGAGCGTGGACGGTCTTCGGGGGGGTGACCCTCGTCCTGGCCCTCTGCGTCCTCACGGCGGCGGCGGCGTTGCTGGGGGCGGCCTTCGGGCGGATGACCCTCGAGGTGCACAGCGTGCTCTTCTTCCTGACCGCGGGCGTCGTCGCCGGCCTCTTCACGCACGCGGCGGGAGGGTGGCTCGGCATGCCGGGGGGAGTGTGGCCGCCCCTCACCGCCTTGGGTGGGGTTGTGCTCCTCACCGGCGCTCTCGCCTATGTCGTGCTCGCGCGGGCCCGCGGTCACGCCACCGCCGTCGCCCTGCGCCGGTTGCCCGCCGCCGTGGGCGCCGTCGCCCTCGTCTGGAGCCTCGGGGGGGCGGCCCTCGTCCTCCTGGCGGGGCTCGTCGGCGCGCCCGGTCCCGCCGCGGACGCGGCCGGGCTCGCCGCCCTGCGCACCGGCGTCCTGGCCGCGGCGGCCGCAGGCCTGGCCTGGAGCGGCCGGCGCCCTCCGCTGCGCGAGCTGTCCTGGCTCGTCTACCCCCTCCTCGGCATCGGCGCGCTCAAGCTCCTGGCGGAAGACCTGCCCCGAGGCCGCCCGCTCACGCTCTTCCTCGCCTTCGCCCTCTACGGAGGAGCGCTCATCGCGGTCCCCCGGCTTGTCCGCACCCCCGCCGATTGAACTTCCTCCGTCACCGGCCGCGGCCGTAGACCACCTTGCCGTCGAGGATCGTGGTCACGACCTCGAAGTCCTTCACCTTGTCGGCCGGCTCCTTGAAGACGTCCTTCGAAAGGACGACGACATCGGCCAGCATGCCGGAGGCGAGCGTGCCTTTCCGTTCTTCTTCGAACGAAGCGTAGGCCGGGCCGGCCGTCCAGGCGTCGATGACCGTCTGGAGGGGCAGGCGCTGCTCCGGGCCGAACCCCCCTTCGGGCTTTCCGTCGAGGGTGCGCCGGGTGAGGGCGGTGTGGATGCCGGGGCGAGGGTCGAGCTCCACCACCGGCCAATCGGTGCCGAGGGTCAGTCGGCCGCCGGCATCGAGAATGCTCTTCCAGGCCCAGGCCCGTGACGCGCGCTCGGGGCCGAGATTGATGGCCCAGACGTCGAGGACGTTGGGGATCGGGTTCGCGTGAAAGGGCTGCATCGAGGCGATGACGCCGAGCTTCGCAAAGCGGGGGATGTCGGCGGCGCTGACCGCTTCGATGTGCTCGATGCGGTGGCGCCGGCCGCGGGCCGGCGCGGGGCTCGCCGCCGTGGCCCGCTCGTACGCGTCGAGGGTCATGCGGATGCCTGCGTCGCCGATGGCGTGGACGAAGATCTGCCAGCCCCGCCCGTCCATCATCTTCACGATCCGGTTCAAGTCGTCCACCTCGTAGTTCGGAATGCCCGTGGTGGCGCGGTTCGCGTAGGGCTCCAGGAGCGCGGCGGTGTGGGCCTCGATGACCCCGTCGGCGTAGAGCTTGACGGCCCCGGTCTTGAGCCGGGGAGTGTCGGGATGCTGGCGGAGGACCTGGTCGTACGCGCGCGCCTGGTCCTCGGTGAATCCCGGCGGGGCGGAGAGCGCCGCGTACACGCGGACACCCAATTCGTGGCGGCGCTCGAGCTCGACGAAGAGCTCGAACTCGTCCACCTCCACGCCCGCGTCCTGGACGCTGGTCACGCCCAGGCGCTGGGCTTCGCTCACGGCGCGGCGGAGGGCCGCGAGCTTGTCTTCCCGCGAGAGCGCGGGCACGACCTTCTGCACCAGGTCTTGCGCGTCTTCCTTCAGGACGCCCGTGGCCTCTCCCGTCTTCGGGTCGCGGACGATGACGCCGTTCCTGGGGTTGGGCGTGGCCTTGGAGATGCCGGCCAGGGCGAGCGCGCGCGAGTTGACCCAGCTCGTATGGCCGTCATAGCAGACCATGACGGCGGGCCGGTCCGGGACCACCTCGTCGAGCTGCGCGCGCGTCGGCAGCCCGCCCGGGAACGACCCGTAGAGCCAGCCTCGGCCCAGGACCCAGGGCCGGTCGGGGTGAGCGGCGGCGAAGGCCCGGACCTTCGCCTGGACGCTCGCCAGGTCGCCGGCCTCGAAGAGGTTCACGCGGTCGAGCGATTGGCCGCCGCTCAGGAAGTGGACGTGCGAGTCGTCGAAACCCGCCATCACCGTTCCCCGCTGAGCGTCAATGACCTTGGTCCCAGCCGTCTTCAGTCCCTGGATCTCCTCGGTCGACCCGACGCGCAGGATGTGGTCGCCCGCGATCGCGATGGCTTGCGCCACGGGGGCGCCGTTGCCGGGGTAGACCGCGCCGTTGACGACGATCAGGTCGGCAGGAGTGGCGGGCTCGCGCGGCCCGCAGCCGAGGGCGGCGGCGAGGGCCAGACTCACGACCGGCGTCAGGAACCGCGGCGGCGGAGGGGCATTCGGGGGACGGCGGCGACGAACGGTAGCGGTGTGGCCGAGAGCGGTCATGGGCGGTTTCTCCGCGAAGCCCGACGAGGGGCCAAGCGGCCGGAGTCTATCCTGGCTCCCGTCCCGGAGGATGTCCTGCTTTCCCTGGCCTGGACCGATCGGTTGTGGATAGAATCTCGCACCCGAAGAGGAGAACGAGCCATGTCGAAAGCGGTGACCATCACAGGGGACGTCGACGTCGCCCGGAAACGCGTCACCCTGAGTGGCAAGCAGGACGGCAAGAGGCTCCCCGTCGAATTCGTGGTCGGCAACGATCACACGCTGACGTGGAAGCTGCGGGATGCAAAGGTCCCGACCCGGACCGTGTTCGAGGGATTCAAGGCGCAGGTCCGATTCGTCGGCTTCCCCTCGGGAGAGCCGCGCCCGCTCCTGAAGCGTGGAAACACGCTCGAAGCGGCGGCCACCGGGGTCATCGACGGGGGAGCCGTCAACCCCAACGCATTCGAGGGCCTCTATACCTACGCGGTCGAGCTGGTGGGCCCGGCGGGCGGCATTACCAGTCTGGAGTGCTCCTGGGCGGGTGCCGCTCCCAACGCCGCGCCCGTCGTCACGGGCATGGGCGGGATCAAGCGCAGCGGGGGACCCTAGAGCCTCGACTCACGCCGGCGGGAGCAACTCGCGAAAGGCGGGCGCGTTGCGCAGTGACTCGAATCCGGGAATGGCGAACCACGGCCGGGACAGGCCCCGGCGGCGCGCCTCCTTCGCGTTGACGATCGCGTGGTTCTGCTCGCCGCAGATCGCGTAGATGACCGCCGCCTGGAAGATCACCTGGGGGTCGCGGTCGCCCTCGCCGAGGGCCTGGATGGTCAGCGCGACCGCCGGCACCGCGTCGCCCAGGCGGGCCAGCGCCTGCGCCTTGATCAATCGCTCGGACACGGTGAGCGCGCCTTTCCCCTCGCGGGAGGCCATCCGATCGAGCAGCTCTCGATAGAGCCGGCGGGCGCCCTCCGTGTCGCCGCCGCCCTCGCTCGCAATGCCGAGGTTGAGGCGGGTCAACGGATCGTCCGGGGCCAGCTCCAGGGCCCCCCGATAGGCGGCGGCGGAAGCGGCGTAGTCTCCCGCCAGCAGCAGGCTCCATCCGAGATTGCCGAGCTCCGCTTCGGTGACCTTCTCCTTCAGCAGACCCTGGTAGATCTGGGCCGCCCGGACGGGGTCGCCCATGAGCACCTCGAGCTCGGCCATCATGACCAGCCCCTTGCGATTGCCGGGTGAGACTTGGAGCAGCTGCTCGAGATGCTGGCGCGCTCCCTTCACGTCGGTCAGGTCCATCTCGATGCTGGCGACGTACCAAAGATTCTTCCAGGACGGTCGCTCGCGCACCAGCCTCCGGTGAACCTCGGCCGCCTCCTGGAGCTTGCCCTGGCGGGTCAGGAGCCTGCCGCGCGCGCGCCACCCTCGGATGTCACCGGGCGCCCGCTTCTCCAGCTCCGCGAGGGCCGACTCGGCATCGGCCAATTGGCCAGTCTCCAGCTCGAACTGGAAGCGCTCGTAGGCGAGCTGTGGGTCGTTAGGCTCGCGGGCCTCGGCCTTCTCGAGGATGGCCTCGGCTCGCCGGCTCTCCCCCAGGAGACGCGCGGCTCGAGCCGACAGGACATGGGCTTCGACCAGGCCTGGCGACGACCGGGTGAGCTGCTCCAGCTCGTCGATGTCCTTGGATGCCAGCGCTTCCCCGCCTTCGGCCCGCTGGAGGAGTCGGAGGTAGAGCCCGTAGTCGGCGCCCCGCACCTCGAGACGCTCGCCCCGCGATCGCGGGCGGTGGTCGGGAAACGCCTCGCGGACGTGGATCGCGACTGCGCTCGCCAGGGCCAGGGAGTCTTCGGGTTCGCTCGAGACGTCGAAGGACCTCGTGCTCGTGACGAGGTGGCCGTCGCGGCCACGTTCGCGGCGCAGGGAAACGCGGCACCAGTGACCCTGGCAGGCGATGGTCGGGATCACGATCTCGTCGGCGGCGACGGCACGAGCGGCGCCCTGGGCCGGGAGCGCGCCTTCGGGAAGCTCGCCCGGCTCGATCGGCTCGATGCCATCGAGGCCCGCGAGAGCCCGGAGCACCGCCTCCCGGAGCGCAAACGCGGCCAGACTGGACCGCTCGTCTCCTGGAGACGGAACGACCCTGGGCTCCTGGACCAACACCGCGTTGGGCCGGGACGGCGGCCGGCCTCGCCAGAGGACCGTGACGGCGACCGCGGCCAGGGCCAATGCGCCGATCGCGGCCAGGACCGGCCAGCGAGCGACGGAAGGAGGCGTCTCGATCCGCCTGAGCCTCTCGGCGACGCTTCCGGCGCTCACGGGCCGGCGCGCGGGGTCCTTCTCGAGGAGCTCCCGGACGAGGGCCGCGAGGGGCCCCGGAACCCCGGGATTGAGGGTCTCTGGGGGTGTGGGTTCCTCGGCGATGACCCTCTCCAGGGTTTGTCCTCGATCGTCCCCACGAAACGGTGACCGCCCGGTGCAGATCTCGTAGATGAGCACGCCCAGCGAGAAGAGGTCGGACCGCACGTCGACCGCGCCGCCCTTCGCCTGCTCGGGCGACATCACGTGTCGGGTGCCCACGAGGGCGCCGTCTTCCGTGAGCGAATCGTCGTCGGCAGAGGGGTTGAGGCGCTTGGCCAGGCCGAAGTCGAGGATCTTGGCCTGTCCCGATGCGGTCACCATGACGTTCTGGGTCTTGAGGTCACGGTGGATCAGCCCCAGGGCATGGGCCGCGGCCAGCCCCTCCGCCACCTGGCGTGCGATCCTCACCGCTTGCTGCACGGGCAAGGGACCCCTCGCCAACATCTGGGCGAGCGTGCGCCCCTCGACGTACTCCATCACGATCGCTTCGCCTGTAGCCTCCTCGAGGATGTCGTAAACCTGGACCACCGCCGGGTGGTTGAGGGTGGCGGCGGCGGACGCTTCGCGCCGGAGACGCTCCCGGGCCAGGGGGTTCATCTGGCGGCCGGCATGGATGCGCTTGATGGCGACGTGCCTCTGGAGGCGAGCGTCAAAGGCGAGCACCACCGTGCCCATCCCTCCGGAACCCAGCACGCCCAGGACCCGGTAGACGCCGATGTTCTTTTCGCCCGCCTGATCCGCCGCGCCCACACCGCCGGCGAAGGTAGAGGCCGTTTCGCTCGCCGCGGGACCGTCTGGCGGGTCCTCCGGATTGGTCAAGGGACGCCTCGCGGGAGATCGTCGATCCCCACGTCGCCAAATGCAACGGGTGTCTGGATTCTAGCCTGGACAGCCGCTCCTTTCCTGCCGAGAATGCCCTCTCATGAGCCCCTTTCTCCTCGTCCTGGCCGCCGTGCCCCTTCTGCCCGTCGAGACCACCTCGCCCGAGCCCCATCGCCAGCTCGTGCGGGCGATCTACGAAGAGCTCGTGAATTCGAACACCAGCTACGACACGGGCAAGACGACCCCCGCGGCCGAAGCCTTGGCCAAGCGTCTGCTCGACGCGGGCTTCCCGCGCGAAGACGTCGTCGTGGGGGGAGCGGCCCCGCACAAGGCGAACCTGGTCGCTCGCTACCGCGGGACGGGTGAGGCTCGGCCGTTGCTCCTCCTGGCTCATCTGGACGTGGTCGAGGCCAAGCGGGAAGACTGGACCTTCGACCCCTTCACCCTCCTCGAGAAGGACGGCTATTTCTACGGACGCGGCACCGGCGACGACAAGGCGCAGGCCGCCATCTGGGTAGCGAACCTGATCCGCTACAAGCGGGAGGGCCTCCGTCCGTCTCGCGACCTGATCGTGGCCCTGACCGCGGACGAGGAAGGCGGCGGACCCAACAACGGGGTGGACTGGCTCCTCGCGAACCGCAAGGAGCTCATCGATGCCGAGTTCTGCCTCAACGAAGGTGGCTGGGGCGAGATGCGGGGCGGTAAGCGGCTCTTGAACCTCGTCCAGGTGGGCGAGAAGCACTCGGCTACCTACCGGCTCGAGGTCAGGAATCCCGGCGGGCACAGCTCGATGCCGGTGCCGGAGAACGCGATCTACCGACTGGCCGCGGCGCTCCAGCGCGTGGCGGCGCTGGAGTTTCCCTTCCGGCTGAACGACGTGACCCGGAAATACCTCGAGACCCTGGCCGGCCTGGAAGGAGGGCCGCTCGCCTCCTCGCTGCGGCTCGCCTCTGCCGGCGGCGCCGAGGCCATGCGGGCCGTGGCGAAGGCCTCGCCGCAATGGAACGCGGTGATGCGGACCACCTGCGTGGCGACCGGCCTCGACGGAGGGCACGCGGAGAACGCCCTGCCCCAGACCGCGGGGGCGCGGGTCAACTGCCGCATCCTGCCGGACGAGACGCCGGAACAGGTGGAAGCCGTCCTGCGCCGGACGGTCGCCGACGACCAGGTCGCGGTTTCCATCGCGCGGGCCCACGGGGCGAGCCCCATGTCGCCCCTGCGGGACGATGTCGTCGCCGTTACCCGGAGCCTGACCTCGACCTTCTGGCCCGGGGTGGTGACCCTCCCCTACATGGTGATGGGAGGTACCGACGGGCGCATGCTGCGCAAGGCCGGCATCCCGACCTACGGTGTGCAGGGAATCTTCTACGACGCGGGCGACATCCGCTTCCACGGCCGTGACGAGCGCGTAGGCGTGCGCGAGTTCTACGAGGGCCAGGAGTTCCTCTACCGGCTCGTCAAGGATCTGTCGACCACGCGCTGACGTCCCGGTCAGCCGGCCTCGGCCCCGGACGCCGAGGACCGCGGTCAGGGCCTCCCCGTGGGCCGGCGTCATGACCAAGCCGATTACCGAACCCGTTGGAGAGTTACGGTTAGGGTAAGGAGAGGCGGCCTCGCTCGCGCGTGGGCGGTCGTTCGCAACCCACGTGGCCACAAGTGGTTCTGCCTCCCAACGAGCTTCAACCGCTCGCGGGTATCCGCCTTGCAGGCCAGTCCCCAATCCCGAACTTCGTCGCAGTGCCGGACTCGACGGGCTGACCTTCAATAAGGAGTTCTTTGACCATGCGAACTCGACTCATGGGCCTTTCCCTCGCCGTGCTGGCGGGCGCGACCCTGCAGCCATCCGCCGCCAAGGTTTCCGCCGACCGCGACCATGGCCGCGATCGGAGCTTCTCTGCCGTGCTCGAGAGCTTCAACGAGGTGCCGACCCTCTCGGTCCCCGACGCGAGGGGCTTCTTCCGAGCCCGCCTCAACCACGACGGCGACGCGCTTCACTACTCGCTCAGCTACTCGGGTCTTTCCGCCCCGGTGCTCATGGCGCACATCCACATCGGGAAGAGCCGCCTGAACGGGCCGATCATGGTGTGGCTCTGCCAGACCGCGACCAATGCCGACCCGACCACGCTCGCCCCGACTTGCCCCGTCCCCGAGGGCACAGTCGAGGGGACGATCACCGCGGCCAATATCATCACCGCGGGAACCAGCGGCATCGCCGCGGGGGAGTTCGACGAGTTCGTGCGGGCGCTGCGCGAGAATGCGGGCTACGCGAACGTCCACACCACCGCCTTCACGGGTGGTGAGATCCGTGGCCAGGTTCGTTAGGGAATAGAGAGCCAGAGAACGGACAACGGACAACAGACAACGGACCTTGGCGTCTTACCCGACGGTTCTGGGGAGATAGTCAACAACGGAGCGGCGCTGAAGAG
>Ga0209640_10001684_pt1 | contig 18993 bp, 15 predicted proteins | sample RifCSP10_1_FD_184018 | JGI IMG/M metagenome (GOLD analysis project Ga0209640, IMG submission 184018) | Soil microbial communities from Rifle, Colorado - Rifle CSP2_sed 10_1 (SPAdes) (version 2) | ecosystem: Environmental > Terrestrial > Deep subsurface > Rock core/Sediment | place: Rifle... | reverse complement strand
AAGAAAACTCGTAAGGAATTGTAAAACATCCAACGAAGCGTCAATGGAAAGAGAAAACCGGGTGTTTTCTCTTTCCATGACACTGTCAGTATTAGCCTTTCTTTTTGTTCGTGATCAAATCGTGGATCAAGGGTGTCAGGATAACTTCCATGGCGAAGCCCATTTTACCGCCGGGCACCACGATGGTGTTCGGGCGTGACATGAAAGAATCGTGGATCATGTTCAGCAAATAGGGGAAGTCCACGTTGAAATATTTGGGATCACGAAATCGAATGACGATAAAACTTTCATCCGGGGTTGGTATGTCACGCGCGATAAACGGATTGGATGTATCGACCGTGGGTACGCGCTGGAAGTTAACGTGGGTGCGCGAAAACTGTGGCGTAATATAATGAACGTAGTCCGCCATGCGGCGCAGAATCGTGTCCACAATGGCTTCCGCTGAGTAACCCCGCTGGGCATTGTCACGGTGAATTTTCTGGATCCATTCCAGGTTCACGATCGGCACCACGCCGATCAGTAAATCCACCAGTTCCGCCACGTTCGCGGTTTCGCTTTTTACCCCGCCATGCAGGCCTTCGTAAAACAGCAGGTCGGTGTTTTGCGGAATATCCTCCCAGGGTGTGAATTGGCCTGGCCCCAGTTTCAGGTGTTTATAAGGTTCGGCTTCTTCCTCACTGTGCAGGTAATAACGGCGTTTGCACATACCGGTTTCGGCATACTCGGCGAAAGTCTGCTGCAATTTGTCGAACAAATTGGCTTCCGGGCCGAAATGGCTGATGGTCTTTCCGCCTTCCGCGAATTTATTGATCGCGACTTTCATTTCCTGGCGGTCATAAGCGTGATAGCTGTCACCCTCGATGATCGCGGGCACCAGTTGTTCGCGGCGGAAAATATGTTCGAACGCATTTTTTACCGTGGTGGTTCCAGCCCCTGATGATCCGGTTACCGCGATAATGGGATGTTTTGCAGACATGAGAAAAATCTCCTAAAGTTGCTACGAATTCTGAAATTTTATCGTTTGCTGGTTGTTGTTATCTGGTTGTTGTTATATTGCTGACGCGTTGTTGATTCACCGGTGTTAGCCCGCATTTCTCACCAGGCGGCCGCTAACTATCAAGAATAGATGCGAAAACAAACGACTATGCCCGATACGTCAATAACACATTGTTCAGCGCTCTGGCCTATCGCGGTTCAGACGGGTCTTCGCGTCCGTAGGCTTGCTTTTCACTCAAGCCATAGCTACGGCTATGACTTTCGCTCCAGAGCGGCGCCTACGAACACGAATCCTGCGTCTGCTCCCGCGATCCTGGTAAGAAATGCGGGCTAGCTATTGCCGCCCGCCGCTGTCTGGCCGTCATCTATGGCGGTTGCGTCTTTATCCGGCCGGGCCGCCAGTCAAACCGCGAATAATAACGGTTTCCGGTATGGGATAAAAGCTGAAATATGGTGGTGCTGCGGCGAAGGGTAGTGAGGGGGAGGAAGGACTGGCGATTTTACATCGCGATAGCACGATTTTTTTATAACTATTAGTAACTTAATGAAAATTCTTAGACAGATTTTCCAGCACCATGTTTTCCATCCAGACGTAAGCCTCATCGGAATCCGTTTGATTAAACAACACCATCAATACCACCCATTTTAACTGGGTAAGATCGATTTCCTCTGATTCCAGCGCCATTGCCCGGTCAATGATATGCTCCCGGACCGTGGCGTCAATGACGCCCATTTGCTCCAGAAAATGCAGGAAACCTTGGCAATCGACGTTGAGCTTTTTGGCTTCAGTGCTGTGATAGACGCGGATGGTATTACCGAACGCCGCGTTGGTCACCGTAGCGTCCTGCAGGCGCACCAAGCCTTCGAGCCAGTCAAAGGCCTTGGCGATGTGATTTTTCCCAAAGCCGGCGTCACGGAGCAGCGCTTTTAATTCTTCAGGATCCGTGTGTTTTGCGCTGTCGTCGTCGATGTAGTTTTCAAACAGGTACATCAGCACGTCAAATACGCTTTGTTTCATTGCTACTTCCTTTCGATCTTAAGCCTTTTGATCACAAGCGTGAATAAAGCCCACCCGAGGATACGATGAGCCCATTTAATTCCAGTTCCACCAGCATGGAGGAAATAGTCTCCGGCGTCAATCGTGATCTTTGCACCAGTATATCGATGGAAACCGGTTCAAAATCCATGGCTTCCAACAGCTTGTGCTGCGGTGAATCCGTTTCCCCGTCACGCATAATCGATAATCCCTGAGGCGGTCCTGATTTTTCCGGTGTGGTAGCATTTTGACTGCGACGCAAGGTAGCAATTAAAGGCGCGAGTTCCTGCAGCACGTCGTCGCCGGTTTCCACCAGTTTTGCGCCCTGGCGAATCAGGTGATGGCAACCGCGGGCCAATGGATTGTGAATCGAGCCGGGGATGGCGAACACCTCACGGCCTTGTTCCATGGCTTGCCTCGCCGTGATTAATGAGCCGCTTTGCAGGGCGGCTTCCACGACCAGGGTGCCAACGCTCAGGCCACTGATAACGCGGTTGCGGCGGGGAAAATTGTGCGCGACGGGTTTGGTGTCCATGGCAAATTCCGAAAGCAGCAAGCCCTGCGCCGCGATTTGTTCCGCCAATGCCTTGTTTTTCGCGGGATATACGCTGTCCAAACCGGTGCCGGCAACGGCGATGGTTAATCCGCTGCCGGCCAGGGCCCCTTGGTGGCTGTGCGTATCAATACCGGTCGCCATGCCGCTGGTGATGATAAGCCCGGCTTGCGATAAGTGCCGGGCGAATTCAAACGCGGTTTCCTGGCCGTAATGGCTGGGGTTGCGGCTGCCCACCATCGCCAGTTGCGGGAATTGCAGCAGTTCCGCGTCGCCCTGGGCATACAAAACAATGGGCGGGTCGGCTATTTCACGCAGTAATTGCGGATACCAGGTCGAGACGATGGGAATAATATGGCAGTTGGGCTGTTCCGCCCAGATGACGGCTTTTTCAATGGCCTGCCAGTTAGGTTCATTCAATGCGCGCCGGATGGTTTCCGGCAGCGAAATCCGCGCGAAAAGGCTTTTTTGGTTACTGCCCAGCAATTCGAGGGGATGGATCTGGTGCTCAATCAGCATGGCCAGTTTGGCGGGGCCAAAGCCATGGGTATGGTGCAGCACCAACCATTTTTTTAACTGCGCGGGAGCGATGTCCCGTTGGGGGACAATGGGTAAAGCCACCGGTTTAAGCACGAAATCCATTTTCCTTTTTTGTTTCTCAAAGTGAGTGCTACAGCGTGAGATTTAACATCCTGGCGGCAATTCATCAAGTAATCGCAATGGCGTATTGCCGGTTTCTAATCCGGCGGATGTTTAGCAACAAGAGTCGGGCATGCTGGCTGGCAATCATACCGGCTGGCGGTTTTGAAGGGAATAGTTGTGGCGGTTACGCCAGAACCGCAGTGAACTGAACGCGGGCCGTTAAACTTCGCTGTTCATAGCGATTGATAAAAAAGCCTTGTTCCAGGGGAACAAGGCTTTTTAAACGGGAAAAAACTCAGCTGACTTAATACGAAGAATCAGGGATTGCGTACCGAGTCATAAACCCGCATATCCCTGTACGACTCCATCACCATCGCGAAACTCACCAACTCAAAGGAGCGAATGACCATCACAACGCCGGCGCGTACATCGGGCAGTGTCACTATTTCGGTCTTCGTGGTGCGCGGATCCAATACCTTGGCGCCTGACTGAAACACCGCCAGAACATGCCCGGTCTCGATGCCGTCGCTTTCGCCCTTATTAATGACCACGGTTTGGTATTGGCCGATGCGGGCTACACCATCAACCACATCGATGATTTGTCCGCTGACCGGGTTTTCCGGTGGATGGGGAATAAATGTTTGATCGAGTCCAACATCACGCTTTGGCAGCAGCCGGTCACCAATCAGCACTTCACGCGATGAGTTGGTAATGACCAGGGTCGATGGGTCGCCAAATACCTCGACTTTCGCATCGGCAACCAGAATGGCTTCATAACCCAGAATATCCCGGGGTTTGGCGCCCTCGTTACGATAGGGATTGCCGATTCGCACCACACTGAATTCGGAATCCGCTCCCGCAACCAGCCCGCGTACATAAATCTTGTCACCTCTGCCCGCGATCAGCCGGCCTTCATCACCGGCAACAATGTAAGCGGCGTTATTGATTTCCCGCTCGGAAAGTACCCGTGGATGGCCAAGAAACTGTTCAATCGCGGTCAGTGGAATAGTGGAAATCGGGGTATCGACGCGGGTAGAGCGCACTTTGGGGGATATTTTTACGGTTGGTTGACCGCGGTCGACTTTTAACATGGGCCGTCCCTGCTCATCATAGACCAGGGATACGACATCACCGGGATAGATCAGGTGCGGATTCTCGATTTGAGGATTAAAGCTCCATACTTCGGGCCAGCGCCAGGGTGTTTCCAGGAATCGCGCTGAAATGTCCCAGAGGGTATCGCCCTTCACCACCACATAGCGATCCGGATGATCCGACCGCAACGCGATTTTATCGGCGGCCGCCGTTCCCAATATCATCCATACGGTTAAACCTAAGAGAAGTTTTTTGCTCCACATAGCGCTTCTTCAGACCATCCTGTAGTGAGTTAATTTTTGCAGTGTAGTCGAAACCCTGTACCCGCACCAGTTATACCAATTGGTAATGAAGGACCTGGTGTCGCGAACCAGAAATATCGAAACATAAAACGGCAGCTTTTTCCGCACGGTCGCGTTGCCATAGTCCCCACTATGCCGCCTCCTCGCGCCTTGCCCTGCGAAAAAATCCCTCCGTTTTATTTTGTTTCCCTCTCTGGTTCGCGACACTAGTGGCCATTGTTCATCCAGAATATCCAAGTATTAGGCGGGTTGGATTTTTAAAGTGCGTCCCTGCATTTTTTTCCAAGTAGGGAAAATAGCGGTCCAATAGTGAGTAACTTAAGCCCTGAAAGTGTCAAACGAGCGCAAGTGTTATTGAAATGGCGCTAACTAATCCCCAGATTGGGCAATAAGCGATCTAAACGGCGGTACACCCTAAAACCACGCATCCAACGCCAATGTCTCTGTGCGCGATAGGAAACGGCACTTGTTCGTGACTACTTTAGAATCTAGTATTATCTAAACTGAGTTTTTAGAGCTTTTATTTCGAAATATGACAGGCTTCACATGGCGCTTTTAAATATCCTTCATTTTCCCGATCCCCGGCTGCGCAAAAAGGCACTCCCTGTAGAAAACGTTGACAGCGGTATCAAACAGCTGGTCGCTGACATGTTTGAGACCATGTATCAGGCGCCGGGTATTGGCCTGGCCGCTAACCAGGCCGATATCCAACAACGCATCATTGTCATCGATATTTCCGAAGACCGGTCCACGCCGCTGTGCTTTATCAATCCGGAAATCATAGCGGCCGGCGGAAAAGAAGAAATGGAGGAGGGTTGTCTTTCGGTGCCGGGTATTTACGAAAAAGTAACCCGGGCGGAACATATCCGGGTGCGCGCGCTGAACCGTGAGGGTCAGGCGTTTGAAATGGACGCCAAAGGGCTGCTCGCGGTCTGCATCCAACATGAAATGGATCATCTGGAAGGCAAGTTGTTCGTTGATTATCTATCGGAAATAAAACGCCAACGTATCCGCAAAAAGCTGGAAAAGCTGCGGCAAAAAACCTTGTAGTCAGCCGGAGCTTACTTTACCGTAGCCGCATCATGCGTTCCGTTCGGTCAATCAGTGAATTGGCCATTACCGGGCGTATCCACAAACTCACTACAGCGGCATTTTTATAAACACAAATACAAGGTTTATGAGGCATGGCGAAGGCGCTGAATATACTATTTGCGGGCACGCCGGAATTCGCGGCGGCCAGTCTTAATGCCCTGCTCCAGGCGCCGCACAACATTTGCGCCGTGTACACCCAACCGGACCGGCCCGCCGGGCGCGGCCGAAAACTCACACCCAGTCCGGTGAAGCAGCTGGCGCTGCAGTATGAGCTGCCGGTTCTGCAGCCGGAAACACTAAAAGCACCGGAGGTCCAGCAACAGCTGAGGTCATTCAACGCGGATCTCATGGTGGTGGTGGCCTATGGTTTACTCCTGCCGCCGGCTGTGCTGCAGGCGCCGCGCCTGGGTTGCATCAATGTTCATGCTTCGCTATTACCGCGCTGGCGCGGCGCGGCGCCGATCCAGCGCGCGATTTTAGCGGGTGATGCGCAGACTGGGGTCACGATTATGCAAATGGACGAGGGGCTGGATACCGGTGACATGTTGTTAAGTAAAACCACGCCCATCCACGCGGACGATACCGCGCAAACCCTGCATGACCGCTTGGCGGACATCGGTGCAACCGCCCTGGCCGAGAGCCTGCAATTACTGGCGGAAGACTCGCTGGTTCCGGAACAACAGGATAACGCGCGGGCGACCTATGCCGCGAAGTTGCAAAAAGCCGAAGCGCAGATTGATTGGCGCCAAAGCGCCGAACAGTTGCAACGGCTGATCCGCGCCTTTAATCCCTGGCCGGTGGCGCAGACGTCGATGGATGGCGTCACGCTACGCATTTGGAACGCTAAGTTATTGCCCGCCGCCGAAGCGCCTAAAACCGTTGGCAAAGTACCGGGTACGGTGCTGCATGAATCCCGGGCGGGTATCGATGTTGTGACCGGGAAGGACGTTTTGCGTATCACGCAATTGCAATTGCCGGGCGGCAAACCTCTGGCGGTGTCAGAGTTTGTCAACGCCCACAGCCTGCAGGGTAAAGTGTTGACCTCCGGATGAACACACGCGCCTTGGCTGCCCGGATACTGGTCGATGTCCATGTTCACGGCATGTCGCTGACTGATGCGTTAGCTGATCGCCTGGGTTCACTGCCGGATGCGCAGAACCAGGGTTTTGTGCAGGAGATGTGTTACGGGGTCAGCCGCTGGTGGTGGCGCCTGGACGCCATGCTGGCTTTATTGCTGGAGAAACCGCTCAAGGCCAAAGACGCGGACATCAGGCACTTGCTAATGACCGGACTCTACCAATTGCAGTATATGCGGGTGCCGGACCACGCCGCCGTGGCGGAAACGGTGGCGGCATGCGCCGCGTTAAAAAAAGCCTGGGCAAAAAACCTGGTTAACGCGGTACTCCGCAATTATCAACGCCGCGCGGAGACATTGAACACGCAATTGAAGGACAATCCGGTTGCCGAGTTCAGTCATCCGCGATGGCTGCTGGATGCGATAATGACAGCATGGCCGCAACACTGGCAAGCCATCTTGCAGGCCAACAATGCAAGGCCGCCGATGGCGCTGCGCGTCAATCTGCTGAAAGTGCAGCGTAACGCCTATCTGGAACAATTGGCGGCGGCGGGTATACCCGCCAAAACGGCAGCCTATGCTAACGCGGGAATCATCTTGGACAACCCGGTGCCGGTCGCGCAATTGCCGGGATTCCAGGACGGGCTGGTGTCAGTGCAGGATGGGGCGGCGCAATTGGCGGCAAGCTTGCTGGCGCTGGCGCCGCGGCAGCGGGTGCTGGATGTCTGCGCGGCGCCCGGCGGTAAAACCGCGCACATCCTGGAAACCCAACCGGAACTACAGGAACTGGTGGCGGTGGATATCGATGCCGAACGCCTGCAAAAAGTGACCGAAAATCTGCGGCGGCTTGGCGCAACGGCAAGCGTGCGGGTGGGTGACGGGCAGTCGCCGCACCGCTGGTGGGACGGGCAGGCGTTTGACCGTATATTGCTGGACGCGCCGTGTTCCGCCACCGGCGTGATCCGGCGCCATCCCGATATCAAGCAATTGCGCAAGCCTTCGGATATTGAACAAGCCGTGGTAATCCAGCAGCGTATACTGGCCGCGGTATGGCCCTTATTGAATTCAGGGGGTATGATTTTATACGCAACGTGTTCAATTTTGCCGGAAGAAAATCAACAGCAAATACGGGACTTTTTGTCGTCATACCCTGATGCGCTGCACGTTGAACTGAGTGGAGCATGGGGAATGCCGCTGGACTATGGCCGCCAGGTATTGCCCGGACAAGATGAAATGGATGGCTTCTATTACGCATGTATAAAAAAGCAATAAAACTTTACCTGCCCGCGGGTGTTGCGTTGCACCCGCGCGTGCGGTCTTTGTTGCGGCGCTGCCTGGCGGCGCTGTTGATTTCCGTGGCGCCGGCGGGCGCGGCAATGGCCGACGGCTTTGTGATAAACCACGCGGAACTGGTGTTGAATGACAAGGTATATCAATTGAACGCCAACCTGGAATTCGATTTCAGCAACGATGTGCTGGAGGCCATCAACAACGGCGTGCCCCTGGTGCTGGAATTGGTTATTGAAATCTACGAACCGCGGCGTTTCTGGTGGGATAGCGAAATCGCGGCATTGGGGCAGCGCTACCAATTGCAATACCACGCGCTCAGCGATCAGTACCTGGTGCGCAACCTGAACAGCGGAGCCCAGTACACGTATTTTTCCCTGAGCGCGGCATTGCAGAAAATCGGCAATGTTTCCAACCTGCCGGTTATCGACGAGCAGTTGCTGCAAGACAAGGAGACTGAAAAGTATTACGCGCGTATCCGCACCAGCCTGAGTTTTGACAATTTGCCATTGCCGCTGAAAATCGATGCCTGGACGTCCAGGAGCTGGTGGCTGGGTAGTGAATGGATTGAGTTGAATTTATAGCCCGGGTTTAACCGTCTGTAACGCAAGAATGGGTAACGCCGATGTCTGAAGTGACATTATTGCTTAAACGTATTTCCGACAGCTTTTTCCCCGTGCTGGTCATGGGCTTGTTCCTTGTGCTGTCGCTGACGCTGTTGAGTACCGCGACGCAAAGTTCGGTGCAGTTCGGCCGCATGCACCTGGTTCTGGTCGTTATCAATGCGCTGGGCTTGATCGTGCTGGTGGGGCTTATCGGCGTTAATTTTATCCGGCTGATACGCAATTACCGCCGCAACGTGGTGGGGTCCCGGCTTACCGCCCGGCTGGTGATTGTTTTTGTAATCCTTGCGGTTGCGCCGGTATCCGTCGTTTATTATTTCTCGCTGGGATTCCTGCAGCGCGGCATCGACAGCTGGTTTGATGTGCGCGTCGAAGCCGCCATGGAAGACGCGCTGGAGTTGAGCCGCGCCTCCCTGGATTTGCGTATCCGTGAAGTATTAAAGCAAACACGCGCCATGGCGGACAGCCTGGCTTACAAGGCGGATGCCACAGCCTTGCTGGCGCTAAATGACTTGCGCAGTGAAAGCAACGCCTACGAACTCACCTTGTTGACGGATAGCGGCCATGTCATTGCGTCCAGCAGCGCCGACACCACGGCCATCATTCCCAGCCAACCTGACGAAGTGATCCTGTCCCAGGTCAGGACCAGCAGGAACTACGCCGGCCTGGCGCCCATGGGCGACCTCGGGCTGCAGATCCGCGTCGCGGTCGCGCTGGATTCAACTGAGGGACCCGCCAAAACCCGTGTGTTATACGCGCTGTTCCCTATCGCGGATCGCATGAGTTTTCTCGCCGGCAATGTGCAGTCCGCCTACGGCCAGCACAAGGAACTGATTTATTTACGCGAGCCGTTAAAAAACAGTTTTACCCTCACTTTGTCACTGGTCCTGTTGGTTAGCCTGCTAACGGCGATTTGGGCGGCGTTTTTTTCCGCGCAACGGCTGGTGGCGCCGGTCAGGGTGCTGGCGGTGGGAACCCGCGCCGTGGCGGCCGGAAATTATGACAAGAAACTGCCGATTACCAGTAATGACGAGTTGGGTTCGCTGGTGCAGTCGTTTATCGACATGACCGGCAAAATATCCCTGGCGCGGGACGAGGCGGAACGCAGCAAGGAACAGGTGGAGCGGGAGCGCGCCTATCTGCGGGCGGTGCTCGGGCGGCTCTCATCGGGTGTTATCACGCTGGATGGCGATTTGCAGGTCCGGGTCGCCAACAGCGCGGCAAGCCAGATACTCGGTATTGATATCGATCGCGCGGTCGGCAAACCGTTAAACGTCATCAAAAGTTATGGTAAGCATTTGAAGGATTTCGTCGACGTATTAACGCGTAACCTGGTAGTGGACCGGCAGGAATGGCACGAAGAAGTGGCGGTCGCCCGCAAACGCGGGCATAAAATCTTAATGTGCCGTGGCGCGGTATTGCCATCGGATGAAGACAACCACGCCGGCTACGTCGTGGTGTTCGATGACGTGACGAACCTGGTGCAGGCGCAGCGCGAAGCCGCCTGGGGTGAAGTGGCGCGCCGCCTGGCGCATGAAATCAGGAACCCGTTGACGCCTATTCAATTGTCGGCGGAACGCTTGCGCCGCAAATACTTGTCGCGCATGAAGCCGGAAGACGCCGAAGTCCTGGATCGTTCCACGCATACGATTGTTCAGCAGGTGGAGTCCCTGAAAGAAATGGTAAAGGCGTTTTCAGAGTATGCGCGGGTGCCCAAGCTGCAACTACAACCCTTGGATATCGAGGCGCTGATTCACGAAGTTCTCGACCTTTATCAGGATGATGAGTCGGATGTAAAGTTTATCGTAAAAATCAACGCGGATGTGCCGGATGTGGAAGCGGACCTGGGCCGGATACGCCAACTGCTGCATAACCTGTTGAAGAACGCGATTGAATCAACCCGGGACAGAAAGGATGCGCTAATATTAATTAGCGTTGAACGTGTCGCCAGCGCCGCGCAGGATATGCTGGAACTGCGGATCCTTGATAATGGACCCGGTATCGCGGAGAGCATGATGGACAAGATGTTCGAGCCCTATACCACCACCAAAACCAAAGGCGGCGGCCTGGGGCTGGCCGTGGTGAAGCGCATTGTGGAAGAACATTCCGGCACCGTGTTCGCCGAGAATCGCCATGAAGGCGGCGCCTGTATTGTGGTCCGGCTGCCGGTATCCAGCCAGGAGAGCGGTGACAGCCAGGGCAATGTATCCGCGCAAGCCTGATTAATTTGTGAATGATTGAGAGAGTAACAATTTTGAAACCACACATACTCGTTGTTGACGATGAGCCTGACATCCGCCGGCTGGTCAAGGAAATTCTGGAAGATGAGGGTTATGCGGTCACTGCGGCGAAAGACGGCGCTTCAGCGCGTGAAGCGATCGCCGCGCGGATTCCGAATCTGGTATTGCTCGATATCTGGATGCCGGACGTTGATGGTATTACCCTGTTAAAGGAATTCCTGGAAGTCAATCACCTGCGTTGTCCGGTGATCATGATGTCCGGGCATGGCACCGTGGAAGCGGCGGTCGAGTCCACGCGCCTGGGCGCGTTTGACTTTATCGAGAAGCCGCTGTCCCTGGCCAAGTTGCTGTTAACCGTGGAACGCGCGTTTGAGAGCGGGGAGTCCGCGGCGAGCCAAAATGTCACGCATCACGACATTTTGCAGCCGGTGGAGATTGTTGGTAAAAGCCAGGTGGTGAAAAAGCTGGTTGAACAGCTTGACCGCTGCGTTAAACATGATGTCAGCGTATTGTTGATCGGTGAGCCGGGAGCCGGCAAAACGCGCTGCGCGCGCTATATCCATGCCGCGGGCGGGCGTCAACAGTATCCCTACGTGGAGCTGCGAACCACCAATTTGTTATCCAGCCGCCGGCATAAAAGCGGCATTGAATTGCTGCTGGGCGTCGAAAGCAATTCGGGTTCCATCAAGGGTTGTCTGGAGCAGGCCAACGGCGGCACGCTGTTTCTTGACGATGCCGCCGAATTGGATGAAGAGATGCAGGCCGCGTTGTACGGCGCCCTGACATCCTCGGCCATTTACCGGATTGATGGCGACCGCCCTGTCACCATTGATGTGCGCATCATTGTGGCAACGCGTTACGATTTACAGCAGGAAGTCCGGGCCGGCCGTTTTCGTGAAGATTTGTTTCACTGCATCAACGCTTATCCGGTCCGCGTGCCGGCATTGAGGGAGCACAGTGAGGACGTGCCGGAACTGTTGCGTTATTACGTGAACGTGTTCTCGAACCAGGAGCGTTTACCCTATCGAAATTTTACCGTGGCGGCGCAAAACCGCTTACGCAACTATCACTGGCCGGGTAACGTGCTGGAGTTGGAAAACATCGTGCGCCGGCTGCTGATGATGGACGGTGATGTCAGCGTTGATATCAGGGACGTGGATGCAATATTGGAAGAGATTACTGTGGCGTATTCGGGTGAGTCAGGCGGGGCGGCCGTTATGCCGCAATTTGATTTGCCCTTGCGGCAGGCGCGGGAGCAATTTGAAAAAGCCTATCTCGAATTTCATCTCAAGCAGGCGCACGGCAGCGTTGGCAAAGTGGCGCAACTGGCCGGCATGGAGCGCACGCATTTATATCGAAAATTGCGCGCCCTGGGTATCGAAACCAAGTAACATTTTCCGTCCGGTTGTAATGCGTTGCGAAAGGAGTATAGTTGGCGCTCATGTTGTTTTGCGAACAATGAATAACGAACGAACAAGACAAACATGCATAATCAATTCACCGGTAGTGTGTATTCTTCCTTTCTGTTAGCGGTTATCTTCCCGGCATTTGTTAGCTTGCGCGGACGGCCATGAAAATCATTGTGCTTGGAGCGGGGCAAGTCGGGTCCTCTGTCGCCGAAGTGTTGGCCAAGGAAGCCAACGATATTACCATCGTCGATACCGATGGCAAGAAATTGCAGGAGTTGCAGGATCGCCTGGACGTCCGCACCGTGCAAGGACACGCGTCACATCCCGAAGTGCTGGGGCGCGCTGGTGGCGAAGATGCCGATATGATTATCGCGGTCACCAACCAGGACGAAATCAACATGGTCGCCTGTCAGGTGGCCTACACCTTGTTTCACACACCCACCAAAATCGCCCGCGTGCGGGATGTGGAATACCTGACCCATCCCCAGTTATTTACCCAGGAAGCATTGCCCATCGATGTGCTGATCAGTCCGGAACAATTGGTCACGGACTATGTGCAGCGCCTGATTGAGTATCCGGGCGCATTGCAGGTGCTGGACTTCGCCAGTGGCCGCGTGCAACTGGTCGCGGTGCGCGCCTACTACGGTGGACCGCTGGTGGGGCACGAGTTAAAAACCCTGCGCGACCACATGCCGGGAATTGATACGCGGGTAGCCGCGATTTTCCGGCGCGGCCAGCCAATCATCCCGGAGGGCAATACCGTTATCGAAGCCGATGATGAGGTATTTTTTATTGCCGCCAAGCGCCACATCCGGGTGGTGATGAAAGAATTGCGGCGTTTGGACCGGCCGGTCAAGCGGGTGATTATCGCGGGGGGCGGTAATATCGGCACGCGCCTGGCAAAAGCCCTGGAACACGACTATCAAGTGAAACTGATTGACCATAATCCGGAACGCTCCAAAGTCATATCCGAAAAATTGGAACGCACGATTGTGTTGTTTGGCGATGCCGCGGATGAAGAGTTGCTGCTGGAAGAAAATATCGAGCATACGGATGTGTTTTGCGCCGTCACCAATGACGATGAGGCGAATATTCTTTCCGCCATGCTGGCCAAGCGCCTGGGTGCGCGCAAAGTGATGGCGCTTATCAACCGCGCGGCCTATGTCGGCCTGGTGCAAAGCGGCATTATCGATATTGCTATTTCGCCCCAGCAGGCCACTATCGGTTCCCTGTTGGCCCATGTCCGCAGGGGTGATGTGACCGCCGTGCATTCCCTGCGGCGCGGCGCCGCGGAGGCCATTGAGGCGGTCGCGCACGGTGATGTGAACTCCTCCAAGGTTGTGGGGCGCGCGATCGAGGCAATTGTGCTGCCGCCGGGCACGACCATCGGGGCAATCGTACGCGACAAGGAAGTCATCATTGCGCATCATGATACCGTGATCGAATCCGAGGATCACGTTATATTGTTTGTTGTCGATAAAAAACGTATTCCTGAGGTGGAACGTTTGTTCCAGGTTGGAATCACCTTCATTTAACAGACAATACAGCTCACTATGCAACTGGCGGCTATCCTTCGCATTATTGGTTTGTTGTTGATGATTTTCAGTATCGCCATGCTGCCTCCGGTGCTGGTCGGGCTCATCTACGGTGATGGCGCGATCCTGCCCTTTATGACTGCGTTTGGCGTTAACCTGGTTGCGGGTGCGCTGTTGTGGTTTCCGGTGCGGAACTACCACAGGGAATTGCGGATTCGTGATGGCTTCGTGGTGGTGGTGGTGTTCTGGCTGGTATTGGGTATGATTGGATCGTTACCCTTTTATTTTTCCGAAAACCCAATGCTGACCTTCACCGATTCGGTGTTTGAATCGGTGTCCGCCCTGACCACCACCGGCGCGACCGTCATAACCGGTATCGACGCCTTGCCGCGTTCAATCCTGTTCTACCGCCAGCAACTGCAGTGGATGGGCGGCATGGGCATCATCGTATTGGCGGTGGCGATACTGCCCATGCTGGGTATCGGCGGCATGCAGCTCTATCGCGCTGAAACACCCGGTCCGATGAAAGATAACAAACTTACTCCCCGCATTACCGAAACCGCCAAAGCGCTCTGGTATATATATCTGGGACTGACCATCGCCTGTGCGGTCGCCTATTGGCTTTCTGGAATGGATGCGTTTGACGCCATTGGGCACAGCTTTTCCACCGTAGCGCTCGGCGGGTTCTCCACGCACGACGCCAGCATGGGTTATTTCAACAGCGCCCTGATTGAAATGATCGCGGTGGTATTTATGCTGCTGGCCGGTATTAATTTTTCCCTGCATTTTATGTCCTGGCGTGCATTAACTTTAAAGCCTTATATACATGACCCGGAAGTGCGCACCTATTTTACATTGTTGTCAATGACCGCCGTGCTCACCATCCTCTACCTGTATGTGACCGGCGCCTTTGACCTGGGCAGCGCCCTGCACCACGGGCTTTTTCAGGCGGTCTCCATCGGCACCACTACTGGCTTTACTACCTCGGAATATTACTACTGGCCGGGATTCCTGCCGGTGTTACTGTTGTTCACCAGTTTTATCGGCGGTTGTGCGCACTCCACCAGTGGGGGAATGAAGGTGATTCGATTCCTGTTGTTGTACCGCCAGGGGATCCGGGAAATCAAACGCCTGATACACCCGAACGCGCTGATACCGGTAAAAATCGGTAACAAACCCGTTGCGGAAAGCGTTATCAATGCGGTGTGGGGATTTTTTTCCTTGTATGTCGCATCCTTTGTCATCATCATGTTAACGGTGATGGCGACCGGGGTGGATCATATCACGTCGTTTTCAGCCGTTGCCGCCTGCATCAATAACCTGGGTCCCGGGCTGGGTGAGGTGGGCGCCCATTATGGCAACGTGAATGACACCGCCAAGTGGATATTGTCCTTTGCCATGGTGCTGGGACGGCTGGAAATCTTTACCTTGCTGGTGTTGTTCTCGCCGGATTTCTGGCGCAAATAATCGTGAATGCGCAACTCAGTCATTCGCTAACTCTGCGCTGGGTGTTTTAAATGCGGGTTTGCCGTAAAGCGAATGTTATGACAGCACTGGCGGGCGTCATGATGCGGAATGTTTTAAACGAGGCCATGTGGGTGGCGCAACGCGTTCTTTTTCACAAAAAGTATTCCGATTCAACCTATGTCACTATCCAACGAATACCGCTGTTACTTCGCGCCACGCTGCGGTGGTGTCCAGCTAATACGCTTACTTAACATCCGCTTCTTCGTCACCATGCACGGCCTTTTCAATAGTCTCACGGGTGAGGTCCGGGGCCAGGTAACTAATCAAGGTATACACGTAGTCTCGCAGATGTTTACCGCGGTGCAGGCAGATATAGGTAGTGCCGGATTGAAACAGATGACTGGCGTCGATAACGCGCAAATCACTGTCTTTATCATCGTCAATCGAACTTTTCGCCACCAGCCCGACGCCCAAGCCAAGTTTGACATAGGTCTTGATGATATCGGAGTCATGGGCGGTCAAGGCAATACTGGTCATTAAGCCTTTTTCATCAAAGGCCGTGTTGATCGAGGAGCGGCTGGCAAACGCGTAGTCATACGTCACCAGTGGATAAGCAGCCAATGCTTCCAGGGTCAGCGGCCGCGCGTTCTGCAAGGGGTGGTCTGGCAGGGTAATGGCCGCTAGTTTCCAGGTGCGGTAGGGCAGCATGATCAGCTCGTCCGGGACGTTTTCCGGGGCCGTGGTAATGGCGAGATCCGCGGTGCGTGATATCACCATGTCCACCAGTTGTTCCGGGTCACCCTGGTGAATGCGTAATTGAATGCCGGGGTACTGGCTGGAGAATTTTTTGATCAGCGGCGGCAAGCTGTAGTTGGCATAGGCGTGAATTGTCGCAATGGACAAGGTGCCTTTGCTCTGGTCATTGAGTTGTTCGCTGATCTGCTGAATGTTCTCCGCTTCACACAGAATGCGCTCCGCCATTTCAATAATGGTCTGGCCGGACGGGGTAATGTTCACCAGCCGTTTACCGTGGCGCTCAAAGATCTGCACATTGAGCTCTTCTTCCAGTAAACGAATCTGGGTACTGATACCCGACTGTGCGGTGTGCAGCCGTTCGGCGGCACTGGACACATTAAGGCCACGGCGGGCCACTTCACATATATATCTTAGTTGCTGTAGTTTCATAGGCTCTTATCTTGTCCAATGATTACTGATCATTATCTTAGTCGACGATTTCAATATATTCCAATAATATTTCAAAAAAATTTTAACTACTGGATTTCTATAATAAAAATCGGCACTTTTTTAATTATATTTAAAGCTGTGAACCATATATCGGCACTATCGAATGAAAATTGTGACGTTATTCGCATTTTCTTCTTGGCTTATGCTTTTCCCCATTAAGAAACTACTGCGCTGGACGTTCAATTCTTAAGCAAGCGTTCGGCTCACGGGCGGTTGCGCTATCAAAATAATCAGGAAGGAGCGATAGTTTCATGCCGATGTTTCACCCGGTAAGGCAAAAATTATGCATCACGGCAATTTTTTGTGCTGTGGTTTCGTGGAACGCGCAGGCCGATAGTTATGACGATGGCCTGATGGCGTTTGTACACGGTGACTTCAGGCAAGCGGAGCAACACTTTAATTCAGCGGCAAGCGCTGGCGACAATGGTGCGCGGCATATGTTGGCGCGCATGCATACTGAGAGCAAAGGCGCCGCGCCCGACGCACAGCAGGCATTCAAGTGGTACCTGCAGGCGGCTCAGGACGGCATGGCGCAGGCGCAATTCGAGCTGGCCGAACGCTATTTCAATGGTAACGGCACCCGGCGTGATCTGGCGCAGGCGTTTCACTGGTATCAAACCGCTGCGCAGCAAAACCATCATATCGCGACGGAACGGCTGGCTTATTTCTATGAAACAGGACAGGTGGTGAATCGTGACGCCGGCTACGCGCAGCGTTTGTATAACATAGCCGCTTCCGAATACGACGTGTTCGCCCAGAAAGGCGATGCGGCCGCGCAAAACACGCTGGCGGGCATGTACGAGAACGCAAAAGGTGTTAAGGCCGACAACGCAATGGCCCTGTTCTGGTATAAGAAAGCGGCGTTGCAGGATTATGCCCTGGCGCAATACAACATCGGCCGCTTATTGATGGAACACGCAAGCAGCGAGCGCACCGTGGCGGAGGCCGCCTACTGGCTGGATCTGGCTGCGGCGCAGGGGCTGCGCGAGGCGGAAACCATGCTGGTTCAAATAAAACAGCAATATGGCACCAGTATCGCGTCGCGCTAGAGTAGTCGAAAACGATATCAGGCAACTCAAAGCGGGCTCCGGCCCGCTTTGTTCTTTGGCTCGAGGGGCTAACCCGCATTTCTCACCAGGCGGCCTCTAACGATCAAGAGAAGATGGAAAAACAAACGGTTATGCATCATAAATCGAAGACACACTGTTCAGCTCTCCGGCCTATCGCGGCTCAGACTGGTCTTCGCGTCCGTAGGCTTGCTCTTCACTCAAGCCATAGCTACGGCTATGACTTTCGCTCCAGAGCGGCGCCTACGAACCCGAATCCTGCGTGACGTACAGGATGTACTAATGCCGCGAAGCCCATGGATGGGCGGGAGCGGCCAGTTCCCGCGATCCTGGTGAGAAATGCGGGTTTATAGAATTGTTATGATGAGCTGTGTTTTAGTATTCATATCGCTTATATAACGGCCGTGGACAAAACTAACGAACAACACCCCTGAATAAATTCAAGTTTTCTGCGAAGCGGGCTGATAATAATCCTTAGGAAGGAGTGTTTGTGCCAGGTTGGTGCGCAGTAGCGCTGGCCCCGGGTTTGTTTTGCATTAACATACGGTTTTTAATGGACATAATGTCGGCGCACGGAACCGCGACGCTGTGGGCTTGCCGCTGTTCAGATTGGGCCACTGGCTTTTTGTTTGGGTCGATTTCTGTATGAACCTCAGCAAATTCATGGATGATGGCCAATTCATACTGAGGAAAATAATATGCATGAACAATTTATCAACTCGATTCAGGAATCGATAATCAATGTGCTGGCCACCATGGCCGACATGCGGCCGGAATCCGGCGAACCCTCGATTAAAACCAATAAAAAAATACCGGGTGATGTGACCGGTATCATTGATCTTGTCAGCAAACAAAGAACCGGTTCGCTGGCGATCAGTTTTACCAAGCCGGTGGCGCTGGAAATCGCCCGGCGCATGCTGCGTATGGAAATTAACACGATTGATGAAACGGTGCGGGATCTGGTGGGCGAAATCGCCAACATGATGGCCGGCGGGGCAAAAGCCAAAATGCAGGAAGAGGGTTATGACTTTGAGCTCACTTTTCCGTCCGTCATTGTCGATCACGAGAACGATATTATTCACAATAATAACGCCTCTACGATCATTTTGCCGTTTGCAACGGATTCCGGTGAGTTTTTCGTGGAGCTGTATTTCAAGTAGCCGTCATTCGGGCAGCTCTATTTCGAGTACCTCAATTGCGAGTAAACCTGCCTGAATTAAACGGTTAAATTGATCTAGCTCTATATTGTTTTATTTTTTCCCGTCGCCAAGTTCTCCAAAACCCCTAAAATGTTCCAGTACGGATTTTCCCCGTTGCACAGGCAACCGCGGC
>Ga0209640_10001683_pt1 | contig 18994 bp, 18 predicted proteins | sample RifCSP10_1_FD_184018 | JGI IMG/M metagenome (GOLD analysis project Ga0209640, IMG submission 184018) | Soil microbial communities from Rifle, Colorado - Rifle CSP2_sed 10_1 (SPAdes) (version 2) | ecosystem: Environmental > Terrestrial > Deep subsurface > Rock core/Sediment | place: Rifle... | reverse complement strand
GCCGGCACGTCACGGTCGCAGGGCGCGACCATGGTCCTCCGCCCGGGGCAATCGACCGGTGGAGTGGACAATGTCCACGCCGAGGAGGACCAGTGGCTCTATGTCGTTTCGGGTACGGGCGAGGCGATCGTCGAGGGACGAACCCGCAAACTGTCTGAGGGTTCGCTGCTGCTCATCGAAGCCGGCGAGACGCACGAGGTCCGGAACACCGGGCGCGGACCGCTGGTGACCATCAACGTCTACGCCCCGCCGGCCTACTGATCGAACAGGAGCTTCACGACAACCTCCGAAAATTTCGCGGTAACCGAGGACTGTGTCCGTGCGCTGCTGGAACTGCCAGTACGAGAACTCACCCGAGGCGAAATTCTGCGCGAACTGTGGGAAACCGCAGCGGCCGCCCTGTCCGGAATGCGGCGCGGAGATTCCGGAGGGCTCGCGCTTCTGCCCCAACTGCGGCATCGCGCTCGCTGCGACCCCTTCGCGCGCATCGGAGGGCCCGGTCCTGACGGCCGAAGCGCGCAAAGTCGTCACGATCCTCTTCGCAGACATCGTGAGCTCCACGGCGCTCACCGAGAAGCTCGATCCGGAAGACGCCCGCGAGGTCGCGCAAAAGTTCTACGAAATGGTCGAGCACGCCATCACGCGGTGGTACGAAGGCACGGTGGCCAACCTGCTGGGGGACGCCGTCCTCGCGGTGTTCGGCCTCCCAGTCTCGCATGAGGACGACCCTGAGCGTGCGGTGCGCGCGGGCCTGGCCATCCGCGATGCGATGCCGGTCCTCAACGCGCATCTCACAGCGGCCTACGGGGTGGAACTCGGCGTACGGGTCGGCATCAACACCGGCGAAGTCGTGGCCGCTTCGGGTTCGACGTTTGACCGCGACGTTCTGGTTTCGGATGCCGTGACCGTGGCGTACCGGCTGCAGGAAACGGTCACCGCGGGCATGGTGGTCGTGGGCGAGCGTACGCACCGCCTGGCCATCAATGCCATCGAATTCCGCGCCCTCCCGCCGATGAAGGTCAAGGGCAAGGCGGCAGCGCTGCAGGTCTGGGAAGCGGTCAAACCGCTGCCGGAGCGGACCGAGATCCGGCGGGCCACCGCCCCGCTGGTGGGCCGGCACGCGGAACTGGGGCTCCTGCAGCATCACTACACGCGCAGCCGCGATGGACAAGTCGTCCAGCTGGTCACCGTGTTCGGGCAGCCGGGGGTCGGCAAGAGCCGCCTGCTCCGCGAGTTCCTGGCGGAGGTGCGGGACTCCACCCCGCCGCCGCTGGTGCTGCGCGGCCGCAACGTCGCCTTCGGTGGACAGATCGGCTACCACGCCTTGCTCGACATCCTCCGCAGCCAGGCCGATCTGCTGGACACCGACAGCCCCGAGATGGTCCGCGACAAAGTCGCCGGCTGGCTGCGCGAGGTGCTGCCCGACCATGCGGAGCTGCTGGACGGCCTGCTGCTGGCGGTGAGCACGGAGGACGAGCCCGCCATCGATCCGAGCCTGCTGCGGCAGCGGCTGTTTGACGCGTGGCGCACCCTGATCGGCGCGCTCGCCGCCCAACGCCCGCTGATCCTGGCCCTGGAAGACCTCCACTGGGCGGACGATGGTGTGCTGGATTTCGTGGAGATGGTTTCACGCTCCGCTGAGCCGATGGCGCTCCTGGTCCTCTGCCTCGCGCGTCCGGATTTGCTCGAGCGCAGGCCGACGTGGGGCGGCGGGCGGCGCAACGCCGTCGGTCTGGACCTCACGCCGCTCCATCCTGACGAGACGGTCCAGCTGGTGGCCGCGCTCAGCAGCGACGCCCTGGCCCCGGAGCTGCGGCAGATGGTGGCACAGCGGGCCGAGGGGAACCCGCTGTTCGCCGAGGAGTTGGTCCGGATGCTGATGGAGGGCAGCACCCCGGGCGTCGCGATTCCGGATACCGTGCAGGCGGTGCTCAGCGCGCGCATCGACCGGCTCGCGCCGAATGAACGGAAGATCCTCCAAGCCGCATCCGTGGTCGGCCGGGTATTTTGGCCGTCGGCGGTGGCCCCGATCGCGGGACTCTCCGACGGAGAAATCGCCGACGCCCTGGAGAACCTGATCGTCAAGGAACTGATCCTCATCCGCCCCCGGTCGACCGTCGCCGGCGAACGGGAGTACTTCTTCCGGCACATCCTCAACCGCGACGTCGCCTACGGCCTGCTGCCGAAATCCGCGCGGCAGCGGGCGCATCTGGAAGCCGCGCGCTGGTTCTTGACGAAGTTCGCCGGCCGCCCGGAAGAAGTCGTCGAGGTCGTCGCCGAGCACTTCCGCCTGGGGGGCGATGATGTGCAGGCCGCAGACTACCTGCGGCGCGCCGGCGTGAAAGCCCGCCGGCTCTACGCCAACGCCGACGCCCTGCGGCTGTTCGATGAGGCCCTCGCGGCGGCAGACCGTGCCGCGCTGCCGCCCGGGGACCGGGCGCGCATCTACCGCGACCGCGGCGAGGTTCATCAACTGCTCGGCAACTACGGCGCGGCGCTCGAGGATTTTCGCACCGGCCTGACCGAGGCGCAGCGGGCGGGCGACCCCCGGCTGGAAGGGATTCTGGAGAACCGCATCGGCCTGATCCACCACCGGGAAGCGCAATTCGATGACGCGGCGGTGCATTTCACGAATGCCGTCGCCCTGGCCCGTGAGGCGCACGACGATCTCACCCTCGGACAGTCCCTCGTCGACCTGGCCAATATCGACTGGGACCGCCAGGTAATGCGGCCCGATCACCCGGCGCTGACCGAGGGGCTGGGTTTCCTCCGGGCGGGGGGCGACGGGTCCAGTCTGGCGCGTGCGCTCAACCTGCTGGCGATGTCGCACCTCGGCGAGGGCCACGCCGCGGCCGCGGCGGCGGCGGCGGAGGAGGCGTTGTCGGCGGCACGCGCCGCCGGGGACAAATCGAAGGAGGCGACGAGTCTCTCCTATCTGTCACGCATCCACGGCTTCGTCGGACAGTACGAAGACGCCATCCGGTTGGGCCGCGAGGCGATCGCCATCGCGGAAGAGATCGGGGACCGGCGCCGCAAAGCGTACTGCCTGACCTTTATCGGCGAACCCAGTGTGGCGATCGGCCGCTGGGGGGAAGCGATTGACCTGTTGGAGGAGGACCTGTTGCTGGTCCGCGAGTTCGCCAAGGTGCTGACACCGTGGCCCCACATGTACCTCGGCGTCGTCCTGCTTCACGCAGGGGCGAATGACCGCGCCCGCGATGTGCTGCGCGGCGGTATGAAGGCGCCGGGAGAGTTCCGCGGCGGCTGGCCGCCGATTGCCGCGGTCTGTCAAATACTGTATGGCCGCCTAAGCGGTGAGGAGGCGGTCGTGCACGATGCCATCGACAGGTTGCTGCGGTTCCCCCGCGGAGTCTTCGTGCCCGCAGACGGAGAAGTGATCGTGAACGCCGGGCAGATGCTCCTGGATGCATCACGGGCCGATGACCTTCGGACGCTGCTGGAGGAGAGCCGACCGGGAATCGAGCGCTTCCAGTCGATGGGGCATCTCGCGGGGGTGCGGATCGTTGAAGCCGGATTGGCCGCGCAGGAGGGGCGCCGCGATGACGCGCGGGCGCTGCTGCAAACGGCGCTGGACCTCAGCACCCACTGCGGGAATGTACTGACCGAGTGGCACGCCCGGGAGGCCCGCCTGCAACTGGAGCCCAGCGAGGAGGACCGGGTGGGGTTGAGGGCTCTCTTTGCGAGGATCGGGGCGTCTCTGCCGCCGGACCTCAGGGCGATGTTTGAGGTAAATCCGAGGGTGGCGCGTGTGTGAGCCGCGGAGAGTGGTCGAAGACCATGAGCGAGCCGCCGAAGGCGGCGAGTCGAATGGCGGTGGGGGTGGGATTTGAACCCACGAGGCGGTGTTACCCGCCTACGCGCTCTCCAGGCGCGCCGAATCGGCCACTCTCGCACCCCACCGTGTGGCTCTGTCAATAATATACGATGACAGGACAGCCGGTCGACCTCCTGCGGAAAGTGAGCCTCTTCAACAGGCTTCCCGAAGCGGACCTGGCAAAGCTCGCGGGACATCTCCGTGCGCGGCAGTACCGCAAGAACACGATGCTCTTTCATAAAGATCAGCCGGGGGACACCCTCTACGTCGTGGAGTCCGGACACATCCGGATCTTTCTCCCCACGGCCACCGGCGAGGAGCTCACGGTCGATGTCGCCGGGCCGGGAGACGTCGTCGGAGAGCTGGCACTGCTGGACGGGCGGCCGCGGTCAGCCAGCGCGCAGACGGTCGAAGAGACTGCGGTCCAGGTGCTCAGCCGCGAAGATTTCCTGCAGTACCTGACCGCGGCCCCGCGCCTCGCCGCGGCGCTGCTCGAACTCCTGAGCACGCGCCTGCGCCAGATCACGGAGTACGCCGAGAGCCTGGCGTTCCTCGACATTCACGGCCGCGTCGCCTGGGCGCTGCTGCAGCTGGCCGGCCGGCACGGCGTCGATCACCAGGGGCTCGAGATCGATTTCGACATGACCCAGACCGAACTCGCGAGCATGGTCGGCGCGACGCGCGAGCGCGTGAACCGTGCGCTGGCCTCGTTCCGCATTCAGGGTCTTATCGAGTTGCGGGGCAGAAAGATCGCTCTGCTCGACACCGAGAAACTACGGCAGCGGATCTACTGAAAACCTTCAGTAACTCGTACTGCCGGCGCCTCCGGACCTCGACTTGGACTGTGCAGCGGCCCTCGGCACGTAGGTGCCCCCGCCGACCGAATCGGAGAAGGTCAGCCGCAGCCCGCCGCGGCGGCTGTTCTCCCCGGTGGCGAGCAGCTCGCCCGCCCGCCGGATCGAGAATCTCACGCGGGAGACGGTGTGGAGCCGCCCGAGAATTGATCCCGTCGCCAGTTGCGCCTCGGCGACCAACCCCTCGCGCAGCGCCTCAAGCGCCTGATTGGCTCTGAACGTCGCCGACTCCCACCGGATGAGGATCGTCGCACCGCGATCGGCGACGGCCAGAGAGGTCACGCTGCCGGCACCGAGCACGTTCTCGGCCAGGCTGCGGGCAGCGGCCGCCAGCTCGTTGGCGCCCGCGTGGCTCACCGCGGTCAGCACGACTGCCAGAACGATCGGAATGGCCCCCCACCGTCGGGTCATGTCCGGCTCCTTTCGAGACCGGCGCACACTCATGACCTCCGGATTTCCACGGCGACCGGGACCCGGCGCGGTGTCTCGCGCTGCAGGGCTTGCCCTGAATCCGAGCGCAGTGAGTGGTTCAGGGCCTTCCTGAGCGCGTGCAGGGCCCGGCTCAGCCCGCCGGCCCGCCCGTTGTCCGCCGCCCCTCGTAGGGCCTCTCGCTGGAGGCGGGCCCGTGCGACGGCCCGCATCGCCTCGTACTGCCGCTCATCGATGAACCGCTCGGCTGCATTCATGCGGTTGTCCATGGCAGACCTCCGAATACTTTTGCGAACTGATTCATGGCCCGATCATACGAAGGGGGAGCGGGGGCAGCGATGCGACACGTCACAGGTGGACTGTGACAAACGTCACAGGGTATGATGGACAGCGGCTATGTCGCCCTTCAACGTACACATCAACTGGCGGAAATTAGGCGCGGGGCTGTGGGATTTCGGCAAGACCCTGCTCGTGGCGTTCGTCCTGGCGCAGCTGATCATGGTCTCGGTTGCCCAGGCGTTCCAGGTCGAGCAGTATTCGATGGAGCCGACGCTCCTGCCGCACGACCGGGTGCTCGTCGACAAGTTCCTCTACCGGATGCGGCAGATGCACCGCGGCGACGTCGTCGTCCTCAAGTACCCGCTGAATCAGTCGAGGAACTACATCAAGCGGATTATTGCCCTACCGGGGGATACGCTCGAAGTCAAGGGGGGCAAGCTCTTCATCAACGGCCGGAACCGCGTCGAACCATACCTCAACGGCGCGCCGCAGGGAAATTATGGACCGTTCAGAGTTCCGGCCGACTCCGTGTTCGTGATGGGCGACAACCGCAACAACAGTGAGGATAGCCGCGCCTTCGGTCCGGTGAAAACGGACCTCATCGTCGGGCAGGCCGTTTTCATCTACTGGCCGCCCAACCGGATGCGCCAGCTGCTCTTCCGCTAAACAAAAGCAGGCCGTGCACCCGCCGTCGACTGCCGTTCTCCAGGCGGTTTCGGCGCCGTTGGCTCGGATCAGGTGCCCCTGCGGCACACGAGAGCACTGACGTACCGTTGCTTCCTTCCGGATCTGGCGGGGTTGGCCAGATCTCGTTGCGCAGGACCCAATCGTCTTCACCACGCACGCCGGCCTGGCCCTGAAGCACAGCGCCTCGGGCGGGAGTTCAGCCCCGCTATAGCGGATTGCGGGTACAGGGAACCGCTAGCTCCCCACCTAGCACGGCCAAGAACAATGTTACTACGGGATCACGGGATCATGGGGATCATGCGACAGCAGAAGTCCCGTAGTCTGTGTTCAGAGGTTCCATCCGTACAGGGTTGAGAGGATGGCCACGAGGTTGTTGACCGCGTGAACCATGACCGGCGCCACGAGGCTGCCCGTCCGGTCGTACGCGTAGGCCAGCACGACCCCCAGCGCAAGAATCGGCAGAAAGTGGATGAGCTGCAGGTGGACGGCGGCAAAGAATGCGGCAGAGGCCAGGATGGCCGTCGTCCGCCGCCAGCGGGCCCGCATGGCGCCGAAGGCAAACCCGCGAAAGAAGAGCTCCTCCGTCAGTGGAACCACGCCGCAGATCAGGATCACAATCAATGCGATGTCGCCCGCGCTCACCGGCCCTTGGAGGATCCGTTCCACTGGTACGGCGGCGTGCTCGAGCTCGTTCAGGCGCTCGGCCTGGGCCGGCCCCATCACCATCCCGGCAATTTCCAACGAGATCGTCTCGGCAACGGCACTGATCGGAATGGTGACCAGGCCGAGGGCAATCCCCACGGCCGCCAGCCGGAGGGGATCGCGCCCCACCAGACCTACCGACGGTAGCGGCAGCCGGTACCGGATGGCGACGACGTAGAGGACGATGCCGACGGTCAGGCCCGACTGGAGCAGGACCGCCGCGGTCAAATCGGGGAGACTGTCGCTCCGCCCGAGGGCGAGCCCCTGGGCGATCGCAATGGTCAGCAGAGAGACCGCGGTGATCGCGCCGAGCACCTCGCCCAGGCCCCAGATGCCGGCCTCGCGCTTTGGAGGCCGGCCGGCCAGCAGCCAACCCGACCCGACCAGGAGGACAAGGAAGACAAGGTACCATACGGCGGCGCCGTCCAGCACGGACGAAGTGGTTCGGCGCACCGCGTAATTGCTCCTGGGCCGTTCCAGACACCGGGCAAGGAGTGACTACGGCCGCGGCGAAATTTGCTCGCATGCCCCATCTGTCGTTCTACCGGAAGTGGCGTCCCCAGACATTCGCAGACATCATCGGCCAGCAGCGTGTCACGCGCACGCTCCAGAACGCGATCCGGACGAAGCGGGTGGTGCACGCCTACCTGTTCGCCGGCCACCGCGGGACCGGCAAGACGACGACCGCCCGGATTTTCGCCAAGGCGCTGAACTGCCTGAGCAGCCCGGAGCCGGTTGCGGAGCCGTGCGATGCCTGTGCCAACTGCGAGGCGATCAGCGGCGGCTACTCCGTAGACGTTATCGAAATCGACGCGGCCAGCAACCGCAGGATCGAGGAGATCCGCGACATCCGCGACCGGGTGCACTTCGCGCCGACCCAGGGACGGTACAAAGTGTACATCCTCGATGAAGCGCACATGCTCACCGCCGAAGCCGCGAATGCCCTCTTGAAGACCCTGGAGGAACCACCGGAACTGGCCATCTTCATCCTGGTGACGACGGAACCGCACAAGCTGCCGGCGACGATCCTCTCCCGCTGCCAGCGCTACGACTTCCGCCGGGTGTCCCTCCACGAGATCATCGGCCGGCTCCGGCACATCGCCACGGCCGAGGGATTCGCGATCGACCAGGATGCGCTGGACCTGATAGCCGTCAGCGCCGACGGCTCCGTGCGCGATGCGGAGTCCGTGCTCGATCAGGTCGTGTCGTTTGCGGAAGGGACGATCACCCGCGAGGACGTGTCGGCGGTGCTGGGCACGATTGAAGAAGATGCGGCGTTCCGGTTCGCCGACGCGGTAATTGCGCGGGACGTCGGTGCCGGATTGACCCTGATCAACCAGTTCGCGGCCGAAGGCAAGGACATGCGGCAGGTCCTCCGCACGATGATCGAGCACTTCCGCAATCTCCTCGTGGCGAAGACGACGGGGAACCCCGCGGAGATTCTCGACCTGCCTGAAAGCCGCGCGCGGGCGGTGCGCGCGCAGGCGGAACCGGTGCCGCTGCCCGACGTCCTCCGGGCGCTTCAGGTTCTGTCGCAGTCCGATGTCGAGGCACGCGAGGCCCGCCTGAGCGTTCCCGTACGGTTTCTCCTGGAAATCGCACTGGTCCGCCTCTGCCGGCCGGAGATGGATCCGACGCTGGAAGGGCTCGGGGCCCGGCTGGAGGAGCTGGAACGACGGATCGGAGCGGCCGGCCCATCTGCACCGCCTGCCAAGCATGCCCTGGACCCAACCGATCCCGATCCGCGGGGAAACGGAGACGTCCAGGCGGCGGCCGGGGCCGTCCCCGCGGCGGCCATCGCGACCGGCGCCGTGGCCAGTCCGGTGCCCGCAGTGATCGCCATCGACGACATCCGCAGTCAGTGGGCCCGGATCCTCGAACAGTTGAAGCGGACGAAGATGTTCTGCCATGCGCTGCTCATCGAAGGGGTGCCGCTGCGCGTCGACGGGACGACGCTGGTCGTCGGGCTGCGGACCGGCTACAACTTCCACATCGAGAACCTGCACAAGCCCGAAAACCGGACGGTGATCGAGGCCGCGCTGGAGCAGGTCCTGCAGACCCGGCTGCGGCTGCAGTGCGTCATTCACGACGCCGCAGCGCCGGCCGCCGCCGAACCCGCGGCCGATCCGCTCGTCGCCAAGGCCCTGGAGCTCTTTGGCGGGCACGTCGTTGACATCCGCAGGGTCGACTCATAATCGTGGATGGTTGATCGATCCACGATCTACCATCGGGGTGTTGGGGTGCGCGACCTCGGCAAGATGATGAAGCAGGTCCAGAAGATCCAGCAGGATGCCGCGCGGATCCAGGAAGAACTGCGCCTCGAACGCGTCGAGGCCACCGCGGGCGGCGGGGTGGTCAAAGCCGTGGTCAACGGTCACGGCGAAGTGTTGGCAGTCACACTCGATCCGGCCGTGGTCGACCCCACCGATGTCGCAATGCTGCAGGATCTGATCGTCGCCGCAGTCTCCGAAGCGCAGCGCGAGGCCAAGCAACTCTCCGAGCGGCGGATGAAAGACCTCGCCGGCGGATTGGGAATCCCGCCGGGCCTTGTCTGAGTGTACGCCGAACCCCTGGCCCGACTAATCGAGGAACTCTCCAAAATGCCGACCGTGGGGCCGAGGACGGCGCAGCGGCTGGCCTTCTACATCCTGCGCATGGCCCCGGAAGACGCGGCACGCCTCAGCCAGGCCATCCTCGACGCCAAGGCCAAGATCCGCTACTGCAGCGTGTGCTTCCACATCACCGACGTCGACCCGTGCGCAATCTGCTCGAACCCGAGACGAACCCGCAGCATGATCTGCGTGGTGGAAGATCCGCGGGACGTCCTGGCGATGGAGCGGACGCGCGAATATCGAGGATTGTACCACGTCCTCCACGGGGCGATCTCTCCGCTGGACGGCGTCGGCCCGGATGACCTGAAGATTGCGGACCTGCTGCGCCGCGTGCAGTCCGGCGAGGTCGCCGAGGTCATCGTGGCCACCAATCCGCGGGTCGAGGGAGAGGCCACCGCGATCTATCTGGCCAAACTGCTCAAGCCGCTCGGGATCAAGGTGACCCGCATCGCGCACGGGCTGCCCGTCGGCGGCGACATCGAGTACGCCGATGAAGTCACCCTTGCGAAAGCCCTGGAGGGCCGGCGCGAGATGTAGGCGGGCGGCGGCGAGTGGGCTCGCCCCGAGCGGAAGTCTGAGGCGGCCGCATCCAAATCGCAGGCCGAAGGCTGCATAGAAGCCAGCGGCCGACGAGGTCTGGAGCGAAGGCGAGCCCCGAGCAAAAGCCGCCCTCAAGATGGGCGCGGCCTCTACCCGCCCACCCGTGCTGTTCTTGCTGACCGTGCGCGTATTCTCTATACTTCAATCGGTGACCAACGCAATGGAATTCGTGAGTCCGACAATCGGGAAATTGTCGTTCGAGCAGATGTTTGGGGCGCTGGTCGGCTACATGGCCGAGGAGCCCGACCAGCACTACCACCTCATCATCGGCACGGACTCCCTGCTCAGCGACCAGACGTGCTTCGTCACGGCGATCATCGTCCACCGCGTGGGCCACGGCGGCCGGTACTTTTACCGGAAGATGTTCAACCGCAAGATGGACAGCCTGCGGCAGCGGATCCTGTTCGAGACCTCGCTGAGTCTGGAAACGGCGGGGCTGGTGAGTGCTGAGCTGGCCCGCAACGGCCATTCAGAATTGCCGCTGGAAATCCACCTCGACGTCGGCCCCAACGGCGACACTAAGCGGATCGTGCGCGAGGTCATCGGCATGGTGAACGGGTCCGGATACACGGCCGTCACCAAGCCGGATGCGTACGGCGCTTCGAAGGTAGCGGACAAGCACTCTAAATAAGACCGGTCAGCGTCTTTCGGGCTGCCATCCCCACACCGGCAGCGTGTCGATCGGCGCGTAGTCATCCGTCAGCACCGGCACGTCGGCGGTGGGAATCGCCTTCTCGTAGTAGTCGTTAAGGAACGCCGCCTGCAGGACCGGCGAGACCCGCTTCTCGCGCCGCAGCAGGCCCAGCGCCCCGACCATCTCCCGTTTGGTGATCCTCGGCCGGTTCGTCGCGATGAGGATGATGCTGCGGACCTCCTGCTCGTCGCGGCGCAGTGCGACACTCACGCCGAACGGGTAGAGGGTGGGAAACTCGCTCGCGTAGGTCTTGTACAGCGCGCGGAACAGTTTGCTGTCAGGCCCTTCCAGGAAGCCCACGATGTGCGCGGCGATGATCCCACCCGGCGCCAGTTTGCTCTTCGCCAGCTGCAAGAACTCGCGCGTGGCCAGATGGAAGGGTATCCCTTCAGCGTTGTACGCATCCATCACGATCAGATCGTACCGGCCCTCCGCGCGCCGGACGAACTGCCGGCCGTCCTGGGTGATGATGGCATGCCGGCGGTCTTCGGTCACCTGGAAGAACCGCTTCGCCACGTCGACGACCACGGGGTCGATCTCGACCGACTCGACCGTCGCCTGCGGGTAGTCGTGGAGGATGCGCTTGGAGATTGACCCGGCCCCCAGGCCGACCATCAGCACCCGCTTAATGCCGGCATCGAACAACCACGCGAGCTGCGCGTAGTCGGGATAGCGGTGCGGGCTCTCCAGCGGGTTCTTCAAGAGCATCCCGCCCTGCAGCGACCGGTCAAACCGCAGCAGCCGCCATGTCGCGTCCTCGTAGACGCGGATGTGATGGTAGACCGTATCCTTTTCGAAGATCAATTGCAGGCCGTCGCTCTGCGCGGCGGTCGGAGCGGACAGCCCCGTACCGAAGCGAGGGGGAGTGAAACCCTGGGCGGCAGACTGTGCCTGCGCTTGGTCCGGGGCCAGGACAAGCAGCAGGAGCGACGCCGTAACGACCTGCCGCACCAGCCGGCGGGCATAGACCGCACGGGCGGCGAGCAGCCCCGCGAACGCCAGCAGCGACACCCCCAGCGTGTAGAGGATGGCGCGCACGCCCATCGCGGGAATGAGGACGAACGCCGTCAGCAGCGTCCCGGCGATGCTCCCGGCGGTCGAGATCGCGTACAGCAGCCCCGCGGTGTTGCCGACCGTGGCCAGATCGGTCGCGGCCAGTTTGATGGCAAACGGCGAGGTCGCCCCCATCAAGATGCTGGGAAGCACAAACAGGACGATGGACGCCAACAGCGGGCTCAGCCGCGGTCCGAGATCCCATGCCGAGAACGCTTCCAGCACGGGCCGGAAAATCAGCGGCAGCGCCAGGATCAAGACTCCCGCCAGGCTGATCGAACTCGCCAGCACGCCGGCCCGGGGCCACCGGTCCGCCGCCCGCCCGCCGAGGTAGTACCCCAGGCTCAACGCCGCCAGAAAGATGCTGATCAGGCTGCCCCAGACGTAGACGGAACTGCCGAAGTAGGGGGCGAGCACGCGGCTGCCCACGATTTCGAGCCCCATGAGGACTGCGCCGGAACCGAACACCACGATGCGTAGAACCACGATGACCTCCTATGCTACAACCGACGACCCACGCCGATCACCCGCAGTCCGTTCATGTACGGCACGAGGGCTTCGGGCACGCGCACCGTCCCATCTCCCTGCTGGTAGTTCTCCAGCACCGCGATCAGCGCGCGGCTGGTGGCGATGGCGGTCCCGTTCAGCGTGTGCGGATATACGGTGCCGCCGCTCCGCCGCACGCGGATCCCCAGGCGCCGGGCCTGGAAATCCGTGCAGTTGCTGCAGGACTGCGTCTCTCCGTAGGCCTCCCGGCCGGGCATCCACGTCTCCAGATCGTAGGTTTTCGCCGACGGTGCGCTCGTATCACCTCCACAGATCGCGACCACGCGGTAGGGCAGACCAAGACGCTGCAGGATGCGCTCTTCCAGCGACACCAGGTACTCGTGCTCGTCCCAGGACGTCTCGGGGGCGGTGATCGAAAACATCTCGAGTTTGTCGAACTGGTGCACCCGGTAGAGACCGCGCACGTCCCGGCCGTAACTGCCGGCCTCGCGGCGGAAGTTCCACGAGATCCCCGCCAGCCGCAGCGGGAGGCGGTGTTCGTCCAGCGTCTCGTCGCTGTACATGCCGGCCAGGCTCTGCTCGGAGGTACCGATCAGCGCGAGGCGCTCCCCCTCCAGTTGGTAGACCTGCTGGACGTCGAGATCGGCGCCGCCCCAGGCGCCGATGATGATCTCCGGGCGGACCGCGAACGGGGTAATCACCGGCGTGAAGCCCTCTGCGACGAGCATGTCCATGCCCAGCCGCATCAAAGCCTGCTCCAGCAGTACGCCCGCGCCGCGCAGGTAGTAGAAACGGGCGCCGGAGACCTTGGCCGCACGCTCCACGTCGATGATGTCCAGGCGCGTACCCAGGTCGAGGTGGTCGAGCGGCTGGAACTGAAACTGGGGCGGCTCGCCCCAGTACCGGAGCGGGACGTTCTCGCGTTCGTCATTGCCCGGCGGGACGCTCTCGTGGGGGAGGTTCGGAAACTCCAGCAGCGCGCGGGTGAGTTCCGCGTCGACTTCCTTCAGCATCGGTTCCAGCGCCTTCAGCCGCGCCGCGACCTCCCGCATCTGGGCAATGCGATCCGCCTTTTCGGGTCCCTGCAGACGCGCGATTTCCCCCGACGCGCGGTTCTGATCGGCGCGGTAGCGCTCGACGTCCTGGAGCAACTCCCGTCGGCGCCGGTCGATGTCGAGTGCGGCGTCGACCAGGGCGGGATCCCGGTGCTTCTTGCGGATCCCCGCTCTGACGAACTCCGGATTGTCGCGCACCAGTTTCAAGTCAAACATCCAGAATCACCCGGGCCCGCCACTCGGCGTTCCTGCGCACCTGCACCTGATGATACGTCGCCGCCTTGACGTCCATACGAAACCGGTGCCGGGCGGGATCGACCGGTTCCCCCGCGACCTCGGCGACCAGGGCGCCCGGCTCGGACACCTCTGTGACGGTGACGGCAGCGGGCACGAAGCCGTCCGCGTTGAGCAGCACCAGCAGTTCATTCAACCAGTCCACCAGCAGCCCTTCGAGGTCGCCGGCCTCGACCCGGACCCGGCGACGCTCGGACTCGCGGACGCCCGCCGGATCGATCAGCAGCGACAGCATCCCCGCCGCGGCGCTGGCGAAGAGTTCCTCCAGCGAGTCTCCGCGCGCTTCGATGCCGACGTCGGCTGTGTGCTCAAACGTTTCGTATGGAGGGGTCATCGCCGGGCCCGGTCTGTCCCAATGCTACAATGAACCGGAATACGGCGCCAGAAAGGAGGTGCGCGCACATGAACGAGCGTGATCGCGTCCGTCTCACCAGCATGGTCGCCTGCGCCGGGTGAGCATCCAAACTGAGTCCTGAGGACCTGGCGCAGGTCCTGCGCCACCTCCCGGTGCCGACAGACCCGAACCTGTTGGTCAGCGCGGCCACCTCCGATGACGCGGCCGTCTACCGGATCAGCGCCGATCTCGCGCTGGTCCAAACGGTGGACGTGTTCACCCCCGTCGTCGACGACCCGTACCACTACGGAGCCGTCTCGGCGGCCAACTCGCTGTCGGACGTCTACGCGATGGGGGCGAAGCCGCTGCTGGCCCTGGCGGTCGTGGGGTTTCCGCGCGGCCGGCTGCCGCTGTCGGTGATGGGCGACATCCTCCGCGGCGGGGCGGACAAGGCGGCGGAAGCGGGGGTCGTCATCGCCGGCGGCCACAGCATCGACGATCCGGAGCCGAAGTATGGGCTGTCCGTGACGGGCCTCGTGCATCCCGATGCGATTGTCCGAAACGTCGGCGCCAGGCCCGGCGACCAGCTGATCCTCACCAAACCGCTGGGGATCGGGATCATCACCACCGGCATCAAACAGGACAAGACGTCATCCGCCGCGGCCGATGAAGTCATTGTGGTGATGGAACGGCTCAATCGTGACGCGTCCGACGCGATGGTGGAAGTCGGGGTGCATGCCGCCACCGACGTGACCGGGTACGGCCTGCTCGGCCATCTGTACGAGATGACGTCCGGCAGCGGTGTGACCGCGCGCATCTGGTACTCCCGCGTCCCGGTGCTGACCGCGGCGCACGAGCTGGTCAGGCAGGGAGCCATCGCCGGTGGCACGGGGCGCAACTACGAGTACCTGCAGCCCCGGGTCACCTACCGAGGGCTGGATGAACCTGACCAGTTGATTCTGTGCGACGCGCAGACCTCGGGGGGCCTGCTGATGGCGGTGGCCCCACAGAAGTTCGACGCCCTGGTCGCGGCACTGCGGCGCAGGAACGTCGATCCCGTCGCCCACGTCGGAGAAGTTACCGATCCCGGCGACGGCCGTATCGAAGTCGTCGACACCGCCGGCCCCGCGTAGGATTACCTTTCCGCCTCGAACTCCAGCGTCAGCGGGATGGCCCGGCTCAACGAGTCTCCGACGGGGGAGGCCTGTTCCACTGCCCGGCGCAGGTGCTCGAGCTGTTCTGCCGTGGCCCCCGGCGCGGAGAGTTTGATCGTGTAGGTGATCTGATCGTAGCCCGGCGGAGGACCATCCTCAATGCCGTACAGCCGCTGAACCGTGAAGTGCCCCCGCGCCTCGATCGTCAGCCGCTCGAGTTGGATTCCCAGCAATGTGGCATGGAGCGCAATGAGTTCCACGTCACATCCGGTGAGCGCGCCGAGGAGTGCTTTCATCGAACTGGGCTGTCCCTCACCGCCCGTGGACATCGTGAATCCCTCGCCCTCGATGCGGGCCTCGCTCTTGCCCACCCAGTGGGCCGTCACCACGGGATTGCGCTCTGCTTTCTCCAGATTGCGTTTCACGTTCTCAATGTGCCCTCTGAGTACCCGTACGTCATAACCGTTCACGATCGCACCTCCCGCCCCCGGGCGCGCTCGTAGGAGTAGAGGTGCTGCTGAGCGTACCCGGCCAGCGTGCTGAATCGTCCGCGGGCAAACGCCTGAATGTCCCGCACCGACTTGCTCGCGCCCCTGAAGTACCGGCGTTCGACGGCACGCTTCACCCACACATCCACGGGAAACGCCTCCCCCCTGCCGTAGGCGAACAGCAGCACACAGTCGGCGACTTTCTCGCCCACGCCCGGGAGGTCCAACAATAGAACGCGGGCCTCCTCGTAAGCCACCGCGGCCGGCGCGGCGAGGTCGAAGCGGCCGCCATCAACACACCGCGCGAGGGCCCGGACGTACGGTGCCCGGTAGCCGAGCAGGCATCGACGCAGTTCGAAGAGACCCGCCCGGGCCAGCCGGTCGGGACTGGGGAACGACCAGGCCGTCTCGCCGAGCCGGTCTCCGAAGGTCCGACACAACCGGTCGAGCGTCAACTCGATCTTGGGGATGTTGTTGAAGGCGGAGACCACAAAGCTCACCAGGCACTCCCACGGGTCCTGGCGGATCAGCGCGATCCCGGTCGTCGAAGGCAGGATCCGGCGCAGGACACGGTCCGCTCCAAGCGTCTGCTCGATCGCTGAGAGGGGTTGATCCAACCCGAGGTAACTGAACAGACGATCCCGTTCTCTGGAACCGCCCAGCCCCAACACCTCGATGCCCCCGTCCCGCTGCCGGAGCGTGATCGGTCTGCCGGCAAACACCCCGTGGGCCGTATCGCCATCGACGCGCCACCGGAATGCCTGCCCGCACGTCAACGTGCGAAACAGACTGTATGGTGGCGAAATTGAGAGCTCGCTCATAGTTCCATCGGATCGGCGGCGTTGAGGATGAGCTGCGACCACGTTTCCATCCGGTCCCGCAGCGCGCGGACCTCCGCGGGATCGGCCAAGCGTCCTGACAACACGTCGGACTCTCTCACCGTGATATCTGGCGTCTCTACCTCCACAATGTGAACGAGTCCGAAGTGAACTCGCCCGACAGGGTTGGAATCGTCGTTCAGCACTCCGACCAGACGGGCCTGCCATCCGCCGCCGACGAGGAGTTCTTCTTCGAATTCGCGCTTGAGCCCCGCGCCCACGAGATCGGCAGCGCCGGCCACGTCGGACTTGTTGATATGCCCGCCCACCCCGATGCTGTACTTCCCGTGCAGGCGCGCCTCGCCGCCGGCTCCGGACCGCTGGAACAAGAACAGTTGTCCGTCATGGCGGACGATGAGGTACGGAATGATCTGCTTGTAGCCGGGGTCATCTTCCATGTCGCCGCGGCGCCGGAACGTCGCATGGGTGCGAACCCGGGCGAGGAACTGCTCGGCACCCGCCGGCGAGAAACCCTGCACGACCTCGGGGAGGAGCAGCGGCCGCGGCACGACGAGAATCTCTTCGCCGGCTTCCATTGCTGCGCTATTCCGGAGCATACGGGCGATCCCCTGGGGGACCGTGGTCATTGAGGGCTTCGAATTGCGCGATTTGCTCATTGAGGCCCAGGACGGTGACTTCATCGCCGGCGCGGAGAACGGTAGCGGCGCCGGGACTGCGTACCTCCACTCCGTCGGGACGGCGGACGGCAACGATCCACACCCCGGTCCTGTCCCGGATTCGGGCTCGTCCAAGCGAAATGTCGGCAAGTATCCCGTCGCGAATGGTCACGGTCTTCGCCCTCAACAGATGCTCCAGCGCGTGCGTCGGCAGCTCACCAAATGGGGCGGTGCCCACGATCCCACGCTGCTGTTCCATGTAGGCTCGGACGTCTTCATGGGCCACGCCCAACCGCTCGAGTCCGTGGCGAAGCAGTGTCTGTGCCGCCTCGAACTCCGGCTGGATCACTTCCGACGCACCCGCTTCGATCAGGGCATCACGCTGCGTCAGCTGCTCCGATCGCGCCAGGATCGGCAGTGCCGGGTTCAATTCCCGCAGACGGCGTACGGCGAGCCGCGTACGTTCGAAGTCAGGAATGGCCACGACGGCAAGACGTGCGTTCCGCGCTCCCGCCCGCCGCAGCACGGGTTCGCTCGCGGCGTCGCCGAACACGCATGGAATGCCGCGGGCCCGTACCGCTTCGACAATGGTTATGTCCAGATCGACGACCGTGTACGGAATGTCGAACGCTTCGAGGGACTCGCCCATGACGCTGCCAACCCGGCCGAACCCGCATAGGACGACGTGTCCTGAGGACGCCTCCTCCGCTCCCGCAAGACGTGGGGCGGGCAGGTGAGGTTCTTCGATGAGCCGATGCGCCAGCGCCGCTAGGCCGGCGCTGGCCAGAATGGACAGCAGCGCGGCGGTCAGGATCGCATGATAGAGACCGGGACCGATCAGGGCGGCGGAGAGTGCCACCTGTGCCAGGACGAATGAGAACTCGCCGCTCTGCGCCAGGTGGAGGCTTACCAGGGCAGCGGTTGGCCACGGGTACCGGAAGAGCCGCAGGACCGGGACCCGCACCACGAACTTTCCCACGACAATGATGCCCAGCATCATCGCCACGAGCGGGAGATCGGCTCCCAGCTCCTGAGGGCGAATCAGCGTTCCCATCGACACGAAGAAGAGCGCGCCGAACAGGTCGCGCATCGGCAGCACGCGCGCCAGGATCTCGTGAGTGAACTCAGACTCGCTGATGATCAGACCACCCAGAAACGCTCCCAACGCCAGTGACAGCCCCAGGCCGCTGGACAGGGCGGCCGTCCCAATCCCGATGACCATGGCGACGAGGATGAACATCTCCGCACTGCCGGTCCGCGCCACCCTCGCCAGGATCTTTGGCACGATCCTGTTCGCCAGGTAGAAGAACGGGACGAGCACGACGAGCGCCCGCCCGATGGCCTCCGTGAAGGGACCGATGCGTCCCGACCCCCCGCCGGCCAGCAGCGGCATGAAGATGATCAGAGCGACAACGAGCAGATCCTCCGCCAGCAACGTCGCGACGGACAGCCGCGCATGCGGGGTCTTCAATTCGCCGCGTTCGAGGAACAGCTTGACGACGACCATGGTGCTGGCCACGGAAACCACGATGCCGGCCGCCGCGGCCTCAACTGCCGGCAGGCCCAGCATCATGCCCACCCCTGTCGTCAACGCCACGACGAGGAACATGGTGAGCGGCGCCCCTACGGTGGCCGGGGCGCCTAGACGGACCATCTCGTGCAGTGAGAATTCGATGCCGATGGAGAACATGAGCAGGATGACACCGATCTGGGCTATGACCTCGAACGTGCGAATGTCCTGGATCGCAGGACCGGGTGTGAACGGACTGATCAGCAGACCACCGATGACATAGCCGACGAACAACGGCTGATGGATCAGGCGGGCCAGCACGCCGCCGACGAGCGCTGCGGCGACGACCAGCGCGAGATCACGAAAGAATGGCGTTTCAGCCACAGGGACGGATCCGGGTCACTCGTCCCGA
>Ga0209640_10001682_pt1 | contig 18998 bp, 16 predicted proteins | sample RifCSP10_1_FD_184018 | JGI IMG/M metagenome (GOLD analysis project Ga0209640, IMG submission 184018) | Soil microbial communities from Rifle, Colorado - Rifle CSP2_sed 10_1 (SPAdes) (version 2) | ecosystem: Environmental > Terrestrial > Deep subsurface > Rock core/Sediment | place: Rifle... | reverse complement strand
TTCAGCTGGATCAGCTGGTTGGCGGCGAGCGGGCGGCCGAACTGCTTGCGCTCCATCACGTAGTTGCGCGCCGCGTGCCAACAGAATTCCGCCGCGCCCAGCGCGCCCCACGAGATGCCGAAGCGCGCCTTATTGAGGCAGGAGAATGGGCCCTTCAACCCGGACACGCCGGGCAGAAGATTTTCCTCCGGCACGAACACCTGCTCCATGACCACCTGCCCGGTGGGCGACACGCGCAGGCTGAACTTGCCCTCGATGTTTGGCGTCGACAGCCCCTTCATGCCCCGCTCCAGGAGGAAACCGCGGATCTCTCCGCCGTCGACCTTGGCCCAGACCAGAAACACGTTGGCGATCGGCGCATGGGTGATCCACATCTTGGCTCCCTGGAGCACGTAGCCGCCGTCCGCTTTCCGCGCCCGGGTCACCATGCTGTAGGGGTCGGATCCGGAATCCGGTTCGGTCAAGCCGAAGCAGCCGACCCATTCTCCGGTCGCGAGCCGGGGCAGATACTTCTGGCGCTGCGCCTCGCTGCCGAATTCATGGATGGGATACATGACGAGGCTCGACTGCGCAGACATCGCCGAGCGGTAGCCGCTGTCCACGCGCTCCAACTCGCGCGCCAGCAGCCCGTAGGACACGTGATTCACGCCGGCGCAGCCGAAGCCGGACAGGGTCGAGCCGAGGAAGCCGAGCTTCCCCATCTCGTTCAGGATTTCGCGATCGAAGCGTTCATGCCGGTTCGCTTCCAGCACCCGCGGCATGAGCTTTTCCTGGCAGTAGGCGCGTGCGCTGTCGCGCACCATGCGCTCCTCGTCCGTCAGCTGCTCGTCGAGCAGCAGGGGATCGTCCCACTGAAACGCCGGCTTGGTGGTCGGGATCGGCGCCGTCATGCCTCGTTCTCCTCGATCGACGCGGGTATTCTACGCTGCGTGCCGGACCGCGCGGCAGCCCGGATCAGGCCGTCACAACTTGCCTGGCTGTTCGATCGTTCCCATGTGGAACGGGAATTCCCCGTTCCTGCGATCGTCGAAGTAGTGGGTCAGCGCGTTGCGCACGCTGGCGAAGGCGATCTCATCCCAGGGAATCTCCCGCTCCGCAAACAGCCGAGCTTCGAGCGTTTCCGCTCCTGGACGCACATCGGCATCGAGCAGGCGGGCGCGGAACAGAATGTAGACCTGGCTGATGTGGGGGATGTTGTAGAGCGCGTAGACCGGGCCGATTTCCACCCGGGCGTTCGCTTCCTCCAGCGTTTCGCGGATGGCGCCCTGGAAGGTGGTCTCGCCGTTCTCCATGTAGCCGGCCGGCACCGTCCACAGTCCATGGCGCGGCTCGATCGCGCGCCGGCACAACAGTATGCGGTCCTGCCACTCGGCAATGCAGCCCACGACCATGCGCGGGTTCTGGTAGTGAATGGTCTGGCAGGCATCGCACACGTGGCGCGGCAACGTATCGCCGGCCGGAACCCTGAGCGCGAGCGGCGCGCCGCAATTGCTGCAGAACTTCATCGTCGTCATAAACTATATGGTAATACCACCGAGCCGCCATATACGCGTCCTCTGCTCACCGGGCTGAAGCGGAAACTCGACTTGCACCGGACGCGCGATCTGGTGTACGGCCGCGGTGCTATGATGAATCCGTCGCCACGCGTCACCCGTCACTCTCGATGCGCCCGTTGCACATCCTCCAGATACTCGAGCGGGAGTTCGCCGGCGCGGCAGCGGCCGCGCACACGCCCGTCATGCTGTGGGGTCCGCCGGGGGTCGGCAAGTCGCAGATCATCGCGCAGATCGCGCGCAGCCACGGCGTATCGCTGATCGATGTCCGGCTTTCGCAGATGGAGCCCACCGATCTGCGCGGCATCCCGTTCCGCAGCGGCGACCGGGTCGAATGGTCGGTGCCGGCGCTGCTGCCGGACGCGGCGCGACACGGCCCCCGGGGCATCCTGTTCCTGGATGAGATCACGTCGGCCCCGCCGACCGTCACCGCGGCGGCCTACCAGCTGATACTTGACCGCCGCCTGGGCGAGTACCGCGCCCCCGACGGGTGGGTGATCTTCGCGGCGGGCAACCGCTACGGCGATCGCGGCGTGACCTACGTCATGTCCGCGCCGCTCGCCAACCGCTTTACCCATTACGACATCGAGCCCAACCTCGACGACTGGGTGGAGTGGGCGCACGCGGCCGCAATCGACTCCCGCGTGATCGCGTTCCTGCGCTTCCGGCCGGACCTGTTGTTCGATTTCGACCTGGCGCGCAACCCCGTCGCTTTCCCCAGCCCCCGGTCCTGGGAGTACGCGCACCGCGCGCTCGTCAAGTTCGACGACAGCCCGGAGCTTCTGCTCGATGCATTGCAGGCGTGCGTCGGCCCCGCGGCGGGGGTGGAATTCAAGGCGTTCCTGGACAACATGCACGAGCTGCCCGATATCGATGCCATCGCGCGCGGCGAAAGCGCGCAGATGCCGCGCGGCATCGACCTGCAGTACGGCGTCGCGGCGGCGCTGGTGCGGCGCGCGGTCCAGGTGCGCGACCTGCCGCACGCGGCCGTGGTCTACGGCCACATCCTGACATACGCGAAGGGCTTTCCCCAGCGGGAGATGGGCGTGATGCTGGTGACGGACCTGCACCGCTCGATCGGCAGGCCGCTCATCGCCGTGCCCGAGTTCTCCGAATGGGCGGCCACCATCACCGACTTGATGCTCTACGATCTGAAGTTCGCCTCGGCGCATTGACCGGCCTCACCGACATCGCGACCAAGCTGGGAGCGGCGCGCACGCGGCTGATCCTGGAGCGGCCGTTCATCGGCGCCCTCGTCATGCATTTGCCGCTCGTCGCGGTTGCGGCGAGGTGGTGCGAAACCGTCGCCACTGACGCGCGCGCGCTTTATTACAACCCCGCGTACATCGCGGCGCTGACGCTCGCCGAGACCCAGTTCGTGCTCGCCCACGAAGCGATGCACTGCGCCCTGGGGCACTTTGCGCGCCGCAGCCACCGCTTGCGCCGGCGCTGGGACGTCGCGTGCGATCACGCCGCGAATCTCCTGCTGATTGACGAGGGGTTGCGGCCGCCGGAGGGCGCGCTCGCCAATCCCGAGTTCCGGGGCCTGTCGGCGGAGGAGATCTACCCGCTGATCCCGGAGGACCCCGTGGAACGAACGCTCGACCGCCACCTGTTTGACGAGCGCGAGATGGATCCGCATTCCCGTGCATCGAGCCAGGACGGTCATGCGGGCGCGCTCGGCTCCCGACCCCCCGCCGTGGCGTTGCGCGATGCCGGCCCGACCGATCGCGCGGAGCTCGCGCGTCGCTGGCAAAGCCGGATCGTATCGGCCGCGCAGCAGGCACGGCACGCGGGACGGCTCGCCGAATCGTGGCTGCGACGGGTCGACGGGGCAATCCAGCCGCAACTGCCCTGGCGCACGCTGCTGGCGCGCTACCTGGTCAGCACGGCGCGGGACGACTACAGCTTCCAGCGGCCGCCGCGGCGGGAAGGCGACGCCCTGCTGCCACGCCTGTCGAGCGGCGAGGTGCACGTGTGCGTCGCGCTCGACACGAGCGGCTCGATCGGCGCCGAGGAGCTCGCACAGTTCGTCTCCGAAGTCGACGCGATCAAGGGCCAGATCCGCGCTCGCGTCACGCTTCACGCCTGCGACGAGCGGCTCGATCCCCGCGGGCCGTGGGAGTTCCCGTACTGGGAACCCGTTGCGCTCCCGCGGGAGATCGGCGGCGGGGGCGGCACCCGCTTCGTGCCGGTGTTCGACTGGATCGAGGCCACGCACCGGCGGCCGGACGCGCTGCTCTATTTCACCGACGCCGAAGGGGAATTCCCGCACCGCGCGCCCGCTTTCCCGGTGCTCTGGCTGGTCAAGGGCAGGGGCAGGGTGCCGTGGGGAGAGCGCATTCAACTCAACTGAAGGCGTGACCCTTCGACCGTGCTCAGGGCAGGCTCGTGACGGGTGACTCGTGACTCGCGTGCGGCTCTCGTCACTTTTTCTGTTGGCGGGGGCGCTGCTCGCTGCAGCCATTGCGGGCGCGGCGGGGCTCGCGCCGGGGGACCACGAATTCACGCTGAATCACGGGCAGCTGCGTCGCAGCTACCTGGTGCACGTGCCGCCGCACGCCGGGGCCGGCAAGCCGCTGCCGGCGGTGGTGAATTTTCACGGGGGAGGGGCGAACGCGCGGATCCAGAAGGAGTACTCGCGCATGGACGAGACCGCCGACCGCGAGGGCTTCATCGCCGTCTATCCCGATGGCAGCGGCGGCATCGCGGGCCGGTTTCTGACTTGGAACGCCGGTGCGTGCTGCGGCTGGGCGGCGGCGAGCCGCGTGGATGACGTGGGCTTTGCCGTGGCGCTGCTGGACGACCTGGCGCGGCGCGTGGCGCTCGACGCGGAGCGGATCTACGCCACCGGGCTCTCCAACGGCTCGATGATGGCGTATCGACTTGCCGCCGAGGCGCCGCACCGGCTCGCGGGGGTCGCGGGCGTGGCCGGCTCCATGACCTTGCCGCGATTCGCTCCCGCATTGCCGGTGCCCGTGATGCACATCCACAGCGTGGACGACGGGCGCGCGCTCTATGACGGCGGCCTCGGCCCGGCGTTCCCCTTCACCAACACGCGTGTTTTCCACGAGCCGGTGGACGACATGCTGGCGAAGTGGATTGCCCACAATGGCTGCCCGGCGCGCCCGCAAGTCGGGAATCCGGTGCGGGGCCGGCCGGATGCCGCGGATGCCGCGCATACGGCGACACGCTATGGCTATTTCCCCTGCCGCGACGGAACGGAAGTCGTGCTGTGGAAGCTCACTGGGGCCGGGCACGTGTGGCCGGGCGGCGTGCAGGACTACCTGCCATGGCTGCTCGGCGCCGGTACGACCGTGATCGACGCCAATCTGGAGATGTGGCGGTTCTTTTCCCGCCATCGCCGCCAACATCGATGACTATCGCTCCGCGACTGCGGTTTGTTTGAAGGGGCTGCGGTCCGTCATCTCATCAACATATTGCTTCATACCGCGTGATTCGCGGGCAAGGAACTGGTCGACCGCCGCGGCGAACTCCGGGTGCGCGAGCCAGTGCGCCGAGCAGGTCTCGACCGGCATCAGGCCGCGCGCGAGCTTGTGCTCGCCGCGCGAGCCGCCCTCGAAGGTCGCCATGCCGCGCGCGATGCAGAATTCGATGCCCTGGTAATAGCAGGTTTCGAAGTGCAGCGCGGGGTGGCGCTGCAACGCGCCCCAATGCCTGCCGCACAGCCGGCTTGCATTGCGGACATTGAGCGATGCCGCGATCGGAGTGTTGCCGTGTTCGGCGACGATCAGGACGAGATGCCGCGGCAGGGCGGCGCCGATGCGGCAGAAGAATTCGAGATTGAGATAGGGCGTGGAGCGGTGCTCGCGGTAGGTTTGCCGGTAGCAGCGGTGAAAGAAGGCCCAATCCCGCTCGCGGATCTCGTCGCCCTCCAGCCACTTGAAGCGGATGCCCGCCGCAACCGTCTTGCGGCGCTCCTGTTTCACCTTTTTGCGCTTGTCGTGGCTGAAGCCGGCCAGAAACGCGTCGAAGCTGGCGTAATCGTGGTTCGTCCAGTGAAACTGCACGGTGGTGCGCGGCATCATGCCGTGCGCGCACAGGCGCTGCGCCTCGGGCCGCGTCGGAAACAGGCAATGCAGCGAAGAGACCCGAAGCGTTGCCGCAAGTGCGAGCGCGGCCTCGATCAGCCGGTCGCGATCCTGATCGGTCGCGGCGAGCAGGCGCGCGCCGGTGACCGGCGTGAATGGAATCGCGGAGACGAGCTTGGGATAGTAGGAGATTCCGTGACGGTGGTAGGCGTCCGCCCATGCCCAGTCGAATACGTACTCGCCGTAGGAGTGGTCCTTGAGGTAGAGCGGCATGGCGCCCTCCAGCGCCGTGCCCGACTTGAGGAGGAGATACTGCGGGATCCACCCCGTTGCGCCGCTGGCGCAGCCTGTCTCATGCAGCGCCGACAGAAACTCGTGGCTCAGGAAGGGATCCCCGCCGGCCAGACGATTCCACTCGCCGGCCGCGACGCGGGCGAGGGAGTCGACGACTTCGATCGAGTTCATCAGGGAGGGGTGAGCGGCGTACCGCTCACCATGCGTGGATGGCGCGATGATATATTAGCAACATGAAAATTGCGATTGCGCAGATGAACGCGACGGTCGGTGACCTCGCGGGCAACGTTGCGCGCATCGCGGATTTCGCCCGGCGTGCGCGCGGCCAGGGCGCGAACCTCATGGTGACGCCGGAACTCGCGCTCTGCGGCTATCCGCCGGAGGACCTGCTGCTGCGCGCGGATTTTCTCGAGGCCTGCCAGCACGCAATGGATGATCTCGCCCAGCGCGTGCGCGACGTCACCCTGGTGGTCGGTCATCCGCGAATCGCCGACGGCAAGTGCTACAACTCGGCTTCGGTCGTGCAGAGCGGCAAAGTCGTCAGCACCTACGACAAGCAGCGCCTGCCCAACTACACGGTATTCGACGAGGAGCGCTACTTCGACCCGGGAGTGGCATCGTGCGTGTGCGCGGTGAACGGCGTGAACTTCGGCGTCAATATCTGCGAGGACGCATGGGGCGCGGAGGGGCGGATGACGGCACGGCCGCGCGACCACGGTCCCGGCGATCGCATCGGTATCAATATCTGCGCCGATTCCTGGAACGCCGATGCGCCGCGTGCGGCCCGGGAAGCGGGCGCCACCGTGCTGCTCGTGCTGAACGCGTCGCCCTACCATGTGGGCAAGCAGCGCGTGCGCCAGGACGTGATGCGCGAGCGCGTCGCGGAGACCGGATTGTCCGTGGTCTACGTCAACCTGGTGGGCGGACAGGACGAGCTGGTCTTCGACGGCGGCTCGTTCGTGCTCAATCGCGAGGGCATCTTGACGCACCAGCTGCCTGCGTTCGATGAGGCGCTCGGGCTGGTCACGCTGACCGACGGCGAGCCGCAGCCCGGCGAGATCGCCCCGGCGCTCTCCACCGAGGCCGAGGTGTACCGGGCGCTGCAGCTCGGGGTGCGGGACTACGTCGGGAAAAACGGCTTCCCCGGCGTGCTGCTGGGACTATCGGGCGGAATCGACTCGGCACTGACGCTTGCGGTGGCGGTGGACGCCCTCGGCGCGGACCGGGTCCGGGCGGTCATGCTGCCGTCCCAGTACACGGCTGCGATGAGCGTGGAGGACGCGCGCGCGGAGGCGCACGCGCTTGGCGTGCGCTATTCCGAGATTCCGATCCGCCCGATCTTCGACGCCTTTCTCAAGGCGCTGTCCGGCGAGTTCAAGGGGCTCCCCGAGGATGCGACGGAGGAAAACATCCAGTCGCGCATCCGCGGCACGCTGCTCATGGCGCTGTCCAACAAGACCGGCTCGATCGTGCTCACCACGGGGAACAAGAGCGAGATGGGGACCGGCTATGCCACCCTTTACGGAGACATGGCGGGCGGCTTCGGCGTCCTCAAGGACATCAGCAAGATGATGGTTTACCGGCTGGCGGACTACCGCAACGGACTCGGCGCCGTCATCCCCCAACGCGTCATCGAGCGCGCCCCGTCGGCCGAGCTGCGCGCGAACCAGACCGACCAGGACACGCTGCCGGCATACCCCGTGCTCGACGCGATCATGGAGGCCTACGTTCAGGACGACCTCAGCCCGCTGGAAATCATCGGCAAGGGCTACCGCCGCGCCGACGTCGAGCGGGTGGTGCAGATGGTGCGCGCGAGCGAATACAAGCGGCGGCAGGCCCCCATCGGCATCCGCATCACCCCGCGCGGGTTCGGCAAGGACTGGCGCTTCCCGATCACCAACAAGTTCCGGCACCGTTTCGGCTAGCCGGCTATGCTATCCTTACGGGCACGCACGCGATCGGACAGGGGAGGGGCCCCGTGAAAAAAATCGAAGCGATCTTCAAGCCGTTCAAGCTCGACGAAGTGCGCGAGGCGCTGTCCGAGATCGGCGTCAGCGGGCTCACCGTCACGGAAGTGAAAGGGTTCGGCCGGCAGAAGGGTCACACCGAGCTCTATCGCGGGGCGGAGTACGTCGTCGATTTCCTGCCCAAGGTCAAGGTCGAGGTGGTGGTTCCGAACAAGCTGCTCGAGGGCGCGATCGACGCCATCGTCAAGGCCGCGCGCACGGGCAAGATCGGCGATGGCAAGATATTCGTCACCAGCGTCGAGCAGGTGATCCGCATCCGCACCGGCGAAACCGACGAAGCCGCCATCTGAGAACCCGTGATTCGTGATTGGTGATTCGTGATTCGAGCCAGCGCGAAGAGCGAATCGATCGGGTCCAATCACGATTCACGAATCACGACTCACGCCTTTCAGTAGAACGATCACCGCGCCGCTGCCGCCATCGGCCTGGCGCGCCTGGCAGTACGCCAGGATTTCATCGCGCCGCATCAGCCAGCCGGCCACCTTGCGCTTGAGTACGGGCTCGCGGTTTTTCGAGCGCAGCCCCTTGCCGTGTATGACGCGCACACAGCGCAGGCCGCGGCGGACGCACTGATTGAGGAATACCACCAGCAACGCGTGCGCGTCCTCGACCGTGAGACCGTGCAGATCCAGCTCGTCCTGGATGACCCAGTGGCCGCGGCGCAGTTTCCGCAACACGTGGGTGCCGACGCCGTGCCGCAGGTAACACAGCTCCTCGCCAGATTCCGCTCCGGCATCCCAGGGATGCTGGTGGCTGAGACTTTCCTTCAGCGTCTGGCGATCATCGCGCAGCCGCTGGGCAGGGACCGGCTGCGGGGGTGGGAGCTCGTGCCGAACCCGGCCGGGACCGGGTAGCGGAATCACGTCGGACACGGACGCGCGAAACAATTCCACCTCATCGGGCGTGGCCGCCGCCTTGCGCGGCTTCCTCATGCTGGTGCTCATGATCAAAGACGGCGGCGGGTGCGTTAGATCAGGCCCTGGTTTTCCAGATATTTCTGCGCGTCGAGAGCGGCCATGCACCCGCTGCCGGCGCTGGTGACGGCCTGGCGGTAGACGTGGTCCTGCACATCGCCCGCTGCGAAAACGCCCGGCACGCTGGTTGCCGTGGCATTTCCGTCCAGGCCCCCCCTGGTAATGATGTATCCGTTCACCATGTCGAGCTGCCCGGCGACGATCTCGGTGTTGGGCCGGTGGCCGATGGCGATGAAGACACCCTTCAGCTTTTTCTCCGCGATCGCGCCGGACTTGACGTTTTTCACGCGCATGCCGGTTACGCCGGTGTTGTCGCCCACCACTTCCTCCAGCACGTGGTCCCACAGGATGTCCGATTTTCGCGCCGCGACCTTCTCCTTGAGCTTGTCGACGAGTATCGCTTCCGCGCGGAACTTGTCGCGCCGATGCACCACCGTCACGTGGCTCGCGATGTTGGAGAGGTACAGCGCCTCTTCCACCGCGGTGTTGCCGCCGCCCACGACCGCGACATCCTCGCCCTTGTAGAAGAACCCGTCGCAGGTGGCGCACCCTGAGACGCCGCGCCCCATGAATGTTGTCTCCGATGGAAGCCCGAGGTACATCGCCGAAGCGCCGGTCGCGAGGATCAGCGCGTCGCAGGTGTAGGTACCCTGATCGCCGATGAGGGTAAACGGCTTGTCCTTCAGTCGCACGGTATGGACGTGATCGAAAATCACTTCGGTGCCGAAGCGCTCGGCATGCTTGAGGAAGCGCTCCATCAGTTCCGGCCCCTGCACGCCGGAGGCGTCGGCGGGCCAGTTGTCCACGTCGGTCGTGGTCATGAGCTGACCACCCTGGGCGAGTCCGGTGATGAGCACGGGCTTGAGATTCGCGCGCGCGGCGTAAACGGCCGCAGTGTAGCCGGCCGGTCCGGAGCCGAGTATGAGCAGGGAAACGTGCCTGGGAGAATGCGCCATGACGCGAATATGAGGATAAATCGCAGAAAAGCAACACTCTAGCAGCGCTGTCGCAGCGATGTCGAGCCGAGCGTGCGACGGTTCGGCTCGAGTCCGGCCGGGAATTTCCGCGTGCCCCGGAAGTGACGCCAGTCGCTTGATCTGGCAGACTATAGCCTTGCGCGTGCGGCGCCGCGCCGGCGCCACGATTCAAAACAAGAACATGGGGTGGGGGACATGGCAGCACAGTTTGCGTTGAATCCACAGATACTCAAGAGCGTTCCGCTGTTTTCCTCGTTCAGCGACACCCACCTGAGCCAGGTGTTGACGGCCGTGCAGCACCGCAGCTACCCGCGCGGCGCCTTCATCCTGCGGGCCGGGGAGGAGACCGATGCCCTCTATATCATCCTGTCGGGCCGCGTGAAGGTGCTTATCCCCGACGAGGAGGGGCACGAGGTGATCCTGGCGGTCATGGGGGCGCACGAATTCTTCGGGGAGATGGGCTTGCTCGACGACCAGCCGCGCTCGGCCAGCGTCGAGACGCTGGAGGCGTCCGAAATGCTGCGCCTGTCCAAGGCCGGCTTCACCAACGTCCTCAAGGACAACTTCGAGCTGGCGATGATGATCATCCGCAACCTGGTCAGGCGCATGCGCGAAGCGGACCGCAAGATCGAAAGCCTCGCGCTGATCGATGTCTACGGCCGGGTCGCGCGGCTGCTGATCGAGATGGCGCAGAACGTGGAAGGAAAGTGGATCGTGGAGCACGCGCCGCCGAAACAGGAGATCGCGCGAATGATCGGCGCATCGCGCGAGATGGTGAGCCGCGTGGTCAAGGATTTGCACCGCAAGGGGCTGATACGCGCGGAGAAGCGCCGGATTCATGTCCTCGACCGGCAGTCGATGCAAAAGCGGGCCTCCGCCCGCCATCAGGCCGAACGTCCTCCCCATAGCTGAGGCAGGGCGCCCTGTTGCGACGGGGCGTTATGCCCCGGTCGCGCCCCGCGACCGGAACGGCACGGCCAATCGGCTGGGAACGAGAATCGTGTTGTCGCGCGCGCCGGCCGCCGGCCGGGTGCTTGCCGCAGGTCCTTTCGATGTACAATCAAAACGTTAAACGGACAACTTGATGTTGTTGAGCGAAAAGCATTCCGCGCGCGCAGCCCGGAATCCATTGCCACCCAAGCTCGCCGCCCTGATTCGCGAATTCTGGTGGCTCGCCCTGCTGGGCCTCGTTCTATATGTCGCGCTTGCCCTTGGCACGTATGACCGGGCCGACCCGGGATGGAGCCACGGCCTGACCGATGACGGCGCCATTCGCAATTCAGGCGGCCGCGTTGGGGCATGGGCGGCGGATGTGCTGCTGGTGCTGTTCGGCCTGTCGGCGTACTGGTGGGTCGTGTTCGGCGCGGCCATGGTCTGGTGGGGTTTCCGCCGCATCGAAGGGATGCCGCAAGCAGACCGGCGTTCCCGTGCCGTTGTTGCGATCGGTTTCGCGATCGTGCTCGCCGGAAGCTGCGGCCTCGAGGCGATACGGTTGTACAGCTTGACGGCCACCCTGCCACAGGCACCGGGCGGCGTGCTGGGGGCATTGATCGGCGGCTCCCTGGCGCAGGCGCTGGGGTTCACCGGCGCCACGCTCATCCTGCTCGTATTGTTGGCGGCCGGTCTGAGCCTGTTCACCGGCGTGTCCTGGCTTACCGTGATCGAGCGCCTGGGCGGGTGGGTGGAAACCGCGTACGTTCTGGTCATGCGCAAGTGGCAGGAGCACGAGGACCGGCGCGCGGGCGAGCAGGCCGTGATCGCGCGCGACGAGGTGGTCGAAGTCAGCAAGAAGAGGCTCGAAATCCACGAGCCGATACGGATCGAGCCGGCCGCGATCGAGATCCCCAAGTCGGCCCGCGTCGAGCGCGAAAAGCAGGTGCCGCTATTCGAAAACCTGCCCGACTCTCTGCTGCCCCCGCTCAATCTGCTCGATGAGCCGGAGAGGAATCTCGAGATGCTGAGCACGGAAACGCTCGAGTTCACTTCGCGCCTGATCGAGAAGAAGCTCCTCGATTTCGGGGTCGAGGTCAAGGTCGTCGCGGCCTATCCCGGCCCGGTCATTACCCGCTTCGAGATCGAGCCCGCCATCGGCGTCAAGGGCAGCCAGATCATCAATCTCGTCAAGGACCTCGCGCGCGCGCTGTCGGTCGTGAGCATCCGCGTCATCGAGACCATTCCCGGCAAGAGCCTGATGGGCCTCGAGATCCCCAACCCGACGCGCCAGATCGTGCGTTTGTCCGAGATCCTCAGCTCCGAGGTCTATGCCAGCGTGTCCTCCCCGTTGACGCTCGCGCTCGGCAAGGACATCGCCGGCAATCCGGTGGTCGCCGACCTGCAGCGCATGCCGCATCTCCTGATTGCCGGCACCACCGGCTCGGGCAAGTCCGTGGGCATCAACGCCATGCTGCTGTCCCTGGTCTACAAGTCGCCGCCGAGCCAGGTGCGGCTGATCCTGATCGACCCCAAGATGCTCGAGCTGTCGGTCTACGAGGGCATACCGCACCTGCTGGCTCCGGTCGTCACCGACATGCGGCAGGCCGCGAACGCGCTCAACTGGTGCGTCGCGGAAATGGATCGGCGCTACAAATTGATGAACGCGCTCGGGGTACGCAGCATGAGCGGGCTCAACCAGAAAGTGCGCGAGGCGGCCAAGGCGAAGAAGCCGCTCCTCGACCCGCTCGCGCCGGATCCGGCAACCGCCCTGCCGCTGTACGAGGTGTCGCTGATCGTCGTGGTCATCGACGAGCTGGCCGATCTCATGATGGTGGTCGGCAAGAAGCTGGAAGAACTGGTCGCGCGGCTGGCGCAGAAGGCCCGCGCGGCCGGCATCCACCTCCTGCTGTGCACGCAGCGCCCCTCGGTGGACGTGATCACCGGGCTCATCAAGGCCAATATCCCGTCGCGCATCGCCTTCCAGGTGTCGGCGCGCGTCGATTCGCGCACCATACTGGATCAGATGGGCGCGGAGGCGCTGCTGGGGCAAGGCGACATGCTCTATCTTCCCCCTGGCAGCGGCTATCCGCAGCGCGTGCACGGGGCCTTTGTCGCCGACCACGAAGTGCATAAGGTGGTCGAATACCTCAAGAAGCTGGCGCGGCCGCAGTACCTGGACAGCGTGCTCGAGGGACCCGCGCCCGAGGAAGCTGAGGACGGTGCGTTGGAGGCTCCGGACGGGGAATCCGATCCGCTCTACGACCAGGCCGTCGCGATCGTGCTCAAGACCCGGCGCGCCTCGATCTCGCTGGTGCAGCGCCACTTGCGCATCGGCTATAACCGCGCGGCGCGGCTGATCGAGCAGATGGAGCGGTCGGGGCTCGTGTCAGCGATGCAGTCGAACGGCAACCGCGAGATCCTGGTGCCGGCGTCCGCGGTCGAAGAACGCTAGCGAGGGAGCCCGCGGAATTTGCAGCGCGTGCCGCTGTCAGAATGCATATCGTCAGTGCCGGAAGCGCAATCATGAGACTCCTGGTCGGCGTGTTATTCACCATCCTGGTCGGAACGGGCGCCGCCGCCGAAGCGTACCGGTGGGTGGACGAGAAGGGCGTGGTCACCTACGGCGAGAAGCCGCCCGAGGAACGGAGTTCGATCCCGGTGGACACGCGGCCCGGCGGGACCATCGAGACCGGCGGACGCTACGACCAGAAGGCCGTCGTCGGGGAGCGGCGCCAGGCCCAGGAACCGCAAAGTCCGCAGGTCGTCTTCGTTCCGGTGCCCGCGCCCGCGCTGCCGTCGGTACGAGGCATGGAATTCGACACCTACATACGGCTGCAGCGCGGGATGACGGAGGGCGAGCTCCTGGTTCGCGCCGGCCGCCCCGATCACGAGACGGTGGACAACCTGTTTGATTACGACCGGACGCTCTATTACTTCCCGACCGTGGCCAATCCCTACACCACGGTGGTGCGCCTGCGCTCGGGCACCATCGTTTCCCTCGACCGCATCAAGAGGTTCTGATGGCACGGTCGCTGCTGCTCCTGCTGTTGGCTTCGGGCGCGGCGCTCGGCGCGTCGACCGTGGAGGATCTCAAGAGCCTGCTGCAGCAGACCACGACCGCGCGCGCGCATTTCGCCCAGATCGTGCTCGACAGCAACATGAAAACGCTGCAGCAGGCGACCGGCACCATGCAGTTCTCGCGTCCGGGCAAATTCCGATGGGAGTACGACAAGCCCTACGACCAGCTCATCATCGGCGACGGCGCGCGGGTGTGGCTCTACGACAAGGATCTCAACCAGGTGACGGTGCGCCGCTTCGATCGCGCGCTCGGCTCGAGCCCGGCAGCCCTGCTCGCAGGCAGCAATGAGATCGACAAGGACTACAGGCTGACCGGCCTGAGCAGCCGCGACGGGCTCGACTGGCTCGAGGCGGTGCCGCGGACCCGCGATACGGCGTTCGAGAAAATCCTGCTCGGGTTCGGAAAATCCGGGCTCGAGGCGATGGAGCTGCGCGACCAGTTCGGGCAGATCACGGTGATCAAGTTCTCCACCATCGAGCGCAACGCCAAGCTGGCGCCGGAGCTGTTCCGGTTCACGCCGCCCAAGGGTGCGGACGTCATCGGTGAATAACCCCGGGACCGGTTCCCTGTTCGCCCGGAAGGAACCGCAGGCTCCGCTTGCCGACCGGTTGCGCCCGGGCACGCTCGAGGAATTTGTAGGCCAGGATCACCTGCTGGGGCCCGGCAAGCCGCTGCGGCTCGCGTTCGAGGCAGGCAAACCGCATTCCATGTTCCTGTGGGGCCCGCCGGGCGTCGGCAAGACGACGCTGGCGCGCCTGATGGCGCGGGCATTCGACGCGGAGTTCATCGCGGTTTCCGCGGTGCTCGCGGGGGTCAAGGATATACGCGACGCGGTCGCCCGCGCCGAGCTCGCACTCCAGCAGTCCGGCCGCCGCACCATCCTCTTCGTCGACGAGGTGCATCGCTTCAACAAGGCGCAGCAGGACGCGTTTCTGCCGCACGTGGAGCGGGGGCTGCTGACCTTCATCGGCGCGACCACCGAGAATCCCTCCTTCGAGGTGATCAGCGCGCTGCTGTCGCGCGCGGCGGTGTACGTGCTGCAGCCGCTCACCATCGAGGACCTGGTCCGGTTGTTCGACCGCGCGCGGGAGGCCGCCCTGGGCGGCCTGCAGTTCTCCCCGGAGGCGCGCGAGCTGCTGTTGTCCACGGCCGACGGCGACGCGCGGCGGCTCTACAACATGCTCGAGCAGATCGGCATCGCGGCGGAGGAGGCGGGCCGCGGCGAGATCGACGAGACGTTCGTGCGCGAAGCGCTGGCCCAGCGGCTGCGGCGCTTCGACAAGGGCGGCGACCAGTTCTATGACCAGATCTCGGCCCTGCATAAGTCCGTGCGCGGCTCGGCACCGGACGCGGCGCTCTACTGGCTGACCCGGATGCTGGACGGCGGCGCCGACCCCCTGTACCTCGGCCGGCGGCTCATCCGCATGGCGGTCGAGGACATCGGGCTCGCCGATCCGCGCGCGCTGCGCGTGGCTCTCGACGCCTGCGAAACCTACGAGCGGCTGGGCTCGCCGGAAGGGGAGCTGGCCCTGGCCGAAGCCGCCCTGTACATGGCGATCGCTCCGAAGAGCAACGCAGCGTACAGGGCGTTCGGCGCGGCCCAGGAGCTGGTGCGCAACGACGCCTCACGGCCCGTTCCGGAGCATTTGCGCAACGCTCCAACCAATCTGATGAAGGCGCTTGGCTACGGACGCGATTACCGTTACGCGCATGACGAACAGGACGCGTATGCGGCGGGAGAGAATTATTTCCCCGAAGGAATGAAGCCGCCTGATTTCTACCGCCCGACCGACCGCGGTCTGGAGGCCCGGATCCGCGAGCATCTCGAGCACCTGCGACAGCTCGACCGGAAGGCCAAACCCAAGCCGGGAAAGACCTAGGGATGCTCTGCATCGGTCGCGCCCCGTCATTCCCGCGAAGGCGGGAATCTAGAAACGACCCCCCATCCAACCTTCCCCCACAATGGGGGAAGGGGATACCCGCCTGCGCGGGGATGACTTGTGGAAGGTTTCCCTGGCCGCCTGGCAACCGCCGGCGAACTCCGAGATAATGTCGCGCCAATAACAACCCGAAGCCCTCCGCATGCTCGATGTTCAGCTTCTGCGTACCGATCTAGCTGCCGTGGCGAAACGGCTGGCGGACCGCGGCTACAGCTTTCCCCTGGCCGAGTTCGAGAAACTGGAGTCAGGCCGCAAGGCGGTGCAGACCGAGACGCAGGAGCTCCAGGCGAAGCGCAACCAGCTGTCGAAGCAGGTGGGCCAGCTGAAGGCGAAAGGCGAGGACGCCGCCCCGCTCATGGCCGAGGTCAATGCGCAGGCGGAGAGGCTGAAAGCGCTCGAACAGGAGCTGGACTCGGTCCAGGCCCGCTTCAACGATTTTCTCCTCGGCGTTCCCAACGTGCCTCACGCCAGCGTGCCCGCCGGCACGTCCTCCGCGGACAACCCGGAGATGCGCAGAGTCGGCGCGCCGCGCGCGTTCGATTTTCCCGTGAAAGACCACGTGGACGTCGGCGCGGCGCTGGGCCTCGATTTCGATGCGGCGGCCCGCATCAGCGGCGCCCGCTTCGTCCTGATGAAAGGGCCCATGGCGCGCCTGCACCGCGCGCTCACCCAGTTCATGCTGGATCTGCACACCCGAGAGCACGGCTACACGGAAATCTATTCGCCGTATCTGGTATCCCCCGACAGCATGCGCGGCACCGGCCAGCTGCCCAAGTTCCACGACGATCTGTTTTTCATCGAGGCGGACAATTTCTACCTGATCCCGACCGCGGAGGTGCCGGTCACCAACATGGTGCGGGAGAGCATCATCCCGGCAGCGGAGCTGCCGCTCAAGTTCGTCTGCCACACGCCTTGCTTCCGGCGCGAGGCGGGATCCTACGGCAAGGACACGCGCGGCATGATCCGCAACCACCAGTTCGACAAGGTGGAGCTCGTGCAGATCGTGCAGCCGCGGGAATCGTACGCGGCGCTGGAGGAGCTGACCGGGCATGCCGAAGCGGTGCTGAAGCGCCTCGAACTGCCGTATCGCGTGGTGACGCTGTGCACGGGCGACATGGGCTTCGCGGCGGCCAAGACCTACGACATCGAGGTCTGGCTGCCGGGACAGCAGGCTTACCGCGAGATCTCCTCGTGCAGCAACTTCGAGGCGTTCCAGGCGCGACGCATGCAGGCGCGCTTCCGCAACGAGAAAGGAAAGACCGAGTTCGTCCACACCCTCAACGGCTCGGGACTCGCGGTTGGGCGCACGCTCGTCGCCTTGCTCGAGAATCACCAGAACGCGGACGGCAGCGTTTCGATCCCGGCGGCGCTGCGGCCGTACATGGGCGACATGACCGCCATTAAAGCAAACTAGGCGGACGCGATGCGTGTTGATAGAATCGCGCCTTCGCTCTGGACCCGCATTCGGTCCGGCATGCGGAGAGGTGCCGGAGCGGTTGAACGGGCCGGTCTCGAAAACCGGAATACGCGCAAGCGTATCGTGGGTTCGAATCCCACCCTCTCCGCCACCTCGTTACCGCGCGTGCGCCGCATTCTGGTGCTGTTGGCGATCTGTCTCCTTGCGGTCCCGGCCCCTGCATCGGCCACCGTTACGCTCGCTCCGGAAGTCGAAGCGTTCATTCAGGACATGGTGCGAAAGCACCAGTTCAGCGACAGTTCGCTGCGCCAGATGTTTGCCAAGGTCGAGCCCAACCCCACCGTGATCAACGCGATGACGGCGCCCCTCACCGCGCTACCTTGGTACCAGTTCCGCAACCGCTATGTGGACGCCTTGCGGATCAATGGCGGTGTCAAATTCTGGCAGGAGCATGCCGCCACCCTCGCACGGGCGCGTCGCGAGTTCGGGGTCCCCGAGGAAATCATCGTTGCCACCATCGGGGTGGAGTCGATCTACGGCCGCCGCACGGGCAGCTTCGGGGTGCTCGAAGCGCTGACGATGCTGGCGTTTTCCTACCCGCCGCGCGCCAGGCTGTTCCGGTCGGAGCTCGAGCACTATCTGCTGCTCGCGCGCGAGTCGCGGTTCGATGTGACGCGCGTGAAGGGCTCCTACGCCGGGGCGATCGGCATACCACAGTTTCTTCCCAGCAGCTATCGCCGTTACGCGGTGGATTTCGACGGCGATGGCCGGCGCGACCTCGTGGGCTCCCCCGCAGACGCGATCGGCAGCGTGGCCAATTACTACAAGTCCCACGGCTGGCGCGAGGGCCAGTTGGTCGTGGTGCCGGCCGAAGTCGATGCGGATGGCGCACCCGCGCTGGTCGAGCTGGGCATCAAGCCCCGCCTCAACGTGGGCGAGCTGAAGCGGCGCGGCGTATCGCCGACGACGCCGGTCGAGGAGGGGCCCGAGGCCGCGCTGATCATGGCCGAATCGGAAACCGGTCCCAGCTACTGGCTCGGGCTCTACAATTTCTACGTGATCACCCGCTACAACCGCAGCATCAATTACGCGCTCGCGGTTCACGAGCTCGCGCAGGCGCTGCGCGCCCGCTTCGGGCCCGGGGGCTAGCGCGCCCGCGCCGCGTCGCGGCGGAACGCGACCAGGTGGTCGATCTCCAGGCGGATGCCGATATTTTCGCCGATCGCATGGTTGTGGTGGCTCGGCACGAGCGACATCACGCGCCCGCCGGCGGGCAGCTGCAGGGTGTAGAGAAACTGCGCGCCCCGGAACGTCTTGTGCAGCACCTCGGCCTGCAGCGGGCTCGCGTCGTCGTGCAGGATGTCGTCCGGCCGCAGCAGGACATCGACTTCCGTGCCCCGCGGCCAGCCGGAGGTGTTGCCCTGGAACACGCCCAGCTCGAGCCGGATGCGGGAGGGGTCCAGCACCGTGCCGGGCAGGAACATGCCCTGCCCGACGAAGTCCGCCACGTAACGGCTCGTCGGCTCGTGATACAGACGGTACGGCGTGTCCCACTGCTCGATCACGCCGTCGCGCATGATCCCGATCTCGTCGGCTAGGCTGAACGCCTCGTGCTGGTCGTGCGTGACGAGGATCGCCGTCGTGTGCTGCTGCTTGAGGATCGCCCGCACCTCCACGCTCAGCTGCGTGCGGAATTCCACGTCGAGATTGGAGAACGGCTCATCGAGCAGCAGCAGGTCGGGGCGCGGCGCC
>Ga0209640_10001680_pt1 | contig 19001 bp, 11 predicted proteins | sample RifCSP10_1_FD_184018 | JGI IMG/M metagenome (GOLD analysis project Ga0209640, IMG submission 184018) | Soil microbial communities from Rifle, Colorado - Rifle CSP2_sed 10_1 (SPAdes) (version 2) | ecosystem: Environmental > Terrestrial > Deep subsurface > Rock core/Sediment | place: Rifle... | reverse complement strand
CAGCACCCAGGCGTTGTCGCCGGCGAAGAACTCGGATGCCATGCGGTTCACGACGCGATCGCCGCGCATTCGCAGGATTCGCAGGCCCGGCATGTTGCACGTCGCGATCTTGCCCGATTCGTCGAGCGTCAGGACGCCGTTCGACATCGATTCGAGCATGGCGTCGCTGTAGTTCTTCATGTTCTGCACGTCGGCGAACAGCTTCGCGTTCTCCAGCGCGATCGAGATCTGCGCGGTAAACGCGCGCAGCCGCGACTCGTCCTCCGCCGTGAACGGGCCGCCGTGCTTGTTGAGCACCTGGGTGACGCCGATGGTTTTTCCCTGCTTGTTGATGATCGGCACGCACAGGATCGAGCGGGTGAAGTAGCCCGTCTGGGTGTCGAAACTCGGATTGAAGCGCAGGTCCGCGTAGGCGTGCGGGATGTTGATCGACTTGCTGCTCGTGAACACCGCGCCGGCGATGCCGAGGTGATTCGGCAGCCGGATCTGCATCGACTCCAGTCCCTCGCCGACTTCCGACCACAGCTCGCGGGTCTTGTCGTCGTTGAGAAACAGCGTCGAGCGCTCGGCATTGAGCATCCGCGTCGCCTCGCCCATGACGCGCCGGAGGAGCAGGCCGAGCTTGATCTCCGCGCTCACGTCCGAGACCACGCGCACGAACTCCCGTTCCTGCTCGCGGATCTCCTTCATCCGCTCGATGAGCTGCGCGGTCCCCAGGGCGAGCGTGCCCTGCGCCACCATGGCGTCGAGCACTTCGAGATCGCGCCGCGTGAAATTGCCCTTGCGCTTGTTCAGCGTTTCCAGTACGCCGACGATCTCGCCGTTGGCGACCTTGATCGGCACGCAGGCGATGTTGCGCGTGGTGAACCCGGATTGCTCGTCGATCGCGCGATTGAAACGCGAATCGCCGTAGGCATCGTCCACGATGGCCGCCTCGCCGGTGGTGAAGACATGGCCGGCGATACCCGTATTGTTGGCCAGACGGATCTCGCGCTTGAAGCGCCCCTGCGCCACCCGCGCGTACAGTTCGCCGGTGCCAGGGTCGTTGAGGAACAGCGACCCCCGCTCCGCCTCGACCTCGGCCGCGGTCATCTCGACCAGCGTGTGCAGCACGTCGTCGAGCGAATCGCACTGCGCCATCCGCCGGCTGACTTTCAGCAGCAGCTCGGCCAGCCTCAGCCTGCGGCCCTCGTTGCCCTTGCGCTTCGACTCTCCCGTCCTGCCGCGGAACTCGACGGGCCCGGTCTGCGCAGGCGGCGTGCCCGGTATACGCTGTTCCGTGCTCACACTGCACCTCGCGACTCCGCGGCGCCCGCTTGCATCCGCGCGCGCAACTCGCGCACGGTCGCCTGCAAGTGTGCGATCTCGGCGCGGTGCTGCGCATGCACGGCCGCGATCGCCTCTTCGTAGGTGTTCCGGGCCCGCTCGAGCGCCTCGCGCAGCGCCGCACCCGTCGCGCGCAGTTGCGCGAGTTCCTCCTTGGACAGCGCCACGGCCTCGTGCACACGCGGCTCCGCTTCGTGGCGCACCTGCTCGAGCGCGCTGTGCAGCGCACCGACCGTCGCCTTGAGCTGGCGAACTTCGCCCTGGCTGGCGGACGTGGCAGTGCGCACTGCGTCCTCGCGTGCCGCGTCCTGGTGTTCCAGCTCCGCGCGAAGCGCCGAAACCGCGTTCCTGAGCTGCGCGATTTCGGCATGAACGTTCGACTCCGCGTTCGCCTGGGCGACTTCGGACAGGTGCCGCGCCTGCTCGAGCTCCGCCCGCAGCGCCGCGATGGTGCTCTTCAGTTCGCGATTCTCGGCCTGTAGCGCAAGGCCGGGGTCGGTATCTACGGGCATGAGTCGGTGGCTGCCTCGCTGTACGAAAGCGGAAGATGCATCATGATGCGACTTCTGCGCAACCCCCGGGCGCTTCCGGCGCCGGCTAGCAGTCCGCCATCAGGGCCCGCGCAAAGCCTTCGCGCCCCGCGCCGATCAGTCTCGTCACCAGGATCGACACGCTCGAAAAGACTCCGTCCCGGATGACTTGCGCGACCGCGAGCGTACCACCGGAGGCGCCGCCCGAGCGCACGATCACCTCCATCGAACTCTCTCCGAGCAACCGTTCCTCGGCGGCGACACCGGAATGTCCCTTGGCATTCCTGCCGATGCAGATTGCCGCAGAGTAGGGGGTTCGCGCCGTCCTGAAGGCGAAGCGCTCTCCCGGATCGACCGGCCGTTCCGGCGGCGTCGGAGCGCACCCGCTCATCCCCACCACCAGAAGCGACGCGAGCAGGCGCACAATGCAGGTGAGCTTCGCCGGCATGGCGGGGCAGTATAGGCGAAGAACGTATCGGCGTATCCAGGGTCTACAATTGCACCCTATCGTGCATTGCCGCGCGCTCACTCGCCGTAGTTCGCTTGCCCTCGTCCTGCTTGCTTCGTTGACGGGGTGCGATCCGGTTTCCCTCACCGTTTTCGGGGTCGGCACTGCGGCCGGCGTGCAGCATACCCTGACCGGAATCGCGTACCGCACGTTCTCGGTGCCCATGCCCAGACTGCGCACGGCGGTAAAGGTCGCGCTCGATCGCATGGACATCAAGATCGGCACCACGGAGAAAATCGAGAACGGCGAGCGGATCAAGGCGCGGGCGGCCGACCGGGAGATCGAAATCGAGCTGGAAGCATTGAGCGGCAGGACCACACGGATGCGTTCGACCGCGCGCAGCGGCGTGCTCATGGATTCCGCAACCGCGACCGAAATCATCCTGCAGACGGAGAAGGCGCTCGGCGCCACTTGAAGGAGGCGTGTGATGAAACGCGAACTCATGGCAACTGCGTCAACACTCTTGCTTGCGGGCGGTCTCGCGCTCGGTGCCACCGCGGCGCGGCCGGCGGATACGGGCGAAACGGAAGTGCTGGCGACGCAGACGGCGCAGATGGATTCCCTGGCGACGACGCGTGGCGCGGCGACGGTTACCGCGAAGATCAGTTCGGATTTCAGCGGATTCGCCGGCTCCTCGGCCAACGCCGATGCGCTGGTCGGCGGCTTGCGAAACGGCACTGCCGTTACGCTGACCTCGACCGATGCAAAGGGGGTCACCACCTCGACGACGTTCACGCCGCCGACCGGGAAGATGGGGTACGGCAACGTGTATACGTCGCTCGCGCTGGCGAAGCAGCAGCTCGCCGGCCTGGGAATCACCGATCCGACGGCGCAACAGCTCCAGGCCGCTCTCGTCGGCGGAACGGTGATCGGCGCCAACGGCCAGAGCACGACGCTGACCGGCGTCCTGACCTTGCGCGCGCAGGGCATGGGCTGGGGACAAATCGCGCAGTCGCTCGGCTACAAGCTCGGCCCCGTGATCAGCGGCATGAGATCCGCCAACGCGCATGTAGCGTCCCGGACGGCGGCAAGCACCAGCCCCGCGGCCCGTGCAGGCACGGCTGCGGGCACGGCGGGCGGGCCCGGCACAGGACCGGGAAATGCCTACGGCCGGGGCATCGTCACCGGTACGGGTACCCCAGGCGGCATGGGCCAGGGCAATGCCTACGGCCGAGGCATTGTCACGGGTACCGGCGGGCCAGCCGGTCAATCCGGCCAGGCCGCCGCGGGGCAGGGCAGGTCCGCCGGCAAGGGCAACTGAACTACCCGACCCAGGCCCGCGCGTTGCGGAAGACGCGCATCCACGGCGAGTCTTCCGGCGCGCCGTCGAAAGTCCAGGACATCTGCACCGAGCGGAAGACGCGCTCCGGGTGCGGCATGACGATGGTGAAGCGTCCATCCGGCGTCGTCAGCCCGGTGATGCCGCGCGGCGAGCCGTTCGGGTTGAGCGGATAGGTTTCGGTCGCGTTTCCGCGGTGATCCACGAAGCGCAAGCATACGAGAGACGCGACCCCCTCGGCGTCTTCCGGGCGGGCGAATTCCGCCCTCCCCTCCCCATGGGCGGTGACGATCGGAACGCGGCTTCCCGCCATCCCTGCAAACAGGATCGACGGGCCCGGCGCCACTTCGACCATCACGAAACGCGCCTCGAACTGCTCGGAGCGGTTGCGCACGAACGACGGCCAGCGCGCAGCGCCGGGAATGATCTCCTTCAGCGCCGCCATCATCTGGCAACCATTGCAGGAACCGAGCGCGAACGTGTCCGAACGGCCGAAAAAGCGCTCGAAATCGGTTCGGGCCTTCGCGTTGTAGAGGATCGACTTCGCCCAGCCTTGCCCGCCCCCCAGCACGTCGCCGTAGGAGAAGCCGCCGCAGGCCGCCAGTCCCTTGAACCCGCCGAGCGTGACCCGCCCGGCGAGAATATCGGACATATGCACGTCGACCGCCTCGAAGCCGGCGCGGTGAAATGCCGCCGCCATCTCGACCTGGCTGTTGACGCCCTGCTCGCGCAGCACCGCGACGCGCGGCCGCGCGCCCCTCGCGATATACGGCGCGGCGATGTCTTCGCCCGGGTCGAAAACCGGGGCAAACGAAATTCCCGGATCGGCGGCATCGAGAATGCGGTCGAATTCCTCCTGCGCGCACTCCGGGTTGTCGCGCAGGGCCTGCATCCGCCAGGTGGTCTCGGACCAGGCGCGCTGCAGGTCCACGCGCGTTTCGGCGAATACGGCTTTGGCATTGCGCAGGATACGAATTTCGTCGCGCCGGTTGAGAAAGCCGACGATATGCGCACACTCGCCGATTCCCGCCGCACGCAGGACATCCATCACCCGGGTGCGGTCGGAGGCGCGAATCTGCAGCAGCGCTCCCAGCTCTTCGGAGAACAGCGCCGCGATCGCCCGCTCGTTCGTCCGTCCCGCAAGCTGGCGTTCGCTGTCGCGCTTGAATGCGTCCACGTCGTCGGCCGCGGCATCGAACGCGATCGGATCGAGATGGAGCGTGACGCCGCAATGGCCGGCGAACGCCATTTCGCACGCCGCCGCGAAGAGCCCCCCGTCCGAGCGATCGTGATAGGCGAGCAGCAGGTCCTCCTGCGCGAGCGCCTGCACGGCGTCGAATAATCCGCGTACCAGCTTCGGGTCGTCGGCGTCGGGGCAGCGATCGCCGAATCGGCCGTACACCTGCGCCAGGATCGAGCCGCCGAGGCGGTCCTTCCCGCGCCCCAGGTCCACGAGCACCAGTTCCGTCTCGCCGCGATCGGTTCTCAGGCGCGGCGTCAGCGTGCCGCGTGCGTCTTCCACCGGCGCGAATGCGGTGACGATGAGCGAAAGAGGCGCGACCACCTCCCTGTCGTCCCAGGCGGTGCGCATCGAAAGCGAATCCTTTCCCACGGGGATCGAAATGCCGAGCGCCGGGCAGAATTCGAGCGCGACCGCCTGCACCGTGTCGTAGAGCGCCGCGTCTTCGCCCGGGTAACCCGCGGCTGCCATCCAGTTCGCCGAGAGCTTGACCCGGTCGAGCGAGCGGATGCGCGCTGCGGCGAGGTTGGCGATCGCCTCCGCCACCGCCATGCGGCCCGAGGCGGGAGCGTCGATCAATGCGAGCGGCGCGCGCTCGCCGATCGCAAACGCTTCCCCGGCGCAGCCCTCGAAATCCATCAGCGTCACCGCACAGTCCGCAACCGGCGTCTGCCAAGGTCCGACGAACGGATCGCGCGAGCACAGTCCGCCGACGCTGCGGTCGCCGATCGCGATGAGAAACGTCTTGTCCGCCACCGCCGGGTGCCTGAGCACGCGATACCCCGCTTCCGCCAGCTCGATTCCGGCAAGCGACAGCGATTCCGGCGGGCGGCGCACATGCTTCACGTCGCGCAGCATTCTGGGCGGCCTGCCGAGCACGGTTTCCAGCGGAACGTCGATCGGGCGATTCCCGAGCCGCGCATCTTCGACCGACAAACGGCCGTCCGCGGTGGCGACTCCGAGCACGGCGCAGGGACAGCGCTCCCGCTCGCAGATCGCCGCAAAGCGCTCCAGGTCGCCGGGTGCGATGGCCAGGACGTAGCGCTCCTGAGCCTCGTTGCACCAGATCTCGCGCGGGGACATGCCGGAGTCCTCGGACGGCACCGCGCGCAGCTCGATCCGCGCGCCGCGCCCGGCTGCATGCACAAGCTCGGGCAGCGCGTTCGAGAGCCCGCCGGCGCCTACGTCATGAATGGAAAGAATCGGATTGGCTTCGTTCAACTGCCAGCAGCGGTCGATGACTTCCTGTGCACGGCGCTGCATTTCGGCGTTGCCGCGCTGCACCGAATCGAAATCCAGGCCCGCGATATTCGCCCCCGCGCCCATGGAGGAGGCGGCGCCGCCGCCCATTCCGATCCGCATCCCCGGTCCGCCGAGCTGCACGAGCAGCGTTCCCTCGGAAAGCGGCGCCTTGCCGACCTGCGCGGCGGAAATGTTTCCGATGCCGCCGGCGAGCATGATCGGCTTGTGGTAGCCGCGCTGCACGCCGGCCACCCGCTGCTCGAAGGTGCGGAAGTACCCGGCGAGGTTCGGCCGCCCGAATTCGTTGTTGAAAGAAGCGGCGCCGATCGGCCCCTCGATCATGATCGAAAGCGCGCTGACGATGTGCTCCGGCCGACCCGGATTCGCGGTCTCCCAGGGCTGCTCCGCACCCGGAATGCGCAGGTGCGAAACCGAATATCCGACCAGACCCGCCTTCGGTTTCGCGCCCCGCCCGGTCGCGCCCTCGTCGCGAATCTCGCCGCCCGCGCCGGTCGCAGCCCCCGGAAAGGGCGCGATGGCGGTCGGATGGTTATGCGTCTCGCATTTCATCACCGTATGCGTGAGTTCGGCGTGCGGCCGGTAGGTCCCTTCGCCGTCCGGCTGGAACCGCCGCGCGGAGCGTCCCTCCATCACCGCCGCATTGTCGGAGTACGCGAGCACCGTGCCCTGCGGATGTACCGCGTGCGTCTGCCGGATCATGGCGAACAGCGAGCGCTCCTTGCGCTCTCCGTCCACGATCCAGTCGGCGTTGAAAATCTTGTGCCGGCAGTGCTCGGAGTTCGCCTGCGCGAACATCGTCAGCTCGGCGTCGGTCGGGTCCCGGCCCATCGCCTGGAACGAGCTCCGCAGGTACTCGATTTCGTCCTCCGCCAGCGCGAGACCGAGGGCGCGGTTCGCTTGCTCGATCTGCGCCACCGGCACGCGCTCGAGCAGCCGCGGTTCCACACGTCGGAACAGCAGCGCCGCGTCGTCGAGGCCGTCAAGAACGGACTCCGTCATCCGATCGTGAAGCAGCGCAGCGATGCGCGGACGCGCATCGAACGGGACCTCGCCGGCGAGGTGATACACGGTGCCGCGCTCGATGCGCCGGATTTTCGTCAGCCCGCAGCACCTGGCGATATCGGTCGCCTTGGACGACCAGGGAGAGATGGTGCCGATCCGCGGGACGACCACCAGGACTCCGCCCCCACCGTGCCCGCCGGCGAGCGGCGCCCCATAATCCAGAAGGCGCGCGAGAATGCCCTCTTCGTGCGCCGAGAGCGGCGTTTCGACTTCTGCGAAATGCCAGAATTCCGCGGCGATTCCGCGAAGGCCGCGATGGTCCGACCGGAGGGAGGGAAGAAGCTTGGCGACGCGGAACTCCGACAGCGCGCGCGCGCCGCGGAGCTTCAGGATCGTGGACATCGGGCCCGGCCGGTAAAACGGAATTTTACCAAACCGCGCCGTTCTACTTCCGCAGCACCGGCTCCTGTATTTTGCCGCCGAGAGCGAGCGTCGCGCGCAGCGTCTTCAGGTCGGCGACAATGCGCCCGGCCAGCGCGCCGTCCGCCGCGATGTCCACGCTTGCGCCCGCATTGAGCGCGCCCGCATTGATCGAGACGTTGCGCAACTGGACCGCGCCCTTGTCGTACAGTCCCTGCGCAGTCAGTTCGTTGAACGGGGTCCGGCCGGCGGCCGGCCCGCCGCCCTGGATCGCACGCCCGAGATCGAAGCTTCCGAGCACTCCCTTCTCGATCTTGATCGTGCCCTCGATCCGCGCGTTCTGGCCGAGCTTGCCCGGCTCGGGACCGCTCATCGTGTAATTGCCGCGTCCTTCGACCTTTCCTTCCGAAACCAGCGCGGGGGCGAACACGCCGACGTTGAGGCCCCGCGCGCGCACTTCCCCGTCCACGGTCCAGGTGCCGCCCCAGCGGATGCGCGCGTTTCCGGAGACCACGCCTTCGTACAAGTGGCCGTCGAACTCGGAAATGGTCATCCCCTGCCGTGTCGCGATTCCTTTCATCGAAAATTCCGAGAGCGAGAAAGCGGGAATGAAAGGCAGCGCAAAAACTCCGGCGCCGGCCTCGAACGCGATCTCGCCGCCCTTCGGGTTGAGCTGCGCTTGCAGTCGTTCCGGGCCCGTCACCTTGACCGCCGGCGTGCCGTCGCCAGCGATCGTAACGTCGATGTCAAGCGCCGGGAGCGCGATCGGCCCTTCGAGTTTCAGTTGCTTCGCCGTGATCGCCGTGATTTTCAGGTCCTCGCCCTTCAGCGCGCCGAGCAGCGCCTGGCCGACGACCTCCTGCCCGATCACCGCATTTTCCAGGTCGACGCGCCCGAACGACTTCTGGGTTCCGAACAGCGAACCGATGCCGGGATGGGCGCGCACCAGACCGATCCTCGCAGCTTCGCCGACCGTCACGCGCTCCAATTTGAGTTCGAACCCGGTCACGAGAGAGAATCGTGCCGAACCGATTTTTACCGGCTGCCCGATCGCCTGCGCGGCGGCCTTCTCGTACTCCGCCGTCGAGATCGGCATCAGGTGCACGGCAGCCGCGGCCGCTACGAGCAGCACGACCAATCCGATCGCGGCCTTCCGTCCCCAGTTGCGCGACGGTCCGGGGGCGGAGGGCGCTGCCTCCTTCTCCCTGCGCTGTTCCTCGCGCTCCTGTTCCCGCTCCCGCTTGCGCCCACCGACGAGGGCCTTCCGGTCGCGCTTGACGTCCTCCATGTCGAGGTCTTCGTCCTTGACCTCGATATCGCGCTCCGGCGCCTGCTCCGCCTTCTTGGCGGCATACGCCGCAGCCGCCTTCTGCTTGGATTCGGCCGCCGCGCGCGCCTTGCGTTCCTCTTCCTCGCGCGCCTTGCGTTCGGCCTCCTCTTTCGCAAGCCGTTCCTGTTCCCGCGCGCGCTCCTCCTCCTGCCGGCGCCGGCGTTCCTCTTCCGCCTTGCGCCGCGCCTCCTCCTCTTCGCGCCTCTTGCGCTCTTCCGCCTTGCGTTCGGCCTCTTCCTTCGCCTTGCGATCGGCCTCTTCCTTCGCCTTGCGCTCGTCTTCCTCGCGCTGCGAGAAGGCGTTCAAGTCCGCAAACAGAGAAGCGTCGATCTGGCTGGCCGGCGGACTCGTCTGTTCCGCCTTGGCAGCCGTCGCTCCGGCTTCGATTTTCTTGCGAGCGCGCTCTTCGCGCTCGCGCCGCGCTTTCTCCTCGTCCTCGCGCGTTCTGCGTGCCTCTTCTTCCACACGCCGCGCCGACTCCTCGGCTTCGCGCTTGCGCCGCGCTTCCTCCTCCCGCCGCCTGCGCTCATCGTCCTCGCGCCGCTGCTGCTCCTCCGCCTCCCGCTCGCGGCCCCGCGCTTCTTCGCGCGCCTTGCGCTCTGCCTCATCCCTCGCCCTGCGCTCGGCATCCTCGCGTGCGTGACGTTCGGCCTCCTCCTTCGCCCTGCGCTCGGCCTCTTCCTTGGCCCTGCGCTCCTCCTCGAGCTGACGGCGCAGTTCCTCGGCTTCGCGGCGCGCCTTTTCCTCGACCTCGCGCCGCGCCTGCTCGACCCGCTCGCGCTCGGCCGACTCGCGCCCCAGCCGCTCGGCCTCTTCCTTTGCTTTGCGTTCGGCCTCTTCCTTCGCCTTGCGTTCGCCTTCCTCCCGGGCCCTGCGCTCCGTTTCTTCCCTGGCCTTGCGCTCGGCCTGTTCCCGTGCCGTTCGCTCGGCCTCCTCGCGCGCCTTCTGCTCCGCCTCCGCCTTGGCCTTGCGTTCCTCGTCGAGCTGCCGGCGCAAGTCCTCGGCCTCGCGGCGCGCCTTCTCCTCGGCCTCGCGGCGCGCCTGCTCGAGCCGCTCGCGCTCGGCCGCTTCCCGCGCCAACCGTTCGGTCTGTTCCCGCAACTTGTGCTCGGCCGCTTCGCGCGCCCTCTGTTCCGCCTCCAGCTTGGCCTTGCGTTCCTCGTCGAGCTGGCGGCGCAATTCCTCGGTTTCGCGACGCGCCTTTTCCTCGGCCTCGCGGCGCGCCTGCTCGACGCGCTCGCGTTCGTGCGCCGCCGCCTCGCGCGCCGCCTGCTCGGCTTGCTCCTTCGCCTTGCGCTCCGCCTCCCCCCGCGCCTTTCGCTCCGCTTCCAGGCTCGCTTTCAGTTCAGCTTCGATTCGGGCTTTTTCCTCAGCCTCCTTGCGCGCCCGTTCCAGAGCGGCGCGCTCGCGCTCGGCAGCCGCCTGGCTTTCCCGTTCGGCTGCCTCCGTCCTCGCCTTTGCTTCGGCTTCGGCTTTCGCCTTGGCTTCGGCCGCAGCCCGGACCGCCGCCTCGCGCGCAGCCTTGACTGCCGCTTCGGCCTCGGCTCGAACCTTTGCCTCCGCCGCCGCCCGCGCCTTCGCCTCGGCCTCGGCGCGAACTTTCGCTTCCGCTTCCGCCCGCGCCCTCGCTACCGCCGCCGCTCGCGCCTGCGCTTCCGCTTCAGCGCGCGCCTTCGCCTCCGCTTCCTGCCTGGCGCGGTAATCGAGCAGTTCCTGTTCCTTCGCCTTGCGCTCGGCTTCCGCGCGCGCCTGCGCGGCGAGATCCACCTGCGGTTTTGGCGGAGGCGATGCCGCAGGCGTGGGCGCCGCAGGTGCGGGGGCCGCAGGCGGGGCCGCCGTGAAATCGAGTTCCTCCGCGGGGCCGGCTGGATGCGCTCGAGCGCCGGGCTTCGCCGCGCTTGGCCGCACGGGCGCCGCCGGCGCCTCTGCCTGAGCGGCGCTCGACGCCACTTCCCGCACGAATCCGTCTTTGTCGAGCTGCAGGATCAGCGCTTCCAGCTTGTCGGGCGCGATCGAGTAGAACTTGATCTGCAGGTCCGCGAAGGTCGTCTTGCCGTCGATCTGCGCGAGGACCGCACGGTCGCCGCGCGACAGCGAACTCGTCTTCCCGGCGGCTTCCTTCACGCCTTTGCCGGTCTTCGAATAAATCGCGATGGGATTCATGCGGTCATGCTGTCGGTACAGGATGCATCCTATTATAAGCAGAGCCCTGATCGGGTCGCCCGTACCCCCCGCCGCCCGGTGTTTCGATTACGAACGTGTCTCCGGCGCCCACCTCGATCTTGTCACAAGGCCCGAGCGCGATCCGTTCGCCGCCGGCGCGGATGACGTAGTTGCGCCCGGGCTTGCCCGGCTCGCCGCCCGCCATGCCGTGCGGGCGCACCAGCCGGTGACCGGAGAGAATCGCCGCGGTCATGGGCTCGAGAAATCGCACGCGCCGGATCGCGCCGTCGCCGCCGCGGTGCCGGCCCGCGCCGCCGGATCCGCGCCGGACCTCGAAACTTTCCAGCAGCACCGGGAAACGCCACTCGAGCACCTCGGGGTCGGTGAGCCGCGAATTCGTCATGTGGGTCTGCACCACGTCCGCGCCGTCGAAGTCCGGGCCGGCGCCCGAGCCGCCCGCGACGGTTTCGTAGTACTGGTAGCGCTCGTTGCCGAAGGTGAAATTGTTCATGGTTCCCTGCGAGGCCGCGAGCACGCCGAGCGCGGCGTACAGCGCGTCGGTGATGCATTGCGAGGTCTCGACGTTTCCGGCAACGACCGCCGCCGGATAGCGGGGATTCAGCATCGACCCATCCGGCATGACGACCTCGAGCGGCTTCAGGCACCCCGCATTGAGCGGAATTTCGTCGTCCACCAGCGTCCTGAATACGTAGAGTACCGCGGCCATTCCCACCGCCGCAGGCGCGTTGAAGTTATTCGGCAGTTGTTCCGAGGTGCCGCTGAAATCGATGACCGCGCTGCGCCGGTCCGCGCCGATGCGGATCCTGACCCGGATCACGGCGCCGTTGTCGAGCGGGTATTCGAATTCGCCGTCCTTGAGCACGGCGATCACCCGTCGCACCGATTCCTCGCCGTTTGCCTGCACGTGCCACATGTAGGCGCGCACCACGTCGAGGCCGAAGTGCTCGACCATTTTCCCCAGCTCCTGCACGCCCTTTTCGTTTGCCGCGATCTGCGCCCGCAGATCGGCGATGTTCTGCTGCACGTTGCGGACCGGATAGCGTCCGGACAGCAGCAGTTCGGCGGTTTCGGCTTCGCGGAACCGGCCCGCATCCACGAGCAGGAAATTGTCGATCAGCACCCCCTCCTCCTCGACGGTCTTCGAGTCCGGGGGCATCGACCCCGGGGTGATGCCGCCGATATCGGCGTGGTGGCCGCGCGAGCCGACGTAGAAAAGAACTCCGGGGCGCGAGCCCTCCTTCGGTTCGGCCGCGTCGAACACCGGCGTGATCACGGTCACGTCCGGCAGGTGCGTGCCGCCGTTGTACGGGGCGTTGAGCGCGTAGACGTTTCCGGGCCTCATCCGATCGCCGTTCTCGCGGATCACCGTCCTCACCGATTCGCCCATCGAGCCGAGGTGGACCGGCATGTGCGGCGCGTTGGCGATCAGGTTCCCCGAAGCGTCGAACAGCGCGCACGAAAAATCGAGCCGTTCCTTGATGTTGACCGAGTAGGCGGTGTTCTGGAGTCTCAGCCCCATCTGCTCGGCGATCGACATGTAGAGGTTATTGAAGATTTCGAGCATCACCGGGTCCGCCTCGGTGCCGAGGGCCGCGCGCCGGTCGCGCGGAACGACGCGCTCCAGCGTCAGATGGCCGGGATTCGTCACGCAGCCGCGCCAGCCGGGCTCCACGACCGTGGTCGCGTTCGCTTCCGCGATGATCGCCGGCCCATCCAGCAGGTCCCCCGGACAAAGGTCTTCGCGCCGGTAGAGCAGCGTTTCGAGCCACTTGCCGCCCGTAAACATGCGCACGCGAGCTGCGGGCGGGGGACCACCCTCACCCCTGGCCCCTCTCCCCTGCGGGGGAGAGGGGCCAGGGGTGAGGGGTGGAGCGTCGCCCGAGCCGATCGCCTCGACCGAGACCGCCTCTGCGATGAGCGGCTTGCCGGGCATCAGGAAGCTGAACTGCCTGCGATAGGCGGCCTCGAAGGCATCGACCATGTCCTTCAACGTGCCGAGCGGCACGATCAGCGCCGTGTCGGTGCCCTCGTAGCGCAGATGCACGCGCCTTGCGACCCGGATGCGGTCGCCGGACACTTCCTGCGCGAGCAGCTCGTTGCGCGCCTCGACGGCGAGTTTCTCGCCGATCTCTTCGATCGCGCGCCCGGTGCCGTCTTCCAGCCTCAGCTCCACCGCCTGCTCGCGCATCGCCGTCTGGTCAGCAAGCCCCATGCCGTAGGCGGACAGCACGCCCGCGAGCGGATGGATGAATACGCGCGTCATCGCGAGCGCGTCCGCGACGAGGCACGCGTGCTGCCCGGCGGCCCCGCCGAAGCAGCACAGCGTGTATTCGGTCACGTCGTGCCCGCGCTGCACCGAGATCTGCTTGATCGCGTTCGCCATGTTGCCGACCGCGATCTGGACGAAGCCCTCGGCCACCTCCTCCGCGCTGCGCGTGTCTCGGGTGGCGCGGCGGATTTCGGCGGCGAGCGCCGCGAACCTTTCGCGCACGACCTGCGCGTCGAGCGGCTCGTCCCCGCGCCGCCCGAATACTCTCGGAAACCAGGCCGGCTGGATCTTGCCGAGCATCACGTTGGCATCGGTCACGGCAAGCGGCCCGCCGCGCCGGTAGCAGGCGGGTCCCGGGTTCGCGCCCGCTGAATCGGGTCCGACGCGGTAGCGCGCTCCGTCGAAGTGCAGGATCGAGCCGCCGCCGGCCGCCACGGTGTGGATGCTCATCATCGGTGCGCGCATCCGCACGCCCGCAACCTGCGTCTCGAACGCCCGCTCGAACTCACCGGCGTAGTGCGACACGTCGGTCGAGGTGCCGCCCATGTCGAAACCGATGATCCGCTCGAATCCCGCCGCGAGCGAAGTCCGCACCGCGCCGACAACGCCGCCGGCCGGGCCGGAAAGGATCGAATCCTTGCCCTGGAAGCGCCGCGCGTCCGCGAGGCCGCCGTTCGACTGCATGAACATCAGGCGTACCCCTGAAAGGTCGCATGCCACGCGGTCCACATAGCGCCGCAGGATCGGCGACAGGTACGCGTCCACGACCGTCGTGTCGCCACGGCCCACCAGTTTCATGAGCGGACTTACGCGGTGAGAAACCGAAATCTGCGTGAAGCCCTGCTCCTTCGCCAGCTCCGCGACGCGCGCTTCGTGCTGCGGGTAGCGATAGCCGTGCATGAAAACGATCGCGATCGAGCGAAAACCCGCCGCAAAGGTTTTCTCGAGATCGGCGCGCGCTTTCGATTCGTCAAGCGGCGTCAGGACCTCTCCGCGCGCGCCGATCCTCTCAGCGACCTCAACGACTTTTTCATACAGCATCTCCGGAAGCACGATGTGCCGGTCGAACAGCCGCGGCCGGTTCTGGTAGGCGATCCTGAGCGCGTCGCGAAAGCCCCTGGTGATGAAAAGCACGGTGCGCTCGCCCTTGCGCTCGAGCAGCGCGTTGGTCGCCACCGTGGTGCCCATCTTGACGACCGCGATCCGCTCGCCGGGAATCGTCTCCCCGCGCCCGATTCCGAGCAGATCGCGGATGCCGGCGAGCGCGGCGTCGTCGTAGTGCTCCGGATTCTCCGACAGGAGCTTGTGCGCGGCCAATGTGCCGTCCGGCTTCAGCGCAACGATATCCGTGAACGTCCCGCCGCGATCGATCCAGAACTGCCAGCGGCGCGGGGAATCCGGATGCGACATGGCACCGGATTCTAGCGTGCTACATTGCGCGCTCCGCTGCTGATGACTCATCGCACCGCGTCGCTTTTTCTGACCGTTCTGCTCGGCGTCCTGATCGGGCTCACTGCGCTCGGCATGGACATGTTCCTCCCCGCGGTTCCCGCGATCGCAGACGCATTCGGTGCCGAGCCAGGTTCCGCGCAACTCGCGGTCACGACCTATCTGGTGGGCCTCGCGATCGGGCAATTTGCGTGGGGGCCTCTCTCGGATCGCTTCGGCCGAAAGCCGGTGCTGCTCGGCGGACTGGGCCTGTTCGTCGCTTCGAGCCTCGCCTGCTCGATGGCGGCTTCGCTGCAAGAGGTCGTGCTGCTGCGCTTTGCGCAAGGCATCGGCATGTCGAGCGGTCCCGTCATCGCGCGCTCCGTAGTGCGCGACCTGTACGCGCGCGAACAGGCGGCGCACCTGCTCGGCAAGATGATGGTCGTGTTCGGCTTCGTTCCGGTCGCGGGACCCCTCGTCGGCGCACAGATGCTTTCCTGGACGGGGTGGAACGGCGTGTTCTGGCTGTACGCGGCGATCGCGCTGGCGCTACTGTTCACGACTGCGCTGGGCTTCCGGGAAACCGCGCCTGCGGAGCGACCTCCGGTTTCGCCGGCGCGCATCGCGGCGAGCTACGCGTTACTGCTGGGCGACCGCCGTTTCATTGCCCCGCTGGTCACGATGCTGTGCGCGCAGATGGGAATCATCGCGTTCGTCTCCAATTCGCCGCTGGTGATGGTGCAGGCGCTCGGGCTCACGCCGACCGCGTTCAGCGTGCTGTTCGCGACCGTCATGCTCGGCCAGATGGGCGGCGGCTACTTCGGCGCGCGCCTGGTCATGCGGCTCGGGATCGAGCGCATGGTGCGGATCGGCGCGGCGCTCGCTCTCGCAGGCGGCGCGCTCCTCGCCGCGCTCGCCTACGCCGGGGTCGCTCACTGGAGCGCAATCGTGGTGCCGATGCTCGCGTATATCCTCGGTTGCGCGTTCATCGTTCCGAACGCGACCGCGACTGCGCTTTCGCCCTTTCCGCGGATCGCGGGCGCGGCCTCGTCCCTGCTCGGCGCGTTTCCCTTCGGGCTCGGCGCGCTCATCAGCGCCGCGCTCGGCGCGGCCTTCGACGGCTCGGCGCGCCCCATGGCGCTTGCCATCGCGATCGCGGGCGCGGGCGCATTCGCGGCGGAGCGCGTTCTTTTCAGGTCGATTCCGCGCGAAGCCGACAACACGCCGCATGGATAGCGTCGAGTGCGCCGTCATCGGCGCTGGGGTGATTGGTCTCGCGGTCGCGCGCGCACTCGCGCTTGCCGGGCGGGAAGTGGTAATCCTCGAGGCCGAGGACGCGATCGGAACGCACACCAGCTCGCGCAATTCGGAAGTGATCCACGCCGGCATCTATTACCCGAAGGACTCGCTCAAGGCGCGCACCTGCGTCGAGGGCAGGAACCACCTCTACGCATATTGCGTGGAACACGGCATTCCGCACGCCCGCTGCGGCAAGCTCATCGTCGCAACGCACGAGGCCCAGCTCCCGGAACTTGCGGCGCTGCAAGCGAAGGCGCACGCAAACGGGGTCACCGACGTTGTCTGGATGGCGCGCGAGCAGGCGATCGCGCTCGAGCCCGAGCTTTCCTGCGCAGCGGCGCTTTATTCGCCCTCTAGCGGCGTGATCGACAGCCACGCGCTGATGCTCGGTTATCTCGGCGACGCGGAGGCGCATGGGGCGATGCTTGCCCTGAACAGCCCGTTCGAGCGGGCGTTCGTTCGCGGTGGAGGATTCGAGCTGCACGTTCGCGGGGCGGAGCCGGTGCTCGCGCGCTGCGTCGTCAACAGCGCGGGCCTCACCGCGCCGAGCGTCGCACTGCGCATCGCAGGGTATCCCCCGCCGCATGCGCCGCGCGAGCTGTACGCCAAGGGCAGCTACTTTTCGCTCGCGCGCCGCTCTCCGTTCTCGCGCCTCATCTACCCGGTGCCGGAACCCGGCGGCCTGGGCGTACATGTCACGCTCGATCTCGCGGGCCAGGCGCGCTTCGGCCCCGACGTGGAATGGGTCGACCGCATCGGCTACGAGGTCGATCCGCGGCGCGCCGAGCGCTTCTACGCGGCGATCCGGCGCTACTGGCCGGGGTTGCCCGATGGCGCGCTCGCGCCGGGCTACTCCGGCATCCGGCCGAAGATCTCCGGGCAGGGCGAGCCCGCGGCGGATTTCGTGATTCAGGGACCCGCCGCGCACGGCGTACCCGGTCTGGTCCACCTGTACGGCATCGAATCGCCCGGATTGACAGCGTCGCTCGCGTTGGCCGATGATGTCGTGGAACTGCTTTCCGACCAGAACAACCCGGAGGAGACATGAAACTGAAGCTCGCAGCGGCGGCGCTCGCCGCGTCCGCCCTCGCCGCTACCGCGCAGGCGCAGACCAAATGGGACATGCCCACGCCGTATCCCGACGGCGAGTTCCACACCATCAACGTCAAGCAGTTCGTCGAGGACGTGAAAAAGGCGAGCGGCGGACAGCTCGACATCGCGGTGCACTCGAACGGCTCGCTCATCAAGCACCCTGACATGCTGCGCGCGGTCTCGACCGGGCAGGTGAACATCGCCGAGTTCCTGCTCGGGCAGTTCGGCAACGAGGAGCCGGTGTTCAACGCCGACAACCTGCCCTTCCTTGCCGCGGGCTATGACAACGCCTGGAAGCTCTACCGGGCGCAAAAGCCGATCCTCGAGAAAAAGCTCCAGGGGCGCGGCCTGCGCCTGCTTTACTCGGTGGCCTGGCCGGGCCAGGGGATCTACTCCAAGAACCCGCTGAAGAGCGTGGACGACCTCAAGGGAGTCAAGTTCCGCACCTACAGCCCGCTCACTGCGCGGCTCGCCGAGCTGCTCGGCGCGAGCCCCACCGTGATCCAGGTGCCCGAGATCCCGCAGGCCTTCGCCACCGGAACGATCAGCGCCATGATCACCTCCTCGGCCACCGGCTCTGGCGCCAAGGCATGGGAGTTCGTCAAGAACTACTACATGACGAACGCGATGCATCCGAAGAACGTGGTGGTCGCCAACACGCGCGCGTTCGAGCGCCTGCCCGCCGCGCAGAAAAAAGCGCTCACCGATGCCGCCGGCGCCGCGGAGAAGCGCGGCTGGGAGCTTTCGCGCCAGCGCGAAGCAACCGCCAACAAGCAGCTCGCCGACAACGGCATGACGGTGCATACCCCGGATGCCGCAATGATGGCCGCGTACGGCAAGGTCGGCGAGCAGATGGCCGCCGAATGGCTCAAGACCGCCGGCGCGGAGGGCGAGGCGATCGTCAAGGCGTACCGAGGAAAGTAGGCACAGGGAGAGTCGGGTGTGAGGCGCGCACTCGACTCGCTCTATTCCCTCAGCGGCGGCCTCGCCGCGCTCAGCCTCGCGGGCATCTGCGTGCTCATGATCGCGCAGTCGGCGATGCGCGAGCTGGGCTACCTGTTGCGTGGCGCCGATGACATCGTCGCGTGGCTTTGCGCCGCCTCGGCGTTCCTCGCGCTTGGCCATACCTTCCGCCACGGCGAGCTGGTGCGGGTCGGATTGCTGATCGAGCGGCTTCCCGCGCGCGCGCGCCGGCACGCCGAGACGTCCTGCCTGTTCGCCGCGCTTGTCTTCGTCGGCTACATGGCGTGGGCCGTGGCACGCTTCGTCTTCGAAAGCTGGAAGTTCGATGAAGCCGCGCAGGGCCTGATCCGGATCCCGATCTGGATCCCGCAGATGAGCTTCGTGATCGGCGCGACAGTCTTCTTCGTTGCGGTGCTCGACGATCTTGTGGTCTTGCTGCGCGGCGGCACGCCCGCCTACCGCTCTGCCGAGGAAGCGCACCGGACGCAGCCCAACGCCCCGGTGTCCGGATGAGCACCATCGCGATCGCGGTTGCGCTCCTTGCCTTGTTCGTGGTGCTGCTGGCCGGCGGGCTGTGGATCGCCATGGCGATGAGCGTGGTCGCCTGGGCCGGCCTGCAGTTTTTCACCTCCAGCCCGCCGGAAATCAGCCTCTTCCAGTCCTACTGGGGGTCGAGCGCCTCCTGGACGATCGCCGCGCTGCCGCTGTTCGTCTGGATGGGAGAAATCCTGTTCCGGACCCGGCTCTCCGAAGAGATGTTCGCCGGCCTTGCGCCCTGGCTCGAGTGGCTCCCGGGCAGGCTGATGCACGTCAACATATTCGGCTGCGCCATTTTCGCGGCCGTGTGCGGCTCGTCGGCCGCGACCTG
>Ga0209640_10001679_pt1 | contig 19006 bp, 13 predicted proteins | sample RifCSP10_1_FD_184018 | JGI IMG/M metagenome (GOLD analysis project Ga0209640, IMG submission 184018) | Soil microbial communities from Rifle, Colorado - Rifle CSP2_sed 10_1 (SPAdes) (version 2) | ecosystem: Environmental > Terrestrial > Deep subsurface > Rock core/Sediment | place: Rifle... | reverse complement strand
GAAGGCTGCGCCGGTGTCCTCCACGTGAGCGCGGGCCAGAGTCCAGAAGGCCACCTTACCGTGGTGGAAGATGGGGCGGAAAAAGCCCCAGTCGGGCGGATGGCAGGAGTAGCCGTTGTAGGGATCGTTGGCCAGAAAGACATCTCCCGGATAGACGTTATCGCGGTACTCGTTCTGGATGAACCTGACCGAGAACTTCCCCCCGACAAACTGAATCGGCAGGCCCACCGGGATGGCGACGGTCCGTCCCTCGCCGTCCCAGATGCCGACCGAGATGTCTTTGAGCTGGGAGATCAGGTAGCTCTGCGCCGTCCGCTCGATGACGCGGCGCATCTCGCGGCAGATGCGCTGCAGGGAATGCCACACCGTAGATAAAGTGAGAGGGTCTATTTGGCTTGTGCTCATCCCGTTCTCCTAGGAGCTTTCAGGGCAATCATTTTACCAGTATGTGCGGCTGTTTCATTTTGGTGGAGCGATGTTGTCTGCCGTTGACAGTAAGGAGCCGGAGGGATATTTTGCGATCGTCATGCCAGAGGGTTCACATCAGATTTTGCGGCGTTTCTTCGCCGCACGGTAAATCTTGTGAAGCTTATTCTTGAAAAAAGGAAAAAGTCAAGGAGATTGTCTAACTTTAAGTGTGCTGATTCGAGGGGATAAAAGCGATAGCAGGCAGTCGGCCCCTTTTGCTTGATGCCTTGTGATGCCTTGAAGCAATCGCTGTCATTTTAATAAAGAGGAGTACCTATCCGGAACGAGGAGGAAAGGAAAAGCAGGATGGGATTTGATTATTTAGAGCCGCAGACGATTCAAGAGGCGGTATCATTACTCACAAAATATGACGGCAAGGCCAAAGTCATCGCCGGTGGGACGGATCTCATGAATCTGATCCGGACCAAGATGATAAGAGCGGAATATGTCGTTGATATTGAGCATGTACCCGGACTTGACTACGTGAGATATGATGACAAGGGGGCTCTGACTATCGGGGCGCTTACGACCATCAGGGCGCTTGAACTGTCGGCTGAACTCAAAGAGCATCATCCTGTCATCTCCCAGGCAGCCGGACAACTGGGGTCCATGGCGATCCGGAATATGGGGACCATTGGTGGCAATCTCTGCCATGCTTCCCCCGCTGCCGACACGGCTCCATCTCTTATAGGTTTGGGGGCCACGGTGAAGATCGTCGGCCCCGCTGGAAAAAGGACTGTCGCCCTTGAAGACTTTTTTACTGGCCCGGGCCAAACCGTCCTCCAGAGAGGGGAAATGGCGGTCGAGATCCAGGTGCCATCCATGCCACGTCATACCCAAGGCGTTTACTTAAAGCACTCGATTAGAGGGACCGCTGATCTGGCTATTGTCGGGGTGGCGGTCATCGCCACCTTGGATGGTGAACGCTGCCAGAATGTTAAGATCGTGCTCGGGGCGGTGGCCCCAACGCCCATGAGAGCCAGGAATGCGGAAGAGGTGCTTGAGGGAAAAGAGATTGATGATGCGCTGATTGAAAATGCGGCCCAGGCAGCAGCGGATGAATCACGACCCATAACGGATGTGAGGGCTTCCGCTGATTACAGAAAGGAGATGGTGAAGGTCTTCACCAGATGGGCCATAAAGGGGGCCTGTCCCTAAAGAGGGGGCAGTAAACAAAATAATAGACATCGTCTAAAAGGTTGAGAGATGAAACAGCTCATAACATTAAGAATTAATGGCGTCGATGAAGGGTTATATGCGGAGCCTTGGTGGACTTTATCCCGTGTCCTTCGAGAGGAACTGAACCTGATTGGAACCAAAGAAGGCTGTGGGGGTGGTCATTGTGGTTCGTGTACTGTCCTCATTGATGGCAAGGCGGTGATGAGTTGCCTCTATCTTGCCATGAAGGCAAGAGGCAAGGATATTATGACCATCGAGGGACTTCAGGGAGAAAACGGAGCGTTACATCCTCTGCAGGAGGCTTTTATCGAGCACTTTGCCGTTCAATGCGGTTACTGTATCCCCGGGATGATCATGACTGCCAAGGCCCTGCTTGCTGAGAATCCAAATCCAACCGAGGAGGAGGTCCGGGCAGGGTTAAGCGGTAATTTGTGCCGCTGTACCGGGTACGTGAAAATCGTCGAGGCGATTTTGTCTTCAGCCGAGAAAAAGGGAAACTAAAAAATAGCCAAGCGATTGCGAAATAGTTTTTCGATCCAGTATCAAGGATCAAGTATCGAGAATCAATTTTATACGGGAAGCGCCAGGTATAAAGAGGAGTTTCAAGATGACCGAACTCTCAGTGGTTGGAAAAAATGTTGTCAGGGTTGATGCAAGAACGAAGGTCTTAGGCAAGGATGAATACTGCAGCGATATAAAGCTACCCGGCATGCTTCATACCAAGGTGCTGGGGAGCCACTATGCCCACGCCAAAATTCTCAGCATGGATACTTCGGAGGCACAGAAGGTGTCGGGTGTCCGTTGTGTGGTCACCCAGAAGGATGCGCCGAAGAAGTTGACAGGGATCATCATCAAGGATCTGCCGATATTGGCAAGTGGCGTGGTTCGCTATGTGGGTGAGCCGGTGGCGGCAGTTGCCGCAACAACCCTTGAGGCGGCAGAGCAAGCAATGGACCTGATCAAGGTCGAATATGAGGAACTGCCCGCCATATTTGATGTGGAAGAGGCGGCCGGGACAAACCCGCCGGTGATCATTCATCCGGATTTTTCTAACTATAGAGTAATGTTGCCTCCTGAGAGGCTTTCCACTGAGAGGCCGAATGTGTTCACGCACATCAAGGTTTATAAAGGCGATACGGACAAGGGATTTGAAGAATCTGAGCTGATTGTGGAGAACAGGTTCGTCGCACCATCGATTCAGCATTGCGCCCTTGAGCCCCATGCGGTGGTCGTCCGTCCCGAGCCTGACGGCGGACTGACCCTGTTTACGGGGAAACAGGGGATAAGCCGCGTGAAAGAGGACATTGCTGCGACCTTCGGAATAGAGCCGCACAAGGTCAGAGTAAAGCAGCAATATGTGGGTGGCGCTTTTGGTGGTAAGGTGATCCTCTACGAGTATATCCCCACCTTGTTGGCCCTTAAGACCGGCCGTCCGGTCAAATGGGTGATGACCAGGGAAGAGGCGTCTGTGCTGGGTGGACCGCGAGAAGGGATGGTTCTCATTGTCAAAGACGGATTTAAAAAGGATGGAACCCTTGTGGCTAGAAAGATGGAAGTATTTGTGGATGGCGGCGCCTACGCAGAAAATATACCGGGGATAACCCGGAATTGCAGTTCCGTGGCAATTTGCATGTACCGGATACCGCACCTGAAATGGGATGGTTACGCGGTTTACACCAATACCCCGAAAAGGAGCGGCATGCGTGGATTTGGTGTGAACGAAGTTGATTATGCGATCGAATCGAGTATGGACATTGCGGCGGAAAAGCTGGGCATTGACCCTGTAGAACTGAGGCGGAAAAACCTGCTGAGGGAAGGTGAGCCGATGTTGAACGGTGAGATCACTCACAGTATCGGGGCGGCGGAGTGCCTTGACAGGGTCTGCGAATCAATAAAGCTGAAAGAGAAAGGCGCTCCAGAGGGGCCGTGGAGAAAGGGGAAAGGCCTGGCGCTGGGAAACAAGTACAGTACGGCGCGTACCCATTGTGGGGCAAGAATCCGGGTGACCGAGGACGAAAGAGTCGTCATCTATCACGGCGCCGACGCCATAGGGCAGGGTGTCAACACAGTGATTTCCCAGATGGCAGCAGAAGAGTTCGGTATATCCCCAGACAAAGTGGATGTCGTATTTTCAGACACGGCCATCACACCCTATTTTGGGAATGGATCAACTTCGAGCAGAACAACTTTCAATCTGGGTAATGCTGTCCGTCGGGCCTGCGATGATGCAAAAAGACAAATTTTTCAAATGGCGGGATGGAACCTGGATGCTCCTCCTGAAATACTGGACATAAGAAATATGGAAGTTTATGTCAGGACCCATCCAGACAGAAAAATTAAGGTGCGCGATCTATTCTCTCCCCGCCAGAACAGGCCGCCCCAAATCTCCAGTGGCGTTGGCGATGAAGCTGGGGAGATTATAGGGAAGGCCACCTACAGAATGGACGGCATTCCTGATGATCCAAGGACGGGTCAGATTGACCCTGTGCTCGCAAGGCAAGGACAGCGGTTCATGGCTTTCTACGCCTATGTTGCTAAGGCCGTCGAGGTGGCAGTCAACATAGAAACAGGAGAGGTTAAAGTTCTTCGCTGTTATGGTGCGATTGACCTGGGAAAAGCGATAAACCCGAAGACTTGTGAACAGCAGTCAGAGGGTGGCATGGCGATGGGAATTGGCAGTGGCCTCCATGAGGCAATGTTGATGGAAAATGGGCGGGTGCTGAACCCTAACTTTTCGGACTACAGAGCGCCTTTGGCAGCCCAGATGCCCTTCAATGAGAATATGAAGACGTTTTTCGTAGAATCGGCGCCACATAAAGATGGCCCTTTCGGGGCCAAGGGTTTTAGTGAGGGTGTCGTGACCGGGATGGAACCGGCCATAGCCAATGCCGTCCATAACGCCGTGGGAGTCAGGATAAAAGAGCTGCCTATTACGCCGGAAAAGGTGATCAGGGCGCTTCGGGAGAGAGGATGAGCGCTTGAGGCTGCAACCAAAAGCTTATCTGCAATCACGTGATCCTAAGGGGACCTTTGAGAACGAGCAACGTGGGTGGACGCCGCCTGATCTCGTTTACACACCTCTTGACATGACCTCGTGCCTTGTGATTCCGTAACTACCTAGTTCCACTGCGGAGGAGATTCCCATGCAATCAATGTTCGGAAGAGCTTTTTGTTTTTTCATAGTTCCGTTGTTCGTTTTTGTTGTCGGTCCCTCTGGTGCGGTGAACGCACAGCCGGCTAAGTCGGTCACGCTGCCGCAGACCATTACCATCGTGTTTGCCGGTGGGGCCGGGGGTGGCGGAGACGTGCAAGCTCGGCTCGTAGCGCGGTACCTTCCGAAATACCTATCGGGGGGACCTACCATCGTTGTCAAAAATGATACTGGGGCGGGATTGCGAGCTGGCGTCCAGACGGTTTTCCGATCCAAGCCCGACGGTTCGGTAGTGGGAGGGAGCTACACTCCTTCGTCACTCGGCAATGAGGCGATCTACGGCGCTGAGGCAGGATATGATTTCAGCAAATTTGTGCTACTAATTTCGACCTACCATCAGCCTTACACCATTTCCGTCGGCCCGCAGACGCCTTACAAGAGCCTGGAGGACCTGAGAAAAGCCGGAAAATCCATCACGTTCTGTAACGAAGGCGGCGGCATCTCGCTTGCGTACACCGTGATTGCAGCTAAAGAGGCGGGGTTTTCTTACCGATCGATTCCCGGCTACGCTGGTGCTCCGGCCGGAGTAGCCGGGATGTTGCGTGGAGACTGCGAAGCGGTCTCCTACGGCATTGAGTTTACGAACCGCTATCTGAAAGAGGGAGCCCGGCCCATCGCGGTCCATGCCCTTGAGCGACACGAGATATGGCCGAACGTTCCCACTTCCAAGGAGCAAGGCTACCCGTTAGATCTCCAGATCAATCTGGTGCTTTACCTTCCCCCGGGAACACCCTCCGAAATAGCCAACGCTTACCGGGAGGGGCTTAGCAAGCTTTACAAAGACCAGGAGTTCCTGGAGGCTGTTCGCAAAGCCAAGCTAACGCCCACTTTCGCTGACACCAAAGAGACGCAAAGGATTGTTTCTGAGCTGGCCAAGCTGTACTCCAAGTACGCGGCGGATCTCCGCGAGGCAGAAGCCAGAATCAAGTAGGCTGTCGGAGGGCTTCAATGAGTCGAGTCGCCATCGATGTCGGCGGAACCTTTACCGATTGCCTGGTTTTGGACGACCAGGGTCAGCTCAGCGATTTCAAGGCGCCCACGACGCCGGAAGATCCGAGCCGGGGTCTGATGGAGTGTCTGGAAAAGGCCGCTCGCGCGGAGAGAAAAAGCGTTCGGGAGTTCATCCAGGGACTGGAGTGCATCATTCACGGGACAACGCTTGCAACGAATGCGCTTCTGACCGAAAGGGGCGCGAAAGTGGCGATGCTCACCACCGAAGGATTCCGAGACGTATCGGAAATTCGTCGCGGCCTCAAGAACGTCCGCACCTCCATGTACAACGTCGCCGTGCCGCCCTACAAGCCGCTCGTGCCGCGCTATCTCAGGCTTCCGATCCGCGAACGCACGCTCTTTACGGGCGAGGTCAAAACACCCGTTGACCTCGAAATGGCCAAGGCCGCAATCGAGGAATGCACGGCTGAAGATGTCCGCTCGATCGCAGTGTGTTTTTTGCATTCTTACGCTAACCCTGAAAATGAACGGCAGGTTGCGGAGCTTTGCCGCCAGAGCTTTGATGGCCGCGTGTACGTCACCGCCTCGCACGAAGTCGTTCCTAACTGGGGAGAATATGAGCGCTTCAGCACCACGGTGGTAAGCGCTTACATCGGCCCCATCGTTTCGGAATATCTCCTGGCGTTGGAAAAGCAGCTAGAAGAAAAAGGCCTCAAAGGAGGACTGCTGATGGTCCGCTCGGATGCCCTGGTTCAGTCGGCTGCCCACTCAAGGCAGCAGGCGGTCACGCTGATCAATTCTGGACCGGCGGCGGCTCCAACCGGAGCGCTTTTCTGGGGCCGCTCCGTGGGGCATAACGATCTCATCTCGATCGACATGGGGGGAACAAGCCTGGACGTCTGCTTGCTGCGCAAAGGCGAGATCCCGACGACGACCGAAAGCTGGGTCGGCGATGAGCGGGTCGCCATTAAGATGGTCGACATCCACTCGATTGGCGCGGCCGGGGGTAGTTTGGCTTGGATCGATTCCCTGGGCCTCTTGCGCGTCGGACCCCAGAGCGCCGGGGCCATGCCCGGGCCGGCCTGCTACGGTCGCGGCGGAGATAAGCCGACCGTAACTGACGCAGACCTGATCCTCGGGTATATCCCCAAGGACTATTTCCTGGGTGGGGAAATTCCTCTCGATGAAGAACGGGCGCGCAGTGCGATCCGATCCGTGGCGGAGCCTCTTAAAATGACCGAGACCCAAGCGGCGCAAACGATTTTCCAGACCGTCAACTCGCTGATGGCAGACCAGGTGATTGAGATTTCCACCAAACGCGGTCTTGACCTCAGAGATTTTTCTCTCGCCGTGGGTGGGGGCGCGGGACCCGTGCACGCCGCCTATGTGGCAGAACTGCTGGGAATTCCGACCGTCATTATCCCCAAGTATGCGGCGCTCTACAGCGCCTTCGGGATGTTCGCGATGGATATGGGGCGCGAGTACTCCCAGTCATACATCGTGCGAGCCGATAAGCTCGATCTGCAACGCATCGAGTCGCTGTACGAAGATCTCGCCCGGCAAGCGATTGCAGACTTCAAAGAAGCGCACACGAACATCTCAGAGATCGCCTTCACGCGCACGGCGGACATGCGCTACGCTGGTCAGTTCCACGAGATTGAGATTCCACTACCGGCGAGGTTCGACTCGCGGGATGACGTAGAAGGGGCCGTCAAGGCATTCCACGCTCGGCACAAAGAGCTCTACACGTTTAACTTGCCCTTTAGGGGGATCGATTTTCTAACCTTTCGGCTCAAGGCCACGGCCGCGCGCAAGTTTGATCTTCGGATCGTTCCGCTGCCGCCAGGGGGTAAGGATCCCAAAGGAGCGCTCAAGCGGGTGCGGCGTTGTTTCTTCGGCGACGATTGGGCAGAAACACCGAGCTACCAGGGCGAGCGGCTGCTCGCCGGAAACATTATCCCCGGCCCGGCGATTATTGAGGAGAAGGCAACCACGGTTGTTATCCCCAAGGGTTTTACATGCACGGTGGATGCAGGCGGAACTTACGTGCTGAGGACGAGCTAATCGGAGTCACCTTCATCTCTTGGAGACTCTTGAGAGGAGATCAGCCCTCGGCCGGTGTGGCCATGGCGGCGGATCGCAGGGCGACCGTTGCTTCCCAGGCGATCTGGCAGCGGATCGGATCTATGACGACCTTGTAGACCTCTCGGGCCGCCTCTAGAGAGACCAGCTTGTGGATGAAGACGTCCTCCCACACCTTCTGAGGGTCTCGCTCTTCGGGCCTGCCCACGCCCGCTCCGCCGCCTGTCTTGCGAATCACATGGTCCCCCGGCAAGATCTGGTGGAGCTTGTGACAGCGGGCAGCGTGGAGATGTTCACCCCGGAGGATGTAGCACACGTTGGCAGGGGTGGACTGACCTCCCATGGCTCCGGGGCCGAAGGTCGTCTCGCCGTGTCCGGCACCCGTGTGCATGCCACACTCTTCGCCCTCGTTTACCGCCTCCCATTCCATCCCTGGCCCTCCCCGCCACCGGCCTGCGCCGCAGGAATCCATCCGGTACTCCCGACGGATGGTCCGCCAGGGATACTTGATCTCGATGTCCTCCGTGTTGGGGCGGACGATCTCCCCGAGGGTTCCCATGGAGCCGGTGCCGTGATAGCCGTCAAAGCCGTAGACTGCTCCAGCGCCCCCCTCGGCCTCGTATCCGGGGTATACGTAAAGTTGGCCGGTTCTGGGATGGTTGCCGTACACGTAGTGGCCGAAGCGTCGCCCCCAGGCCGCAACGGCCCTGTGGGGGAGAGCTTTGGACAGGGCGTTGGTCACCGCCTCTATGATGTTGCCCCCCACATTCACCGGCGAAGTGCCGCCCGGTGCGGGATATTGAGCGTTGAGCACGGAACCTTCAGGCGCCTTGATAGTGATCGGGCCCATACTGCCCTCGTTGTGATAGTCGGCCAGGGCGGGGTCGAAGAAAAGAATCGCGGCGGCGAAGGCACAACTGTAAGTCGTCATGTACTGGGCGTTGACAGCCCCCTTTTTGGCCGGGTCGCTGCGCGAGAAGTCGATTACCATTTCGTCGTCTTTGACGGTGACCTCACATCGTATCCAGACGGGCGTGTCCAGGTCCACCCCGTCGTTATCTGTGGCCGATTCTCCAAAATATGTGCCGTCTGGGATCTGGCGAATGGCCTCTCGAATAGCGCGTTCGCTCCGATCTTTCATCTGCTGGACACAGGCCAGGACGGTTTCTCGACCGTATCGATCCAACAGGGCGACCATGCGGTCTTCACACAGTTGGGTGGCCGCAACTAGGGACTGCACATCCACCCGCACGTTCTCGGGAAGGCGGACGTTGTTGAAGATCAACCGAAGGATGTCCCGTTTCTCCTTCCCTTTTTCCAGGATTTTGGTCGGGGGGATCAGAATCCCCTCGGAGTGGATGTCGTAGGGGTTGGAGAAGTATGCGCCGGGGTAGGCCGCTCCAGTGTCCTCCATATGGGCTCGGGCCAGGGTAAAGAACGAAAGCTCACCATTGTAGAAGATCGGCCGGAAGACGCCCCAGTCGGGCGCGTGGCAAGTGTAGCCGTGGTAGGGGTCGTTGACCAGGAAGACATCTCCCGGGTAGAGGTCGTTCTGGAAATCGTTCAGGATGTACCGGATCGAAAACTTGCCCCCAACGTACTGGGCCGTGAGGCCCACGGGGATGGCCACGGTATCTCCTCTCGCATCCCAGATCCCGACAGAGATGTCGTGCATCTGGGAGATGAGGTAGAACTGGGAGGTCCGGTCAATGAGGTGCCGCATCTCGCGACAGATGCGCTGCATAGCATGCCAGACCGTGGATAAAGTTAGGGGATGAATTTCGCTCGCGCTCATCGTGGTCTCCTAAGACGTTTGCAAAGCAATCACTTTGGTAGTATGTCCGGCTGGGGCCTTAGCCTTATTTGTGGAGCAATAACGCCTGCTGTTGAGTGTAAGGAATTGCTGAGGAGTTCTGCAATCGTCATGCCACAAGGGGTCACACCAGATTTTACGGAGTTTCTTCAGCGCATGGTAAGCTTCGTAAAGCTTTTTCTCGAAATAAGGAAAAAGTCAAGAAGGTTTTCTGACTTTCTGGAAAAGTTTTTCTCTTTTATCATCCAGGAGGCGGAACTTTGTACACGCTCAGGCTCCCTAGTCAGTCCGGTGGGAGGAAGAGGGGGCTTGGCATATTAATTGCTGCCTCAGCAGAGGCTAAACGTGCACGGGCGGTCCGGCACCTTAAAGAAATCTTGCACGGCAACTGACCAATCCAGCGTGGAGGTTACTCCCATGCAGTCGATTTTCCGCAGAGATTTTTGTTCTTTAATTGCTGCGCTGTTCGTTTTTGTCGTTGGGCCCTCTGGTGCGGCGAACGCTCAGCCGGTAAAGTCGATCGCGTTGCCACACACCATTACGATCGTCTTCCCGTTTGCCGCAGGAGGCGGTGGCGACGTGCAAAGTCGGATCGTAGCACGCTATCTACCGAAATACTTGCCGGGCGCACCTACCTTCATCGTCAAGAACGAGCCCGGCGCAGGGGGGCGAACTGGCGTGCAGACGGTTTACCGATCCAAGGCCGATGGTTCGGTGATCGGTTCAACTTACACTGCCGGTGCGGTGGGCAATCAGGCGATCTTTGGAGATGATGCAGGCTATGATTTCGCCAAATTTGTTTTGTTAACTTCAACCTACCACCAACCTTATACCATTGCCGTCGGCCCTCAGACCCTTTACAAAAGCATAGCGGATCTGAAAAAAGCGGGAAAACCTATCCCCTTCTGTAATGAAGGTGGCAGCTTATCCCTTGCGTATATTGTCATCGCAGCAAAGGAGATGGGCTTCCCGTATCGCTTGATTCCCGGCTACCCAGGCGCTCCAGCGGCTACCGCAGGAATGTTGCGGGGGGACTGCGAGGCCGTATCCTACGGGCTTGAGTTTACCAACAGATACCTGAAAGAAGGGGTGCGCCCGATCGCGGTTCACGGATCGGAGCGGCACGAATTATGGCCTAATGTTCCGACCTCGAAAGAGCAAGGCTATCCGCTTGAGCTTAAGATCGACATGGTTTTCTATTTGCCGCCAGGGAGTTCCGCGGAGTTGGCCGAATTGTTGCGGGATGCGCTGACAAAGCTTTATCAGAACAAAGAGTTCCTAGATGCCATTCGGGCAGCCAAGTTCACTCCCACGTTTGCCGGCACAAAGCAGACGCAGCGATTTGTGTCCGAGCTGACAAAACTCTATTCCAAGTACGCCTCGGAACTCCGGGAGGCGGAGGCGAAAATCAAGTAGTTTGCTAAGCGATGTTTGATGGTATTGGTACTGCCGTCGCGGCTCTCGCTCAGCCCGATGTCGTGGGTATTGTCTTGCTGGCCTCCGTGATTGGGCTGGTGGCGGGGGTATTGCCGGGTCTCGGCAACGTCCAGGCTATGGCGATGGCGCTCCCGTTTACTTTCGGTATGGATCGGGTTAGCGCTATCTATTTTCTCTCCGCGATCTGTGCTTCAGCCACTTTCGGCGGCTCGGTTCCGGCAATCCTGATCAACGTTCCGGGTACTCCGGCGAGCGCAGCCACCACGATTGAGGGCTACCCCATGGCGAAGAGGGGTGAGGGAAACCGCGCGCTGGCCATATCGGCAACGGCTTCGGTTATGGGCGGCCTTGTTGGCATCGGCGTATTGGTTGTGAGCATCCCCTTCGTCAAGTGGGCTGCGCTTTTGTTTGGACCTCCTGAGACCTTCATGCTGGTGCTGCTCGGCCTGATCACCATTGCCTATGCCATTCAGGGTAACATCATCCGCGGGCTGGCAATCTCGGGCATCGGTGTTCTTCTCTCGCTCATTGGGTATGCTTCCGTCACGGGAGTGTACCGCTTCTCCCTGGGGAGCAAACATTACCTTTGGGACGGCATTGAGCAGGTAGCCTTTCTGACGGGTGTGTTTGGGCTGAGCGAAGCCATACAGCTCGGAATGAAGGGCAGGGTTGTGGCGCACGCTGAGGAGGTTGCGCTGGGTGGCTTTCACGGAACACTGCAAGGCATCATAGATACATTTCGATACCCGCTTACTTTCGTACGGAGTTCGGTCATAGGGGTGATCGTGGGAATTGCTCCTGGGGTCGGGGGGAGCGTGTCTAATGTTGTCGCCTACGCGATGACAGCTCAGATCTCAAAGGACCCGCTTATCGGAAAGGGCTCTGTCGAAGGTCTGGTCGCGTGCGAAAGCGCCAACAACGCGACCTACGGTGGGGATGCCATTCCAACTCTGGCTTTCGGCATTCCCGGCTCCCTTGCGATGGCGATTTTGCTGGGCGGCTTGAACTTGCATGGTGTACCGGTCGGTCCGTGGCTCATGAGGGAACACATGGAGATCGTCTGGGTGGTTGTCTTTGGACTTCTCGCCGGCACGGTCGTATCCTGCGTGGGAGGGCTTCTGCTGGCGCGCTGGCTGGCTCGGATTACTCTTATTTCCACAAGCCTGCTGGTTCCCACAATCGTCGTGCTTATCCTTACGGGAGCCTACGCGATCCGCCAGAATTTTTGGGATGTCGTGGTAGCAATCTTGAGCGGCATCTTTGGCTATTTTCTCACCCGGCATGGCTTTTCTCTGCTGCCACTCATCATCGGCTTCCTCTTAGGCGCTGTGGCGGAACAGGCTTTTATTCAGTCGCTTCATATCTCCGAAGGGAGCCTCAGCATCTTTTTCTCCCACCCACTTTCGTTGCTGCTCTTTTTAGGCGTCGTGGCTACGGGCCTCTATCCCGTGTTCCAGCGCCTAGTGGTGAAGGGAGTTCTGTAGTGAGAAAGCTATCAGAGGGCCGAATCATCCTGTTAATTTTACTCTTGGGCTGCGCGCTCTATTTTGTGTTCGCTGGCCTCGGCTACGGGCGAAACTCCAGGCTCTTTCCGGTAGCCGTGGGCACTGTGACCGCTGTCCTGATCCTTCTCGACCTGGCTTCCCTGTGGGCGTCCGGTCTTGTTTCTCGGACGGGGGTTGGGGCCGGGGGGTCGGGCAGGACCGAGGTGCCTTCTTTGACCGAGAGGGAGGAAGTTGGCTATTCAGGCGCGCGTCTCATGAGAATGGTGGGCTGGCTGCTTGGCAGCGCCTTGGGTGTAGGGTTGGTTGGGTTTGCCCTAACGGTGCCTGTTTTCATCGTGTCCTTTGGCCGCGTCGAGGGCCGGGCAAGCTGGGTTGCGTGCCTGCTTACGGCGGTGGTCTTTTTCATCTTCATCGTCGGTTATTTTGAATTTTTTATGCGTATCCGAATGTTCAGGGGCGTCCTCTTCGGCGACCTGTTGCCTCTTATTTAAAGCGAGGGAGAAATCATGTTAATAATGGTACCGCGAAAGGGACCAGGATCCATATGCGTGAACTAGCCTATTACGAGTCGAAGCTGCAGGCGCTGCATGAAATCCTCGCCGCCGATGACAGAGTTCATCTGATCACGGATACCGCCACCGGCTTTTTGGGGCTGAGCCCGCATCGGGGGCGTTTCCGCGAGGTCGCGGAGCGTTATCCCGACAGGGTGATCTCCCCTCCGATCTCAGAGCTCAGCTTCTGCGGCCTCGCCATCGGAGCAGCCATGGCCGGACTTCGGCCGGTAGTAGACGTTGTCACGGCCAGCTTCATCTTTGAAGCCTGGCCGCAAGTGATCAATGAGGCCGCTAACGCTTTCTACATGTCGGGAGGCCAGACTCGCGCCCCCGTCGTCTTCCATATTTTCCATGGTCTGCGAGGGGGAGGCGCCGCCCAGCACTCCCATAGCCCGCAGGGGATGCTGTGGAATTGCCCAGGGCTGGAGATCGTTCTTCCCTCGACGCCGCGCGATATGCGGGGGCTCCTCAAATCCGCCGTGAACTCGGATAACCCGACGGTTTTCATCGATCACCCGCTTCTGTTGGAAACGCAGGGGCCGGTTCCTGAAGCGGATGAGGCGATCCCTTTGGGCGTGGCGGACGTGAAGCGGCGGGGAAGTGACGTGACGGTGATTGCCACCTCTTACATGGTGCAGCGCTGTCTCACCGTCGCCGATCGTCTGGCCGGGGAGGGTATCGAGGTGGAACTGGTGGATCCACGGACTTTGGTTCCGCTTGATTTTCAGACCCTCATGGCTTCCGTCGAAAAGACCCGACGGGTCGTTATCGCGGACGAGTGTAATCAGAGCTGCGGTGTTGCCGCGGAGCTCGCGGCACGAATCGGGGAGGCCGGGTTTGATAAGCTCAAGGCGCCGATACGAAGGGTCACCAGGCTGGATGTGCCCGTGCCTTTTAGTCGACCCTTGGAGGACTCCATCAGCCCGTCAGAGTCGCGCATTACCGATGCCATTCGCATGGCGCTGCGTTGAACGATTAATCCCAAAGGCAAAGGAGCGAGTGATTAGATGATCAAGATCGCAATCGATGTCGGTGGCACGTTTACGGACTGTTTGGTCCTCGATGAGCAGAGCCAATTACACCAATTCAAATCTCCTACCACACCTAACGATCCCACCCTGGGCCTGGTGAATGTCCTGAATAAAACTGCCGCTAGTTTCGGTCTAGGATTATCCAAGTTCCTCAGTAACATCGGTGTGCTGATAGCGCACGGCACCACCCTTTCCACCAACGCTCTGTTGACCGGGCGAACTGCGAAGACCGGCCTCATGGCCACCAAAGGATTTCGCGACACGCTGGAGATTCGGCGAGGATATAAGAATCTCCGGACATCGCGATTCAATGTTTTCGTGCCTCCTTACAAGCCCCTGGTCCCCCGGTATTTAAGGCTCCCCGTTGAGGAGCGAATCCTCTATACGGGAGAGATTCTTAAGCCCTTGAAGGAAGAAGATGTATACGCGGCCATCAAGAAGTTGCGGGAGGAAAGAGTCGAGGCCGTAGCGATCTGTTTTCTCCATAGCCACGTCAACCCGGCTCATGAAAAGCGGGCCTTGGAGATCTGCCGGCAGGAATTGAAGGGTGTTTACGTGACGGCCTCCCACGAGGTGCTGCCGGTGTTTCGAGAATACGAGCGTTTCAGCACCACGGCGGTGAGCGCCGCGGTCGGGCCCATCACCGAGTCTTACCTCAAGGCGCTGACCCAGCGCATGAAAGAACTCGGATTTCGGGGAACCATCTACCTGGTTCAAGGCGGAGGGCTGGTTCAGTCCGTCGAAGAGTCGATTCGCCGCGCGGTGTCTCTCATAGGCTCGGGTCCGGCGGCGGCTCCCTCGGGGGCGATCCGTCTCGGCCAGAGCTTTGGCAGCAACAATCTCTTCTCGATCGACATGGGTGGTACCAGTTTTGACGTCTCCCTCATCCGCAATGGCGTCATCCCGACCACCGATTTTAACTGGGTCGGGGATGAGCGCGTGGCCATGAAAATGGTCGACGTCCAGAGCGTTGGCGCCGGAGGCGGGAGCATCGCCTGGATCGATTCGTTGGGACTGCTGCGGGTTGGGCCGCAAAGCGCGGGAGCCGATCCCGGACCCGCCTGCTATGGAAAGGGAGGAACCCAGCCCACAGTGACGGATGCGGACCTGGCTTTGGGCTACATCCCGGCCGACTATTTTCTCGGCGGCGAAATCCCGCTGAGGCTCGATCTCGCCGAGAAGGCGATTGGAACCGTGGCCGATCCCCTGCGGCTCGATGTTCCTACCGCAGCCCAGACGATTTTCACCACGGTGAATTCCCTGATGGCGGACAAAATGACCGAGATTTCCACCAAGCGCGGGTACGACGTGCGGGATTTTGCCCTGGTCGTCGGTGGAGGCGCGGGACCCGTGCATGGCGCCCACCTGGCTGAGCTGTTGGAAATCCCGACCGTCGTGATCTCCCCCTACGCGGCCGCGTATAGCGCTTTTGGCATGCTTAACATGGAGTTGGGGCGGGATTTTGCCCGCTCGATTATTTCGCGGATGAAGTTGCTCGACCTGCAGCGGGTGAACGAGCTTTTTGCTGAAATGGAAGTTGAGGCCCGGCAAGTCCTGAGCGAGCTCGGGATCCCCGCTCAGGCCATGTCGCTGAACCGGTCGGTGGATCTGCGTTACGTGGGGCAGTTTCACGAAGTCGAAGTGACCGAGGTGCCCCTAGGAAGGATCGGCCCGGAAGAGCTCAAGCAGATCACCGAGGCGTTTCACCGTCGCCACAAAGAGCTTTTTACCTTCAACATGCTCGAGCGCGAGGTCGAGTTCCTGAACCTGCGGCTCAAGGCGACGGCCCGGGAGAAGCCTTTACAATTGGCCGAGATTCCGCCGGCCGCGCAGGATTTTCGCTCAGCCCTCAAGCGCAGTCGCCCGATTCTCTGGAGTTTGGACAAGGGTTTTGAGGAGACCCCGGTCTTCGATGGGACGAAGCTCGCGGCGGGGCACAAGATCACCGGACCGGCGATCATCGAGGAGCCGGCGACTACGGTGGTTATTCCGGCGAGCTACGTATGCAACGTGGACAGCGTTAAAAACTATATTCTTACCCGGAGGTAAACGAAAAATGGCTTCTAGCCGAGTGAATCCTATGACCTTGTCTACCGTGTGGCATTCTTTGCAGAGCATCTGCCGCGAGATGCGCCATGTGGTCGATCGCACCTCGCAGAATTATCTGATCGCCCAGCTCCACGACGTTTCGATCGGGATATGGGACGGCACCGGCAGGACCGTAGCTATACCGATCGGTCTGTCGACTCAATATTTGGGCGGGAAACTCTCCGTAGAGTACGTTTTAAACAAGTTCAAAGGAAATTTGAATCCCGGGGATGTCATTTTGGTCAACGACCCCTATAAAGGTTACTGCTGCCATCTTCCCGACTGGGGATTTTACCGCCCTATCTTTTATAAGGGAGAGCTGGTGTTTTTTACCATGTGCCGGGCGCATCAGATGGACACGGGGGGGGCTTTTCCAGGCGGCTATTTCCCCAACGCCTACGACATTCACGCCGAGGGCATGTGCATTCCTGGCATCAAAGTGATGGAGGGAGATAAAGAGCGGGAAGACGTGATGGAATTGATCCTGAACAATGTGCGCTGGCCGCAGGGGGTGCGGATTGATAATTACGCCCAGATCGCCTCGCTGCGGGTATGCGAGCAGCGGGTCACGGCCCTTCTCGATAAATACGGCAAGGAAACCGTTCAGGCCTGCCTGGAGGAGATGTTTGACCGGACGGAGCGGACTGTGCGCAACACCATCGAGAGGATTCCCGATGGGACGTACTACGGCGAGGCGGCCACGGACGATGACGGCACGGAGCTGGATGTCCCGGTCTGGGTGCGGAGTAAGGTTACCGTTAAGGGAGATACGATCGAGGTGGATTTTTCTGAAAGCGACAAGCAGCGCAAAGGCTATGTCAACTGCGTTTTCAATACCACCTACAGTGTCACGCTCTCCGCCCTGTTCATGTTCATGGATCCCGGTTTAGGGGAGTATCACAACGAGGGGAGTTTGCGGCCCATCACCGTCTCCGCGCCTCCGGGGTCTGTGGTGCATGCGCTGTATCCCGCCACCGTGGGAGCTTCTCCCGTGAACATGGGCCATCAGATCATCGAGTCGGTGGTCATGGCTATGTCCCAGGCGATGCCGGAGCGGGCGATCGCCTGCTGGGGAAAGCGCTATGGTCACTACATTTTCGGCACCGATCCGCGTATAGGCGAGAAATACGTCGTGACGACTTTCGACATGGACGGTGGGGCCGGAGCCGCGAGAGGATTTGACGGCTACGAAGGGGCTACTTCGATCGGCACCCTGGGCGAAGTCAACAAGGGAAACGTCGAGGAAGTGGAGATGAGGTTTCCCTGGAGGTGTGTGCGCTGGGAGTTTGCCCAGGATACCTGCGGGGCGGGTACATGGCGCGGGGCCTCGGGAATCCACTGGCAGTATGAGAATATCGGCACCGAGGCGGGCATGGCCACGGGCAGTTCCGACGGAGAGCGGGTGAGGGCGCCGGGTGCTCTCGGAGGTGAGCCCACGCCCAACTCGAAAGCCTTCCTCATCCGCCAAGGTGAGACCAGCCGGATTCACAGCCACCGGATGTATCAGCTCAAACCCGGAGATGTCATCCACAAGATCAGCGGCGGCGGTGCCGGAGTGGGAGAGCCGGCGGAGCGCGATCCTGAAAAAGTACGCTGGGACGTGATCAATGAATTTATCAGCATCGACAAAGCGCGCGACGCCTACAAAGTAGTCATCAATCCGGAAACGTTGCAGGTCGATTCGGAGCAAACCCGCAAACTGCGACATGACGGGGCAGGTGCCAAGGAGGCTGCCGCGAAGGCACCATAGGACTCGGATTCTTCCGGAAGCCTGTTCTTCGGAGACGAGTTTTCCGGCCGCGGCCAGTGACTTGATGAGGGTCTCCCAGCCGGGCATCTGAAGAAGGTGAGAGCATCGGTTTAGACAAGTTGCGCGAGTCCGACACCACCCAAGATCAGTCTTAACCTTGTTGCCTGGCTCCACGGGGATTGGAGACGGAGGCACTACAGAGCTTCGATCCATCCATGGACCCTCTGGCAAGATTCAACTGAAGCGTCGTACATTTCGATACGGGGTAAAAGATTGTCTAGAGTCAAAAGCCTGACCCCGAACTCTGACCCCGAACTCAAATCATCACGGACAGAAAGGCCGGAAAGGATATATGAAACGGAGGATTACAAGCATACATTACGCTGACAATATTAACGTCCGTGGCGAGGCAATTCGGCTTCACGGACGAAGAGCTGTACTTCATCATCAACTACGACATCAAGAACCGGATGGGAAGGGACGCAGAAGAGGGAAATGGGGATAAGCACCATTAAGATGCTACCATGTCTCCCCTGAGAGCAGACAAAGCCCGCGAGCGCCGGATTGAAATGGAAGCCGTCGTTGACGCGTACGACTCCGAGGAGCGGGCGATGGGTTGGTATTACTATCTTGAGGGGAGGCTGAAAACGCCCTTTAAAGCCCGCTGCAAATCCAAGCGCGCGGTTTCGCCATTGCGAATCCGGGAAGAGGTAAATGTCTCGGGTATGGCTCCGGAGGAGGAGTGTGAATCCGAGATGTTTGTTCGAGTGCGGTGATTCTATCCAGGCCTTACACTGGTATCGGTCCTACCACCTTTCCCGAGGCGTTGGGTTTCTTGATTGCTTTGTCGCAGCGGCAGCCCGCCGTTTGGATTGCCCGTCCACACGCTAAATGCGAAGCACTTCAGGGCTATTCCTGGTCTAAAGATCATGCGCCC